>Ga0210400_10004833_pt1 | contig 11563 bp, 10 predicted proteins | sample IncBWH26MmetaG_FD_155456 | JGI IMG/M metagenome (GOLD analysis project Ga0210400, IMG submission 155456) | Forest soil microbial communities from Barre Woods Harvard Forest LTER site, Petersham, Massachusetts, United States - Inc-BW-H-26-M | ecosystem: Environmental > Terrestrial > Soil >...
TCCCTGGGGTGGTCGAACAGGCCCTCGGTGGACCCGTGCTCGACCAGGGCGCCGTCGTAGAAGAACATGGTGTTGTCCGAGACCCGACGGGCCTGGCCCAGATTGTGGGTCACGACGATCAGGGTCAGTGCCGGCGTCAGCTTGCGCAGCAGGGCTTCGATGTACTCGGTGGAGATCGGGTCGAGGGCCGAGGTCGGCTCGTCGAGCAAGAGGACCTCAGGCCCAACGGCCAAGGCCCGGGCCAGGCACAGCAGCTGCTGTTGGCCCCCGGACAACCGGAAGGGCGAGTCGCCCAGGCGGTCCTTCACTGCGTCCCACAGACCGACCTCGCGGAGCCGCTGTTCAGCGATCACGTTGAGCTGCTTGCCCTTGGCGATGCGGTGGGCCTTGACCCCGGCCACCACGTTGTCCCGGATGGACATGGGGAACGGGTTGGGCCGCTGGAAGAGCATGCCGACCCGGCGGCGCAGGGTGAGGAGGTCCTGACGCCCTGTCCAAATCGAGACATTGTCGATGGTGACGTCCCCGTCGTGGGTGAACCCGGGCACCTTGTCGTTCATCCGGTTCAAGGTACGGAGGAAGGTGGACTTCCCCGAACCGGTGGGTCCGATCAGGGCGGTGATGGTGCCCCGCTGAAAGGACATGTCGATATCGGAGAGGATCTGCTTGGATCCGAATCGAAGATGCAGGTCCTTGGTGCACATGATGTCGTCGGGGCGGGCGTGGTCGGGGTCAAGGGCAGCCAGGACGGGGTCGAGTCGCCGACCCCCGGTCGAAGAATCGGAGACGGTCCGCACCCCGGTGTCTGCCTTTTCCGTCGTGCTTCTCGCGTCCTCGTCCATGCGGCGTCCTTTCGACAGCAGGCCACTGCAACGAAACCGTAACGATCGGAAGTAAACCCAGCAGGAACGCAAAGTGACAAGAAGGTGGAATTCAGGCAAACAATGCGTTTCACTCCGGAGGTTCTTCGGCCTCCCTTCTCACCGGGACCGGAGGGGCTCCCTCGGGATCGATGCGGAACCCCACCCCTCGCACGGTCACGATGAAACGGGGAATGGACGGATCGGGCTCGAGCTTGGAGCGGAGCCGGTGGACGTGGGTATCGAGCGTCCGGCTGTCCGACAGGTCGCGATGGGGCCAGAGGAGATCGATCAACTCGTCGCGGGTGCGGACCTGGCCCGGTGGGGCCAACAGGACATCGAGCAGATCGAACTCGCGTCGTGACAGGTGGATCGGGGTGCCGTTCTCGGTCACGCTCCTCCGGGCGAAATTCACCACCACCGAGCCGAGCTGGACGTCGGATCGGGCCGCGTTGCCGGCCGGGTCGTCAGGTCGGAGACGGGAGTCGGCCTGCCGCTCGGGCGAATGGCCCGCCGGCGCCACCCGCCGGAGCACGGCCTGGATACGGGCCACCAGCTCCCGGAGGTGGAACGGCTTGGTCACATAGTCGGCCGCGCCGAGCTCCAGGCCCAGGACCACGTCGAGCTCGGTGTCGACCGCGCTGACCATGACGATGGGAACCGGGGCGATGGCCCGCATCCGGCGACAGACCTCGATGCCGCTGATGCCGGGCAGGAGCACGTCCAGCAGGACGATGTCGGGCGGGCTTTCGGCGAATCGGGCCAGGCCCTCGGTCCCGTCGGCGGCCAGCTCGACGTGGTACCCCTCGACCTGGAGGCCGGACAACATGGCCTCGCGGTAGGACTCCTCGTCCTCGACGATGAGCACCCGGACCTGGTCCTCGTCCACCTGTGGTCCCGTGCCTGCCATCGCCGCGATTCGACCTCCCGACGGGATCGTAGGAAGAAGAGGTGAACGGCACGCAAGTATGAGGCGACACGGTGGTGATCGTTGTGTGAACGCTTGGTGAAGACCGCTGGTGACAGGGATGTCCACCAGCAGTTATGCGGTCAGTTAAGCGGGGAGGGCGAGGGCTATCCTGGCGGCCAAGGCGATGGGGCTCGCCTCGCGCACCGCCGGACAGCCGGCCGACGGTCCCCACCCGGAGTCAATGGAGGAGCGCGGGTGGGCGACGAGGAATTGATGGGGGGACAGGGCACCGGTGACCAGGAGGCCTCCGGATATCAACTGCCGGTGGACCCGGACCGGCCCCGCTCGACCGATCCGTCGGCGTCCCAGCGGCGGCGGCGGGCGACCCTTCACCCGGGGACGATCGCCGCCATCGCGCTGGGTGGGGCAGCAGGCACGCTGGGTCGGGTGGAGTTGAGCCGACTCATCCCGACGACGACCAACGGGTTTCCGTGGCCGACGCTCACGGCCAACATCATCGGCGCGTTCGTCCTCGGGCTGGTGATCGTCGTGGTGGTCGATCGACTGGCGCCCACCCGCTACGTACGGCCCCTCATCGGCACCGGTTTCTGTGGTGGGCTCACCACCTTTTCTACGTTGGTGGTCGAGATCGATCTCCTGGTCAAGGCGGGACGGGTGGGCCTGGCCATCGGCTATCTGGCCGTCAGCCTGGTGGCCGGTATGGTCGCCGTCTACGCCGGCATGGCCCTGGCCCGGGCCACGGGGCCCAGGCAGGGGAGTACTGGCCGATGAGCGCATGGGTCTGGGTGGCGATCGCCCTGGCCGGGGCCATCGGGGCACCGCTTCGCTACGTGATCGACGGCCTGGTCAGCGATCGGGCCCCGGCCACGTTTCCCTTCGGCACCTTCGTGGTCAACATGTCCGGGTCCTTCGTGCTCGGGCTGGTCACCGGCCTGGTCCTCTACCACGCCTTCCCGGCCAATGGCCACCTCATCATCGGTGTCGGCCTGATTGGCGCCTACACCACGTTCTCGGCCTTCACCTTCGAGGCGGCCAGCCTGATCGAGCGGCGGGAGCTGCGTCTGGCCGCTTTGAACATCGGGGGCAGCGTCGTCGTCGGGGCCGCTGCTGCCGCCGCCGGCCTGGCGCTGGGCGCATTGTGAGCACCGGTGGATTCGGTGACGCTCAGGCGGCGGACGCCGCCGGCGATTGGTTCAGGGCGTAGGGGCCCGCCCGACGCGATGTGCAGCCTGGGAGGGGAGGGAGGCCGTGTCCGCAGCGGACGAGCCCCTACGCCCTGAACCGGTAACCGATGCCTCGAATGGTCAGAATGTGCTCGGGATGGGCCGGATCGAGCTCGATCTTCTTGCGCACCCGCTTGATATGGGTATCGAGAGTCCGGCTGTCGGCCAACCGCCGGTCCCGCCACAAGTGGTCCATGCACTGGGTGCGGGTGACCACGTGTCCGGCCTCTGACACCAGCAGCACCAACAGGTCGAGCTCCTTGCGGGACAGCTCGACGGGGACGCCCCGCACGATGACTTCCCGCACCGAGACGTCGATCTTGACCGGGCCGGACTCGAACAGATTGTCCGGGGTCCCGGTCGCCGACGGGGTTTCCACCCGCCGGAGTACGGCCCGGACCCGGGCGGTGAGCTCCCGGAGCCGGAACGGCTTGGTCACGTGATCGGCCGCCCCCGCCTCGAGGGAGAGGACAGCATCGATCTCGTCGTCTTTGGCCGCCACCATGATCACCGGCAGCGAAGACACGGCTTCGATCCTTCGGAAGACGGCCATCCCCGACTGGTCGGGTAGGAACATGTCAAGGAGCACCAGTGCCGGGCGGGTCGCGGTCAGGAGCCGGATGCCCTCGTGTCCGTCATGGGCCAGCACCACCTCGAATCCCTCGGCTTCGAGCCCGGTGGCCAGCATCTCCCGGCTGGAGGCGTCGCCGTCGATGACCAGGATCCGGACGCCGGTTTCGGGGCCGGTGGCGACGGGTTCCGATGAGTGCAGGGCCACGCTCACGTCGGGCCGACGAACGCCCCGGCAACCCGAGAATTGCCTTCCGGACCGGGATGGACCGGCCGGCAGTCCTCGGGAAGGGGAGAGGCCGTGAGAGGGCGATGGGCTTGTGATCTGATGCCACCGCGATCCGCGCCGGTCCCGGGGTCCGAGGCGAACGGCCGGGGAGGGGTGCGATCCTCCAAGGCCTGATCAGGTGGGCTCATCACTGAAGACGGTATGGAACGGCGGTGAACGGCAGGCCACCGTCGCGTCACCGGAGAGTGAATCCTGGGTAATCTCCCGATGCTTATGACGGAGCGAGACCGGGCGGTAACACCGGGCGCGAACATAGGGCGCGAACATTGGGGTTATGGATTCCTCGCTGCTCTCCGTCGACACCGCGGGCCGGACGGTTGTCGACCTGACCGACGAGCTGCAGCGCTTCTGCCGGGACCACGGTGACGGCTTGGTCAACGTCTTTGCCCCTCATGCCACGGCGGGCGTGGCTCTCATGGAAGTGGGCTCGGGTTCGGAGGTCGACCTCGAGGGCACCCTGGCCCGCCTGCTCCCCCGAGATGATCGTTATGCCCACCGCCACGGCGCCACCGGCCACGGCGCCGACCACGTCCTTCCCGCGTTCGTCAGCCCATCGGTGACCATCCCCGTCCTCGACGGTCGTCCGCTCCTCGGCACCTGGCAGAGCCTGGTCTTGGTCGACACCAACGGCGACAATCCTCGCCGTCAGGTCCGGCTGAGCTTCGTCGACGGTTGAACCGGCCCCCTGGGAGCTGGCTGCAATTCGCCGTTCCTCAGGAATCCCCGAGCGACGATGGGTGTTTTGCCTTGGTAGACCGGGGGGCGGCCCCCCGTGGCGGTGCCACCATCAACGCTCAGGAATGAAGGATGCCTCGCATTCACATCAACCCCAAGGTGAGTGTCAGCGTCGTCTTCGTCGCGGCCATGTTCATGAACATCATGGACATCACCATTGTCAACGTGGCCCTTCCGTCCATCGGTCGCCAGTTCCACGAGACGACGGCCTCTCTGGATTCGATCGCGGTGGGCTATCTGGTCAGCCTGGCCGTGTTCATCCCCGCCGCCGGGTGGCTGGGTGACCGCTTCGGGTCCAAGCGGATGCTCTTGTTCGCCATCGCCGTGTTCACCGGCGCCTCGGTCCTGTGCGGGCTGGCCCAGAGCCTGCCCGAGCTGGTCGCCTTCCGGGTGATCCAAGGGGTGGGCGGCGGCATGCTCACGCCGGTGGGCATGGCCATGCTGTTTCGGACCTTTCCTCCTGAGGAACGGGTGCGCGCCTCGAGCATCCTGACCGTTCCCACCGCCATGGCCCCGGCTATCGGACCGGTCCTGGGCGGTCTGCTCGTCACCGCCCTGTCGTGGCGGTGGGTGTTCTTCGTCAACCTTCCCATCGGCATCCTGTCCTTCCTCTTCGGCCTGATCTTCCTGGACGAGCACCGCCAGCCCCATCCCGGCCGCTTCGATGTGCCTGGCTTTCTCCTGTCCGGTGTGGGCTTCGCCCTGCTCATGTTCGGGGTCAGCGACGGCCCCAGCCGGGGCTGGGGCAGCCCCTTGATCCTGGGCAGCATCGCCGTGGGCCTGGTCCTGATCGCCTGGATGGTGCGGGTGGAGCTGCGCACGAGACAGCCCCTGTTGCAGCTCCGTCTGTTCGGAAACCGGCTGTTCCGGTCGTGCAGCCTGGTGCTGTTCTTCGCCATGGCCGCGTTTTTGGGCGTGCTCTTCGTCGTCCCCCTGTTCTTCCAGATCGCCCTCGGTTTGTCCGCCCTGGCCTCGGGGCTCAACACCTTCCCCGAGGCCATCGGGGTCATGGTCGGGGCCCAACTGTCCAGCCGGATCTTCTATCCCCGGTTTGGGCCCCGCCGCCTGACCGCGGTGGGATTGGTGGCCCTGGCCCTAGCCATGGCGCTGGCCACCCAGGTGGGCTTCGACACCAATCTGTGGTGGATGCGGATCATCATGTTCGCCATGGGCCTGTCCATGGGCCCGGTCATCATCTCGTCCCAGGCCGCATCCTTCGCCACCGTGTCGAGCGCCGACACCGGGTACGCCTCGTCCCTGTTCAACAGCCAGCGCCAGCTGGGCAGCGCGGTGGGGGTGGCCCTGCTGGCCACGGTGCTGTCTCTGGTGGGGACCACCCACGTGGTGGCCGGCCATGAGGCCGCCAACCTCACCGCCTATCACGCCGCCTTCCTGGTGGCCGCGGGCGTGGCCCTGGTGGGGGCGGCGGTCGCCCTCACCATCAAGGACGTCGACGCGGCGGCGACCATGGTCCGGAGGACGAAGTCGAAGTCGAAGCCGGAGGCGAGCCCGGTGACCTTGGAACCCGCTTCCTGAGCGTCGGCCCACCTCGTGGGTATCTCGTGGTGCAGCGGTACGGTGCAGGGGCACGGACCAGGGACCACGGACCAGGAGGCGTAGATGGCTGACGTAGTGGACATCACCGGAACCGAGGAGTGGCGCTCGCTCGCCGATCATTTCGAAGCGATCAAAGACGCCCACCTCCGGGATCTGTTCGCCCAGGACCCGGACCGAGCCACCTCGATGGCGGTCGATGCCGGGGACCTCTACCTGGACTACTCGAAGCACCGGGTCACGGCGGACACCATCGCCCACCTGGTCGACGTGGCCCGGCGCTCGGGCCTGGAAGGGCACCGGGATGCCATGTTCGCTGGGCGTCACATCAACACCACCGAGGACCGGGCCGTCCTCCACGTCGCCCTGCGCATGCCGGCGGGAACCCGACTGGAGGTCGACGGCCAGGACGTGGTAGCCGACGTGCACGAGGTCTTGGGCCGCATGGGCGACCTCTCTGATCGGATCCGGAACGGGGACTGGACGGGTCATACCGGTCGACGGATCCGGTCGGTGGTCAACATCGGGATCGGCGGATCCGATCTGGGTCCGGCCATGGCCTACGAGGCGCTGCTCGACTACGTCCATCCCGAGATCACCTGTCGCTTCGTGTCGAACATCGATCCGGTCGACCTGTGGAACAAGACCCACGACCTCGATCCGGCCGAGACCCTGTTCGTGGTGTGCTCCAAGACCTTCACCACCCTGGAGACCCTGACCAACGCGGCGGCGGCCCGGGCCTGGCTCCTCGAGGGGCTGGGCGCGGGAGACGAGGCGGTGGCCAAGCACTTCGTGGCCGTGTCCACCAACGAGGAGGGGGTCACCGAGTTCGGTATCGACCCGGCCAACATGCTCGGGTTCTGGGACTGGGTGGGCGGCCGGTACTCCTACGACTCGGCCATCGGCTTCTCGTTGATGATGGCCATCGGACGGGAAGGCTTCGCCGACATGCTCTCGGGGTTCCACACCATGGACGGCCACTTCGTGAACGCACCATTGGGAGCCAACATGCCGGTGCTCCAGGGACTGCTCAACGTCTGGTACAACAATTTCTTCGGATCCCAGACCCATGCCGTCCTGCCCTACAACCAACGGCTGGCCCGGTTCCCGGCCTACCTCCAGCAGCTGACCATGGAGTCCAACGGGAAGTCGGTCCGGCGGGACGGGACCCCGGTCTGGGGCCAGACCGGCGAGATCTTCTGGGGCGAGCCCGGCACCAATGGCCAGCACGCCTTTTATCAGCTGATCCACCAGGGGACAAAGCTGATCCCGGCCGATTTCATCGGCTTCGTGGACTCCACCCACGAGACCGGCGATCAGCACGATCTGCTCATGGCCAACTGCTTCGCCCAGTCCAAGGTCCTGGCCTTCGGGCGCACGGCCGAGGAGGTGGCCGCCGAGGGAACCGATGCCGCCCTGGTCCCCCACAAGGTCATGCCCGGGAACCGTCCGAGCTCCACCATCGTGGCCCCGCGGCTGACCCCGTCGGTGCTGGGCCAACTGGTGGCTCTCTACGAGCACACCGTGTTCACCGAAGGGGTGATCTGGGGCATCGACTCGTTCGACCAATGGGGCGTCGAGCTGGGCAAGGTCATGGCCATGCAACTGGCCCCCGCCCTCATCGACGAGCAGGCCCCCGACCTGTCCGACCAGGACGGGTCCACGGCCGAATTGGTCCGGCACTTCCGGCGCGGGCGGGGGCGCAGCGTCTGAAGCAGCGGGGCGCGGCGCTGATCGGGTCCGGAACAATCGACCCGGGCGCCGGGTTGACCGGAGAGAACGCAGCACCGATCTCCGAGGAGTGAGCCATGGTCACCACACTGAACAAAGCCCTGTACACCGCCGAGGCCAGCACCACGGGCGGCCGCGACGGGCACGCCCGGAGCAGCGATGGCGTGCTCGATCTCGATGTCCGGGTGCCCGAGGAGATGGGCGGACACGGTGGGGGCACCAATCCCGAGCAGCTGTTCGCCGCCGGCTATGCCGCCTGCTTCCAGAGCGCACTGGGTGTGGTGTCGCGGCGCCAGAAGGTCGACACCAGCGGTTCGACGGTGACGGCCAAGGTGACTATCGGCACCATCGACGGCGGGGCCTTCGGACTGGCTGTGGAGCTCGATGTGGCCATCCCCGGCGTCGATGGCGAGACGGCACAAGCGCTGGCTGACGCGGCCCACCAGGTGTGTCCGTACTCCAACGCCACCCGGGGCAACATCGAGGTCGCGGTCAAGGTGGCCTCCTGAGCCACTTCCCCGGGGCGATGTCAGCCCCAGGGTGATCTGCGAGGTCAGTTAGGGTGACCCGTGCTCCGTGATCCCGCGGGCGAGGAGATCGGATTGCCACACTCGTGACTACGTCGGCCCAACACCGTCGGCCACCGACCCGTCTGCGTCGCTTGCTGCCGTGGTTGGTGGCGGTGTTTGGCGTCGTCGTTCTGGGCGTGGTCGGTGTGCTGGTGGTCGGTGGCCGAAACGCCTCTTCGACCACGGCTCCGGTGTGGAAGGCCCACGGTGGGAGCAAGCTGCTCGTGGGGAGCTATTACTACCTGTGGTTTCCCCAGAACCTGCAGGAGGGGACGCTTCGAGCTCACCTGATCCCACCCCAGGGACCCGATCCCGCTACCGATGTGTCCGCCGATCCGGCCACAGCGGCCGCGGCCATTACCCAAGCCAATCAGGCCGGCGTGAACTTCTTCGCCCTGGACTACTGGCCCTTGAACAACTGGACCGGCCGCCCCTTGGCCGACCGCCAGGCGGGGGACGCCAACGTGACTGCATTCCTCAAGGCTCCGAACATCAACAAGATCAAATTCTGCATGATGTACGAGACCTTCGCCCTGGACTTCAACGCCGCCAACGAGTCCACCCCGGTGACGCCGGCGATGGAGAAGGAATTCGACGCGGACATGCTGCACTTCGCCACGACCTACTTCAACAACCCGAGCTATCTCCGGCTCCACGGGCGCCCCGTCGTGGTGCTCTACCTGACCCGCACCCTGACCGGCAACGTGGCCCAGATGATCAGCAAAGCCCGATCACTGTTGGCCGCCCGCGGCTACAACCCCTACTTCATCGGTGACGAGATCTTCTGGCGGGTCACCAATCCCCAACCGCCGGCCACCGGATCCCCGCTGACCACCCAGCCGCAGGCGGCTCGGATCGAGGCCTTCGACGCCATCACCTCATACTCCCTTTACTTCGGCGGGAACTCCCCGTCGCTGGGACCGGCCCAGGACTTCGTGGGCTACCCGGGCAAGACCACCATCGCCGCCGACGAGCGCGGCTTGATGAACAAGTACAGCGCGGCCACGAATGCGAAGGTGCCGGTGATCCCCGACATCACCCCCGGCTTCAACGACCGGGGCGTACGGCTGTCGACCAACCACCCGGCCCAGCCCCGGGAGTGGTTGCCCGGAGCCGGCACCGCCTCGACCCTGGACAACCTGTTCACGAAGGTGGCGGTGCCCACTCTCGACGCCCGGGCGCCGATCATCTTCGTGACGGCGTGGAACGAATGGAACGAGGACTCGGGAGTCGAACCGGTTCCCGGGGTGGCCACCACCAAAGATGACAGCCCGACCGGCCGCCAGTACACCCAGGGCTACCCCTACGGCGGCGAGGGTGACAGTGCCCTGAAGGTCCTACGGCGAGACATCGATTGCGTGAAGGGCCTCCCCGCCTGCAGGACGGACCCACCTGGCACCGGGTAGGCCTCCTCGGTGGTCAGCGGGGTCGGGCCAGGAGGACGTCGGCCAGCGGCGACCGGTCGAGGGCGCGGAACCGGCTCGCCTTCCAGCCGGTGCGCTCCAGTGCTTCGGTGAAGTAGGCATCGTCGAACCCCAGCTCCAGCCAGCCGTAGATGCGGGTCGACCACAGGGAGTACCCGTCCAACCGGGGTCCCCACGGGTAGGCCATGGCCGCGATGGGCTCGGCGGCGAACACGACCAGTCCGTCAGGGCGAACCACCTCGTGCAGGTGCTCGAGCATGGCCAGGTGATCGGCGCAGTGGTGGAAGCTCTCGTAGAAGATGGCGGCGTCGAATGGGTCGCCGGGTTCGAAGGACAGCATGTCCTGGGCGGACATCGTCAGCTGTTCGGGTCGAGGGCATCGCTGCTCGACCAGCGCGCAGAACTGGGGCTCCACCTCGACGCCGGTGACCTCGAACCCCATGGTGGCGAGATCGATGGTCAGGTTTCCCCACCCCGGTCCGAACTCGACGATCCGTGCCGGCGGGGTGAGGCCCATGGTCTTGATGATGAAACCGCGGGCGATCAATTCTTCCCCCACGACGAGGGAGGACTCCGTGGCGTGCGGATAGGGCTGGCGGAGGGCGTGCTCGAAATCGAACGGCGAGCTCTCGTTGGCCGTCGAGTATTGCCGGCGTCCCGAGATCCGCTGGTAGAGATCCCACACCCATGTCCGATAGTCGTCCGAGAACGGATCGTCGGGGCGATCCGTCGGCGGAGCGATCTCGAACCCGCGGAGGAACTGCCGAGCGGCATCCTCGGACTCCCCGAACAGTCGGCGGGCCTCATCCAGCTCGCGGTCGAGGTCGCCGAGCGTCACCACACGGGGAAGGGGCTTTCCCCTGATGGCTTGGACCCGGCGTCGCAGCGGGTCGGGCAGCGTGCCCAGTCCCGCCTTGCCGAGGGAACGGATCAGCGAGGTGCCGTCAGCCACGTGGGCTCACGGTGAGCGCAGCCTCGGCCATCGGGTCATCTTGGCAGACCCTGGACGCAGGGGAGTACTGCGGGGGCCGCCATGGGCCCAGACGCGATGGAAGCCGGCCCTGAGCCGGCTCCCATCTTCGTTCTGTGGTTCCCGATCGATGCTCAGCCCTTATCTGTTGGTGGGGGCCTTAGTCGGCAGGTCAGCTCGGAAGCTGATCGCGTTCCGGCCTCAGTGAAAAGGGCCTTGGTCGACCGGGTGCTGGGCGCTCGCCTATCCCTCAGGGGAGACAGGCCGAGCACACCTGGCCGGGTGGTCCATCTTCCTCGTGCGAAGTGCTCGACGACATCGCCGACCCCCTTTCCTTCACGAAGGCGGATCCGTACTCTTCCGCCCTCTCAATGTACCCCCCGCCTCCGACGATTTCACCTCGATCAGGCACTGCGAGAGCGGTGCAGGTAGAGCTGGTCCCAGGGCGCTGTCGGTGGGACGCGATGGCCGCATCGAGGGGGGTTGATCGACAGGCCCGGCCCGATTACGGTATCGAACACGTGTTCGTTGTCGGTGAGCGCGTGCGAATCCCAACATGAACGAGGAGGACCCATGGCTGCAGTCAAACCCATACCCGATGGCTATCCCCGAGTGATCCCGTCGTTGATCATCGATGGGGCCCCAGCGGCGATCGACTTCTATAACGCCGTGCTCGGAACCAGCGTGCGGATGCGCATGGACGCTCC
>Ga0210400_10004834_pt1 | contig 11561 bp, 9 predicted proteins | sample IncBWH26MmetaG_FD_155456 | JGI IMG/M metagenome (GOLD analysis project Ga0210400, IMG submission 155456) | Forest soil microbial communities from Barre Woods Harvard Forest LTER site, Petersham, Massachusetts, United States - Inc-BW-H-26-M | ecosystem: Environmental > Terrestrial > Soil >...
TGATGCTCACCACCGAAGCGCTCGTCGCTGAACTCAAGGAAGACGAGAAGAAGGGTGCAGCGGCCGGCGGTCCCGGAGGCCCGGGCGGCGGCATGGGCGGCATGTACTAAACCTGATTCGCCTTCGCGAATCTATCAGGCGGGCCGATTCCAATCGGCCCGCCTTTTTTCTTTCCTCTCCCCCGCAGGTCCCGCTTTACGCTGACTCACTTTTTACATTCTTGCGCTTGACTCTCCTTATGGCCGCGAACATAGTGAATCCACTTCATTGATTCCTCGGAGGTCTCCTATGCCTGGACATCCCATTGAAGGTGAAACTGCCGAATATCGCCGCCAGCGCGACGAACTGCTTGCGGCGGAAATCGCGCTCAAGGATCAGCGCGAGCGCGTCGCGCAGCTCCGTCGCCAGCTTCCGATGGGTGCCCAAGTCAAGCAGGACTATGTGTTCCGAGAAGGTCCGCTTGACCTGCGCGACAATGATCCTTCGCATTTCTTCGACACTCGTTTCTCCACGCTTTTTCAGGACGGCAAAAGCAGCCTCATCGTTGACCATCTGATGTACGCGCCCAAGAACGACCGCGCCTGCCCCATGTGCAGCATGTGGGCGGACGGATACGATGCCATTGCGCAGCACGTCGGAGACAAGGTCAATTTTGTCCTCGTCGCGCGGGCGCCTCTCGAAAAGCTTCGCGCCTGGGGCCATCGACGCGGCTGGAGCAAGATCCGTCTGCTTTCCAGCCATGCCAACTCCTTCAACCGCGACTTCAATGTGGAAACCAGCGACGATGACCAGCATCCGGCGGTCAGCGTTTTCAAGCGCCTGCCGAATGGCGAGGTGCATCACTTCTACACCACGGAAGGGTCCCTGGGCGGCGGCCATCATCGCGGCATCGATCTCTTCAGCCCGGTTTGGAACCTCTTAGATCTGCTCCCGGAGGGCCGGGAGAACTGGATGCCCAAACATTTTTACGACTCTCATGGCGTTGCCGCCGTCCGGTGATGAATTCATCCTCTGCTTTACTCGCGTTCACTCTGACAATTGCTTTCGCATCTTGGCCTCCCGTGTGCGCCGCGCAAAGCAAACAATCTTCCGCTGACGGTTCTACCGTACTCGGCGATTGGCGCGGCGAGTCCATTTGCGTAGTGCGAGAGAGCGCGTGCCATGATGAAGATTCTCTCTATCACGTGACCCAGTTGGCCGGAAAACCTGGCTGGTTTTCCATGAAGCTTGACAAGATCGTCGATGGAAGGCTCCAAACCATGGGCACAACAGAGTGTAGCTACGACTCCGTAAAGCAGTCGCTGACCTGCGAGTTCCCCAAAGGCGTCCTGCGCTTCACCGTTCAGGACGGAAAAATGTCCGGAACCATGGACCTCAAAGACGGCACACTTTGGCGCAAAATCAGTCTTAAGAGATCCACCGCGCCCTAACGGCGATTGCTCCTCTCAAGAAACGCGAGGCGGCGTCTTGAGGTAGGCGATGACGAACAAAACACCGAGCAGCAAGTCCGTGCCGGCAAAGAGCAGGTCCGAGCTGCGCATCCGTGCTTGCAGGACCAGCACGACAACCGCCGCGCCATAGCTGAATTTTTCAAACGTCGAAGGAATCATCAATGGCCGATAGCGCACCGGATCGCTCGCGATGAAGAAAAACGCGATTTGCCAGGCCAGCGCCGTCCCCACAAATCCATAGAAAAACCCCGGGTGCGTGATCGCGGGCGGGTCGTTCCGGCCGATCAAGGCGAACATGAAGTATAGCGGCGTAATGATAAGCACACCCCAAATGGCCGCTACTCGGAAGACGATCTTGGCGAATTTCATGGCGCTTATCGTATTACATTTAGACCGTCAGAAATCTCGGGTTTGCCGATCGAACGCGAAAAGCAGCGAGTCCGAGAAGCCTTGGCGTAGTCCCCAGCATCCTATATCCCAGAGTCAATCAGAATTGGCGGAGGTCCATATGCCCGTCATTCGCGCATGCACCAATTGCGGACAGAAGAACCGCATTCCAGCAAAATATCTGGCCAGCACCGGGCGTTGCGGAGCTTGTAAGTCGCCGCTGCCCCCCATGGCGGAACCCCTCGCGGTCGACGATGCCTTATTCGATGAAATCGTTCAGAATGCCCAAGTTCCGATACTTGTGGACTTCTGGGCGGAGTGGTGCGGACCTTGCCGCGCTGCCGCTCCCGAAGTTGCCCGGACCGCTGCCGATATGACGGGCAAGGCTGTAGTGCTGAAAGTCGATACTGAAAAATATCCGCAACTCGCCAGCCGCTTCAACGTTCGCGGCATACCGAATTTCGTCGTTCTCTCTGGCGGCCGCGTGGTAATACAGCAGCCCGGCGTCGTTGGCCACGACCAGATGGAGCAGTGGCTCAGATCCGCCATTCCTGTTTCGGCCTGAAGAACGGCTACGTCTCGTAATCGATCTTCCTGACTCCCCGCTCGGCAAGCGTTCCTTGCGTCTGAGTCGTGCCTCGACTCCGCGTCGTCGCGCTGTTACCATCTCCCGCAACTCGTAAGCCTCCGATCCGCTAGGAGCTCCTTCATGCGCTCGTGCGCCCTCATCGTTCTAGCAATGCTCTCCTCATCCTTCACTTCCCTTTCCGCGCAATCTGTCCCAAGGGCTAACGCACCTGCTCACAGTCCTGCCGCCTCAAAGTTTCATATCAATTCGCAGCGCTTGCAAAGCACGCTGGAGAAGCTAAGCGAGTTTGGGCGCAATCCGGAAGGCGGCGTCACGCGCCTGGCTTATTCGGATACCGAACTGCCGGGCCGTGAATACGTCATTGAGCTGATGAAGCAAGCCGGGCTCGTAGTACGTGCAGACCCCGCCGGGAATCTTTTTGGCAGACGTGCAGGCTCCGAGAACCTAGCCGTCTTGCTCTTCGGTTCACATATCGACTCCGTCGTTAAAGGTGGAAACTACGACGGCGATGTGGGGAGCCTCGGCGCGATCGAAGTGATCAATGCGCTGAAGGAGGGCGACGTCAAGACCCGACACCCGCTCGAAGTGGTCGTCTGGATGAACGAAGAAGGCAATCACTTCGGGGTGAGCACTATGGGCTCCGGAATCGCTGCCGGGCTGATCGGACCGGAAATTCTCGACCGGAAAGACGAGCAGGGCCTTACCGTGGCGGATTGGCTCCGTCGCTACGGCCAGGATCCGGCTCGTCTCACCGAGGCACGCATCGCGCCCGGCGCCCTCGCCGCCTACCTTGAATTGCACATTGAACAAGGCCCGAACCTCGACGAGGCCAAGATTCCCATCGGTGTCGTGCAAGGAATCGTAGGGCTCAAACGCTGGCGGTGCGTGGCCACCGGCTTCGCCAATCATGCTGGCACTACCCCGATGGATCGCAGGAAAGATGCGCTCGCTGCGGCGTCGCGCGACTTGCTAACCGTGCGCGATGTGGTGCGAGCGGAAACCGGCCGACAAGTCGGCACCGTCGGCTATATGAAGGCGGAGCCAGGAGCGGTCAACGTCATTCCGGGCCGCGTTGAGTTTCCCATCGAGTTGCGCGATCTGGACTCCGCCAAAATTGACCGCATGTGGGATCAAGTCCAGCAGAAGCTGAAGCAAATCGACAAAGAGGAAAATGTTGAAACCCGCTGCACCGAGTTCGATGATGTGGTTTCGGCGCGCACTGACCCCGCGATGCAGGCAGCGATCCGCGAGGCCGCGAAATCGCTCGGGCTCGCCACCATGGATTTGCCCAGCGGCGCGGTACACGACGCCCAGCAAATGGCCAAGCTCGCGCCGTTCGGGATGATCTTTGTTCCCAGCCGCGACGGCATCAGTCACTCTCCGAAAGAGTTCACCTCCTGGCAAGATGTGGCCAACGGCGCGGAAGTTCTCTACCGGTCGCTGTTACTTGTGGATGGTCAGCCGGATCGCAAGTAGTCGGAGCCCAGCTTGCCCGCTTAATGGCTCGCTTTTTCGCTATTGCTTCTTGTATTTTGGGAGCAAACCAGCGATTCACCGCGTATCGATGCGTCTAAAAGCTGAATGGTGTGCAGCACGGGAATTTTCTTTCCGGCGCGCTCCAGCGAAGCTTGCAACTGCAAAATGCAGCCGGGATTTCCGGTAACCACGACATCGGCATCCAAGGACGCGATCAGCTCCGCTTTGCGGTCCCCCAGCGCGTGGGCGGCATCCGGCTGCACCAGGTTGTAAATCCCCGCGGACCCGCAGCAGATTGCCGCTTCCGGAATCTCTAAAAGCTCCAACTCGGGAATCACCGCAAGCAAGTCTCTTGGCTGCGCCCGCACGCCCTGCGCGTGTTGCAAGTGGCATGAGTCGTGAAACGCTACCTTCAGGCGCAGCGCATTTCGCTGCGCACCCATCGGCAACTCGGCCAGCACTTCACTGACATCTTTGCACTTCGCGGAGAATTTCTTCGCGCGGTCCGCATAGTTTGGATCATCGCGCAACAAATGCCCGTACTCCTTCATATTCGAGCCGCACCCCGCCGCATTCGTCACAATCGTATCCACTTCCGCGCGCTCAAACACATTGATCAAGTGCCGCGCGAGCGCCAACGCACCCTCCTCCTCCCCGGCATGGACGAGCAGCGCTCCGCAACAAGGCTGGGCAGCCGGGCTGACCACCTCGCATCCCTCCGCTGCCAGCACCCGCGCCGTCGCTGCATTCACTTGAGGAAGGAATTCGCGCTGCACGCAGCCAAGCAGCATTCCCACTCGCCGCCGCTTCTCGCCCACAGCTGGTGTCACCTCTGCGACTTCTTCCCCGGCTGGCAATTCCGGCAGCAGCGCTTCCATGGCCTGTAAACGCTTCGGCAATAATTGCGATACACCACTGCCGCGCACCAACTTTCGCAGCCCGGACTTTTGATACAAGACCAGCGGTATCCGCATCATGCGCAATCGATCCGGCCGCGTGAACAGCCCGAAAATCAATCGCCGGTAGACCCGCTCGAGCCATCCCCGGTCATACTTCCGTTCAATCTGCGCCCGCGTCGCCTCGATCAGCTTTCCGTAGTCCACGCCCGAGGGGCACGCTGTCATGCACGCCATGCATCCCAGGCATGTGTCGAAATGTCCTACCCACTGCGAATTAATCGTCGCCTGTCCGTTTGCCGCCAGCTTCATCAAGTAGATCCGCCCGCGCGGCGAATCCATCTCTTCGTTCCACAAAGCGTAGGTCGGACACACCGGCAGGCAAAATCCGCAGTGCACGCACTGATCGATAATCTCCCGCGAAGGCGGATGATGCGCGTCAAACGCGCTCCCGGCCATCTTTAGTCCTTCGCTTCTCATCGCTTCTCTTCTCTGCGACAACTCAGCGTCCTCTGCGTCTCTGCGTTATCTTTTTTTTCTCTTCCCTATTCAAATCCCGCCGACAAACCGCCCCGGGTTCAACGTGCCCCGAGGATCAAATTGCTGCTTCACCGCGCTCATCAAGGGCAGCACGTCGCCAGCATTCCCCCACGCGTCGAAAGTTGTTATGCCCCCGGGCCTGTGGGCAATCACTAGCGAGCCCCCGCCACGTTCCAGATTCGCACGAAATTCTCGCAGCGCGCAGTCCATCGCTGAAGCTTCCCCCTCAAAGCGCGCCCATCCGACCCCGGTCGCCTGCGCAACAATGTTCCAACGCAGCTTCCCAACCGACAATGTCGCAATCGTTTCGAACGTGTCCGCCATTCGCGCGGGCAAAGTCGCGAATTTCGCGACCGCAAATTCAGCATTGCCGTTCTTCTCTGCCGAACAAATCGCCTGCCGCGCACTCCACACATCTTTGCCGGCATCGGTAGTCGTCGCCGAACCCATCATCGAGTTCACTTGTTCCACCTGAGCGGTCAATCCCGCTTCCGTGCCCTCGAACAAAACGTCCACGCGCGGCTTCGCCTCTCCTCCGCAGTAAATCTGAAGCGCCGAATGCGCCAGCTTTGAATTCTGAAGCGCCAGCACCAGCCGTTGCGCCTCCCGCGCATCCGCCGTCACGCATGAAATCGTTCGCGTCTCTCTAGGTAACGGGTGCAATCGAAAGATAGCGCGCGTCATGACGCCGAGCGTTCCGAACGCGCCCGTGACCAGCTTCGGTAAATCGTAGCCAGCCACATTCTTCACCACTTTGCCGCCGCTGCTTGCCACCGTGCCATCCGCCAGTGCCACGGTCGCGCCAATCACCAAATCCCGCAGCGAGCCAAATCGCAAACGCAACGCTCCGCTATCATTCGTCGAAAGCACTCCTCCGACGGTTGCGCGCTCCGGCCACAGCGCATCCAGCGCCAATCGCTGGCCATGCTTCGCCAGCGTCTCTTGCAATTTCGCGATCGTGCAGCCCGCCTCCGCGCTCACCGTCAGGTCCGCCCAGGCATGCTCGATCACGCGATTCAACCGCGACATCGACAAAATAACATCCGCCCGTTCAGGCCGGTTTCCCCATTCCAGCTTAGTTCCCCCGCCTCGCGGAATCACAGCCAGTCCCGCAGAGTTGGCCAGCTTTAAGACTTTTGCCAGTTCCTGCTCGCTCCCTGGCTCGACAACCAGGCTCGGCTGTGCGCCGGCAACCGCATCGCTCTCTGCGGCGGTTCGAACGTACTTCGCCGTCACAATTTCGCGAACATCGGCCTCAAATGTGTTGGCAATCGCCTTCGAAGAAACGCTGGCGTCCATTCAGAACCGCTCCGCGATTCCCGCGGTTTCCAGAGGATGGGCAACGTACTCGCCCGGCTTTTCCCCGCACAATCGCGGCCGCGGAAAGATCTTGCTCGGGTTCGAAAGCTGCAGCGGATCAAACGCGCAGCGCACTCGCTGCATCGTCTCCAAATCCGGCTCGCTGTACATTTTCGGCATCATCTTCTTTTTGTCTTCGCCAACGCCGTGCTCGCCGGTAATCGATCCGCCCGCCGCAATGCACAACTCCAGAATGCGGCTCGAAAGCGCTTCCGCCGCTTCTTCGTGCCCGGGAATTCTCCGGTCATATAAAACCAGCGGATGCAAATTCCCATCGCCCGCGTGAAAGACATTCGCCACGCGCAATCCCGCTTCCTTGCTAAGCCGCCCAATCTCGCGCATCACATTCGGCAGCGCCGTGCGTGGAATCACACCATCTTGCACAATATAATTCGGCGAAATTCTGCCCATCGCCGCAAACGCCGCCTTCCGCCCTTTCCAAACCAGTGCCCGCTCCGCATCCGACTGCGCAACACGAATTTCCCACGCGCCATTTTTCCTGCAAATTTCATCCACGTGCGCCATCAACGCGGCGACTTCCGCCACCGGCCCGTCCAATTCCACCAGCAGGAGCGCGCCGCAATTTGGATAATTCGCGTGTACTGCCGCTTCCGCCGCCTGGATGGCCAGATTGTCCATCATCTCGATCGCCGCGGGCAGCATACCCGCCGCGATCATGTCGCTCACCGCCGCGCCCGCTTCATTTGTGGAAGGAAATGCCGCCAGCAGCGTCTGCACGCATTCCGGCCGCTTCACGATGCGAAGAATGATTTTCGTCGCAATCCCCAGCGTCCCTTCCGATCCGACAAAAACTCCCATCAAGTCGTAACCGGGAGCATCCAACGTTTTTCCGCCGAAATGCACGAGTGAACCGTCCGAAAGCACAACTTCCAATCCCAAAACATGTGTGGTGGTAAATCCATATTTCAGGCAGTGCGCGCCGCCGGAATTTTCCGCCACGTTTCCGCCGATGCTGCAAATCGATTGCGAGGAAGGATCCGGCGCGTAAAAATATTCCTGCGGCTCGACGCGGCCGGTCACATCCAAATTAATCACGCCGGGCTCTACCGCCACACGCGCGTTGGGAAAATCCACTTCCAGGATTTTGTTCATGCGCGTCAGGCTGATCACCACGCCGTTTTCCACCGGGAGCGCGCCGCCGCTCAGACCGGTTCCCGAGCCGCGAGCGACGAATGGAATTTTTTCGCGGTAGCACACGCGCACGATTTTTTGCACTTGCTCGGTGGAATTGGGCAGCAGGACCGCGCGCGGCAGCACGCGAAAATTTGTCAGCCCGTCGCACTCGTAGGTGTGGAGTTCTTCGCGCGAAGTGATTAAGCCGCGCGGGCCGACAATTTCGCGCAGCTCGGCAAAAAGCGTGCTTTCCACAGCGTCGGACCTCGAAGAGAAGCTTGCCCCATCAGCGGATGAAGGTCAAACCGTGCGGAATAAATTGCGGGAACACGTACGCGTACAGCATCACGATCACGCCGACAATTGCCGCGAGCGCAACCGAGTGCAAGAACACGAAGCGGAAAATGCTGCCTTCCTGGCCGACCTGATTTGTGGCCGCGGTGGCGATGCAAATCGATTGCGCGTCAACCATTTTGCCCATCACGCCGCCGGCGCTGTTGGTTGCGCACATTAGAATCGGGCTCAGGTGCAATTGCTCCGCGGTGATGCGCTGCAAGCTGCCGAACAATGCGTTTGAGGAAGTGTCGCTGCCGGTCAGCGCGACGCCGAGCCAGCCGATGTATGTGCCGAAGAATGGAAACAGCCAGCCGGTGCGCGTGAACGCTAATCCCAGGACCGCGTCCATGCCGGAGTACCGAGTGACGTAGCCCAAGCCGAGCATGCAAGTCATAGCGATAATCGCGAATCGCAAGCGGAACAGCGTGCGTCCAAAAATGTGGAATATCTTTCCGGGGCCGAGTCCGAGAAAAAAACCGGACAACATGGCCGCGAGGAAGCATCCAGTACCCACGGCGGTCAGCCAGTTGAAATCGAACTTGGCGTTTTCCGGCGTCGGCTTCGCGACCACGGGTTGCGCGCGCGAAACGGCTTTGTGCAGGTATGGCACTTCCCATCCACCCTTTGAGAACGCGGGAGTGGTGGCTTTGCCCATTGCGGTCTTGATCGTCGGCAAGCCCCACAAGAGCACGAACAAAGAAAGAATCGCGAACGGCATCCAGGCTTTCGCGATCTGGGGGCCAGTGTGGCGGACGGCTTCTTCTTTCCGCGCGAGCTTGGCGGCATCCTCCGCACGCTCTTCTTCAAAGCGCCAAATGCGCTTGGGCTGCCACACGCGCAGGAACAGTAACGTGGCGACCATGGCGGTGATACCGGCAGCGATGTCCACGAGATTGCTGTCCATGTGATTGGCCCAGAACCATTGCATGCTCGCGAAGGAAAAGCCGACGACCAGAATGGCGGGCAGCACTTCGATGGTTTCGCTCCAGCTCACCATGGTGCGCACCAACCAAAACGGGACGATGACGGCCGTGAAGGGCAAGATGCGCCCGATCATGGCGTTCAAATCGCCTTCGGGTAGCGCGGTTACCGCAGCGAGCGTGTGCACGGGTGTACCGATGGAGCCCCAGGCGACCGGCGCGGTGTTGGCGATTAGATTTAAAGCAGCGGCTTGGAAGGGGCGAAAGCCGAGACCAATCATGAATGCGCCGGCAATCGCCACCGGCGCTCCGAAGCCGGCCGCGCCTTCGATGAAGGCGCCGAAGCAGAACGCGACTAGAAGAAGTTGCAGGCGCCGGTCCGGGGTGATCGCAGCCACGGACTGCTTCATGATCTCGAACTGGCCAGTCTCCACGGAGATGTCGTAGAGAAAGACGGCGGCGATTACAATCCAAACAATTTTCAGGAGGCCGAAAGCCCCGCCGTAAAAGAAGCTCATGAAGGCGAGCTGCGCGGGCATGTGGAAGACAAAAATGGCGCAGAGGACCGCTGTGGCCGCACCGGTGATGGCGCAGAGGTGTGCCCTGACCTTGAATCCGGCGAGCAAGCCGAGAAGAACGACGATCGGCAAAGCGGCGACTAAGGTGGAGAGCCACCAATGGCCGAAGGGGTCGTAGTTCTGGGTCCAGGTGATGGGCGTCAAGGACAAGCCTCCGGCGAAGCAAGCTGTGGGCGATAAAGGCGCGCTTTCGCTGTGCTGCAATACTTTGTTCGCGAGGCAAAGTCAAGTGTGAAGAGAAATGCGCAGAAGTCTTAAGCTGTAAGAATTCAGAAGTCAAAATGTCGAAGGGTCAGCGAGCAATGCGGAGGCGCCTCGACCCTTAGTTCAATGGCAACCGTATAAGCCACAGACTGCACATGGATTAGTGCAGAATCTCTGCTTGAGCGAAACGCCACACGCTTACCATTCGAGAGGGGACGGGTGCGTGGGCGTCCTTGGAGGACGGGCACCCGTCCGTCGGCGAGTTCTCGCGCTCGCCGCAAACGCTGTGATGCGTTGCGGGATGCTACAAACTGAAAACGTGAGTGACAAGCGGGTCTCTACCGGACATTCGTATCGGGTCTTTCGTGTAGTGTTTCGGGCGGACAATCTGTAGACAGGCACGCCGGTGCCACCTTCGTGAAGGAACGCGGCGCTTGCGAGGGCGAGTCCTGCGCCATGTGCGTCGGAGTTCCCACCGCCGAATCCCCAGCGGGCGAACAGATACAAGCGCGAGCAGGGTGCCCGGTAGCGCGATGCTTGCTGCTTTACCCGGTTGGATTTAGGTTCTGTTTATCCATGCGGGGATATAGCCTGTGCCTAGGCAACCGGGTGTAGTTCGTGACGAGGTCGCTACTCTCAATTCTGCTGACTACGGTGATGCTGGGGTTGATGCCCGGCACAGTACCCGCACAGAGTGTGGGCAGGTCCATCGCGGGCAAAATAACCTCTCCGACTGGTTCACCGATTCCGAACGCAAGACTTACCATCAAAAATCTTACTAGCGGCGCGACGACCAGTGTCGTTGGCAATGATAACGGGACATTTATCGTAGATAGCCTCGTACCAGCGAAATATGAAATCACCGCCGCCGCTCTGGGATTCGCCCCGGCACGAGCCACCGTCACCATCACGGCGGAGGCGGATCAGGTTGCGGGCATAATTCTTTATCCGATCAAAGACACAGGGCAATCCGTCAGTGGCGTCATTAACTCAAAAAGCGTCAGCGAACTCCCGCTCAACGGGCGGTCCGCATCCGACTTGGCCGCACTTGAGCCGGGTGTGGCTACGGCGCGCACGCAGTCTTCGGGACAGGGCCAATATGGTTACGGCACGCAGATGACTATCTCGGGGGGACGCCCTCGCCAAAATGATGCGCTGCTGGATTCCATCAGCGTCAACGATTATGCCAACGGTCCACCAGGTAGCGCGCTCGGCGTCAACTTGGGCGCAGACGCCGTCGAACAATTTTCGGTTCTTACCAGCAACTATCCAGCCCGCTTTGGCCGCTCATCCGGGGGGATCATCGGGGCCTCAACGCGGTCCGGTACGAATCACTTTCACGGCAGCGCATTCGAGTTCCTCCGAAATAGCGCGTTTGATGCCCGCAATTTCTTCGATAAGGCCAAGCCGCCATTTCGGCGCAATCAATTTGGCGCGTCAGCGGGGGGGCCAATCAGGAAGGATCACACGTATTTCTTCGCGGCCTATGAGGGACTTCGCCAATCTTTGGGCATAACGCAGGTGGATACGGTTCCTTCGGCGGCCGCTCGCGCTGGAAACCTTTCGACGGGACCCGTCACCGTCGATCCGAATGTGCTTCGCTTTATAAACGCGTTTTACCCGTTGCCGAACGGGCCTCTCCTCAAAAGTGGTGACACGGGAATTTTCACATTTTCCGGGCAGGAAATTAC
>Ga0210400_10004835_pt1 | contig 11560 bp, 10 predicted proteins | sample IncBWH26MmetaG_FD_155456 | JGI IMG/M metagenome (GOLD analysis project Ga0210400, IMG submission 155456) | Forest soil microbial communities from Barre Woods Harvard Forest LTER site, Petersham, Massachusetts, United States - Inc-BW-H-26-M | ecosystem: Environmental > Terrestrial > Soil >...
AGCGGGGAGCAAGCTAGGGGACGACGGCCTGCTGCACGGGCGGGCGGAGCGTATGGGAGAATTTCAGTTTACGGTTTCGGTCTCGGATGCGGGGCATCAACCGGGAGTGCAGAAGGGGTTCGTGCTGCGGGTGGTCTCGGCGCTGAGTCTCAAATGGGGGAAAGCTCCGGCGCACGTGAACGGGAACCGGATTGAGGGGAACGTGGAAGTTTCCAACACAACGCCCGACGACATTGATTTGACGTTCGTGGTGATGGCGGTGGCGGAGAACGGGCGGGCGACGGCGATCGGCTATCAACATTTCATGTTGCGGCGGGGTACGGTCTCGAAGGAATTGCCGTTTGGCGAGACGCTCCCTAACGGGGAGTACGCGGTCCACGTGGATGCGGTGGGCGAAGTCGCGGCGAGGAATCTGATTTACCGGGACAAACTGGACACGCCGGCGCCGCTGCAGGTGGCGGTGAGACCTTAGGTCATTTTGCTTCGGTCATTTTCCCTGGGTCAAGGTCAGGACGATTACGCGGTCGGTTTCGTCGTTCTTCGGAGGCCGGATTTTCAGAATCACCCCGTCAGGATTCTGGGTGAAGTCTACATTTGCACCGTCGAACAGAACCTTCGCTCCTGCGAATTGGGTGGTGATGGGCGGCAGCGCCAGCAGCGGCGATCCCCATTTCAGGACGTGGACGTAGATCTTGTTCTCCTTTTGGGTGGTGACGCCCCAGTCTCCGGGTGGGATGGGGCCGCCGCGGGTGCCGTAGATGGAGTCTCCGTACTTGGAGAGCCAGTCGCCGACGGAGCGGAGGCGGGTGACGAACTGCGAATCGATCTCGCCGTTGGGATACGGCCCGATATTCAGCAGCAGGTTGGAGTTGTTGCCGGCGGCGCGGACCAGTTTGCGCTCGAGGTCGGCGGGACTTTTGTAGTTGCTGTCGCCGATGTTGAATCCCCAGGCGCCGTTCAGGGTGTCGGAACTTTCCAGCGGAATATTCGTGCTCACATACTTGGTGTTGAATCCGGCGGTGTTCTGGCCCGGGAGATCGCGCTCGAACGTTTGCACGTCTTCGCCGGGGCGCGGCGTCTGATGATGATTCGGGATGATCAGCGCGGCGGGCTGCAATTTGTGAATCAGCGCGTAGGTTTTGGCGAGATGCCAGTCGGCGTCGGGCTTGTCCCACATACCGTCGAACCAGATGCCGGCGATGGGGCCGTAGTTGGTGAGGAGCTCGGTGAGTTGGCCGTCCATGTAGTTGTCGAGGTAGGTGTTGAAGTCGCCGTGGTCGGGGCGGCCATTGTCCCAGCTGGTCTGGCCGCGGGGGAAGTAATCGGGATTGTGCCAGTCGAGTTGCGAATAATAGAAGAAGAGCTTGATGCCCTGGCGATGGCATTCGTCGGCCAGCATTTTCAGGGGGTCCTTCTTATATGGAGTCCGCTGGACGATGTTCCAGTCTGAGACTTTCGAGTCGAACATCGCGAAGCCGTCGTGATGGCGGCTCGTGATAGTGATGTACTTCATGCCGGCGGCTTTGGCGAGGGCGACCCAGGTGGCGGCGTCGAATTTTTCAGGATCGAAGAATGAGGGCAGGCGATTGTATTCGTCGACCGTGAGATGGCGCTCGTGGAAGACCCATTCGCCGTCGCCAAGCACGCTGTAGACGCCCCAGTGGATGAAGAGGCCGAATTTCATGTCCTGGTATTCGTGGCGGGCTTGCAAGTTTTCGGGGGTCGGCTGGTAGTCCGTCTGAGCGGAGGCGTGGGCTGCGAAAATGGCGGTTACTGCGAGGGCGATCACCACGGTGTTTCTTGCGAGGGTGGACTGCCGCGCGTTTGGCATGGCTCACTTTGCTCCGCGCATAGTCTATCCGACTGCGAGGCGAAACGGGCTGGTGGTCTCAAGGCTCGTGGGCGTCGCTGTTGCGCTGTTGTCCACGTTGTAGAACAACGCGGATTGGCGCTTTCAGCTCCGACCGGGATCTTGCGAATTTCCTTGGAGTATCTGCTTGACAACCCTTCGGGGAGGGCGCATTGTCCTCCGGTACCTCGCGAATACCTCACCAGAGTCTCTCCTGAGAGCCGATTCTGTCTGAGTTGGCCGTTCTTGTTCTTCGGGGCAGTCCACGAATGCGCTCGTGCCCAATCCTCGTGGACTTAGAAGGAGATCGCCATGCGGAGTTCACGCACAATTGAAGACTCACTTCACAATCTCAGAGGGGTCTTTCAGTTTTTGGGAGTCCTCGCCGTTTTGACGATCCTCGCTCCTCAGGCGCAAGTTAAGGGGGCAGGGCCGGCTTATGCGAAAGCGCACACAGTGTCCGCGCTGCCGGGTGCCGATAACGGTGGACATGTTTCTGGAATCCGCGTGCAGACTGTTGCTTCGGTCACTCACCCCGACACGCCGCCTCCGAGAGTGACCATCGTGGAAAGCTATGGAAGGATTCCACTCGCCTTTGAAGCGAACCAGGGCCAAACCGACCCACAAGTCAAGTTCGTCTCGCGGGGTCCGGGGTACGGCCTGTTTCTAACAAATAGCGAGGCGGTTCTGACCCTGCGCAGACCTTCCAGGCACGAACCTAACTCACCTAGAGCGAAAGCTTCGCGGCAAGAAGAACAATCGGCGGTGCTCCGCATGAAGCTGGTGGGCGCCAATGGCACCGCGACTGAAGTCTCCGGGAAAGATGAGTTATCCAGTAAGAGCAATTACTTCATCGGTAACGATCCCAAGAAATGGTGCACCAAAATTCGGCAATACGCCAAAGTGCGTTACACGAACCTCTACCCCGGCGTGGATCTGGTGTACTACGGCAATCGGCAAGAACTGGAGTACGACTTCGTGCTTCAACCTGGAGCGGATCCCGACGCGATTCGACTGAGAATCGAGGGCGCGAGCAAACTTCGGCTTGATTCCGGCGACTTGGTGCTGAGCAGCCCGGGAGGCGATGTTCGCCTACGCCGCCCCTTTACCTACCAGGAGGTGAATGGGACGAAGAGGGAGATTCGGAGCCACTACGTAATGAGCAGTGAGCACGAAGTAGGATTCCGCATCGGCTCTTACGATCGTGGTAAACCCTTGATTGTCGATCCCGTACTGGCCTACTCCACCTACCTGGGCGGAAGCGCAGATGACGCCGCGTTGGACATTGCAGTGGATTCGACGGGCAACGCTTATGTGACCGGCTTCACGACCTCCATTGACTTTCCTACCGCAAACGCCTTCCAGTCCGCGTACGGCGGTGGCAACGCTGATGCGTTTGTAACCAAGATCAATGCCGCCGGTAGCGCGCTCATCTACTCGACCTACCTAGGAGGGAGTTCAGACGAAGTCGGCCAGAGCATTGCCGTGGATTCGGCTGGGAGCGTCTACGTGACTGGGTATACAAGCTCGCCCGACTTTCCCACCGTCAGTGCCATCCAGCCAACGAATCACGGTGGTTTCGACGCTTTTGTGACTAAGATCAGTCCCGACGGCAGCGCGCTTATTTACTCCACTTACCTGGGTGGGAGCAGCGATGATTACGGCTGGGGCATCGCGGTGGACTCTGCAGGCAACGCCCATGTGACCGGGGATACACCGTCGCGCGACTTTCCCGTCTTTAAAGCCCTTCAACCGACGTTTCACGAAGGCGCTAATTTCAATTCCTTTGTGACGGAGATCAATGCCGACGGCAGTGCGCTGATTTACTCCACTTACTGGGGCGGAAGCGGCGGCGAAGGCGGTTCCCGCGTGGCCGTGGACCCGGCAGGCAACAGCTACGTAGGCGGATACACGTTCTCACCGGATTTTCCCACGGTAAATGCCATCCAGCCCACCTATGCCGGAAACGTGGACGCCTATCTTACGAAGCTTAGCGCCGACGGCCAGACGGTCATCTACTCCACCTTCATGGGAGGGAGCGGATTCGAATACGGTTGGGATGTCGCGGTGGACTCGGCAGGCAACGCCTACATGACCGGGTTCACGCAGTCAACCGACTTTCCTACGGCACATGCCCTCCAGCCAACGAATCACGGTGGTAGCGATGCGTTTGTGGCCAAGATCAACCCCAGCGGCAATGCACTCGTCTTCTCTACTTACCTGGGCGGAGGTGACACGGACTTAGGCACTTCCATAGCGGCGGACTCAAGTGGTAACGCGTACGTGGGGGGGTACACAAAATCAAAAAACTTTCCCACGGCCAGTGCCATCCAGCCAACGAATCACGGTGGTTTCGATGCGTTTGTGGCCAAGATCAGTGGCGACGGTAGCGCACTGCTCTTCTCCACTTACCTCGGTGGGACGGCGAACGAAAGCGAATTCGATGCTGGCTATCGGGATCTGGGCATAGCCGTGGATTCGTCGGGCAGTGCCTATGTGGCAGGGACCACAAAATCGGCGGACTTCCCGATCACTCCACTGGCGTTTCAGAGGGCGTTGAAAGGAGGTGAGGACGCCTTTGTGGCTAAGATTGCGATTGCTGGGGGATCACCAACGACGCTGGCTTCCAGCCTCAACCCCTCTATTTACGGGCAGAAGGTAAACTTCACTGCCACCGTGGCCCCTTCTGGTTCGATCACGCCAACGGGAAAAGTTAAATTCACTTGGAGTATTTATACGCTCGGTTCAGCGGCGCTTAACAGTAACGGCGTGGCGACTCTTGCCAGATCAAATCTCAATGCCGACGTTTATCCGCTAACCGCGGTATACGGCGGCGATGCCAACAATCCACCCAGCACATCCGCCGTGCTCAATCAGGTGGTATTGGAGGCCACGAGCACGGCCACTCTCTCTTCGTCGCCGAATCCGTCCGTGCAAGGTCAGGCGGTGACGTTCACCGCGAAGGTCTCGTCGCCAACCGTGATCCCGACGGGGCCAGTCACCTTCACGGCAGGAAAGACGGTGCTGGGGACGGCGCAGCTCAGCGGCGGCAAAGCAACGCTGACCATTTCGTCCCTGGCTGTGGGCTCAACCACAGTCACGGCGACGTACTACGGAGACTCCAATATCGCCAAGAGTTCAGCTTCGGTCACGCAGACTGTGCACTAGCAGACTCCGGGTGCGGAATTACCGAACCGCGACCTTCGGCTCCACAGGAGTGTCTAGGCCTGGTTGCGTCGAACGGCTTGTGAAGTCATCGCGCTTACGAGAATTGCTCTGAGGTCCGGATAGCTTCCAGCAGTCGTGTCTTTGGAGCACCTCCTTCATCTCTCATACAATCTATGCATCCTGGGTAGCCAGACCCAGTTCTTGAGAAGAGGTGTGTGATATGGGGATGGAGAGTGGTTTGGTCCAGGTTGGGAGCCGCTATTCGGTGGACGAAACACTAAAACGACTGCAAACAACCTTTGCGGAGAGAGGGCTGCGAGTGTTCACCGTGATTGATCACAGCGGCGAAGCGGAGAAGGTTGGGCTGAAGATGCGGCCGACGAAGGTGGTGATCTTCGGCAGTCCGAAGGGCGGGACGCCGCTGATGGTGGCGGCACCGAGCCTGGCGATCGATCTGCCGCTGAAGGCGCTGGTGGCGGAGGATGCGGCGGGGAAGGTTTCCGTTACTTATAACGATCCGGAGTACTTAAGGGATCGGCATGGTGTGCCGGGGGATCTGATCAAGAATCTTGCGGGGGCGGGCGGTGTGATCGGGAAAGCTGTGGAATAATGACGGCGGCGTTGGGGAGTGGCGCGGTTTGAGAAGTTGACTCGTATCAGGGCTTCGCTTCAGCGATGCCGCCGAAGCGACCGAAGCGCGAAGCGGCTTCAGCCGCGGGGCAGCCGCTGAAGCGGGCATTCCTGCTGGACGTTTACGACACGCCTGAAGGCGCGTCCTGATACGAATCGTTTTTTCAAGCTGCATTCCTGCCGTCGTGAGGGGCCGGCGACTGAGGTTCTCTTACGGGAGAACGCGTGACAGAGAATTCCAATCCGAATCGGGCGCGCGACCATCTGGCGAATGAGCGGACGTTTTTGGCCTGGGTGCGGACGGGCGCGGCGATTGTGGTGTTTGGGTTTGCCATCGGGCGGTTCTCGATTGCCATGCGGCAGTTGACGGCGCTACAGGGGCATGCGGTGCGGACAGCCGGGCTTTCGGTGTGGATGGGGTCGGGCACGATTGTCGCGGGGGTGGCGCTGGTGGTGGCTGGATTGCTGCGCTATCGCAAGACCCGGGCGCAGTTGGATGCGGGAACGTTCGAGCCGGCGGGGTTTGTGCTGGATTTCATTACCCTCTTGACGGTGCTGTTTGGGTTGGCGCTGGCGGGGTATTTGATTTATACGGAGAAGATTTTGAGGTGAGGCGGAACAGCGGGAGGTTCGCAATGAAAAACTTCTTGATGGTTGCGGGATTCGCGCTCTTGATGGTGCTGCGGTTCGCGGGTTCGAGTGCTCCAGTCACCCCTGGAAGCGGTCAAGAATGGTTGTCCTGGAATCCGGCAGAGAGGAACTCCTATGTTGAGGGTTTCTTCGACGGATACGGGCGCGGATCGCAGACAGCGTGTAGAAACCTGGATCAGATATTCGAGGCAGGCCAATCCCACCGCCTAGGGGATTCGCCATCCGCAAGGTGTGCGAACCGATTGGAACACTATTCACGACTAACAATGATGGATTCCGAAGTGGATGCCAGCGTCTACACTTCGGTGCTAACCGAGTTTTACTCCAAACATTCCGAGTATCAAAACATTCCCGTCGTGTATCTCATGTCGTTTCTCACTGACAGCGAACGTAAGACTGCTGACCAGCTCTATCAAATGGCATTGAAGGGAGAAATGCGTACTCAGTTCTAGAGTGCTACCCAAGATTATGGCGAACGATCAGGAAAAAGAGGCGGCGGCGCGGGCTAGTTTGCAGTTTGTGAAGGATCGGCAGGTCGTCGGCCTGGGGACGGGGTCGACTGCCGCCTTCTTCATCAAACTGCTGGCGGAGAAGGTCAAGGCCGGGCTGCGCATTCGGGGGATTCCGACTTCGGTGCGGTCGGGGGAACTGGCGAAGAGTTTGGGGATTCCTCTGACTACTCTCGATGAGTGCCAGGACATTGACGTGACGGTGGATGGGGCGGATGAGGTGGATCCGCAACTGCGGTTGATTAAGGGCGGGGGCGGGGCGATGCTGCGCGAGAAGATTGTGGCGTCGGCGACGAAGAAGCTTGTCATTGTGGCGGACGCGTCGAAGCAGGTGGCGGTGCTGGGGAAGTTTCCGCTGCCAGTGGAGGTGATTGGGTTTGCGCAGGCCCTGGTGGCGAAGCGGATTGCGGAGCTGGGGGCGGTGGTTTCCGTGAGGCAAGGTGACGACGGTCATCCTTATGTGACGGACGAGAATCATCACATTCTGGATTGCCGGTTTGGTTTGATTCGCGATGCGGATGCGCTGGCGCAGGAATTGAGCGACATGCCGGGAGTCGTGGAGCATGGGTTGTTTATCGGGATGGCGAAGGTGGCCCTGTTTGCGCGGGGGAGTGAGATTGTGGAGTTGCGGAGGTAGCGGGGAGAGCAGCCGAGCTGTGCTTCGGCGGACGGACGAATGCATGCGTCCCTATCCGAGCAGAAGCGGATTCCTGGCTTGGCTCGGAATGACACGGGTCATTTAAGGATCGACATGGCAGCTGGAGCACAAGGTCGAGTGTGGGGTGGGCCGTCGCGGAGGCGGGTGCCACGGTTTGAGGTGGCGGCGCCGCTGGATGTGACGGTGCTGCGGTCGGGGATTCCGGATACGGTGCCGGGGCGCTCGGTGAATGTGTGCGAGCGCGGGATTGCGGCCATGCTGGCAGGGGAACTGCTTGCGGGCGAGACGGTGGGAATTGAGGTGCAGCTGCCCTTGCTGGCGGATTCGCTGCGGACGCGGGCCTTGGTGAGGTATCAGGACAAGCTGCGCTGTGGGCTCGAGTTTGTGGGACTGTCGGCGGACCAGCGGGCGGTGATCCGGGATTGGGCGAAAGTGGCGAAGGCGGAGACGGACACACAGACACAGGTTGCCGCGATTTCGCCGCCCGTGCCGGTTACAAAGGAAACCGCCGGGGGCAACGGAGGCGCGTCAACCTCGGGAGGAGCGCCGCGCCAGCCGAAGCGGAAGCGGCGCTGGATTGCGTTTGTCATGTTGCTACTGTTGGCCGCGGTCGCGGCAGGCGCCTTCTGGTGGTGGCGGTGGAACCAGGGCTGGGAAGAGTTGGAGTCGGGGCTGGGGAATCCGGAAGTGGTGACGGCCGAGAAGCCGCAGGCGCAGGTGGCGGCCGAAGTGATGGAGAAATTGCTGGTCCACCGCGTGGAACCGGCTTATCCCGCGGAAGCGCGGAAGGCGGACCTGCAGGGCGTGATCGCGTTGGACATTGTGGTGGGGCGCGATGGGTCGGTGTTGGCGATGCACGCGTTGAATGGTCCGGACGTGCTGGCCCGGGCGGCGATGGACGCGCTGCGCTGGTGGAAGTTTGAGCCTTACCGGTTGAATGGGGAGCCGGCCGTGGTGGAGACGACGGTGGCGGTCGAGTTTAAGAAATAGGGCTTCCGGCCACCGGCTTCCGGAAGTGCTTTCTGGTACGAAATCTCGAAACTACTTAAGTTTTCCGGAAGGCGCCGGCCAGATCCTGAGCGCATGAATGCGTGGCCGCTCAGACCTGAAGCCGAGAGTCGGACGCCCCCTCCTAATTTCTCTTTTTCCGCAGGGCGCGGAGGACGGTGGTGCCGCTGATGGCAAAGCAAAATACAGCCCCTAGGGCGGCGATCAGCATGGCGTTGGGGCTGAGGTGGAGGACGTCGGCTAATACAGCTGCCATGGCGAAGACGAGGCCGAGCACGTTGAGCCAGAGTGGGGCGCGGACTTGGTTACTGGGCTGGGCGCTCAGGTCTTTGCGGAGACGGAGCTGAAGCAGGAGGGCGGCGAGTCCGATGGCCGCGACGACGACCAGCGCAAGTGGACTCGAGAACGCGCTGCGACTGGTGTAGGTGACAACTAGAGCCAGCGCGAGCAGGAGTAGTCCGGCGGAGACGATGCTCCAGCGGCGGGGCTTGGGTTGGGGCTGAGATGCAGGGGGCGGGTTGGACGCGGCGTCGGGCAAGGAGTTCCGTCCCAAGTTATACAAGGCGGAGCGCGTGGGTTTCAAATAAGAGTTTGATTCGGGCTGCCTCGCGAACCTTTCCCCCACAATATTCCGCGGGCATTCTTTCAAAGCAGCGGCTGAAGCCAGTTCATCGGGGACGGCCTACGGCGCGGCTAGAAGCCCCCGCCTTTCAACCAAGCCCCCAAAGCGAGTTGTTCAGCAATTGTTCAGGCTCTGGGCAGGACGCGGTTGGCGCCGGCCAGCCATTCGGCGTTGCGGGGATCTCCGTGGTTGACGGCGTAGAGGACGAGTTCGACGCGGGAGGAGATGCCGAGTTTTTCGAAGACCCGGTAGAGATATTTCTTAATGGTGTGTTCGCTCAGGTTGAGTTCGCGGGCGATCTCACGATTGCCCATGCCTTCAGCTACCAGGGCGACGACTTGTTCCTCACGAGGCGTGAGCAGGCTATTGCCGCGGGAGTTGAGCAGGCGCAGCGCGGGGGCCTCAGAGATGAGGTCCATCACGTAGTTGAGCTGTTCAGTATTGGCCCAAATCTGTCCGGCGGCGACGCGCAGAAGACATTTGCACAGCAGGCGGAGGTTGGCGTCAGTGATGGGGAAAATGCCGCGGGCGCCAGAGCGGAACGCGCTCACCACCAGTTCGCGGTCGCAGGTATCGACCAACAAAACCTTCGGAATCTCAGGATGGGCGAGGTGAAAGCGGCGGAGGGTCATCACGGCTTCGGCGGCGTTTCCGGGGGCATCCAGCGACAGAAGTGCGATCCGGGGAGGCTTCTGGGCGATCGCCTGAAGAATGGAGAACGTGTCCATAGGGCAGGTTGTGACGTGAAATTCTGCGTGGCGGCGCAATGCGCTGACTAATAACTGCGCCTGCATGCGATTGGAATCTGCGATGAGGACACCAATTGCGTCGGAAGTGGCGGCGGACGACAAACCATGCACGTAGACTCCGAAAAACTAAAAGAGAAGCGGCGAAGCGATTGTAGGATGGGGATGTGTAGTCCACAAGGAAACTCGTCACGAAATCTGGGTGCGGTGTTCAAATCGGGAATCGTAATCTCGGTGCGGCGAAGACATAGCGAACGAAGGATGCGACTGTGGAAAGCTAGAGTCGCGGAGCCTCATGATCGTCCTGGACGACGGATCGATGCGCCACGGGGAAAGATGAAACCGTGCGTGCAGCCTGATGTTTGCTGGGAATCGATCGCAGACGACGGATTTCAGTGCGGGAAAGGCGTGACGGAACGGTTTCTGATTCTTGTGACATGACAAACATGCAAGTCTACTTTTGTGGGTACTCCCGCTAGGGACGTAGTCCGCAGAGGTTGCAGCGTTTCTGGTGCAGTCCAAACTCCACAAAGCCTTGATTTGATGCGGCCTTTCGTGCGGCGGGAGTGTTTCCCGAAAGCGGAGGGGCGTTCCACTTTTGTAGACGGTACTTCTCATGTCTTGCTCGAAGTGAGCGGGGCGCTTAACTTGCGAGTAGAGAATCACGATCACGAGTGATGCTCGCAGACCAGAGTTACAGCACCGGAGAAGAATGAACTACCGAAACAGATTCGTCAGCGGCTTATTCGTTCGACGCCTACTCGTTCGACTCTTGTTCGTTCGAATCCTGGTTGCGGCGGTGTTGGTTCTAGAGTGTGGTTCGGCCTTGTTCGCCCAGGGAGAAAAAAAAGACGCGGGTGGAATCAAGGAGACGTCCCAATCCAGCTTTACCGGGGCTGGAGCGGGAGGCGATGGTACCACGGTCGCAAAACCCGGGGGAGCGGATGGACTCGGAAACCTCTTGCTCGGAGGGGAGCGCCATCCGCTCTACCGGTTACGACCCAGCGATGCGGTGGAGATCAGCTTCACGGTCGCGCCGGAATTTAACCAGACACTGATCGTGCAGCCGGACGGCTACGTGATGTTGAAGGACGCGGGCATGGTGGACGTGCAGGGACGCAACCTTCAGGAATTCACCGAAGCGGTGGAGAAAGCGTACCGGGGATATTTGCATGATCCGCAGGTGGCGGTGGCGCTGAAGGACTTTGAGCGGCCGTATTTCATTGTGGGTGGCGAAGTGGGCAAGCCGGGCAAGTACGAGCTGCGCAGCGACACGACCGTGGCCGAAGCGGTGCAGATTGCGGGAGGGCTGACGCAACAGGCGAAGCACTCCCAGGTGGTGCTGTTCCGGCGGGTCAACGATGAACTGGTGGAGACGCGGCTGCTCAATCTGAAGAAGATGATGAAGCAGAGACAAAGCCAGAGCCAGAGCGGCGGACTCTCAGAGGATGCGCATCTGGTGCCGGGGGACCTGGTATTTGTGCCGCAGAATTCGCTTTCAAAAATCGCCCGCTTCATCACTAAACCCGCGCTCAGCATGTACGTCAGTCCCACACAATTTTAGGAAAAACCGTTCTTCCGCTTATGGCAGACGAAGATCTAATTCGAGGGCGAGAGCTTCCCCCAACGCCAACCGTGCGGGAACTGGCGATGGTGTTATTCCGCCGGCGGAGGGTCTTCGTCTGCGTCTCGGGGATGGTGCTGGCGGCGGCGGTGCTG
>Ga0210400_10004836_pt1 | contig 11558 bp, 13 predicted proteins | sample IncBWH26MmetaG_FD_155456 | JGI IMG/M metagenome (GOLD analysis project Ga0210400, IMG submission 155456) | Forest soil microbial communities from Barre Woods Harvard Forest LTER site, Petersham, Massachusetts, United States - Inc-BW-H-26-M | ecosystem: Environmental > Terrestrial > Soil >...
CACGGGGCGCAGGCGTGCTCGGAAGGGGCCGAGAAGCTTTCCAGCGCCTCTTCCTCCGCGCCGCAGGCCTCGCAGCGGTACTCATAGAGGGGCATGACAACCTCAGATCAGCGCGATCACCTCGCGACCGCGTAGTATATCGCGGAGATGGCCACTCCGACCCGCTACTTCGAATCCGCCTTCACCTTCCTGGAGGCGTTGCCCGCTTGGGCGCCCGAAGGCCGCCGGGGCCGCATGGGCTTCACCAACGGCTGTTTCGACATCCTCCATCCCGGCCATGTCGCCTATCTCGAAGAGGTGCGCGAGCTCTGCGACTTCCTCGTCGTGGGTCTCAACTCCGACGCCTCCGTGGCCCGGCTCAAGGGCCCGGCCCGGCCCGTGCAGAACGAAGCCGCCCGGGCCACGATCCTGCTGGGCCTGCGCAGCGTGGATGCCGTGGTGCGCTTTGCGGAGGACACGCCCCAGCTGCTCATCCAGGATCTCCAGCCGGACCTGCTGGCCAAGGGCGGCGACTACACGCCTTCTACCGTGGTGGGCCGCGACATCGTGGAGGCCCGGGGCGGACGCCTCGTCCTGCTGCCCTTCCGCGAAGGCAACAGCACGAGCCGTATCGTGGCTCGTATCAAGGGTTCCCGGGGCGTGACCATGGAGTGAGCTGGAAGGAACCGCGATTGTCATTAACCCGCTGACACTCGCCCTTCCCACCTTTGCTAGGGTCCCCTCCAGCCGGATTCCCCGGCCTCTGGAACAGGAGACCCGCATGAAGAAGCTACTCGCCTCCACCTTCCTGGCCCTGGCCGCCACCGGGCTGTCCGCCCAGGGCGTCGACCTCAACGGCGGCGTGTCCGTCGGCGCCGCCTTGCCCGTGGGCGACCTCTACAACAAGGCCGACCTGGGCACCAATGCCCTTCTCGGCGTCCAGGTGGGGGGCCACCTCGACTTCAACATCACCTCCCATCACCAGGTGCGCGCCCACCTCGACTACATCTACATGCCCGGCAGCCGTTGGAACTCCGGCTGGAAGAACGACTACCGCGACCTCCAGATCGGGGCGGACTGGGTCTACAACTTCAATAGCCCGGAAAGCGGCTGGTACACCGTGGCCGGCGGCTCCATCAACGACATGAAGGTGTCCTTCGACAACGACCGCATCCCCGTGAGCGGCGACGCCTCCCAGAGCGGGAAGTTCGGCGTCCGCGGCGGCGCGGGCTACACCTTCAACCGCAACTTTAGCCTGGAAGGCACGCTGAACCAGGTGTTCGTGGACAAGACGGGCAACGACGGATTCGGCTTCGACACCGCCACCTGGATCGGCGCCACGGCCGTGTTCCGGTTCAAGTGAGATCTGAGGTTTGATGCATGAAAAAGCGCCGGGGAGACCCGGCGCTTTTTCATGTGGCTGATCCGGCTCAGTCCAGCGGGGCCAGCATCTCGCGGTACTTGGGGAAGGGCCAGTAGTCGGCGTCCGTGCGTTCCTCCAGGTGGTCGAGGAGGTCGCGAAGGTCCTGCTGGGCCTGGCGCACTTGATGGCCGAAGGCCGTGGTGCGGGCCGCCATGTGCTCCAGGCTCTCGGCCTCGGCCAGCGCTTTCTGGAGGGCTTCCAGAGCCAGCTGCGCCTTGTCCAGCAGCTGCGCCTGGCCATCCAGCGTGGCCTTGATGGCGGCGGGAATCGCGAGGCCGGCCACGGCCATCTGGGCGAGGCTCTGGGCCCGCGCGCCGAGATCCTGCGTGACCGAGGGCAGGATCTGCGTTTCCGCCATTTCGCGCAGGACTGAGGCCTCGATGGCCAGCGCCTTCTGGTACTGCTCGTGGCGGATATGGACCCGCGCCTCCAATTCCTCTGGCGTGAGGATGCCCTTGAAGACCGCCTTCGCCTCGGGCTTCTCCCACCAGGACAGGGCCTCGACCGTGTCGCTGGCGTGGGGGAGGCCGCGCCTGGCCGCCTCCTTCTTCCAGTCGTCGGCATAGCCGTTGCCCTCGAAGCGGATGGCCTTCGTCTCCTTGATGGCCTCGCGCACCACTTCCAGCACGGCCGTGCGGTGGTCCTTGCCGGCCTTGATGGCCGTGCCCAGCTTGGCGTTGAGGCTGTTCAGGGCCTCGGCCACGGCCGCGTTGATGATGGTGAGGGGCAGCGCGATGGCCTGGCTGGAGCCCACGGCGCGGAACTCGAACTTGTTGCCGGTGAAGGCGAAAGGGCTCGTGCGGTTGCGGTCTGTGGCGTCCTTCTCGATGACGGGCAGCTTGCCGATGCCGAGATCCAGGATCTTCTTCACGCTGGCGTCCGCCGCCGCGCCCTTCTCGATGGCATCCAGGATGTGGTTCAGCTGATGGCCCAGGAAGGCGCTCATGATGGCGGGCGGCGCTTCGTTCGCGCCCAGCCGGTGGTCGTTGCCGGCGGAGGCGATGGCCGCGCGGAGCAGGCCGCCGTGGCGATGGATGGCCTTGAGCGTCGCCGCCAGGAAGTAGAGGAAGCTCAGGTTCTGCTCCGGCGTCTTGCCGGGCTCGAGCAGGTTCATGCCCTCATCGGTGGCGAGGCTCCAGTTGCAGTGCTTGCCGCTGCCGTTCACGCCCGCGAAGGGCTTCTCATGCAGGAGCACCATCATCCCGTGCCGCTCGGCCACGCTCTTCATCAGCTCCATGAGCAGCTGGTTGTGGTCGGAGGCGAGGTTCGCGGGCTCGTAGATGGGCGCGATCTCGAACTGGTTGGGCGCCACCTCGTTGTGGCGCGTCTTGGCCGGGACGCCCAGCTTGAAGCACTCCAGCTCCAGGTCCTGCATGAACCCCAGCACGCGCTCCTTGATGGAGCCGAAGTAGTGGTCCTCCAGCTCCTGCCCCTTCGGCGGGCGGGCGCCCTGGAGCGTGCGGCTGGCGAAGAGGAGGTCGGGCCGTTCCTTGGCGAGATCCAGGTCCACGAGGAAGTACTCCTGCTCGGCACCGCATTGGGCGACGACACCCTGGGTCTGCAGGCCGAAGTGGGAAAGGGCCTCGATGGCCGCCTTGTTCACGATCTCCATGGAACGCAGCAGCGGCACTTTGTGATCCAGCGCCTCGCCGTGATAGCCCACGAAGGCGGTGGGGATGCAGAGCGTTTTCCCCAGGGGCCCTTCCATGATGAAAGCCGGGCTTGCCGGGTCCCAGGCCGTGTAGCCCCGGGCCTCGAAGGTGGCCCGCAGGCCGCCGGAGGGGAAGCTGGACGCATCCGGCTCGCCCTGGATGAGCTGGCCGCCGCTGAAGCGCTCGATGACGGCGCCGGGCTCGTCATCCCAGGTGATGAAGGCGTCGTGCTTCTCCGCCGTGGCGCCGGTCATGGGGAGGAACCAGTGGGTGAAGTGCGTGGCGCCCTTCTCCATGGCCCAGTCCTTCATGGCCAGGGCCACGCCATGGGCCACCTCGGGCGGCAGCGACTCGCCCTTCCGGATGGCCTGGCGGAAGGCCTTGAAGACCTCCTTGGGCAGGCGCTCCTTCATGGTGCGTTCCCCGAAGGTGTCGCAGCCGAAGTACTGGCTGACTTTGACCTGGTCCAGACGCAGAATGTCCGGACCGGTCATGGATTGGGCCTTGGCCATGGCTTCCCCCTTGAGGTTGCTATGAAGAACTCGACCGACCCCCGATCGCACATCGGATGAGGAGCTGGTGGAACCGACCGCGCTGAGATCCGCTATCCGCCCCAAGGATACCCCCGGCGGGATGCCTCAACCATCCCCGGAGGCGGACCTTCGCGCGCTCCGCCTGCTCGCGGAACTGGAAGCGCAGCAGGCCGGACTGTCCCGTGGTCCCGCGCTGGCGTGGGAACGCGTCTTCTTCGCGGAGGCCTTCGAGGGCCCCGAACCCGCGCGGCGGGTGCGGGCCTTCCTGGGAGAAGGTCCGGCCTCGGTGTAGAATCCCAGCTTCGCTTGGAGGCACGGGTTTGCAGGAGAAGCACGCCGTTCCGGCCTATGTGGAAGAGACCGCCTTCGGCACATGGTTCCTGGGGACGGACACCTGGTATGACCATGTGGTCGCCGTCGCCCTGGACGACCTCCAGCGCTTCCTGCCCCAGGACCGCGCCTCCTACCCGGTGGTGCTCGATGCCGGGTGCGGCCGAGGGCGCTCGCTGAAATTCCTCGCGGAGCGCTTCCGCCCGGAGCGCATCGTGGGCGTGGACGCGGATCCGCGCCTGCCCGGCTGGGCGGGTCCCGAGACGGCCGCCCTGAGGTGCGCCGTGGACCTGCGCGTGGCCGACGCCAGCGACACCGGCCTGCCGGACGCCTCCGTGGACCTCGTCTTCTGCCATCAGACCCTGCACCACCTGGTGGAACAGGAGGCCGCGCTGGCCGAGTTCTACCGCATCCTGCGTCCCGGCGGCGTGCTGCTCATGGCGGAATCCACCCGCAAGTACATCCGCTCCTGGATGATCCGCCTCCTCTTCCGCCACCCCATGGAAGTCCAGCGCAGCGCGGAAGAGTACCTGGCTCTGGTGCGCGCCGCGGGCTTCGTCATTCCGGAGGCCTCCGTGTCCCTGCCCTACCTGTGGTGGAGCCGCTGGGACCTGGGCACCTTCGAGTGGTTCGGGTTCCCCCTGCCGAAAGACCGGGAGGAGACCCTCGTGAACGCGGTGGCCTGGAAGCCCTGATCTACACTGGAGGCATGACTCGGACTCCGTCCTCGGGGCTGCGCCCCCGCTTGCTGACGCGCGCGGTCCTATTCTCCCTCCGCTCTGCTACGGTCGAATGGTGAGCACCGCCGCCCCCTACGCCCCCGACCTCGCCACCATCCCCGATGGGCTCGATCTGGAGGCGGAGATCCGCCGCCTCAGGCGGGACCGCAAGGCCGTCATCCTGGCCCACTACTACCAGGAGCCGGAGATCCAGGACCTCGCGGATTTCGTGGGCGACAGCCTCCAGCTGAGCCAGCAGGCGGCGAAGACGGACGCGGAAGTCATCGCCTTCTGCGGCGTCCATTTCATGGCCGAAACCGCAAAGATCCTCAGCCCCTCCAAGACCGTCGTCATCCCCGACCTGGACGCCGGCTGCTCGCTCTCGGACCGCTGCCCCGCGGACCAGTTCGGCGAATGGCTGAAGCAGTTCCCGGACCACGAGGTCGTGAGCTACATCAACTGCTCCGCGGGCGTGAAGGCGCTCTCCACCGTCATCTGCACCAGCTCCAACGCCGTGCGCGTGGTGGAGAGCATCCCCAAGGACCGCAAGATCGTCTTCGCGCCGGACCGCCATCTGGGCAAGTGGGTGATGCAGCAGACGGGCCGCGACATGGCGCTCTGGCCGGGCTTCTGCGTGGTGCATGAGCAGTTCCAGGCCAAGCGCCTCGCGTTGACGAAGGCCCGGCACCCCGGCGCCAAGCTCATCGCCCATCCCGAATGCGACGCGAGCGTCTCGCAGATGGCGGACTTCGTGGGCTCCACCGCCGCCCTGCTCCGCTTCGTGAAAGAGGACGGCGCCAAGGCCTTCATCGTGGCCACCGAGGCCGGCATCCTCCACCAGATGCAGAAGGCGCGGCCTGATGCCGAACTCATCCCCGCTCCCGCCGACAGCGGCTGCAACTGCTCGCTCTGCCCCTACATGAAGCTGAACAGCCTGGAGAAGCTCTACCTGGCCCTGCGGGATCTGAAGCCGGCCATCGAGATCCCCGAGGAGACGCGGCTCCGCGCCCTCGCCCCTGTGGAGCGGATGCTGGCCCTGGGCTGAGGTCCTCCGGCTACACTGGCTCGACCCATGCCGCGCCGCCAAGTCACCAAGTTCCGCTACCTCCGCGCCGTGGGCGAGGAACCGCCCTGGCGGCGCCAGCTGCAGGGCAAGGGCGGCGCGTTCCTCCTCATCCTCGCCGGGCTCGTCCTGGCCTCGGCCCTGTTCCTGGCCCCGCTGGGCTGGCAGGCGTGGCGCATCCTCGCCGTCCAGCAGGCCTTCACGGATACCCACTGGAACGACATGGACAGTGTGGAGCAGGCCTGGAAGACCCTGCCCCTCATGCCCGCTTTCGAGCGCGGGGACGAGCGGGAGATCCAGGCCTTCCTGGAATCCCAGCCCCTTCTGGTGGCTGCCTTCGACCGATTCGGCCAGCGCAAGCTGTGGACCCGCAGCGGGGACCGCCTCGTCCCCGCGGACCCGGCCGCGAAGGAGTCCCTGCTCTACATGAACTGGCTGGCCCACGCCGAGGCCGCGCAACGCTTCGACTGGAGCCCGCCCAAGGACCAGGATCCGGAGTTCGACAAGGCTTCCACCATCGTGCTGCTGTCGGACCGCTGGATGGTCATCAAACGCTGGAAGCCCGGCGATGAGAGCGTGGAGCGGTTCCTGCGCGCCACCCTCCGCCCGGACGCCCGCATTCGCGTGGGTCTCGTCCGGCAGACGGACACCAACCACCCGGACAACCTCACCAGCCAGGACTGGGGCCGCGAACCCCATCTCCAGGCGGATCCTTACCGCATGGCCACTTACACGCCGTTGGGCTCCCTCCTCAACACCAACGCGTTCGGGGATGGATGGCAAGTGGGCTGCATCTCAGCCACGGCGGCCGAGGCCAACGACGCGGAAGACCGCATCATGAAGCAGGTCTGGATCGTCCGCTTCCTCGCCTTCGGCATCGGGATCGGCGCGCTGATGGGCTTCTGGCTCCGCAGCCGGGCGAGGGCGAGGGCCATGCTGGACGCCGACCGGCTGGCCTCCATGACCCACAGCCTCAAGACGCCCCTGGCCATCCTCAAGTTCCGCTGCGACACGCTGCGCCTGGGGCGCCTGAACCAGGACCAGGCGGACAGCGAGCTCATGAAGCTGGGCGCCGAGGTGGACCAGCTCACGCTCATGATCGAGAACGGACTCCGGGCCATCCGCGGCGACCAGCGCACAGGCCCCACGCGGGTCATCGACGGGGGCTGGATCCGCGAAGTGGTGGAGGACCTCCGGCCCGGCTACGAGATGGAGGGCCGCGAGCTGGATCTGCGCCTGGGACCCGAGCAGGGCAAGGCCGCGCCAGCCAGCCTCCGTTCCGCCCTCCTCACGCTGGTGGAGAATGCCCTCCTCCATGGCGCGGGCAAGGTGACGGTTGAGACGGCCGCGCATGGCCGCCGCATGAGCATCCGCGTCCTGGATGAAGGCGAGGGCCTGGATGCGAACGAATTGAGCGTCCTAGGCAAGCCCTACCAGCGCCTCCGGGAGGGCGGCAAGGAAGGCTTCCTTCACGAAGGCCAGGGACTGGGCCTGAGCCTCCTCTTCCAGGTGGCGGAACGGGAAGGCTGGGGGCTCAACTTCGAGTCCTCGCCGGGCGAAGGCTTCGCCGCCCAGCTCGAAATCCAGCGAGCCTGATATGGCCATCAGCAAGGAAAATACGGGAAATCATCCCTTGCCTTTCCAATGTGTCCGCCGCAAGGTGATAGGGCTGTTTCTCATGAATCCGGTTCAACCATGACCCATATCCTCGTGGTGGAGGATGAGACTTCCCTCCGCCAGCTGCTGACGCAGAATCTGAGTTACGAGGGCTACTCCGTCGCCGCCGCCGCCGATGGGGGAGAAGCGCTGTCCTCCCACCACGCGCGACGGGCCGACCTCATCGTCCTGGACCTCATGCTGCCCGTGGTGGACGGCTTCCAGGTGCTGCGCACCTTGCGCGAGCATCAGGATCCCGTCCCCGTGCTCATGCTCACGGCCCGCGGCGCGGAGCAGGACCGCGTGCAGGGGCTTTCGCTGGGCGCCGACGACTACCTCGTGAAGCCCTTCTCCGTGCTGGAGCTGATCGCGCGCGTGAAGGCCATCCTCCGCCGGACCCGGCCCATCGAGAAGCCCAAGGCCCTGCGCAGCGGCCCCTTCCGCTTCGACCTGCCCCGTCTGGAAGCCACGCGGGAGGAGCAGATCATGGACCTCACGCCCCGCGAGTTCCGGCTCCTTGAGATCCTCATCACCCACGCGGGCCGTACCCACAGCCGCTCCGAGCTCCTGCAGCTGGCCTGGGAGCAGGATGCCCAGCCCACGCCCCGCACCGTGGATGTCCACATCGCGAACCTCCGCAAGAAGCTGGGCGATGACGGCGGCAAGCCCTACATCGCCACCGTGGGCGGCGAAGGCTACCGCTGGGTGCTGCCTGTCTCCAACGAAAGCGCGGTCTAAGGTTCCCTCGGACCCCGCCCTGCGGGATGCTGGAGGGATGGTGAAGACGGCAGCGGACCCGGTGTGGACCCCTCATGGGTGGCGGCACCGCCCTGCCCTCCAGCAGCCGGACTATCCCAATGCCTCCGAACTGGAGCGGGCCCTCGCGCGCCTGCGCGACCTGCCGCCCCTCGTGGTGCCGGAAGAAGTGGACCGCCTGCGCGGACTCTTTGCCGAGGCCGCGGCGGGGCGCCGTTTCCTCCTCCAGGGCGGCGACTGCGCGGAACAATTCCGCGACTGCTCGCCGGAGCGCATCGCCGACAAGCTGCGCGTGCTGCTCCAGATGTCCGTGGTGCTCACCCATGTGGGGCGCCGCCCCATCGTGCGCGTGGGCCGCATCGCGGGCCAGTACGCCAAGCCCCGCTCCAGCGGCACCGAGACGATCCGCGGCAAGGAACTGCCCAGCTACCGGGGCGATCTCATCAACGGGCTGGACGCCACGGAGGCCGCGCGGAGGCCCGATCCCCAGCGCATGCTCCAGGCGTACTTCCACGCCGCCGCCACGCTGAACCACCTGCGCGCGCTCATCGAGGGCGGTTTCGCGGACCTCCACCACCCCGAGCGCTGGGAGCTCCACGCGGGCGCAGCGGACGTGCCCGCCTACCGCGAGACCCTGGTCCAGGTGCGCGAGTCGCTGGATTTCCTGGAGGCCCTCGGCGGCGTCCAGCGCGGCACGCTGGAGCGCATCGACCTCTTCACCAGCCACGAAGCGCTGCTCCTGCCCTACGAGGAATCCCTCACCCGCTGGGTGGCGGGGCCGGCCACGACGATGGCGGCGGCCGATGGCGGGTACTACAACCTGGGCGCGCACATGCTCTGGGTGGGCGAGCGCACGCGGCAGGCGGACGGCGCCCACATCGAGTACCTGCGGGGCTTGCGCAATCCCATCGGCGTCAAGGTCGGCCCCACGGCCACGGCGGAGGAGCTGCTGCCCCTGCTGGACCGCCTGGACCCGCGCCAGGAGCCGGGGCGCATCACGCTCATCACGCGCTTCGGCGCGGACCGCATCGCCGAGGCCCTGCCGCCCCTCATCTCCGCCGTGCGGCGATCGGGGCGCGCGGTGCTGTGGAGCAGCGACCCCATGCACGGCAATGGCGAGAAGACGGGCAGCGGCCTCAAGACGCGGAACTTCGACGCCATCCTCTCGGAGCTCCGCCAAGCCTTCGAGCTGCACCGGGCCCAGGGCTCGGCGCTGGGCGGCGTCCACATCGAGCTCACGGGCGAGAATGTCACCGAGTGCGTGGGTGGCGCGGAAGGCCTCTCCGAAGCCGACCTCCCCCGCGCCTACGAGACCGGCTGCGACCCGCGCCTCAACGGCGCCCAGAGTCTGGAGCTGGCGTTTCTCGTGGCGGAGATGCTGCGGGGCTGAATCAGCCCTCCTTGATCTCCGCCTCCACGAGCTGGGCCAGCAGCGTCAGGGACTCCTGCCAGCCCAGGTAGCAGGCCTCAGTCGGGATGGCGTCGGGGATGCCTTCCTGCACCACATCCAGCTCCGTGCCGCAGAAGACCGGGCGCAGCGTGATCGTCGTGGTCATCTCGCCCGGCAGGTTCGGGTCGCCGAAGCTGTCCGTGTGGCGGATGCGCGCGTTCGGCATCAGCTCCAGGAAGGTGCCGCCGAAGCTCTCCACCTTGCCCGTGGTGAAATTCGTGAAGGACATCTGGTAGGTGCCGCCCACCTTCGCGTCGAGGTGGCGCACCTTCCCCGTGAAGCCGTGGGGCGGGAGCCACTTGGCCATGGCGTCCGCGTCCAGGAAGGCGCGGTACACGCGCTCGGGCGCCGCGCGAAGCACCCGGTGGAGATGGATCGTGTTCGGCATCGCATCCTCCTCGGATTTTGGAACCGCGAGCTTCTACTTGCCAGACCATTCCTTGATGAAGGCCGTCATCTTGGCTTCGCTGTAGCCACGGCCATCCTCGAGGTCGCCGGTGCTCTGGTCCCGGACCAGCTTGCCATCGGCATCCAGCACGAAGAAGTGGGGGTAGCCGTCGACCTTCGGGAACTGGCCGAGGAAGGCCTCGTTCTTGTTCTCGGGGCTGAAGTTCACGGGGACGACGACGAAGGCCTTGTCCCGCGCCTCGCGCGCCGCCGCGTGTTCCGTGAACCACTTGTCCATGAGGCGGCACCAGCTGCACCAGTTGCCGCCCACATCCAGCAGGATGCGGCGGCCGCTCTTATGCGCCTCCGCCTTCGCGGCCTCCAGGTCCCGGGCCGAGTCCCGTGTGGGATCGAAGGGCCCGGCCGCCACTTTCGGCGCTGTCGTCGCCGCGCCTCCAGGAGCCTGGGCGGCCACCGGGCTCGCCATCATCGCGGAGAGAAACGCCACGAGCAGGTATCGCATGGAGCCTCCAGAAGGGTCGAGACCAGTGTAAGTGAAGTCGGGAAGCGCCCTCAGCTCCAAGACGCGCAGTGAGGCGTCGGAATGGATCGAGCTAGGCAGCTTGAAGCCTGACGAACGAAGTCAACCGGACCCGTCCGTTGTAGCCGGGTCCGAGTTGAGTGGAGCGTCAGGCGCTCGCCGGGGCGGCCTGCAGGCGGCGCCAGAAGAAGTAAGAGAGGCCCCAGAGCACGCCGGTGCCCACGGCCCAGCCCCACTTTTCCGGGCCGTCGCCCATCGACAGGTGGGCGACGAGCGCCGAGCCGAGGACGATGGCGAAGCCGGCGTAAGCCCACTCTTTAAGCCGTGCCGGCACCGGCGCCAGGATCAGCGCCACGCCGAAAAACTTGGCCCACGAAAGCTCCACCCGGAAGTAGGAGGGGAAGCCGAGGTGGGTGAACGCCGCGGCCACCTGCGGCAGCCGCAGCTGCGCGAAGGCGGTGAAACCCATCTGCAGGCAGAAGAGCGCGGTGGCGATCCAGAAACCGATGACCATTCCTTTGGCGCGGGGCATGTGCATGTCCTTGGATTCTCGGGATGGAGTTGCGTGAAAAGCACGATGGTACAACCCATCATGCAGTTCAAGAAAGTGGACATGTTGGGTGCGGACCGCATCGCCGAGGCCGACCTGCCGCCCCTCATCCCGGCTGTGCGGCGCTCGGGACGCGCGGCGTTGTGGAGCAGCGACCCCATGCACGGCAACGGCGAGAAGACCGGCGGCGGCCTCAAGACGCGCAACTTCGACCCCATCCTCTCCGAGCTCCACCAGGCCTTCGAGCTGCACCGCGCCCAAGGCTCCGCCCTTGGCGGCGTCCACATCGAACTCACCGGCGAGAATGTCACCGAGTGCGTGGGCGGCGCCGAAGGCCTCTCCGAAGCCGACCTCCCCAGAGCCTACGAAACCGGCTGCGACCCGCGCCTCAACGGCGCCCAGAGTTTGGAACTCGCGTTTCTCGTGGCGGAGATGCTGCGGGGGTAGGGCGCCAAGGCTTATCGATAGAGTTAGCCGGCTAGGTATCAGGGCTAGGTCAAAAAGTGTCCACGGCTATTT
>Ga0210400_10004837_pt1 | contig 11557 bp, 9 predicted proteins | sample IncBWH26MmetaG_FD_155456 | JGI IMG/M metagenome (GOLD analysis project Ga0210400, IMG submission 155456) | Forest soil microbial communities from Barre Woods Harvard Forest LTER site, Petersham, Massachusetts, United States - Inc-BW-H-26-M | ecosystem: Environmental > Terrestrial > Soil >...
ACAAAGTCCACCGGGTCGATGGCCTTATTCCAACGAACGACTTCGCGGTACATCTCCAGCCTCCGCTGAAGAATTTCCGCCGGTCGGAGCACGTTGAGCAGGCCGTAGCCGAACTGGCGAACGCGGATTTTAACGATCGATAAGCGTCGGCAATTCCGCGCGGCTCTGGCGCCGAAATGTTTGTAGAAGTACCTATACCGGCTGCGATGTTTTTCTATTTCAAAACGGACAGGGAAACGACCAACCGATTGGCCGCCGAGGTGAGTAATCACAGCTTCGGGAATAAAGAGGATGGGATAACCAGCATTCCAAAGGCGCCGGCACAGATCCACCTCCTCGAAATGATAGAAAAATTGTTCGTCGAATCCGCCTAGCCGTTTGAGAAGATTGCCGCGAAACATTACGCAACAACCTGACTGCCAATCGATCGAGCGTTCGGTCTCACCGCGCCATCGCGGATACTCCTCATAGATAAAAAAAGAGGACAGCTTAGACAGGCCAAGCGCGCTAACCCAATAACGCCAGACCGTGGGAAAGAGACGCGCGGAAACTTGATAGGTTCCATCGGGGCTAAGAACTCGGCAGCCGAATGCTCCGGCCTCGGAATGGCGATCTGCAAACGCTACAAGTTTATCTAGGGCGCCATCATGAATGATCGTGTCAGGATTCAAGATGAGAATGTATTCGCCGCAGCTCGCACTGATGCCGGCATTATTGCCCCTGGCGAAACCAAGATTCTGCTGGTTCTCGACAATTCGTACTTCCGGATAGTGCTTGCGGATGAATTCGATGGAATTGTCGACCGAGCCGTTATCCGAAACGACGACCTCGCAGTCTGTCGCGTGAGTGCCCTCGTAAATTGAGCGCAGGCAATCGCGAATCACGCGGAGGTCGTTCCAGCAAATGATCACGATAGAGAGTTTCATCGTTTCCGTTTCCACAGACCGCGATTGCCCTATAGCCTCACAACTCTCCCTTTGTGCTTGAGAGACTCATCCGCGGCTTCCAGCATGCGCACAATGCGCAATCCAGCTTCGCCATCATTAAAGGGCCGCTGGTTGTTTCGAACGCAATCTATGAAATAGGACGCTTCCACTTTCAGAGCCTCAATCTGCTCGATATTGGGAGACCACATGTCGCCGGTCCGATAGCTGACCAACTGTTGGTAAACGGCTTCGCCGCTCACCATCTGCACGCCGCGGTCATATACCTTGATTTTTTCGTCGGCTTCCAAGTCATTCCACACCAGCATTTTCTTCTCGCCGCCCAGCAAGGTGGTGCGAACTTTTACCGGCGAAAGCCAATTCACATTGATGTGTGCAATCAAATTATTGGGGTAATAAACGGTGAGGAAGGCAACGTCCGCATGGCCATTGAGATGGTTTGCGCCAGTCGCGACGATCGCCTCCGGCTTGGACACAATGAGGTGGTCCATGATGGAGAGGTCGTGGGGCGCCAGGTCCCATATCACGTTGCAGTCGTGCTGAAAGAGTCCAAGGTTCACGCGCGTGGAATCGTAATAGTAGAGAGATCCCAGTGTGCCGTCGTCAACGAACTGCTTGATCCTTTTCACGGCGCCTGTGAACAGGAAGGTGTGGTCAACCATGATCTTCAGGTTCTTACGCTCGGCGAGGTCGATAAGCTGTTCAGCTTGCGCCACGGTGCACGTGAATGGCTTTTCGACGAATACGTGCTTTCCGTTTTCGAGCGCGAGTCTTGCCAGCTCAAAATGCGTCCAAACCGGAGTGACGAGAGCTACAACGTCCACTTGCGTGCTGGTCAGCACTTCCATCTGGTCGGAAGTTACAGGCACCTCCGGATGAGCACGGCGCACTCGTGAGAGCGACTTGGGATTTTTGTCGCAGACCGCGACAACATCGGCCTTCTCATGACCTTGAAAATTGCGAACGACGTTCGGTCCCCAATAGCCGTAACCAATTACGCCAACACGGATCGCATCTGTCGAAAAGGTTGCGCCTAATGGAAGTTTGGCCGGCGTTCCGACGCTGAGGCTAGTAGCCATCCAGATTCACTTTGAACTGCGGATTTATGATTGCGAAAACGAGCCTGAGAGGGTGGGAGATCTCCAAATGAAACGAAAAACGAACGAAGAACCGCTACCTAATACGCGCCGTCACCCGAAAATACCGCCCGGGGAGTCTGCAACAGAATCTTCAGATCAGATATCGGCGAACGGGTTCTCGAGTAGCGGAGGTCGAGGCGGACCATGTCGTCGAATGTGGTCCTGCTGCGACCATGTACCTGCCAGAGCCCAGTAATACCTGGCTTGGCTTCCAGCAAACGCCTGCGATGCCAGACGTCGTACGCTTCAATTTCATAGCCAATAGGAGGACGTGGACCGACTAGCGACATTTGCCCCAACAGAACGTTCCAGAATTGGGGAATCTCATCAAGGCTTGTGCGACGCATAAACTTGCCAATCCAAGTAACACGCGGATCGTTCGTCAGCTTGTAGACGCACTTCCGAGTAGCGCCGGAAGCATTGGGCTCTGCGCGCCCGGCGATGAACTTCTTCACATACTCCTTGTGAATTTCAGGGTTTGTAGTCACGCGCATCGACCGAAACTTCAAAAACTCAAATGACACCTGAAATTGGCCGAGACGCCGCTGACGAAAGAAGACAGGACCCTTGGAGGTGAGCTTGATCAGCACCGCCAGAGCGGCAAACACCGGCGACAGGAGCAGCAGCGCCAGGGAACTCCCGACGATGTCGATCAATCGCTTTAGCAGGAGAGAAGCTCTCTTGCTGTTATCCAGATCGAAGAGGTCGGGATACAGAACGGGATCGAGGAGCGCGTAACCGCCACCGTCTTTCCAGCTCTGAGGGTACGAGTAGAAAGAAATCTCAAAAGCTTCTACCTGATCGCCCTGAAGCGTGCGCTGCAACGCAGCGATTATCTTGGACTCGATGCGTTCCACCGCCGCGCTGAGTTCGGCATTGCCGAGTTCACTAAAAATAACGCCGAGCACTGTGCTTGACTCAAACCACCCGAAGGTGTCCGTCTCGCGAATTAGGCCCCCCAGTGGCCTCACGACGCGCTTTAAGGCAGGCTTTCCGTCGTACAGCTTTGACTTCTTGTGCCGCACAAGCATCAGTAGAAAACTCTTGCGTGAGCGCTCCGATCGCTTACGTTCGTGGCACAAAGCGCGGCGAAATTCGGCCTCCGGCAGAGGCTTTGCAAGACCTTCAAAAAGTTCGTCGGCAAGAGTGCCAAGCTTCTCTTCCGTTTTGGCTTTCCTTGATTCCAGATTTATGGTTGCGTCCAGCACTCTAAGAAGTAAGGACATCATAGGGTCTCTAAGATTCTGGCCGGGAAGAGTTTTCCATGAGCGGGCGCCCTGCAGGCGCATGCACAACGCTGACCGCGTCTGAATCTATCTCTACCGCAACAGAGCGCTGGAGGAGCGTTATCGACAATACGAGCCTTCGCTTGCCCTTTAGTTCCGTAAGTATGCCTTCCAACCCTCGCAAGGCGCCGGCTTCAATTCGAACTTTGCTTCCGACTTCGAGATACGCGCACGGAACATTCGGCACACCGGAAGCAACCAGCCTCCGAATCGCCTCAATTTCCTGTTCATCCACTGGAACGGGAACGTGGTTATACCCTACGATCTGCGTGACACCTGGTATTTTCAGGATTGGTAGACGATTGTGAGGATTGAAGCGGCAAAACAAATAGCCTGGGAAAAGTGGAGCGTCGACTTCTTTGACTCGATCCGACCAACGCCGGCGCGCCTTGTAGAGAGGCAGGAACCACTCGTACCCCCTGCCTTTCAGGTGGTCGGCTACACCAGCTTCATGACGCATTCGAACCTGGAGCGCGAACCAAGGATGACATGCCGCGGTCAAGTGTGGTGCTGCGGTCTCAACGTCCCGCATCGAACCCGGATTCTCTTGAAGGCCCGACTGCGCCAAGCTACCGCCATGAAAGTCCCAGAGGACCTTCTTCCTCATTTTCCTGTTTTCACTCGCTCCCTAGGGTCTTTCGGCCGCTAGGGCCAAACGGGTTCTCTCAACTATGTAGCACGACGCACGGTAAGTACCCATACCGTGCTTCCCTTAAGCCCAACAAGGGAACTGCTGTACCGGATAAACGTTGAGGTGGATGTATACGTAATAAATCACCTTCTCACAAATTGGCTCACCCTGCGGCAGCTTGATCTTAGTTGGCGATTCCTGTGTTCAACTCTTCGGCGTAATAGGAGCCATACGCGGCGCCTTCGTCGGCACAATTTAAAGCAACACCGAGCAGATTCTTTTCGCGAAGTTGCTGGCAAGATTTTTGTGCGCTATCGAAGCTCGTTTGCGCGGCGCGAATGACTGTCAGAACGCCATCGCACAGTTCGGCTAACATCAGCGCATCGGAAACGGGCAAAGTCGGAGGGGAGTCGAGAATCACCCAGTCGAAAACTGGACCAATCGTTTGCAAAAGAGATTTCAGACGCCCATTCGCGATCAATTCGGCAGGATTTTGAGGTTTGCTGCCGCCGGCAATGAAGCACAGATATTCGGGCAAGCCTCGCTGGATTACAGTCGTTTCAGGAATTTCACCCTTCAAGTACTCCGCGAGACCGGGAGAGCTCGGCGCGCCGAACCCTGGGTGGAGATCGGGGCGGCGCAAATCGGCATCGATCAACAAGACTCGGCAATTTTGCTGCCGTGCCAAGGCATGCGCGAGGTTATTGGCCACGAAGGTCTTGCCTTCGCCCGGTAAGGAACTCGTTACCAGGATGCTGCGTAGCGGTTGCTTGTCACGAATTTGATAGAGGCGTGACCGCAGAGTCCTGAACTGTTCTCTCACGGCAGGAGGGGTAGCCGGATCGATAAAGACATTGCGCTCGAGGTCCAAGCGCCAGCCGGGATTCGCGCACGTGGTCCAAATATCATCAAAGCGCAGGAATTCCCCGGCCCTTGGCCTCTTGTCAATCTCGGAGTGGGCCAAAGGATCCAGCATTTCTCGAGCAGCGATCGTCGGCGATACTGACGCGTCGCTTTGGGCCTCCGGCATTACAGCGGATGGCATTATAGGAGGCACTTCAAGTGCGGTCCTCTGTTGTTCAGCGCGCTTTAAAGCTTCGTGGATCCTGCTCATGGCTTCCTTTCGTGTGATCCGCTTGTTACTGAATTGTTGCGGCCCATCTTTTCCAAGAGATGATTCAAGCCGCGCAGAAGCTCTTCCACCGTTTTTGACGGGTCCTCGCCATTGCGTACCACTGGGCGGGCCATGGGATCCAGTTCGTCGAGCTCAAATTCATGCGCAGCTTCGCTCACAAGACCCGGCGGAACTGGCTTCACCTGATCGACGAAGGAATTGATGAGGGAGTTTTCGCATAGCAAATTTGCGACCCGGGGAATGCCACGGGAATATTTGTAAATCGCCTCCACGGCCTCGGGGGAAAAGATGGGGGTTCCGTTAGCCCCGCCAATGCGCAGCCGCTCGTTTATGTACCCGTTCATCTCTTCGTGGGATAGAGCCTGTGTTCGGCATCGCATGGTGATTCGCTGGCGCAACTGGCGGAGCCGCGGATCACGTAGTTTTTCCTCAAGTTCAGGCTGACCGGAGAGAACAATTTGAAGCAGCTTCTCACTTGCTGTCTCGAAATTGGTGAGCAGACGAATCTCCTCCAGGACTTCGAAGGAGAGGTTTTGGGCCTCATCCACGATCAAGACGGAGGTTTTGCGATCGCGATAACGTTGCAGTAGCCAGTGGTTGAGGCGCATCAACACGTGGCTCTTGTCGCGGCTCTCACAAGGAATGCCGAAGTCCGCCATCATGAAATCGAATAGCTGGTTAGCGTCGATCTGGGAGTTAAAGATATAGGCAGTAGCCACACCTTCGAGGTTCAGCCAGTCCAGCAGGCGGTTGAGCAGCGTCGTCTTACCGGTGCCCACTTCGCCGGTAAGCAGGATGAACCCCTTGCGGTTCTTGATGCCGTAGGCGAGCCCCGCCAGTGCCTCTTGGATTTCGCGCGTCAAGAACAGATAACGCGGGTCTGGATTGGCGTTGAACGGGTTTTCTCGCAGTCCGAAGAAGGATTTGTACATTAGTTAGTCTCAAGCGCTCGCAACCAACCTGGGGCCTTCGGAAGGACCCTTGCCGGCGGCCGCACGACGCCGGGCACCCTCGACCGACGGAATGTTGGCAAGCGTAGGTAGTTGCAGGAAGAACTCGACGTCTTCCTCGGTTCGTAAAGTTTTGTCGCGCATTTCGCGTAGCGCGCCGATCCCGAGGCCCAGCGCGAGCCCGGCCGCAAGGCCGCCCAGTGAAAAGTACAGGGGATTGGGGAACGACGGCCCTTCCGGAAGATTCGCGGGGTCGAGGATACGAAATTCCGCGCTTTCGGGTTGGTGGTTCATGTCACTGACCATCGCAGATTCGCTCCGTTTCTTCAGCAGGTCGTTGTAGAAATCAGCTGCCGCCTGATAGTCGCGGGTGAGCTGCTTGTATTGCTCTTCGACATTGGGGCTCAGCTGTACGCGGCTCTGATACAAACCGATCTGCCTTTGAACCTCACGCTGCTGCGCGGTCTTCTCTTTAATGATGGAGTCATACTGATGCACTTGCGCGCGCAATTGTTGAAGCTCGGGGGTCTCCACGCCAGCAGCGCTTGCAGTTGCGGTGGGGGAGTTGGCGCTCCCAGTTCCCGAGGAGGCCATCTTCTGCTGCAGGTCCGCGATGCTTTGGCGCAACCGGATTACGTCAGGATGATCTTCCGTGTATTTGGCGAGCAGCGCCGATAGTTCATTTTGCATATCGGCGAATTGCTTCTGAGCTGACGGGTTGTCGGCAGATTGTGCGGCACGTTGTTGCGCAAGCATGGACTCGGCAAAGGACTTGTCCTGCTGTGCGCGGTTCAGAGCCTGCGTGGCGGCATCCAACTGCGTGTTCAATCCCGACAGCAAATTTAGGTTTGCCTGCTGCTCATCGGGAAGGCTTCCGGCATAGCGCCCCTTAAACGCGGCGAGCTTTGCGTCCACATCGTCCAGTTTGGTCCTTGCATCTGCAAGCTCTTTGGTCAGGAAAACCGTGGTTCCTTTCGCCTGGTCATGACGCACGCGCTGGTTTTCTTCCATAAACACAGAGGCGACTTCATTGCACATCTCTTGCGCGAGTGCAGGATTACGATCGGTGACTTTAATGATGAACCCTGGGAGTTGCGTGCTGTTCGATTCGGCCATCGGTTTTACCGGCGTCACCACAATTTTCTTACGCAGGCGATCCACCAATGTTTCCATCGATATCTGCTGGCTTCGTTCTTTGGGGTAGAGGCCAAATTTGTTGATGATTCCTTCGAGCCTGGAACGGCTTAGAATCTGCTCCTGCAGCGAAGTCAGCCGCTGCTTGAGGTCCCCTGTGCTGATATCGGTTACATAGCTGGCGGGAACGGCGGGTTGCTCGACGAGAATCACAGTCTGCGACGTATATTCCTTCGGCATGACCAGGCACAAGAGATAGCCCATAACCGGCCCGAGGATGCCCAGCAGAAACAGCGTACGTTTGTGGCGGCGGAAAATTGCCGCGTAGTCTTCCATATTTAGCTGTCGATGTCCGATCATGTTCTTCTTTCTCCCAGGTACGAGTCAACCGATAGGAACGGGTTTGAGGTGCCAGGCAAATCCGAAATTGAGCTGATGTCCCACAAGATTCGAGCCCTGACAGATGCCTTGCGGACATAGGGTAAAGCTGGAGGTTTGATAGCGGCCCAGGTATCCGAAAAACACCTGAGAGTCCCTACCAAAGCGGCGACGCATCTCAAAACCTCCGTAAACAGAATCGAAGGTGGCGTTTGCCGGCGCTATTACCGAGGTGGTGCTGAAGAGCGGGATTAGACTGCGATTGTGTGCGTAGCTTGCGGTCACATCCAGCGTCCAAACTCGAGTCAGCTGGCGATTCAGCCCTGCAAACACGCGATCGGTGATAGCCCCGAGGAACACACCGCTGCCGCTGCTCAAAAAGTGATTGTAGCCGGCCGTCATACCTATTCCCCGGTTCATCTGGTAATGAAGCAAGGAGTCGACGGTCCATGAGGCACGTGTGCTGGCAGCCTGCGTGGTGCCGGCGAGGTTCGGATCGTGAATCAAGCTGATCTCAGGGCCCGCGCCTGCCTGAAGAAGCAGGCGCTCTCCGACCTGCCGTTGATATGCGCCCTCAAGAACGTTGTCCCGAACGCTCACCGGGAATCCATCGAACCATAGGTCATTAAAGCGATAGACAACGGCGAAGGTGTCTCGACGAGAGCGTTGATACCCTATGCCAGTTTGGAAACCAGCCGCGGAACTGTTAATCAGTTTCAAGCCGGAAGTTTGCAAGCCGAAGGGCAAATTGGTCAGCGTTGAGTTGTAAAAATGTAACACCCCATAGTTCCCAACAAGCGTGAAAAAGGTGCGGCGGCTGAGATGGTTATTCACTTGGGCGACCAGTGTGTTGCTTAAGCGTGGCCCGAAGGTGGTAAAGATTCCCTGCCCTGGAAGAAACGAATTTCGCAGGATCACAGGGCCGGTGTCCGCAAGTCCGGCCACCGTATTCAGACCGCCAACGTCGAAGGGTGTTGAGCCACCGAGAAAAGCGGCTTGCGAACTATACAGAAATTTGTCGAAAATGAAGCCGTCCCACCGTCCGCGCGACCACAGTTCCGACGCGGCGGCTTCCTGCGTCGTAGAGTTTAGAACGCCACCCTGATTGGAAAAAGAGCGGCCTGCCAGATACCCGAAATTCAGCTGTGAAGCCCGCCCCAATTTCTGTACAGCCAGACTGCCCATGAGAGTGTTGATGGAAGCGAAGTGATAGTTTCCGGAAGAATTGTTGCCGTTCGAATCTAATTGTCCGAAGAAAAATACACTCGGAACGACGTAGCTGCGCGAAGCGACAAGGCCGATGATCGGCTGTGAGGCGCCCGTCAGCGGAGCGTCGTTGGACGTGCCCGCCACAACCGGAGGTGTCGGTAGCTGGTCCTGGGTATTCTGGTCCGACTTCTCGTCTAGCGACTTTGCCGGCTGCTGAGGTTGCGCAGGTTGCGTCGGCTCTTGTGCAGGCGAGCCTTGGCTCTGCGATTGTGACCCCGAGCCCTGAGCACAAGTATTCGTGCCTGCGACCAGGCCCAAGGCGAATGCCATCAGGTATGCGGTCAGCTTCAACATTTGCTCCATCACGGCACAACGATCGTGTCGCCGGCTTTGACCGCTAGATTTTCGTCGGCCTTACGGCCGTCAAGTACATCCTTGTAGCTGAACGGATACTTCGTCTGAACGTGGTTTTCATCGCGCATCACAAAAATTTTCTTTCCGTTGGCAAATTGTGTCAGGCCTCCGGCGCTTGAAATTGCCTGCAGGATCGTCATGCCTGGAAGCACGGGATACGCTCCGGGCCTGGTCACTTCGCCAATCACGTAGACGCGTTGACTGTTGATCTGTGTAAGGATCACGGTCACTTGCGGCGCGGTCAGAAATTTTTTCAGCTTCTCGCTGACGGATTGTGCCAACTGCCCCGGAGTCAGCCCCGCCGCCTGAACGTCGCCCAGCAGTGGCATGGAAATCTTGCCGTCCGGGCGCACTTGCAGCGTGCGAGTCAGTTCTTGCTCCTTCCATACGCTCACGTCCAGAACATCATCCGCTCCGATGACGTAATCCTTGCCTGCCTTCGGAGAAGGATTCACGCCTTCCGGACGCGCTGCCGCCGGCTTTGCGGACGCTGTTTGTGTCGTTTGCGGTGGGGCGTCCTGTGGATTTTGCCCCTGCGGAAGCGCGGACACACTGAGCGTCGCCATAGCCACGACCGCCAAGAGAATCGTGCAACCTCGTTGCGTTTTCACACTTCACCGCCTTGCAGGATTGGCCTACGGTTGATTTTGCGCGTAAAAGCAAAACCTGATTGACGCGAACAAACGCGCCGTTGTGCTGGCATTTGACATTGGAGACGAAACCCTGGGCAACGCGTAAACTTTTGCCGAGGAACGTATTGAGCGCGTCAAACGCGTTTTCGCTTGTAACACTGGCTCCTTACTCAATTTCCCGAAGCATCCAGACTGAATCGCTTGCCTAACATCTTGGTCCCTCTCTAATGCATTTCGCGTGTTCACGCACCGCTTCAAAGTAAATAGCTGACCCAGGAAAGTACACACTTACAATCCAACCCTTATCGCTTCACGGTCCCTGAATGTCGATAAGGCCCTCCTTGTACAGGACTCAGGATTTTCATGTACCGTTGCGCGCAGCGCCGAAAGCTCGCGGCTTCTGTGGCGCTCCGCGACGCTGGTACGCAGAAATCTGTAGGGATATACGGTCTGTGCCTTATCGACTTGTAAAGCACATCAGCTAGCGTATATGCGCGTGCCGTGTTGTCCGCTGGGTCCGAAGAAAATCGCAGAAAGAAAACTTCTCTGAGCCTGGCTCAACTTCCCAGCCGGAACGCCGAGAGTGAAGTTGCGCTAATTCCATTACCGGGGCCTTTACTGAAGCGGTGCCAATGAGTTCTTACTATCTGAAGCCAAATATTGTGGCGGAACCCCTTGTTGACGGCTGGTATGCATGGGCCCATTTAATTCCGCCGGCCACCCTGTCTCGAAACATTACCGAGCGGCACTTGAAGATCATCGAGTCATATATCGAGTCGCCGGAAACCCACGAAGCTGCCGTGAAAGATCCTCGGCTCCTTGGGGGTCCGTTCATGGATCTCAAACAGAGGCGCATGCAAGACGTAACGAATCTGCGCGAGCGCACGCGCCGCGAACGCGGCCATCTCATAACATTGTCGCGCGCAATCGAACAGTTGGACGGGCTGCTGCGGGAGAAAGCGGCGGGCTTCAGTCTCGAACCACTATATCGCGAAGTGCCACAAGCGCTGCGAGGGTACGTTGAGTTGGTCTACGATCTCAACAATCAGCCATCCTTTCGCCTCATCGAACCCCTGTTATACAAGAGCCCTTACTACAACTGCTGGCTTCAGACGATGGCGCTCTCCGAGATCAGCGGAGATGACAGGCCGTTTGTGCTCAGCACGCCGCGATTGGAGGACGAAGACGGACTCCGCCTCGAGATGCCATTTGCAAGCGAACGTCTCGACTCGCTTTTTAAAATGAAGCGCGCGCCATCATCCGAAGTCGCGATCAGCGACACGCTCGGTGTGGACGGTCAGGACCAAGCGCGTTTCCGCTCCTTTCTCACAACGGAGAGGCCGAGGCCTTACAGTGGATACGATGGTGCCGGCGCTCGCTGGCGCTATTTTGGTCATGCTTGCATCTTGCTGGAAACGCGTAGCATCAATGTGCTCCTTGATCCCGTTCTCAGCTACACCTACGAGAGCGATATTTCTCGCTACACCTACGAAGACCTTCCTGAAGTGATCGACTATGTCTTAATTACGCACAATCATCAGGACCACATACTCTTCGAGACTTTACTACAGCTTCGCCACCGGATTCGACACGTCGTAGTACCGCGGAGCGGGGCGGGGGCGCTGCAAGATCCATCGCTGAAGCTTATTTTGCAACAGTGCGGTTTCCGGAATGTGCTCGAAATCTCCGAGATGGAAGAAATCCC
>Ga0210400_10004838_pt1 | contig 11557 bp, 6 predicted proteins | sample IncBWH26MmetaG_FD_155456 | JGI IMG/M metagenome (GOLD analysis project Ga0210400, IMG submission 155456) | Forest soil microbial communities from Barre Woods Harvard Forest LTER site, Petersham, Massachusetts, United States - Inc-BW-H-26-M | ecosystem: Environmental > Terrestrial > Soil >...
CGAGGATACGAGCTGCATTGACGAAACCTTCTCTTTTGGCAATTCCCCTGGGCGGACTGGGCGAGTTTGGCATGAACATGCTCGTGCTCCGCACGGGCGACGACATGATTTTGATCGACGCGGGGATGATGTTTCCCGAGGTGGAACTTCTCGGCGTCGATATCGTGATTCCCGACATCACCTATTTAAAGCAGAATCGGCAGCACTTGCGCGCCATCCTGCTCACGCACGGCCATGAAGACCACATCGGCGCGTTACCCTACATTTTGCGCGACCTGAACGCGCCGATTTACGGGACTCGATTCACTCTGGCCTTAGTTCATAAGCGCCTGGAAGAGCACGGGTTGCTCGAAAAGGCGGACCTGCGTGAGGTCATTCCCGGACGCAAGCTGGAAGTTGGACCGTTTGAAGTCGAGTTCATCAGTGTTACGCACAGCACGATTGACTGCGTCGCCCTGGCGATCCGGACTCCGGTGGGGGTCGTGATTCATACCGGCGACTTCAAGATGGATCTGACGCCAATCGACGGTCAGCCTTTCGATCTGCACACATTTGCTCAGTACGGCGCGGAGGGCGTGCTGGCGCTGTTCAGTGACAGCACCAACGTCGAGCGTCCCGGCTATACGCCTTCGGAGAGGGTGATCCGGCCTCGCATTGAAGAGCTGACGCGTGCGGCCACGCGCAAGGTGATTGTGTCGTGCTTTGCGTCGTCGATTCCGCGCATTCAGCAGATCATCAATATTGCCGCTGCCGCGGGGCGAAAAATTGGCTTCGTCGGGCGCAGCATGGTGGATAACGTCGAGATCGCGCATGGCATGAACAGGCTGAGCATCCCCGACGGCCTCGTCGTGCGCACCCAAGACATCAGTTCGTACCCGCCGGAAAAGCTCATGGTCCTGGTAAGCGGCAGCCAGGCCGAGCCGATGTCTTCCCTTTCGCGCATCGCTGTGGATACGCACCGGCTGCTGACGCTCGATGAGCGGGACACGGTGATCCTCTCCGCGCGCATCATCCCCGGGAACGAAAAAGCTATCTTCCGCATGCTGGACCACATGTTCCGCAAGCGCGCCCTGGTTTACTACGATAATGACGGAGGATTGGTTCACGTTTCCGGGCATGCGAGCCAGGAAGAACAAAAACTTCTGCTCAATCTCGTGCGGCCGCGCTATTTCATTCCCGTTCATGGAGAATATCGGCAACTCTTCAGGCATGCGGGCCTTGCGCATAACGTAGGCACTGTTTCGGGCGAAATTTTCCTGATCGAAGACGGCCAGACCATTGAATTCACGGATGACGCTGCGTATCGCCGTGAGCCCGTGACCGCGGGGCGCGTGTGCGTCGATTCCGGCTCGCTTGAAGAGATCGAGGAACTCGTCATCCGCGACCGCCAGCATCTTTCCGAGGACGGCGTGGTTGTGCCCATCATCGCGATCAATAAGCATACCGGACGGCTCGAATCGCAGCCGGAAATTGTGACACGCGGCTTCATGCCCTCGGACAATGGCCAGGAACTGATTGCCGGCGCCCGCGAAGTCATCCTCAAGACGGTGGAACAATCGAATCCAGAGGAAAAGACGGACTGGGGTGTCATCAAGGAAAAAATTCGCGTCGATCTGCGGCGCTACCTGAAGAAACAGACTTCCAAGCGGCCCTTAATCCTACCAGTGATACTCGAGTTGTGAGCCAGGGCGTGGCACCCTCGTCAGTCCAGCTGCGCTCCTACCTGCCTTCTGATTTTGAAACTCTCTATCGCATCGATCAGATCTGCTTCCCGAAGGGAATCTCGTACGGACGCTTCGAAATGAAAGTCTACCTCCGCGCCCGAGGTTCCTATTGCCTGCTAGCCGAAAGCGGAGGCACTCTTGCGGGATTCATTCTGGCGGAACTCGCTCCTGACGAAGGACATATCGTCACGCTGGACGTTCTCGAAGAGTATCGTCGCCAAGGGATCGGTTCGCTGCTGCTGAGCGCCGCTGAAAAAGAAATGATTTCGCAAGGCGGCAAGCGCATGGTCCTTGAAACGGCCACCACCAACGCAGCCGCGATAGCGCTGTGGCAAAAGCATGGCTATCGCCAGCTTGGAATTATGGAGAGCTATTATGGCGCGGGACAAGACGCCTTTCGAATGGGCAAGGAGCTTGCGGCGGTTTTTGATACTAGCGCCGGCTGATGGCATTTTTATGGATGTATGCGGCAAGCGTGCGCGATTGATCTTCAGTCTCACATTCTGAAATTTTAGATTTCAGATTTCGTATTAGATCCTGACGGATTCGCCTGTGAATCATAACTGTTAAGACCGGATTTGGAATCCGGTGTTAGCTTTGGCGCCTGAACTTTCGTCTATAATGCGTTTTCCGTTTGCGGAAGTGCTTCCTGGAGGACACTTGAACGACTATCTCATGTCTACACTGCTCGGGATCGTTGAAGGACTGACCGAATTTTTGCCCGTCAGCTCTACCGCGCATCTGCGCATCGCCGAGGCGCTGATGAACATCAGCTTATCGAGCGGCTATTGGAAGATGTACACGATCGTGATCCAGCTGGGCGCGATTGCGGTGCTGCCCATCTATTTCCGGCACCGCATCGCCAAATTTCTCTCTACCTTTCCGCAAGGCGAGCGCGGCGACCGGACGATTCTGACGCATCCGCTGAGCCTGGTGGCCATCGCCTTCGTGGTTACCGCGATACCCGCTTTTTTGCTCACCAAAATAATCGGCAAACACCTCGAGAGTCTGTACATCATGGGCAGTGCCCTGTTGATCGGCGGTATCGCCATGTGGATTATTGACGCAATGAACGCCAAGGCCGAAAAGGCCGGGCCCGGCGCTCCCGGAGGCCGCATTCACACCTGGCACATGGAAGAAATGAGCCTGGGGCAGGCGATCTGGATTGGCGCATGCCAGATTCTTTCTGCCGTATTTCCCGGCACTTCGCGTTCGATGTCAACCATTGCGGCCGGGCAGTTAGCGGGAATGTCGCGGGCATCGGCCCTGGAGTTTTCGTTTTTCCTCTCTATTCCGACGATGGTAGTGGCGACCTGCTATGACCTGCTGAAATCGCTCCGCGGTAAATCGGACAATCCCATCGGCGTGCTACAAATGGACACGCACGGATGGATTCTCCTCGCGATAGGATTCGTGATTTCGTTCGTGGTTGCCTACGGCTCCGTGGCGTGGTTCATGGCCTATGTGCGGCGAAGAGGATTCGCGCCGTTCGCCATCTACCGGATTATCGTCGGGACTGCGGTTTTGTATTGGGCTACGCGTCTCGGGTAGTAAGATCGAATTCCCGACACTCTGCCAAAACTCCATCATCGTCATTCCGAGCGGAGCGAGGAATCCCTGTTGGTGTGAGTGCACAAACGAAGAGGGATTCCTCGCTCCGCTCGGAATAACGCGTTGTCGGGCGGTGCCGCGGACCCGAAACCCGCTACGGTTCGCAGCGCTTTTCGCTTGTGTTATCTGCAAACACGCGCTCCGCTAATGTTTCTTGCCTACCACCGTGTCTTTGATATAGTCATTGGCGTTGCTCTCGTAATTCCAGATGGGTCCGCGCGACAGCGCCCGCGCCCCCAGCCCTGCGACGAGCACCTTCCCCTATTGCGAGGAGACTTGTGTGCGCGTTCTGACTCCAACTGAGAATAATCGTCTGAATGAGCTGATCGGCTTTCTCGGCGTGACGATCGCCATCCTGATCGCTCTGGCGCTGCTCTCTTACAGCCCCCACGATCCGTCGTTCAACGTTTCCGCTGACTCCCCTGACGTACACGCGGCGCGAAACTGGATTGGAGTTGTCGGTGCTTACGGGGCGGACCTTTTCTTTCAAGGCTTCGGCTATGCTGCGTTTCTTCTGCCGGTGGGAATTTTTCTGCTCGGGTACCGCTGGTTCCGCAGCGAACCGATGGACTCTCCCATCGTCAAGGTCCTGGGCTACACCATGCTCGTCATGATGGTTCCAACGCTGCTGACACTCTGGCACATGCCGGATGTGCGCGGCGCGATTCCGCCGGGCGGGCTGCTGGGCCATCTGGTCAGTTCAGGACTGCGTGCCGCATTCAATACCGTGGGAGCCAACGTCGTGGCCCTCGCCATTCTTTTTGTCGCTCTTTTTCTGACCACAAAATTCTCATTTATTGAGACTCATGAAACCTTGCGCGGCCCGCTGGGCAAATTGAATTTTGTTACTCCCCTCAAAGAGCGTTATGCGGACTGGCGCGAGGAACGCGAACAAGAACGAATGCGCAAGCGGCTCGAGCAAATCAAGGTAGCGGGGCGTCCTCCGATTCCGCAGCAACCATCTGCGAAAAACGACAAAAATGCAATTGCCGAAGAGGACGAGCGTGACACGAGGAAAGAGGAAGCCGAGCACTCGCGCGCCATCGTTTTTCGGGAGGACGAGAAAAGAGCCCCTGCGAAACCTGCTCCGGCGCCGCGCATTTCCAAGGGAGCTACCAGTTTCCGTTTGCCTCCTCCCGACCTGCTTCGCATGGCTGAGCGCAGCGAGAGAATCGACGAGGATGAGTTGAAGGAGCGCGCGCGCGCCATCGAACAAAAGTGCCAGGAGTTCGATATCGGCGGGCGCATCACGCAGATTAATCCCGGGCCCGTGGTCACAACGTACGAATTCAAACCCGAGGCCGGCATCAAGTACAGCCGAATTACGGGTCTCGCCGATGATCTTTGTCTTGCATTGAAGGCGGAGTCCATCCTGATCGAGCGCATTCCCGGAAAATCCACGGTGGGCATCGAAGTCCCCAATGTAAATCGCCAGACGATCGCGTTGCGCGAGCAGATTGAATCGGCGGAGTTCATCAACTCGCCATCGAAGATGACGCTGGCGCTGGGCAAGGATTTGATTGGACGCAACCGTGTCTCCGATCTCGCGCAGATGCCTCACTTGCTGATCGCCGGGTCGACGGGAACGGGCAAAAGCGTTTTCCTCAACTCGCTGATTTTGTCCTTGCTGTACAAAGCCACTCCCGATGAACTGAAAATGGTTATGGTAGACCCCAAGCGGCTGGAGCTGGGCCTCTACGAGGACATTCCTCACCTGCTCGCGCCTGTCGTCACCGATCCGAAAGTTGCGTCGAACGTTTTGCGCAACGCCACGCGCGAAATGGAATCGCGTCTGAAGCTGCTGGCGGCGCGCGGCGTGCGAAACATCGACCAGTACAACCGGACGTTCCAAAAAGGGCAATCGCTTTCGCTCTTCGATGAGACCGACGCCGAGCACAAGCCACTCCCCTACATCGTGATCATCATCGACGAGTTGGCCGACTTGATGATGGTGGACACCAGCAACGTCGAGGAATCCATCACGCGGCTGGCGCAGATGGCGCGCGCGGTCGGCATTCATTTGATTCTCGCGACGCAGCGGCCGTCGGTGGACGTCATCACCGGCCTGATCAAAGCCAACTTCCCTGCCCGCATTTCGTTTCGCGTGGCCAGCAAGGTTGACTCGCGCACGATTCTCGATGCCAACGGTTCGGAATCTCTCCTCGGGCGCGGAGACATGTTGTACCTCCCCGCGGGATCATCGCGCCTGAATCGTATGCACGGTCCATACGTTACCGAGGACGAAATCACCGCCGTGTGCGACCACTGGCGCTCGCAGGCCAAGGCTGTCTACAACGAACGGCTGCTCGATGCTCCGCGAGACGAAAACGCCATGGGCGCCGATGGCGAGCCCGGCGGCGACGACGTGGATGACGCGCTGTACCAAGATGCCGTGCGCGTGGTCTGCGAAGCGGGCCGCGCGTCAACTTCCACGCTGCAGCGGCGTCTGCGCATCGGCTACGGCCGAGCGGCGCGCCTCATCGACATCATGGAGAAGGACGGCATCGTCGGGCCTGCCGATGGAACCAAGCCGCGCGAGGTTTTGAAGGGGAAAGATTGGATGCGGGAGTTCGACGCGTCGATGAAGTAGTCGCATTGTATTTGGTACTCGCGGAACGGAACGGTCTCTTTGTGCCGTCATTCCGAGAGGAGCGAGGAATCGCTCGGTGTTCTGGGTAGACGAAGAGGAATTCTTCGCGCAAGCTCAGCGCTCAGAATGACGAAGTTCTGCTTTTTCGCAAATTGTTCAGCCTGCGTTTTTTGATTTTTGTACCGGGTGAGCAGAGTAGATCGCAATTCAAAACCAGACAGGCTGAAGCCTGTCCTACTCAGAGCCGAAAGATTCCCAATCGTTAATTGACACCCCTGCATCGCGCCCGTAGAATCTTTTACTGCCCCGGTGCCGGGGTAGCTCACCGGTAGAGCGCGGCCCTGAAAAGGCCGGCGTAGGGAGTTCAACTCTCCCCCCCGGCACCACTTGCTTGCTGTTTCCGCGTTCGAAAGCAATTCTAAAAAGCTCAACACAGAGATCAGAAAGAATCACAGCGGATCACAGAGAAATCGTCCTCCTGTCGCATGTCTTCCTCAGTAGCCTCCGCGTCCTCTGTGGATTTTCTCTGTGCCCTCTGTGTTAAATTCCGGAACCACTCTACGCAGGGATACAAAATTCCCCAGGAAACGACAGTGCATCCGGCATCGCCGCACTCCTAAAACCCTGAATTGACAATGCTATCGAGCAGGCTTACGATGCCTTACGAGCAGGGTTCCTGAAACTGACGAGCACCGAGTCTTGCCCGAACGGGGTGTTCGGGAAACATTCGGGAACTATCCAGCCGGTGAAGGAGATTAAATCTCATGAATAAGAAACTCTTCTATATGGCCATCGTTGCGATCGCCATAGCTGCATTGTTGGGAGTCTCTCGTCCTGGGCACAGCGCCAAGAAACCCGCTACGGCGATTCCTATGAATAACAATGACATCGCCGGCGTGGTGACGAGTTCGAAAGGTCCCGAAGCAGGTGTCTGGGTGATCGCGGAGACCAAGGATCTCGGCACCGGCTATCGCAAAATCGTGGTGACCGACGATCAGGGACGCTACCTGGTTCCCGATCTTCCGAAAGCGAATTATACGTTGTGGGTGCGCGGCTACGGCCTGGTGGACTCCGCGAAGGTGCAGGCAGCGCCGGGCAAGCCGCTGGATCTGAAAGCCGTGATCGCGCCGAGCGACAAAGAGGCAGCGCAGTATTATCCCGCCGCTTACTGGTATTCCCTGCTGCACATTCCGCCGAAGAGCGATTTCCCCGGCACGGGTCCAAATGGAAATGGCATTTCGGACAACATCAAGGAACAGGGCCAGTGGGTTGAAATGGTGAAGACCGATGGCTGCGAATCCTGCCATCAAATCGGTGACAAAGCCACGCGCGAAATGCCCTCGAGCCTTGGCGCGTTTGACACCACTGCAGCGGCCTGGGACCGGCGCATTCAGTCAGCCCAGGTTGGCAGCAATATGGTCAGCGTAGCGGTGCGCATGGGCCGCAAGCGCGCCATGCAGGAGTATGCGGACTGGACCGATCGCGTGAAAGCCGGCGAACTGCCGCCCGCTCCGCCGCGTCCGCAGGGTATGGAACGCAACATCGTGATCACCCAATGGGACTGGGCCACACCAAAAGAATATTTCCATGATGAGATTTCAGTTGACCGAAGGAATGTGAATTCCAATCCCAACGGCCTCGTTTATGGGGTTCACGAAGACGGTTCCGATTTCATAACCGTTCTGGATCCGGTAAAAAACACGTTTAGCCAGATCGCCATTCCCTATAAGCCTGGCACGCCCATGGCGGAGCCGGAGCAAGTTCTGGAACCCTCGCCTTATTGGGGAACGGAACCTGTCGCGATCTCACACGCCACCGCGCACAGCTTGATGATGGATTCGCAAGGGCGAATCTGGACCGCAGCCGCAACGCGTGGCCGGGATAATCCGGCCTTCTGCAAGGAAGGATCAAGCCATCCGTCGGCGAAAGCTTTCCCGATTGAGAAGAGTTCCCGCCAGACAAACGTCTACGATCCTAAAACGAAGCAATGGACCCTGGTCGACATGTGCGCCAGCTCGCAGCACTTGATGTTCGCCGAGGACGCCAACAGTACACTTTGGTTCAGCGATCCGGGAGGCGACAAGGTTGGCTGGCTGAACACGAAAATGTGGGATGAGACGCACGACGCGGAAAAATCGCAGGGCTGGACACCGTTCATCCTGGACACCAACGGTAACGGCAAGCGCGATGATTACGTGGAGCCGGATCAGCCCATCGATCCGACCAAGGATAAGCGCATCAAGGTAGGCTTCTACGCGGTAGGCCCGAGCCCGGCCGATGGCTCGGTCTGGGGCACGACTCTTGGTTTCCCGGGCGCGCTGGTTCGCCTGAATCCCGGACCCGATCCCACGAAAACAGCGCTCGCGGAAATTTACGAAGTGCCGTGGAATAATCCGAAGGCGTCCGTGCAAGGCTTCTCGCCACGCGGAATGGATATTGACCGCAACGGCGTCATCTGGACCGTGCTGGCCAGCGGACATTTCGCCAGCTTCGATCGCCGCAAGTGCAAGGGACCGCTCAACGGCCCCACAGCCACCGGGCAGCACTGCCCCGAAGGCTGGACGCTCCACCGCACGCCGGGCCCCTCGTTCAAGGGAGTCGACGAGAGAGTCGGCAGCGCTGATACCAACTATTACAACTGGGTCGATCAGTTCGACACATTCGGCATGGGCAAGAACATTCCGATCGCTACCGCGAACGGCACGGACGCTCTCGAAGCTCTCGATCCCGCTACCGGGAAATTCGTCGTGATGCGAGTTCCCTATCCGATGGGCTTCTTCGCCAAGAGCCTGGATGGACGCATCGACGATCCAAAGGCCGGCTGGAAAGGCAAGGGGCTCTGGTCAACGTACGCCACACGCGCGCCCTGGCACCTGGAAGGCGGCAAGGGCACAACGAGCAAGGCCGTGAAATTCCAATTGCGGCCCGATCCGCTCGCCGACTAACTACTTCTGGATATTCTTGCGTGGAGGCTGCAAGTGGCAGCCTCCACGCTATTTTTTTTGGAAATTAAAACTGAGAAAATCCACAGAGGACCCCGGGGCCTCAAATCAGGAGGCGGTGCTGCGATCAGAAAGGGCGTTCTCTGCGGCTCTCCGAGATACTCGTATCCTGTGTGTTGAACTCTTCAGAGAAGTCTTCCGCAGCATCCATTTCAGCCTTACGGCGACTGGTGCGAGCTCGCACCAACGTTAATCACGTGCCGGGCAAGGGCGGCCAGTGCCGACCGTATCTTCAGATGAGAACGATCGGCGGCTGCAAGATTGATGTCAATCTGTAATGTGTCGGCAAAGACGAAATCCACGATTCCGCCGGCATCGAGAAAGTCCTGCGTTTCTCCCACGGTCAGCACCGGCGAGTCCCGGATGGGATTCAGGATGAAAGCGTATTTTTTCGCATCGTCGCGGCCGATGAAAAGAATATGGCACGCCCGAGCCTGCTCCGGTGTCTTTACCGACCGCACTTCGACATGCCTACCCTTTGGCATGAGGCCCTTGGTTAACTCCTGAAGCGAATTCCCGAAGTCCACATCGGCGAACAGGCACAAGCGCACGGGCGCGTGAACATCCGGAAACGCACTATTGGGCCATTCGACGAAGCTGGCAAAATGAGCGAGGAAATTCACTTCCGTTCGATAGCGAATGGGCGGTTCTTCTTGTGCAGGGGCGGCCGGGCGAACGAACAAGAGAAAGCACGCTATCCCGGAGATCAATCTCCGAGTACAGAGGAACCTGCGCTTTCGTTGGAGACCGCTATTGTGGGGGCCCAGAGGAATTCTCTCTCGAAATTATCAGGCCAGCTTCAGCCGCTGCGAATTTGACTTCCAATCGCTTTTTGCTTCCATCCGATCGCGCACACGTTCGCAACATTCCTGTTTCTGCTTGCCATTATACGCGTTCGTGTCGTCGTGATTTCAGATGCCGCGGCTACGCATATTCAAACAGGTACCCCAAGTCATCCATGGATTCCCGGAAAGGGCGAGCGGGACGGAGCCGCGCTATTTCTTATCCACGTAGAGGTCCGGAAATTGTTTCTGCAGGTGCTCGACTTTGGGCAGGTCGTTGATCACAATGTACAAATTTTCGGGATGAGTGTCGGCGTAACCCTGGTGGTAATCCTCGGCCGGATAAAATGCGCTGAGCGGGACGATTTGCGTGGCAATCGCTTTCGGATAAACCTTGGCGCGATTTAATTGATCGACGTAAGCTTCGGCGATTCTCTTTTGTTCCTCCGAAGCATAGAAAATTGCAGAACGATACTGCGTGCCAACATCAGGTCCCTGCTGGTTCAGCTGCGTCGGATCGTGCGCCACTGAGAAGAAAACCCGCAAGAGCTGGCCGTAGGAGATTTGCGACGGGTCATACGTCACCTGGACGGCTTCGGCGTGCCCGGTGCGTCCCGTGCTGACCTTCTGGTATTGCGCCGTATCCGCGGATCCGCCGGAATATCCCGAAGTTGCCCGCACCACGCCCTTCAGGCGTTCGAACACAGCTTGGATCCCCCAGAAGCAGCCGCCAGCCAGGACGGCCGTTTGCTGCCCTTTCGCGGACGCCAGAGGCGCATCAACGGACGGGTTGGGAATCGCTACGGACGTCCCGGGCGAATTGCAAGAAGCGCCCTTTCCAAAGGGAAGAGTGGCAGCAGCAAGAACTGCCAAAGAGCGAAAAATGAGTCGCAGCAAGTCAGATCTCCTTTTCGGTAGGACAGGCACTCTTGAGACTGTGTAGCAACTGAAAAATGTAAACCTCAGCGGCTAAAGCCGCATTGATTTCATGGTGTTTATGTCGTGGCTAAAGCCACGATCCACAAAGCTTTCGCGGTTGCCACACAGACTCACTCTTGCCTGTCTCTTCAATTCTACCCGAACACAACCGACCGGCGAGAGCGCCAGCCCTAACCAAGCGCGCGTTAGCAAGACTGCACGCTAACTCTCAGGCGGTTTGCTCGGTTGCCGGGCATTTTTGCGTGCGGCTCCGCCACGGACCACTGACTTCACCACCTTCGCAGCCATATCGCCGCTAACGGGACACTCCGTGTCATTCACACGGCATTGTGAAAGCGTCAAGTTGCACCCGCACGTGCAGCTTTCCGCGTTCAGGCGATGCAGCGCTGCCTTCTTCTGCTCCGGCGTCAACCCATCCAGATTCACGCCCGGCAATTCAGTGGCGTTCGCCGCATTTTTCAAGAATAGCTGGCCGGTATCTTCGAATTTCTCTATGCGTGCATCAACCGGCTGTCCGAGAAGCGCGCGAATTTCCCTGACGTAAGAATCCATGGGATGGAGTCCCGCATGCTTCTCCACGACCCGCCCCTGCGTGTCGATCACAAAGGTGGTAGGCAGCGCCGGAACGCCGCCATACGCGGCGATCACTTCTGGCGTGGCCATGACAATCGGATAGTTGATTCCACTCTGCTTTGCAAATCTTACGACTTTCTCGGCAGAATCCTCATCTTCGGAAATTCCGACAATTTGCAGGCTGCTGCCGTATTGTTTCTGCAGGGCGATCAGTTCCGGAATTTCCTCGCGGCACGGGGGGCACCAGGTGGCCCAAAAATTCACAAAGACAACTTTGCCGCTCCAATTCGCCAGGGACAAAGGCGCGCCGGAAATGTCGCGTTCGGGCAGCGCAGG
>Ga0210400_10004840_pt1 | contig 11554 bp, 8 predicted proteins | sample IncBWH26MmetaG_FD_155456 | JGI IMG/M metagenome (GOLD analysis project Ga0210400, IMG submission 155456) | Forest soil microbial communities from Barre Woods Harvard Forest LTER site, Petersham, Massachusetts, United States - Inc-BW-H-26-M | ecosystem: Environmental > Terrestrial > Soil >...
AAAGGCTTGCCGAACTGAGCAGGACTAAGCAGCTCATGACGGCAAGACATAGCCATCTTTTGCTATTCATTCTCATCTCTCCTTGGAAGTTGGTGGTTGTAGCACTTTTTTTGCGAGTGCTTTCTAAAATGCATCTTCTAAAAAAAACTTTGCCTTACTTTACAAAACAGCACGGCTATAACCAAACGCATCAACCCCGATGCCCGCACCAGGCGGAAGCGCTGGTTGAAAAATATGAAATCCGCTAATCAATAAGAACAGGAACATGAAATCGATAAAATCTAATGAATCGGCTTCCGAAAGTTTGTGTTTATTAAGCGCAGGAAATAGTCGTCAGGAGATACTTGTTGTGCCGCTGAGAGATTTCTTCTGATTCACACGAGCTAATCGCATGCGGTTTTGCGCGACTAATCCCATTTTTAGTAGGACCGAATATGATTTCTCATTCACCGCCGCAGCATTCCGGCGACAGTTTAGAGCCGAGCGGCTCATTTGCTGGCCGCGTTACTCGGTTTTATCTAACCTGGGCTTGCCATACTCTGCCCAGACTTGCGCTTTCGAGTCGTCTAAAATCGATTCGCCTTAAGATACATCCGCGGGGCTTCCTTCTATCGCCGACGTGCCGCTGATTGAAAAACCTTCACTCCCCAAAGCTCAGAGCGTTTGTGAGGGCCGGATCGCGGTGAAACTCCGGCATAATTGAAGCCGCACCCGCAACAAGGTATTATTTTGTTATGGCCACAAGCGCTCCCACCCCAGCCCGGCACGGGTTTCAGACAGATGACACTAATCTTCAACCCATCGCCGCCAAGGTCTTTGCCCACGGGCGCCTCACTTTTGACGATGCCGTTACGCTCTACCGCTCGCCGGATATCCTTGCCATCGGCTGGCTGGCCAATCATGTGCGTGAGCGCCTGCACGGAAACGTGGCATATTTCAACGTCAACCGCCACATCAACCCGACTAACGTTTGCGTGGCTGCGTGCCGTCTCTGCGCTTTCGGACGCCGTAAGGACGCTCCCGGTGCTTACACCATGGCTCTGGAAGAGGCTTTCCAGACTGCCGCTTCGGGCTATTCTGAGGCCATCACGGAGTTTCACATCGTCGGCGGCCTGCATCCCGATCTGCCGTTCCAGTACTACCTCGACCTGATTTCTGGCCTGAAAGAGCGTTTTCCGCAGGTGCACCTGAAAGCCCTGACCATGGTGGAGATAGCTTTCCTGGCCAAGCGCGGCAAGCTGTCGATTGAAGAGACTTTACGGCAGCTTAAGAGCGCGGGTCTGGACTCATTGCCCGGTGGCGGAGCTGAGATATTCAATGAGCGCGTGCGTCGCGTGATCTGCGACCACAAGATTGACGGCGACCAGTGGCTTGATACCGCCCGCACAGCGCACAAGATCGGCCTCAAGTCGAATGCCACGATGCTGTATGGCCACATTGAGAACGAGGAAGACCGGGCTGATCATCTCATCCGCCTGCGCACCCTGCAAAACGAAACCCACGGCTTCCAAACATTTATCCCGCTGGCATTTCATCCGGCCAATACGCCATTGGCGCACCTGTTTGTGACCACGGGAATGCTTGATCTGAAGCAAATCGCCATCGGCCGCCTGGTGCTCGACAATTTCCCGCACATCAAGGCGTACTGGCAGATGCTCTCGCCCAAGATCGCGCAGATCTCTCTACGCTTCGGCGCGGACGATATTGACGGCACAGTGATTGAAGAAAAGATTTACCACGACGCTGGCGCCACCACTCCGCAGGGCATGGTCCGCAAAGAACTCGAGCGTCTGATCCGTGAAGCCGGCCGCGAACCGGTCGAACGCGACACGATGTATCGCCCGGTCACCAGGACGGAGACGTCGTTTACGATTTCCGTGTAAAAAGACCAGCCGCGAATTTCGTTAATCAAACACGAATCAAAAATTCGCGTTGATTCGCAGCCAAAGCCCTTCCTCATCTGCGCTCATCTGCGAAATCTGTGGCTAACTTTCTTTCCCAAATACCCGCTTAAAAATCTTGTCCACATTCCTTAACTGCCGTTCGATGGAAAAAGCCTGCTCAATCTGCTTCGCCGGCACCCTAGACGTAATCTCCGGATCGCTCATCACCAATTCACAAAAATTCAGGTCGTCTTTCCAGGCGCGCATCGCGTGCTTTTGTACTAGACGGTAAGCGTCTTCGCGCGCCATGCCATGCTCGGAAAGATCAAGCAGCAGCTGCCCGCTGAAGACCAATCCGCCAGTGGATTCAAGATTTTTCAGCATTCGGTTGGGATAGACCATCAGCGTATCGATCAGATGAATCGTCTTGGTTAGCAGGTAGTCCACCAGAATCGTTGAATCTGGCAGGATCACGCGCTCCACCGACGAATGCGAGATATCACGTTCATGCCACAGCGCCACGTTTTCAAATGCTGCCTGGGCATTGGCCCTCACCACGCGCGCCAGCCCGCTGATCTGTTCGCACGTAATCGGGTTGCGCTTGTGCGGCATGGCTGACGAACCTTTTTGCTTCTCGCTGAAATATTCTTCGGCCTCGCGGACCTCCGTCCGTTGCAGGTGGCGTATCTCCGTAGCAATCTTGTCCAGCGTGGAAGCAATTGTCGCCAGGGTAGCCACGTAATAGGCATGGCGGTCGCGCTGGATTACCTGTGTGGAGATGGGCGCTGCTTCCAGTCCCAGCCGCTGGCAGATCTTTTCTTCGAATTCAGGTTCCAGGTGAGCAAATGTTCCCACCGCACCGGAAAGCTTGCCCACACGCATCTCTTCCGCGGTGCGCTGAAAGCGCTCGATGTTGCGCACTGTTTCGGCGTACCAGTTGGCCAGTTTCAGCCCGAACGTCGTCGGCTCGGCGTGTATGCCATGCGTTCGTCCAATGGTAGGCGTGTGCTCAAACTCGTGAGCGCGGCGCGCCAGCACCGCCTTCAACTGCTCCAGGTCTTCCATGATGATCCGGGAAGCCTCTTTGATCTGGAGTGCCTGCGCCGTATCCACCACGTCGTTCGAGGTCAGGCCATAATGCAGCCAGCGAGCTTCCGGACCAACCTTTTCCGCCACGGCTGTGGTAAAGGCAATCACATCATGCCTCACCTCGGCTTCAATTTCATGGATGCGTTTCAGGTCAAAGTCGCCGCGCTCTGCAATAGCGCGGGCAGCATTCTCAGGGACAATCCCCACCTCGGCCAGGGTAAGGCTTGTGGCAGCCTCGACCTTTAGCCAGCAGCGGAATTTGTTTTCATCACTCCAGATTCGGCCCATCTCCGGGCGTGTATAACGTGGAATCAAAGGTTTTCCCTCAAAAGTACAGGTAATCTAACCAGCCTTCGATGATAAATGCTGCTGCCCTTCTGTCGCTAACGCGGCTACCTTCCATGCGATCGTCAATAAACCGACGTCGGCTACTCTTAAACTGTATGGGCGAATAAGCTTAGGCATCTTTACAGATGTTGACATTTGTTTACAATCGATCAGGAAATCGATGTGAGCACAGTAAAAGGGCCTCTCCGTCGGTTTGGTGTCCGATGAAAAGGCCCAGGCTCGAATCTAGCAGAATGTTGGTATTATGTCGCGGGGCGATATAAAATGTCAAAGGGAAAAAATGTGCGGCCTCTAACTGAAGCGGAGTACCTGGCGCTGGGGGAGTTCCGTTACCAGTTGCGGCGGTTTCTTCGCAACATGGAGGAATCAACCCGCCTATTGGGGGCAAATCCCCAGCAATATCAATTAGTTCTGGCGATCAAGGGGTTGCCGAGGGACCGGGAGCCAACGATCAGCCATCTGGCGGAACGAATGCAGCTCAACCACAACAGCATGGTTGAGTTAGCCGACCGCTGTGAGGAACACAACCTCCTTAGCCGCACGCGCTCTGCCACGGACCGGCGACAGGTTACGCTCTCCATCTTGCCGGAAGGGGAAGCCCTGCTGCGCAGGCTCGGTGTCGCTGCCCGTCAGGAACTGCGTGAGGCGGGGCCAACCCTGGTGGAAGCGATCCTCCGGCTGACGGGAGATGGCCGAGCCAAAGAATCAAAAGCAGAAACCCGCCCGCGTGCAGGAGGAAGCAAAAAATCGGGACCATGAAAGAAGCGACCCAGGGAAAGGCATTCATCGCGGAAAATCCGCACATTGCTCCAGCCGGAGCGCTTGGAGATTTCACCACTACTTGGCGTGTTCTACCCATCACCGGACTTGCGCTGGTGATAGGCGTAGTTTCGGCCTATGTCGCCGTAGCTCTCCTCAAGCTCATTAATTTTTTTACCAACCTCTTCTTCTTCCACCGGCTAAGTTCCGCGCAGGCCTCCCCCGGCGATGCTCATTTGGGCTGGTGGGTGGTTGCAGTGCCTGTGATCGGCGGCCTCCTGGTGGGCCTGATCGCACGCTTTGGTTCGGACAAGATACGTGGCCACGGTATCCCCGAGGCCATCGAAGCCATTCTCTTGCGGGGCGCCAAAGTGGAACCCAGGCTGGCTATTCTGAAGCCTGTTTCCACCGCCATTGCGATTGGTTCGGGTGGTCCGTTCGGCGCCGAAGGGCCCATCATTATGACGGGCGGCGCTTTCGGGTCCCTGATCGCGCAGTTCTTTCACCTGACTTCCGCAGAGCGCAAAACCCTGTTGGTCGCCGGCGCCGCAGCCGGCATGTCGGCTACCTTCGCCGCGCCTTTTGCCTCGATCCTGCTAGCCATTGAGTTATTGCTTTTCGAATGGAAGCCGCGCAGTTTTATACCTGTGGCGCTGGCCAGCGTAACGGCCGAAGCGGCCCGCGTCCATCTGCTTGGCGCTGGTCCGGTATTTCCAGTACCGTTGCATGACGCGGTATTCAGCCCAATGATTCTTCTTGGCTGCCTGCTTGCGGGCGTGTTGAGCGGGGGCCTTTCTGCGCTGCTCACGCAGCTTGTTTATGCAGTCGAAGATGCCTTCGCGCATCTCAAGAAAATCCACTGGATGTGGTGGCCCGCCATCGGCAGCCTGGCCGTCGGCCTCGGAGGCTTGGTGTTTCCGCGCGCCCTGGGCGTCGGTTATGACGTGATTCAACAGCTTCTGCTGGGCAATGCCACAATTCAATTGATTGTAGGTGTCCTGGTGGTGAAATGCCTGATCTGGAGCATTTCTCTGGGATCAGGAACGTCCGGCGGCGTCCTTGCCCCTTTGCTGATGATGGGCGGCGCCCTAGGTGCGGTGGACGCGCTGTTCCTTCCCCATCAAGGGCCAGGATTTTGGCCGTTGATAAGCATGGGCGCCATGCTGGCCGGAACCATGCGATCGCCGCTCACTGGCGTGATTTTTGCTTTTGAGCTTACCGGCGACTATCACTCGATCCTACCCTTGCTGATCGCATGCGTCAGCGCTCATACCTTCACGGTACTCACAATGTCACGCTCCATCCTTACGGAAAAGATCAGCCGGCGCGGACATCATCTTTCCCGCGAGTATGTAGTTGATCCTCTCGAGGCGCTCGCCGTCGAAGACGTAATGCGGACGAACATCACAGCATTTCCGGCGGAGAGCACCATTTCTGAATTGGAGACCGCTCTGGCCCACAATGACAATCCTCGCGGCCAGCGAGTCTATCCGGTCATTGACCGCGAGCAGCGCCTGCTGGGGGTGATGACGCGCTTTGATCTTCTCAATGCGGTCGAAAACCAGCGCAATAGCGGTCGCGAGAATGTTCAACTCTCTCAGGTGATAGCAAAAGCGCCAGTCGTGGCCTTTCCTGAAGAGCCCCTGCGGATGGTGGTAAATCGCATGGCGGTGACTGGCCTTACGCGGTTTCCTGTTGTCACGCAAAATGGCGACGCCAGGCTGGTGGGGCTAATAGGATTACAAGATCTGCTCAGGGCCCGCGAACTCTCCGTGGCGGACGAACATCACCGAGAGCGCGTGCTGCGGCTTCGCGTGCCACCTTCGCTGCGCTGGCGCGTGCCCTGGGCCCGCCGCCCCAAAGGGGACTGATGGCAAGAATCCTGACGAATGACGTCATCCGCCTGCGCATTCTGATGATCTTGCTTCCTGGGGAAGGCTAGGGCTTAGAAATGCCGAAGAGCGCGGACATTTCGTCGTACTTGAAGCCCTCTCCGGGAGAGTAAGGCTGCACCCAGGCGCCATTGACGACGAACTGCGGAATGGCCCGCTTGCCCGTACGCTGGATGACTTCCTCCGCGGCGCCGGGGGTCTCTTCAATGTTGATCTCATGGTAGGAAATGTTGTTTTGGGAGAGCCAGCGCTTTGCGACATGACAATCGCGGCACCACGGGGCAGTGTAGACAGTTAGCTTCATAATTGGCTCGTACTTAGATGACATGGAGAATCTTGAGGGTGCAGAAATCGGGGTTACTGAATCAGCTCGAGAGGCCGGAAGGCTTTCATTTACTGAGTCCCGTGGCCAGTGGGAATGATCCAATGCTGCAAACTGGAGGGGAATGATGCAGGAAACCGTGCAGGAGTACACCCAACGTTTATTGAGTTATGGCGAAGGCAAAGATCCATTGCGTTCCCAGCAGGCCGCGCCCGCCAAGTATGCGGCTTTGCTGAAAGGGAAAACCGCCAAACAACTGATGCGCCGGCCGGCGCCGGACAAATGGTCGGTGGCGGAGATTTTGGCCCATCTGGCGGACGCAGAACTGGCCATCTCCTGGCGCCTCCGCCAGATACTGGCAAACAATGCCGTTCCCATCCAGGCCTACGACCAGGACCTGTGGGCTAGGACTTTTAACTACGCCCGCCGCGACCCACGGCTGTCGCTGGCGAATTTTCGCGCCTTGCGTGAGGCGAACCTCGCTTTGCTGAAATCAGTTCCGCGAAAGCTCTGGGAGAACTATGGTGTCCACTCTGAGCGTGGCAATGAAAGCGTGAGTCACGTAGTCAAAATGGTGGCTGGTCACGATCTCAACCATCTGCAGCAGGTGGAAAGAATTTTGAAGGGAAGCAAAGAGAAAAAGCGGGTCTGAAGAAGTCCGCTTGCCTGAAATGTAAGAGGGGCCGTCCCTTCCCGCTGACGGCCCCCTTTCGAAGGTTTACTTTCGTGGGTTTACTTCTTCGGCGTGGGCGCCGGAGTTGGCGACGGGCTGGTTGCCGGCTTCGCGTCGCCGGCTGAAGCGGCAGCGCCACTTGGGGTCTTGTCGGGTGATGCGGCCGGAGCAGGAGCTTTGTCTGGCGGCGCGTTCTTGTCTTTAATCGAAATCAATTCCACTTCAAAGACGAGAGTGGCGTTGGGCCCGATTGGACCACCCGGTGTGCCGCGGGGCCCATAGCCCAGGTCAGCTGGGATTACCAACTGCCACTTGGATCCCACGGGCATCAATTGCAGGGCTTCTGTCCAGCCCTTGATGACCCCAGTAACCGGGAACGTTGCCGGCTCTCCACGTTTGTAAGAACTGTCAAACTCGGTGCCATTGATAAGTGTGCCCTTGTAGTTGCAGACGACGCTGTCCGAGGCGGTCGGCTTGGGGCCGGTCCCTGGCGTGAGAATCTTGTACTGCAGGCCGCTGGGTAGCGTTACCACGCCTTCCTTGCCCTTGTTTGCGGCCAAAAACGCATCGCCTTCCTTCTTGTTCGCTTCACCCTCTTGGGCCGCTTTAGCCTGTTGTTTGGCTTGCATCTCGCTTTGGAGTTGCATCAATGCGGCGCGCGCTTCTTCCTCTGTCAACAGTGTTTTGCCGCCGCTCAATGCGTCCTTCATGCCCTGGATGAGCGCCGCGCTGTCCACGTCAATTCCCTGGCGATGCAGGCCCGTGCCCCAGTTCATTCCGATCGCGTAGCTGGCTTTCTGCTTGGTTGAGGTGAGCGCGGTCACGTTCTGCTCCTTGGCCGTCGTGCCGGTTTTCGCCGCGGCAGAGGGAGTTTTTTTAGCTGCAGGCGCAGCCGGTTTCTTGGCCGGCGGAGTCTGGCTCGGGGCCGCGGCTGTCTGTGCTACCGCGTTCCCCAGCAGTACCACCCCAGCGGCCAACAATAGTCTTACTACGATCAAAGGTTTTCTCATGTTTCTATTGTCACATTGCTCCAAAAACAGCGCAAATCGAGGTGGCCAACCGCTCCATATAAGCCGGCATCACTTTGAGTTGTGCGATTTCTATGGGCTAAGGCGCTGGATGTTCTTGCCGTGACTGCGGCATCCTGTTCTCTGTTTCTGGCGGTTGCAGGCTGCTTTGGTCCACCTCGAAGCGCTAACGCGCAAAGTTCCTCGCCCACACCAACCCCTACCGTTTCGCCGACACCGGACTCTGTCCCAACACCCAGCCCCACTCCTGCCTCGACTCCAAAGCCTCCGACGCTCATCAATCCAAGTCCAACTCCTACTCCAACTCCGACCGCGACTCCGACACCAACGCCATTGTCTCCCGGTCTGAATATCACACCGACTCCTACGCCAACACCAGTGTCCGCGTCCCACTAGCCGTTCTCACGGTGCGTCAAATTCTCTTCTACATTGTTTTTGAAACGCGTTCAGGTTCTTGCTGTCCGCAAAGCAAAACCCGCCAGCTTTGACTGGCGGGTTCTGGTTAACGACCTAAAGTTAATTAAGCGCTGTAGAGCAGCACTCCATCGCTCTTCTCTGCGCCATCGCCAACCGGGCGATAGAACAGCTGCGCCCCGTCAAGGTAAACCTCAATGAACGCCGGACGCGTAGTAATCGTGCCCTGAATCAGCGCCTCAGACAGCGGATCTTCAATGTACCGCTGCAAGGCCCTGCGCAGCGGACGCGCACCATAGCTGCGGTCCACCAGGGTTTTATCGAGAATCCACCGTTTGGCTTCCTCGGTCACCGTGATCGTGATGTGACGCTGCGCCAGGTTGCCATTGAGCTGCTGTACCAGCAGTTCAAGAATCTGTATCAGGTCGGCATCGGTCAAGGCCTGGAACAGAATTACTTCGTCCAGACGGTTCAGGAACTCAGGGTTGAAGGTCTTCTTCACTTCCTGCTTTACTAGTTCTTCAACCTTATCGTGGACCGTTTCTTCCTTGTCGATCGAGAAGCCGAGCCCTTTGCGTTTCATCAGGTGCCGCGCGCCGATGTTCGAGGTCATCACGATGATTACGTTCTTGAAATCCACCGTGTTGCCCAGTCCGTCGGTGAGCTGTCCGTCTTCGAGCACTTGCAGCAGGATGTTGAACACATCCGGATGCGCCTTCTCGATTTCGTCCAGCAGCACCACTGAGTATGGTGAACGCTTCACCCGCTCGGTCAGCTGGCCGCCCTCTTCGTAGCCAACGTATCCCGGAGGCGAGCCGATCAGCTTGCTGACCGAATGCTTTTCCATGAACTCTGACATATCGAAGCGGATCAGCGATTTCTCGCTGCCGAACAGGAAGTGTGCCAGTGTGCGCGCCACTTCGGTTTTGCCCACGCCGGTGGGTCCCAGGAACAGGAACGAGCCGATGGGGCGGTGCGGAGATTTCAAGCCGGCACGCGAGCGGCGGATCGAGCGGGCCAGGGCGCTGATGGCCTTGTCCTGCGAGATCACGCGCTTGTGCAGTTCTTCTTCCACCCGCAGCAGCTTCTGGGTTTCTTCTTCCTTGATGGAGGTCACGGGCACGCCGGTCCAGCGGCTGACCACTTCCTCAATGTCCTCGCGGGCCACAACGCCCGTGGAGGATTCATCCAGGTGATATTTCTCGCGCAGGGCACGCAGGTTCTCGCGCTCCTTGCGCTCTTCGTCGGAATAGAAGCGCGCCTTTTCGAACTCATGGTTCGCAATGGCATTTTCCATCCGGTGAACAATGAACTTGATTCGCTTCTGGACTTCCGTGATCTCGTCCGGCAGTGAGGTCTGGCGCAGCTTCACGCGCGCCCCGGCCTCGTCCATCAGGTCGATCGCTTTGTCCGGAAGGAACCGGTCAGGAATATAGCGGTTGGAGTGATACACCGCATACTGGATCGCTTCATCCGTGTAGCTTACCGCGTGGAATTTTTCGTAGCGCTCTTTGATTCCGTAGATGATCTTGACCGCTTGCTCTTCTCCTGGCGGCGGGACCTTCACGGCCTGGAAGCGCCGTTCCAGCGAACGGTCTTTTTCGATGGACTTGCGGTACTCGCCCGGCGTGGTTGCGCCGATGCACTGAATCTCGCCGCGTGAAAGCGCGGGCTTGAGGATGTTAGCTGCGTCCAGCGAGCCTTCCGCTGAACCGGCGCCCACCAGCGTGTGCAACTCATCGATAAAGATGATGCTGTTCTGGTTTTCCATCAGTTCTTTCATGATGGTTTTCAGACGCTCTTCAAATTGTCCGCGATACTTGGTTCCGGCAACGATCAGCGAAAGATCGAGCCCGAGAATGCGTTTGTCCGCCAGGAAAGACGGAACATCGCCATCGGCGATGCGCTGAGCCAGGCCTTCAACGATTGCGGTCTTGCCTACGCCCGGTTCACCGATCAGCACCGGATTGTTCTTAGTGCGGCGGCACAAAATCTGTATGACGCGCTCGACTTCGCCTTCGCGGCCGACGAGCGGATCCAACTGGCTATCCATGGCGGCCTGGGTCAGGTCGCGGGAGAACTCCGCCAGCAGGGAAGATTCACGGTTGGAGCCGCGCTGGGGCTGGGCCTTCTCCTGCGTGCTGCGCGCCAGTTCCTCGCGGATAGCGCTCAGGCGCAGTCCACGCTCATGCAGAATCTCAGCGGCAAAGCACTTTTCTTCACGCAGCAATCCCAATAGCAGGTGCTCCGTGCCGATGTGTTTGTGGCTGAGACGTTCCGCCTCTTCCGCGGCGTAGGCCAATACCCGTTTGCATTCATTGCTTAAAGGCAAATCCACTGATGTGGAAACCTTCTCCCGAATCGTAGTGTGCCCTTCGATCTGCTTACGGATGGACTCTACCGACGCGTGAGAGCGCAGAAAGCGGTTGGTCAGCGCTTTGTCTTCGCGCAACAAACCCAGCAGCAGGTGCTCGGTCTCTATATACGGAGAGCCGAACTGGCTGGCCTCGTATCTTGCAAAGAAGATTACGCGCCTGGCTTTCTCTGTGTACCGCTCGAACATATTCCCCTCACCCAGATGCTCCCAGTCACCTCTGCCGGAAACATCCTTCTCTCTTTCTGGCTGCGATCCGCCGACCTCACCAGAAAGAAGCCTTTCTGTCCTGCCAGCGCCCTCCATCCCGAGGGAGTCAAATGCTGCGCCGGACAAAACCACCAATCTGCCAAATCGGCAGAAAAATCCTGAAACTGTCCCTCGCCCGTTCGCTAATTCAGCGAAGCGGGCGACACTTCCTCGGCCATGCCGTGATGTAACCGCAATACACGATCGCAGCGACGGGCGAACTCAAGGTTATGGGTGACGATAAGAGAAGTGAGCCGGTACTCTCGATGAAGTCTTTGCACCAAAGCGAATACCATCTCCGCGGTCCGGTTATCCAGATCACCTGTCGGCTCATCTGCCATCAGGATCCCCGGTCCCGTTACCAGAGCCCTGGCCAGGGCCACCCGTTGTTGCTCACCGCCGGAAAGTTCTCCCGCGCGATGATGACTCCGGCTCTCCAATCCAACTTCCCGCAACCATCCGCCGGCTTTCTCCATGGCCTGACGGTACGCGGTCCCTTGCATTAAGAGCGGCATTGCAACAT
>Ga0210400_10004842_pt1 | contig 11551 bp, 8 predicted proteins | sample IncBWH26MmetaG_FD_155456 | JGI IMG/M metagenome (GOLD analysis project Ga0210400, IMG submission 155456) | Forest soil microbial communities from Barre Woods Harvard Forest LTER site, Petersham, Massachusetts, United States - Inc-BW-H-26-M | ecosystem: Environmental > Terrestrial > Soil >...
CCCGATATCCATTCGATCCACCGCGGGCGCCACGGCCACCAGGCCCGCCGGGCGGGCCCACTCGCCGGCGCGGATGGCCACGGCGGCCCCGAAGGAAAACCCTGCCAGCCAGAGGCGCGCCTGCGGCCAGCGTTCGCGGCAATAGCGCACCGCCGCCAGCGTATCCTGCACCTCGCCCGGGCCGCCATCATGCGTGCCGGCGCTGGCGCCGACGCCGCGGAAGTTGAATCGCAGGCTGGGCATCCCCGCCTCATTGAAGGTGCGCGCCAGGGTGTGCACCACCTTGTTGGTCAGCGTGCCGCCGAACAGCGGATGGGGATGACACACCACGGCGCAGGCGGCCGGCGCCGCCGGGTCCACCCCCAAGCCGGCCGCGGCAAAATCCAGGCGGGCCTCCAGATCGCCGGCGGGCCCCGGCAGCGTGAGGCTCTCGGCCGCGAGGGTCGGCGCTGCGGTCATGCGCCGGGCGGGACGGCCAGTCGCACCAGCAGCCGGTTCAGGCGCCGCACGTAGTCAGCCGGATTGACCAGTTGGCCGCCTTCGGACAGCGCCGCCTGGTCATACAGCAGCTGCGCGAGCTCGCCGAACGCAGCCTCCTCGCTGACGCCTTCCAGATGCCGCACGATGGGATGCTCCACATTCAGCTCCAGCACCGGCTTGCTGTCCGGAACCTTCTGCCCCTGGGCCTCGAGGATGCGGCGCATCGCCGCACCCAGGTCGCGCTCGCCCATCACCAGGCAGGAGGGCGAATCGGTCAGGCGCGAGGCCACGCGCACCTCGGCGACGCGCTCGCCCAGCGCGTCCTTGACGCGCTTGAGCAGGCCTTCGTGCTCCTTGAGCTGCTGCTGCGCCTTGGTGCGTTCAGCCTCCGGCGCCAGTCCACCCAGCTCCAGGTCCCCGCGCGCCGCGTCCTTGAAGGACTTGCCCTCGAAACCCTCGACCTGTCCCATCACCCACTCGTCGACGCGCTCGGACATCAGCAGCACCTCGACCCCGAGCGCCTTCAGCTGCTCGATGTGGGGGCTGCTGCGCGCCGCGGCCACGCTGTCCGCGATCACGAAGTAGATCCGCTCCTGGCCGCTCTGCATGCGTCCCAGGTAGTCCCTGAGGCTCACGGTGGCGGCGTCCTCGGCCTCGTGGGTGCTGGCGAAGCGCAGCAACGGCAGGATCTTCTCCCGATTGGCATGGTCCTCGGCCAATCCCTCCTTGAGCACGGCGCCGAATTCCTTCCAGAAGGTCGCATACTTCGCCGGCTCGTCGCTGGCGAGCTTGCCGAGCAGCTCCAGCACCCGCCGGGTCAGGCCGCCCTTCATCGCCTCCACGTCCGCGTCCTGCTGCAGCAGTTCACGCGAGACATTCAGCGGCAGATCGCTCGAATCGATCACGCCCTTGATGAAGCGCAGATACAGCGGCAGGAACTGCTCGGCGTCATCCATGATGAACACCCGGCGCACGTACAGCTTCAGGCCCCGGGCGGCGTCCCGGTGCCACAGATCAAAGGGCGCCCGGCCGGGGACGTACAGCAGGCTGGTGTAATCGCGTTTGCCCTCGACCTTGTTGTGACTCCACGCCAGGGGCTCGGTGGGGTCATGCGCGATGTGCTCGTAGAACTGCTTGTATTCCTCGTCCGTCACTTCGGTGCGCGGACGGGTCCACAGGGCACGCGCCTGGTTGACGGCCTCGAAGGGCTGCTCACCCTTGCCGTCCTTGCGCATCAGCACCGGAAAGCTCAGGTGATCCGAGTACTTGTGGATCAGGGAGCGCAGGCGCCAGCCGTCGGCGAATTCCCGGGTGGCCTCCTTCAGATGCAGAATGATGGTGGTGCCGCGCTGGGGCAGTTCCAGGTTCTCCACCGTGAACTGGCCATCGGCGCTGGATTCCCAGTGCACGCCGGCGCTCGCCGGCTCGCCGGCCTTGCGCGTCAGCACTTCGACCCGCTCGGCCACGATGAACGCCGAGTAGAAGCCCACGCCGAACTGCCCGATCAGCTGCGAATCCTTCTGCTGGTCCCCCGACAAGGACTTGAAGAATTCGGCGGTGCCCGAGCGCGCGATGGTGCCGAGGTTCGAAATGGCCTCTTCGCGGCTCATGCCGATGCCGTTGTCACGGATTTTCAGGGTCTTGGCATCCGGATCGCCTTCGACCCACACGGCCAGCTGCGTATCGTCCGTGAGCAGCGCGGGGTTGGCGATGGCCTCGAACCGCAGGCGGTCATTGGCATCGGAGGCGTTGGAAATGAGCTCCCGGAGGAAGATTTCCTTGTGGCTGTACAGCGAGTGGATCATCAGCTGCAGCAGCTGACTTACCTCGGCCTGGAAGCCGAGGGTGGTTTTCTGGTTTTCAGTCATGCGCGATCCTGCCGGTCAAAAAGTTTCAGCAGGCGTGCATCTTGGGTGTCCCGGCGGATTTTTCAAGCCGGAATCGCGATTTCCTTGGCTGACCGGGCCGCTAGCCGAGGTGGAACAGGCCTCTTTGGGCCACCAGCAGGGCACCGGCCAGCAACAGGGTCGCGACGCTGTCCACGTGGGTCCTGGGCGGATTCAGGCGCATTAGGGCCCGGGAGACCAGGCAGCGGCTCACTCCTACCAGGTCGTCGATTTCGTCCCAAAGCAGCAGGAGTCGTTCCATGGGACAAGCCTACAAATTAGAGCTCACAGGCGGCGTGCGGTAGATCTCAATCCCTTGCTTGCGGCCTCCGGGCAGCACCAGTACTCTGTGATTCCATGCAGCGCATCGTCGTCCTGAACCCCAAGGGCGGGTCGGGCAAAACGACCATCGCCGTGAATCTGGCCGGCTACTTCGCCTCGCAGCAGCAGCGGCCGGTGCTCATGGACTATGACCCGCAGGGGTCCTCGGGGCGGTGGGTTTCGAAACGCGATCCGACACGTCCCAGGGTGCATCTGATCGCGGCGCATGAACGCAACCCGAAAATGACCCGCACGTTCCAGCTGCGCCCGCCGCCCGATGCCACTCACATCATTCTGGATACCCCGGCGGCGGTGACCGGACAGACCCTGATCGAGCTGACCCGTGGCGCCGACAAGATCCTGGTGCCGGTGCTGCCCTCGGATATCGATATCCACGCCTGCTCGCGCTGCATCCGGGACCTGCTGCTGGTGGCCAAGATCAGCCGGCACGACAATCGCTTAGGGGTGATTGCCAACCGGGTGAAAGTGCATACGCTGATCTACCAGTCGCTGCTGCGCTTCCTGGAATCGCTGGGAATTCCGATTGTGGCGACCCTGCGCGACTCGCAGAACTACATCCGGGCCGCCGAAACCGGGTTGGGCATACACGAAATGAAGGACCACCAGGTCCATGACGACACGCAGGCCTGGGAACCGCTGACCGGCTGGCTTGCCGGCACGACGGTTCCGCAGCGGCCCACGTTCCTCGTGAAACCCGAACCCGAACCGATCGCCGAAATAGTCTGAAGGCGCCTACTTGCGCTTCGGCTCCGGCTCCTGTTCCCAGGACCCCTTCACCTGATCCGCCCAGCTCTTGTAGTTACTCCAGGTGTAGAGGTTGCGCGTGATCGCGGCATGGCGCGTACGCGCCCGCTGCATGCGATCCAGCCACGACCCGTACTCCTCGGTGCCGACCAGGGGCGGCGCCATCGAGGGCACCATTGCGGCGGACTCTGCCGGAGCCCCCAGAGGGTCACCCCGCGTCCTGTCAGATGAGTTCATGCGACAACTCCTAAAGTGGTTACCGGCAGCGTACGGAGTTGCAGCCTTCAACCTACAGGAACTGGGTCACACCCACCGTGGCCGGTGAGAGACGTGGCAGTGATAATGCGGGCCTGATTTTCGGCGTTGCGCGCGCCACGTGTTATGTCACGCCACCAGTCGATAGCAGGGCTTGTACACCGAGCCCGGCAGTTTCATGCGTCCTTGCGCGACAAACGCGGTCAGCAGTTCATCGAGCAGGCGCATGACATTCCGATCCCCGGTGAGTTCGTACGGACCTTGCTGTTCGATGGCCTGCACGCCGTAGTCCTTGACATTTCCGGTGACGATTCCGGAAAAGGCCCGGCGCAGATTCGCGGCCAGCATGTGCGCCGGCTGCGCGCGCGCCAGCACCAGCGAGCGCATCGACTCATGCGAGACCTGGAACGGACGCTGCAGCTCCATGCCCACCGACAGCAGCCAGTTGAAGTTGTAGGAATCGCTGCGCTCGCGCCGGAACGAGCGCACCGTCTCCATGCCCTCGACCATGCGGCGCGCCACCGCCGGCGGATCATCGATGATCACTTCGAGCCGCTGCACCGCGGCGCGCCCGAGCGTGCCCTCGACGAAGCGCAGGATGTGGTCAAAATAACCGGCGCTGGCGGCCGGCCCGGTGAGCACCACCGGGAACGGCTGGTGGGCATTGGCCGGGTCGAGCAGCAGACCGGTCAGATACAGGATCTCCTCGGCCGTGCCTGCGCCTCCCGGGAATACCACGATGCCGTGCCCCATGCGCACGAAGGCCTCCAGCCGTTTCTCGATGTCCGGCAGGATCACCAGCTGGCTGACGATGGGATTGGGCGGCTCGGCGGCAATGATGCCCGGCTCTGTTAAGCCGATGTAGCGGCTCTGGGCGATCCGCTGCTTGGCGTGGCCGATGGTCGCCCCCTTCATGGGGCCCTTCATCGCGCCCGGTCCGCACCCCGTGCAGACATCCAGGCCCCGCAGGCCCATCTCATAGCCCACCCGCTTGGTGTAGTGGTATTCCTCATCGCCGATGGAATGCCCGCCCCAGCACACCACCAGGTTCGGATAGCCCTTGTACTCGAGCGCACGGGCGTTGCGCAGAATCCGGAAGACCGCATTCGTGACGGCGCCGGAATCGGTCAGCGACACCACCCGGCCGTCGATGATTTCCCCGGCGATATAGATGACATCGCGCACCACGGCGAACAGGTGCTCCTTGATGCCGCGAATCATTTCGCCGTCGACGAAGGCGGTCGCCGGGGCATGCTTGATTTCCAGCTTGATGCCGCGCGCATGACGCACCACTTCGATGTCGAAGTCCGCGTAGCGCTCCAGGATCTCCTTGACGTTATCGGTGTCGTTGCCGGTATTGAGCACCGCCAGCGCGCACCGGCGAAACAGGCTGTGAAGGCCGCTGTGGCTGGTGTCCAGGAGCTTGGTGATCTCCTCCTGGGAGAGGTTCTCGAGGCTGCCGCGCGGCGCGACCAGCGCGTCGACCGAATCGGGAATGATGATGCTGTTGGTATTCACCTACGGCAGGATGTCGATGGGCGTATCGGGCGGGGTCATCAGCCAGATCTCCAGCATGTCCGAGTCCGACACCGCGATGCAGCCGTCCGTCCAGTCGCGCTTTTCGTAGTAGGTGGGTTCGCGCCGCAGCTCGTTGGGCAGCCCATGGATCATGATCGCACCTCCGGGGGTCAGCCGGTTGCGACGCGCACGCTGCAGATCCCGGTCATTGGGGTAGGAGACCTGAATGGACAGGAAGTACTCGCTGCGCGGATTGCGGCGGGTCAACTGGTAATGCCCTTCGGGGGTCCGCGAGTCACCCTCCTGCTCCTTGGGCCCCACCGGATTGAGTCCCAGGGCCACCCGATAGGAGCGCAGCACGTTGGTCCCGCGCATGAGATACAGGCGCCGCTCGGATTTGCGCACCACCACCCGGTCCGCGAGCATCGGGCCGGCGGCCGAATTGGCGTCGCTGGCACTGGCGTCGGCCTGCGCCCGTGCGGATTCCTGGTCGGATCGCCACGGCTTGCCATAGGCGGTGGCCGCCAGCACCGCCGTACCCACGGCGAAGCTCATGACAAGCGCCAGCATGGCAGGGCCGGCCAGCCGCCTGATTCTTGTCAAAAAGTGACGATTGCACATAAAGATAATTATAGGCTCAGGCGACGCTGCGGCGAAGTGCAGCGGTCTCATTTGTCGGCATCGGCGTTGCCGAGGTCCGCGACCCGCGGCACGACGATCTGCGTGCCGGTCCTGAGCGCATCGAAAGCCACATCCGGGTTGTACTGCTGCAGCAGCCATTCCGGCAGATCACCGAAGCGATGCGTCAGACTCCAGAGCGAGTCCCCGGAACGCACCACATGCACCTGGGTGCCGGAAATCCGGTGCGACGCGAAATACGCCGCCTCAAGCTGGCGATGATAGTCGCGGCGCTGCGCCTCGAACTGCTCATGCGAGCGGTGCTCGAAATCCAGCTTCAGTTTGCGCCCGATCCGCACGCCGCCCTTGCCCCGCAGATGATTCAACGTGCGCAGCCGCGCCGGGCTGACCTGGAGCCAGCCCGCATAGCCGCCCAGCGTTTCGGTCGGCGCCACCACGATGGTGTCGTCGCCCGCCACCGAATAGTCCGTGGCATCGGCATTGTCGGCCGCGACCACCGATGTGGGGCCCAGGCCGGGGGTGATCTCTTCGGCCTGCTTGGCCGACACCGGCTGGGCGGCAACCAGCGGCTTGTCCTGCGCGACGGCAAGCGCATCCTGTTCGCTCTCCTGCTGCGCCACCTGCGGGGACACCCCGCCGGCAGTGGTCTCCGCCGGCGCTGCGGTCGCGGCGACGGTCTCACTGCCCGGTGGGGTGGCAGGCGCGCCCGCCACGGGCGCCGCTGCTGCGGCCGGAGGACTCGGTGCGTTGGCCGCCACGGCGACCGGGGCGCTCGAGGCAGCCGACGCCGCGGCGGTGTCGCCGGCTGTACTCGCAGGACTCTGCGGCGCCGAGCTCGAGGCAATCGCTTCCACCTCGGACGACTCCGCGGGCGCGGCCGTGTGATCAGGGGTGCGATCGACCCGCGCGACGCTCACGCGCACCGGGTTCGCTTCCGGTACCCGCAGGGGGCGCCCCGGTCGCACGTGCGTGCGGGCGCTGATGCCATTGAGTCGCGCCAGCTCACCGGGTTTCATGCCGTAATCGGCGGCGATACTGGCGAGCGTCTCCCCTTTGCGCACCCGGCGAATCTCGGGCGCGGATTGGCGGGCCTGCAGATCCGCCGGCGACAGGCGCGCCGCGAGCATCTCGGATGTCCAGTCGGGCCCGCTGAGCGGCAGCCGCAGCACATAGCCCTGTGGTACGCGACGACGGCCCTGCCAGCACGCCGGCAGCAGCGCCGGATTCAGGCGACGCAGTTCATCGGCATTGATATGCAGGGCATGCGTGAGGGCGCTCACCGTCACGAACCCCGGCATGGTCACTTCACGAAACTTCGCTTCGGGCTCGCGCTTGATGGGGCCAAAATACTTCTCGGGGTCCCGGTCCACCGTCAGCGCGGCCAGGAACGACACGTAGTAGTTGCGCGAGGCAAATCCGAAGCTCGGGCTGTGGTAGTTGCGCAGGACCATCACGATGTCATCCGAGCCCACCTGTTCCTTGGCGCGCCGCATACCCTCGGCCCCATGGTTGTAGGCCGTCAACGCCAGCGGCCAGGTGCCCAACAGACGATAGTTGAAGCTCAGCAGCTGCGCGGCCGCCTCGGTGGCACGGAAGGGGTCCATGCGATCGTCCACCGCCGAATCGATGCGCATGTAGCGCCGACCCGTGGAACGCATGAACTGCCACAACCCGGCGGCGCCGGCCTTGGAATATGCGGCCGCATTGAAGGACGATTCCACATGCGGCACCACCGCCAGCTCGGCGGGCATGCCGAGATTGGCCAGCGTCTCCACGATATGTTCCTGCCACAATCCGGCGCGCAGCAACCCGTCGCGGAAGCGATCCGCCTGTCCAAGCTGAAAGCGCACGTCTTCGACCGCACTCAGCAGGCGTGCCGGCGTGCCGGCATCGCCCCACATGTCGCGGATGTGCTGGTCCTCCGGGGACAGGGTGCCGGTGGCGTTGGCGATGCGCCTGAGTGCCGCGACGATCCGGGTGCGCGCCGCCTCCACCAGGTGTTCGCGCTGCCGCGAGGTGGTGTCGGGTCCGAACTGCAGCGTCTCGTAGACCACGCCGAGGTTGTACTGATCGTGCATGAAGCCCGCGTTGGTGCCGACTTCCGTGTAGACGCGGATCCAGAAATTCACATCCCGATCGAGCGCCGGTGGCTGCGGAAAGAGCTTGTCGAGCACCCGGGGCGCCTTGGCTTCCGCGGCCACGGCCACCGCGGGCGGCCCACCGGTGAGGGGACCGGGTGCAGCATCCGGTGTGGTAGCCGGCGCCGTCGTCGCCGCGACTGCGGCGGGCGCGGGCGCCACGGCCGGCGCCGAGCTCGTGGCAGCGACCTCGGGAACGGTCACGGCGGGTTTCTCGGCAGAAATCCTGGCCTTCGACGGAGCGGTCGTGGAGCAGCCGACGGCCGTCACTGCCAGCCAAACGAGGCCGGCCGCGAGCCAGGGTCCAAGACGACGTGTCGATGACATTTACACTTCCACAGATGCGAATTTAACTATATATATCAATAAGTTGAGTCATTTCAACAGCGTCTATCGCCAGCCATTCGAAGACTTTTGTGTCGAAGATTTTGACACTACCTTGCGCACTGCACCAACCAAAGCCACGTTCTGTCGCACGGGGCGGAGGTGAAGGGTCGCATATGGCGCGTTGCCTCACGCTTGACCCCCGTCGCAGATACAAGATGTCACATCGCAGGCGGCCTTATGACGACTGGCATGGGCGTTGCTTATCTATTCCTACAAGCGGCCCATTTGGCCGTCGGAAGGAAGCAACCAAGGCGGATTCGCCTTCAGATATTAAAAGACGGGGCAGCGTGCCATGAGCGGATGCCCCCGGATCGGACAAGAAGCAGAAAAATTGCTCCTCCACAGCAAGCAAGCAAGCGACCAGATAACCCCGCACACGCGGGGTTTTTTTTGCCTGGCTCAGACCGCTTGCGGGTTGGTGGGAGCCGCCAGGGGGACCGCAGTCGCGCGCTCCAGTGCCGCGATCATCCGGTGCAGCTCGGGGATGCAGGAGCCGCAATTGGTCCCCGCCTTGAGCCGCCGTCCGATGGTGGTTGCGTCGCGACAGCCCTGGATGATGGCCGCTTCGATGGCATTGCGGCCGACTTTGAAGCAGGCACAAACGGTCGCGCCGGCATCAGCGCCCGGATCCACAGGCCGCCCGGACAGCAGCGTCGCCCGTTCCAGCGGCGCGATCTGCTCCCGGGCGAACAGGCTGGCCAGCCAGGTCCGTGACGGCAATTCGGGTCGGGCACCGATGAACACGCAGGACTCGAGTCGCTCATCCCGAAGATGCACCGCCCGATACGTGCCGGCACTGGGGTCGGCGTATTCCACCCAGTCCGCTCCCGCCTCGGCGCCTAGCAGGGCACTCGCCCACGCGGACCAGTCCCCCGGGACCCGGCGGCCCGCGATTTCATAGCGCTGGAAATCGCCGCCTTCGGCGCAGGCCCACCAGCTGAAGCTGTCCAGTGGAATCGGCCGGCGCGTGAGCACAAAGCCATGCCAACTGACCACGAAGGGCTCCACCCGCGCAGGTGTGAACTTGAATTCCGGCTCGCCACTGATGGCATCGACGCTGGGGTTCACCAGTGCGCCCACCCGCGCATCGGAGGCCGTCGCGCCGTTCCAATGGATGGGAACAAAGATGGAACGGCGTGCGATTTCACCGCTGGTGCGCAGCCGCACCACCATGCGGCCCCAGCGGGTGGTGACCCGCACCAGCGCGCCATCCCCCAAACCGAAGCTCAACGCATCGGCAGGATGCATGTCCACAAATGGCTCCGGCAAATGGCTGCCCAGGCGCGGCGAGCGGCCGGTGCGCGTCATCGTGTGCCATTGATCGCGGATCCGGCCGGTATTCAGTACCAGGGGATACTCTTCATCCGGTGCGTGGCGCGGCGGTTGCGGGCGCACGGCGATCAATCGCGCCCTACGATCCGGATGATAGAAGCGCCCATCCCCAAACAGTCGCGCCGTGCCGGCGGGGTGGCCGGCCGGAACCGGCCAGGGCACCGGTTCCAGCTGCTCGTAGCGATGCGTGCCCAGATCCGCCAGTCCGGCGAGATTGAAGGCGCGGCTGCCGTCGTTGGTGGCAGTGCTGAGGCGCGCATGCTCATCGAAGATCTGTGCGGCGTTGGCGAAGTCGAAGCCGCGCCCGAACCCCAGGCGCTTGGCCACTTCGCACAGCATCCACCAGTCCGGGCGCGCGGCGCCTGGCACGGGCAGAAACGCGCGCTGGCGCGAGATATGGCGGTCCGAGTTGGTCACCGTGCCGTTCTTTTCGCCCCAGGCGGCAGCCGGCAGCAGCACCTGCGCGAACAGTGAGGTGTCCGTGCGTGCCACGCAATCGGAGACCACGACCAGTTCGCAACGGCGCAGCGCTTCACGCGCCCGGTCGGCATTCGGCAGACTCACCACCGGATTCGTCGCAATGATCCACACCGCTTTGATGCTGCCGCGATGCATGGCCTCGAACAGGTCGACGGCCTTGAGTCCCGGCCGCTGCGCCAGACGTGGCGCCTGCCAGAATCGCTGCACGATGTCGCGGTGCACCGCATTTTCGATGTCCATGTGCGCCGCGAGCATGTTGGCCATGCCGCCGACCTCACGTCCGCCCATTGCATTGGGTTGCCCCGTCAGCGAGAACGGCCCCATTCCGGACCGGCCGATCCGCCCCGTCAGCAGATGTGCATTGATGATGCTGTTGGCCTTGTCCGTGCCGCTGGAGGATTGATTGACACCCTGTGAAAAGGCGGTCACCACATGCTCTGTGGCGGCGAACATCGCATAGAAACGCTGCAGCAGCTCCGGCTCGACCCCGCAGGTGCGGGCGACCGCGGCCACATCCCCCGCGGTGTTTTCGGCCACCAGCAGCGCACGCGCGGCGCCGCTGGTGTGCTGCTCGACGAACTCACGATCGATGCGTCCATCGCGAGCGAGGTAGCTGAGCAGTCCGTTGAAGAGCGTCACATCGGTGCCCGCACGCAGCGGCAGATGCAGATCGGCGCTGTCGCAGGTCGGCGTGCGTCGCGGATCGATGACGACCAGCCGCAGTGACGGTCGCAGCATTTTGGCTTTGACGATGCGCTGGTACAGAACCGGATGGCACCAAGCCGTGTTGGCACCGACCAGCACAATGAGGTCGGCCAGATCCAGGTCCTCGTAGGTCACCGGGACCAGGTCTTCCCCGAAGGCGCGTTTGTGGGCGGCCACGGCCGATGACATGCACAGCCTGGAGTTGGTGTCGATGTTGGCCGAACCGATGAATCCCTTCATCAGCTTGTTGGCCACATAGTAATCCTCCGTCAGGATTTGTCCGGAGACATAGAACGCGACCGCATCCGGGCCATGTTCAGCGATGACGCGGCGGAAGCCCTCGGCCACCGCATCGAGCGCCGCATCCCAGGTGACCTGCATGCCATGCAGCTGCGGCTGCAGCAGGCGGCCTTTCAAATCCACGGTTTCACCCAGTGCCGCTCCCTTGGAGCAAAGCGCGCCGAGGTTTGCCGGGTGGGCGGGGTCGCCGCGAACCTCCACCGCACCATTCACGCGCGTTGCCAGGATGCCGCAGCCGACTCCGCAGTAGGGACAGGTCGTACGGGTCATGAGCCGGGCGGCGCGGCCGCGGGCGATGAGGCGATCTCGCCAAACAGCAAGGTGTCGCGCAGCGCCCCGACATCA
>Ga0210400_10004843_pt1 | contig 11548 bp, 10 predicted proteins | sample IncBWH26MmetaG_FD_155456 | JGI IMG/M metagenome (GOLD analysis project Ga0210400, IMG submission 155456) | Forest soil microbial communities from Barre Woods Harvard Forest LTER site, Petersham, Massachusetts, United States - Inc-BW-H-26-M | ecosystem: Environmental > Terrestrial > Soil >...
ATTACGAGCGAGCCGTGGTCGTCAATGCAGAGGTCAACCAAACGAACAAGACCACTCTCCGGAGTGCACGGAGAAGTGTCGTCGAAAACAGTTTGACAGGGCCGACACTGTTAGAGATGTCCGGTTTGCCGGGCGGTCTCAATGGGTCGACGCAACACTGGCTCGAAGTCTACTTGCAGGGGGCTCAACAGCTAAAAGTCTGTGGCGAGCGTTGATTCAAACGGAACACCACCCTGGCCAGGTCTGATTGAGTACAGCCGGACAGATCGCTTCTCTAGGGGGAAGTATTATCGGATCAACTGATTAGATGGTGTTACATCGACCGGGTTGAGCTGGCACGACTTACCAGGAGTCGACGCAGAAAAGCCGACTTCTTAGGGTAGCCGTGCTAGATTCCGCCGGGAAGTCCATTTTGTCCACCCTCGAAACGAAAAAGCTTGCGAAGATGGAGTCTCTCCGCGCTTCGTTTAGCTCCAGGAAATCGAGAGCTCGGAAAATGCCTTGCCCTCCTCGATCGGTACGGTGAAGCAAAGGACCACGTCCGTGGCTCCGGAAATCTCCAGCGCTTTTTTGAAAAATCCCATAATCGCGAATCCCATGATACGGTGCTGCTTTTCAAATCCTGTGTATCTGACCACTGCTTTGCCATGTCCCTGCAACTGCACCTCAATCGGAACACCCTGAAAGTAGGTTGCGTGAACGGCGGCGATTCGTTTGATCACGAATTCAGGGGAACCAAGTTTCACAAAAGCCTTGTAGATTCCACGAAGCTGCCTTTCGATTACCACTTCGGAGCCGCGCGTGACCATTTCTTCCTTTCCGTCAGCGAGCACCCTGATCTCAACTTCGAGGAAGCGGGTGAAAACATCCAACGGGTACCAAGAGGAGGAAAAGACTTCATTCTGGCAAATCGTTCGCGTTTCTTCGTCCAGAAGCCCTAGGATTTTCTGGAGGGCTTCCTCGCCGGCGCGGGACTTGATCTGGTTAATCGTTTCCTTGATGGCGGATCCTTTAATCTGCACCATGCGCACGCACCTCGGAGGGCGGTTTTTGCTGCCTGCACCTCTTTCAACCTTACTCTGTTTCTGCGGGTGTCAAATCCAGGCTTGCCGTAAACAGAACTGATGGATTGTTCTCTTTGGCACGTGTGCAGATGATTTAAGATCAACAGCGTAAACCTGTTCTTACTCGAAGGCACATCAGCTGCCTGATTAACGCAGAGGTAATCCGACAAGTGAAGTGATGGTACGGAACTTGTCCGGCCCGCACGACTTGTCAGGAGTCACCCTGCGGCTGCCGGAGCCGCGGGATACTGATCGGGCGTTTCGTAGACCTTGTAGCCATTGGCCTCATCCGTTTTGGCTTTTGTCCACCGGCGACCAGAGACCTCAGGCTGCAACGCTCGGATGCATCCCCAGTTCAACACTCTTGCGTTACACACTCTTGGATCGGCCTCATCCAGCTCCAGGCTGTGTCGAGAGTTGTATGCGGGATCATGTACGTGGATTAGAAGCTTTTCCGCCCAGTTGATTTCATTGCGCCACTCGCCTGATGATGGGGTCGAAACACCCTTCAGACGACCCACGTAGATTTCAACGTGCTCGCGGTCCTCTTGGAAACCCCCGCCAAAGTTATGTTCTCCGATCTTCTCCCCAAACGTCTCCCCCAACGTCTGGCCGATATAAAGAAGCACGTTGGCGCCGTAGACCGGGTGATGCCCATATATCTGGTAGAGCCCACGGTCCTTACGAGGATCCTTAAGAATGTCCAGCTGCCTGAGTGAATACGGACCTTGCCACTGGATATGGATGATCCCTTCCTCCATGCGCCCTCCCTGATTTGAGCGGCCCACAAGCTGGCACTAAAGCATGATGCCGAAAAGAGATCGGGATCGGCGGGCTGCGAAGAAGGAAGCCGCCTGCCGTTTCTGGTGTGGCAAAAACGGGGGCAGCAGCTTCCTCTTCGCGTCGGAGGAGAGACGGGCCAGACTTGCCGCACCAGCTCAAAATTACGGCACATCCAGCCCGTCTAGCGTTTCGCATTCGGGCGACAGTAAGATGAGATCAATAGAGGTTCAACTGTCAGATTTTACAGGTCGTGTAGGCGAAGCTTCGCGGGTCGATTTGTCAATCGCGATTTTGCTAGGGCTCGATAATGGGAAGGGCGCTTGCTAGTTGCAGATCGATCATTATCTGCACGCGGCGATCAAGCTGAAAGAACAATGCTGTGCCTTTGGCGGAAAGCGTCTTGCGGAAGATGGGGATGTATTTCATTCTGAGCTGGACGACGGATTCGTCGACTTCGAGCCACCGCCTGGATAGGCCGTCGGCCTGCTCTTCAGTCATGTTTGTGTTCTGAAGGTATTCTTTGATGATCGCATATTTCGTATTGTTGATTTGTACCAGCTCGTCGACGTATTTGTCGTACGTAGGCCAGAACTTTTCTGCTTCGACGTCGGTCAGCTTCATATTAGCAGCGATAATCTGTTTTCTGTTGGACCGCAGGTCCGATCTCAGCATGGCGATCTGTTGATCGAGTGAGGTGCTATCCCGACTCGCTGCAGGCTCGACGCTTTGGGGTAGAGCATTTTGTCCAACCAATAGTTCGCCAGCTAGAAACAGCCCGCCGAGCAGCAGAGTCGCCCGTAAGCACTTGTTGGCCATTTACCCTCCGAGCAGCCTAAAAGTGAAATCGGCAAAAGTTTCATCGCGAAGATAGTCGGTAGCCCTCACGCGCGCCACTGGCACTTTTAACAGGTTTCGTCGGCGGGATACGCGATTGCCGGAAGTGGCAGACTCTGCCGGTTCAGCAAAACCATGTGGGCTGATCGATGATCGCGCAAATCGCGATAAGTATCGGCGAGAGTACACGCCTTACCACCTAGAACGAAGTCAGTGCCTGGTTTAACGCGCTAACCGGAAGAGTGAAGTACTACTTCACATCTCCGGTAAGCCGACTAACCAGGAGTTGACCGCGAGAAACTTCGCCTGATTATTTATTCACAATAAAGATACTTCCAATGTGATTATTTAATATTGTGGCTGACTCGGATAACTGATTGTAGGCAGGGGATCGTAGTTGATGTTGTAGCTTCCAGCTTTCCGGCTTGTCCACTGTCAGGAGCACTACATAGTTCTTTCGATTGACGCAAATATCATCACGTTTTAGGTTACATGCGAAACCCGAAGCGTGCGGCTTCAGGAGAGGAATTTGCCAGCGGAGGTCATCTGGCAAATTCTGATTTGAGTGGTTATGCGCGCCTTCAGTACTTCGGTTTCGCTCGGAGACATAGCAAGACGCCACGAAGTGATTTTGATCTGTCCGCATTGGCTGCGGGCGAGTTCCATCCGCTGGGCCAATCCAGTGCGACAGAGATCGGGATCTGTATAGGTAACTGTCCCCGTTGCCTGCCAGAACAGTTTGAGAATTCGCGCGGATCGCTCGATTGTGCAAGAATCAAGCGATCCACCGGTCCCAAATGATTTTGGAATAGGTCCTCCGCAGCAGTCCGAACAAAAAACGTTGACTCCTTTTCTTGCCGAGTCGCGTAATCCTTAAACCCATCGGGTGACGCGCCGAATGAAGTCCGTTGTGTGTCTATCGCGCGTCCATCCTTCGGATTCCATTCCCAGCGGCCATCACCTCTTCCCAGCGACAATCACGAACAACAGCCACGGAAAGGTTTTCCAAATGGAGGAGAACATGAAGAAGCTGATGACGATTACGCTCTTGCTGGTACTGCTATCGGCGCTGGCTCAGAAACCAACGATAACGTGTTTAGTTTCGGCCGCGTGGTTGGAAGCACAAGCGCAAACTAAGCCCGACATCATCACGTTCGATGCCCCGGGTGCGGGCACAGCCGCCGGCCAGGGCACCTTCGGTTTAGGGATGACCCCGTCGCAAGCGATTGAGGGATTCTACATTGACGGAAATGGTGCCTTTCACGGCTTCCTCCGGGCGTCAAATGGAGTCATTACAACGTTCGACGCTCCCGGAGCGGGCACAGGCCCCAGCCAGGGTACCCAGCCACAAAGCATCAACCCGGCGGGAGCGATCACCGGCTATTACACTGACGCCAGCGGCTTATCTCACGGGTTCGTGCGCGTTCCCGACGGCGCCATCGCCACCTTCGACGCCCCTGGTGCAGGTAGACCTGGCTCCTGTAGCCCCCCAGTGATTTGCTCCAATGGTACCCAAGGCGCAAGCATCAATCCGGTGGGCGCAATCGCAGGACAATACAGTGACACCAGCGGCGTCTTTCACGGCTTCCTGCGCTCTCCGGACGGCACCATAACCACCTTCGACGCTCCCGGCGCGGGCACAGCCGCTAGCCAGGGTACCTTTGTCACCTTCACCGATGGCATCAACCCGGTGGGCGCAATCGCGCTAGGTTTCGTTGACGCCAGCGGCATGTTTCACGCCGCTGTGCGCGCTCCCGACGGCGCCTTTACCGCGTTTGACCCCCCAGGCTCGGTCTTCACTAATAACTCAGGCATCAATCCGGTGGGGACGGTCACGTCGTTCTACATTGACGCGAGCGGTGTGCTTCATGGCTACGTGCGCGCTCCCGACGGTGCCTTCACGCTGTTCGATGTTTCGGGTGCGGGCACTGGGCCCGGTCAAGGCACCGAGCCCCTAAACATCAACGCGCCGGGGGATATCGCGGGAGCTTACATTGATGCGAGCGGCGTGAACCACGGCTTGCTGCGCCTTAAGAGCGGCGCTATCACCACGTTCGACGTTCCGGGCGCGGGCACAGGGAGCGGTCAGGGCACCACCCCTGTGTACAACAACCCTTCAAACGCGATCAGCGGATTCGACATTGACGCGAGCGGCGTGGCTCATGGGTTCCTGCGGATCCGGTAAGCCCACTGGAGCTTTGTCATGAGGTAAGGCGTAAACACTTTTTGTTCATACTGATCCTGCGGCGCGGCATTCATTTTCCGCAGCGCCTGCTGGCGACGAGAGGAGAACTGGTATGTCCCACCTAAGAGCGTTCTCGATTCGCGCGATGACCAGAGTGGTGGTGCCGTGCCTGGCCGTGTGTTTGTCCCCACTTCCAGCGGCTGCGCAAAGCAACACGGGCAACTATATCTTCCTGCTGGCTTCCGGTTTCCTTTGCGATCCGGGTGAGTCTTCCACTTGCCCAGCGACAGGCAAGGCCACGCAAGGCGACACCTACGAGATGAGTGGCGCAGGAACGTTCGAGGCACAGAGCAAGTCGGTGAAGGCGGCCGGGACCTTCAGCCACAAGTCTCCCAATGGAAATGTGCTTGAGACGGGCGTTTGGCTTGCCGGTGAACTGGTGAGCTTCGACTCGTACGGCGCGGCACCGGGCGCGCTCCTGCGTCAGGGTTTGGCGTTCGGCCCTGCACCGTTCGGCCCCAAGCGTTTGCCGATGTCCTCAGGTCCCATGCCGACAGGCGGACTTGCGGTATTCCGTATCCGTCTTTTGCCGATGTCAGGCCCGTCAAAAACCGCTGTGCTGGAAATGAACTGCGTCTTGGGAGAAGTGCCCCGCGAACGCTCGGTGGAGGGGATTCGACTCACTTTCGAAAAGAATGGCAGGGAATTTTCTGAAGAGGCGGGCGGGCGCGTGATGTTTCTCTCGGTGCGGCCCGAAGTCAACGCGCCTGCTAAGACGCTACGGCAGGAGCCCGCCTCGCAGGAAACTCGAAGTAATTAAGTGCAAAAGATAGTTTAGTGCCGGACAACTGAAGTACGCCTTTTAATCCCGAACCAGGTAAGCAAACAACCTAAGTCGCTGCCCTGGCGTCACTTGTAGGTTTTTGGGCCCGCTCTCAGATAGACAAGTTGGACAAGTCAAACTGTCCTGCTAGCGCGGATACCGGAGATGTGGAGTCCTAGGACTGGACTTGTCCGGGTTCCCGACTTATCAGGCACTTAGGTGGGACGCGGCTTAGGACAGAGATTCAGTCCATGAGTTCTTGCGAGTTTGCAATATCGTTCCAGCGAACCGCGTAACTTCGTCTACGGTCTGTTCGTTGCGCGCGCAGCATCCAGCTCGTCGGCGAGTTCAGATGCCTGATAAATGCATCAAACCCGAAGAAGTGAAGACGACCCAAAAGTATAACCAACAAAGCCAGCCGAGAATCACCGCAGCGAACTAAAACTGAATTCAGCAGACTCTTGGCCGTACAGAGAGGTATAGCGTGTCACAAATTGAACACGTAAAGCAGAAGCCGGGTGAGAAACAAATCCACGACGAGGACGATCACGGAGGACTCAACGAATGCGGCAATCGTAGCGCGGCCCACGCTCTCTGCCCCGCCTTTGACACGGAACCCCTGATAACAACCCACGGTCGCGATGATGAATCCGAAAACAATTGGCTTCGTGAAGTTAATACAGAGGTCGCCGAAAACCAGCGCATTGATGGCGCGTGTCCAGAACTCCTCCGCACCTAGGTTCAATGTAAGATGTGCCATCAAGAATCCGCCGAACAATCCCGCACAATCCCCGAATGCCACGAGCAACGGTAGCACTAACACCGTGGCAAGCACACGTGGCGTCATCAGCTTGCGGATTGGGTCAATGCCGAACGCACGGATCGCGTCCACCTGTTCGGTAACGATCATTGAGCCCAACTCGGACGCCATCGCGGTGGCGTTCCGCCCCGCGACCAGAAGCGCCGTGAACACTGGGCCGAGCTCGCGGAGGAGTGCGAGCGAAGCGGCGTCAGCCGTTAAAGCCGTCTCGCCGAAACGTCTAAATTGTGACGCTGAGTTCAACACAACTGCACCGCCGACGCAAAGGAGCGCCACGACGACAATGCGCAACGAACCCACGCCAATCACGTCCATCTGTTCGATCAGGTCGGCGAAGTAACGCCTGGTAGCAAAGATGTTCCGGACCGACTGAATGACAAGCAGTGAGTAGTCCTGGGTGATGAAAGCCCCCATTTTCAATGCGTTCCCGATGATTGAGGTAACGGAACTTAAGTTCACAGTTACACCCCCCCTCAAAACGGCCAAAGGAACTTGTCCAGTAATCCGGCTAACCATCCAAGTAGAATTTGCTCATCCGAACCACAGCGGCTCCCAGGACCATTTTCGCTGATGCTTACTCCGATGGATAACTTCAGAGCAGTTAACGGCGTTTACGCCGCGTTGCGAACTGTCGGGATGGTATAGAATCGTGGCCGTTTTTGAAGTCAAGAAGTAGATCCCGGCTGAGAGGCTTATCCATGGACGGTGATCCCAAAGACATGAGGGGTTTCCCGCCACTCGGACCTGCGATCAAAGTTTTAATGGTTTGGCCGCGCTTTCCTGCTTCGTTTTGGAGTCTTGGGGAAGTGATGGAAATCGTCCCAGAGCGTTCCCTTGTGCCTCCGCTCGGGCTCATCACCGTTGCCGCGCTTTGTCCCAGAGAATGGGAAATCCGCCTGGTTGACCTTGCGTTCGAAGAGTTGAGCGACGAAGACCTGCTTTGGGCCGACATTGTGATGGTAAGTGCAATGGAGGTCCAGCGCGAGGGCGTGCGTCAAACGCTCGAACGCGCCTCCAAGCTCAATCGGCGCACCATGATCGGAGGTCCCTATGCCAGCAGCGAACCACAGGCATTACTGCCACTAGCTGACCATGTGGTCGTGGGTGAGCCGGACGAAATCTTTCAGGGAATCGCCACGGATCTCGAGGGCGGGTCAGCCCGCAGGCTGTACAGTGTTACGGAAAAGCCTGATGTCACGCGCACCCCGGTACCGCGTTTCGACCTGTTGGCGCTGAACAAATACTCTTTAATGTCGGTGCAATTTTCGCGGGGCTGTCCGTTCACGTGCGAGTTTTGCGACATCATCACGCTCTACGGACGCCGTCCGAGGACCAAGTCTCCGGCACAATTGATTGGAGAACTCGACGCGCTTCTGAGGCGCGGCTGGCGGAAAGAAGTATTCGTTGTCGATGACAATTTTATCGGAAATCACAAGGCGGCTTTGGAGCTCGCCTGTGAATTGGAACGATGGCAGCGCTGCAACCGGTATCCGTTCGGGTTTTTCACAGAAGCTTCCATTGATCTTGCTTCGCGGCCGGGACTGCTGGATGCGATGGTCAAAGCAAATTTCTGTCGTGTGTTCATCGGGATCGAATCACCCTCAGCAGAGTCGCTAAAAGAAGCAAAGAAATTTCAGAATCTCCGCCGGGACCCACTAGACTCCATACGCTTCATTCAACAGCATGGGCTCTGGGTCAGCGGCGGCTTCATCGTCGGCTTTGATAGCGATCCACCGGATATTTTTGACCGGCAGATTGAGTTTGTGGAGCGTGCCGCTATCCCTTGGGCGATGACGGGGCTCCTGCAGGCGCCGCCCACCACCCCGTTATATGACCGCATGAAAAGAGAGGGCCGGCTGGTTCCCGAGAGCTCCGAACCCAGCAACTTTAGTCCCCCGAATTTCCGGACAGTGCTGCCCCTGCCCGAGCTGCTTGCCGGCACGAAGCGGATGTTGCTTACGCTTTACGACCCGCGCCGCTTCTATGAACGTGTATTCGATTCCCTGGAACGCCTGCAACTTCAACCGGAACAGAGAGCTCCAGCGCTTTCCTTGCTGTATCTGTTGAGGGTGTTGTTCAAATCCCTGTGGAGGCAAGGCGTGCTCTCCGGCTATCGTCGGGCTTACTGGCGCTTTTTGCGACGGCTCATGATGCGCTGGGGACTGGACCCAGAGAAGAGGCGACTTGGGTTCGAGCTTGCGCTCTCCGGGCACCACTTCATCCGCTATGCGCGGCACGTCGCCGAAACTCTGGAAGCTGAAGGGCGTCGGGCAATTCAGTTCAAACATCCCGGATATGTTCCCCAGCCGGATGGACAAGCGCCGAATCTGGTGCAGATCAACAGCGTGCCTGGACATTCGTAGCTCTCCGCTCGGTCAGCCACTGCCCGCTGCTAGGTGGGCAGAATGGAGCTCGGGAAGAGGGAGTTCCAGCAACTGACGGGCTAATGCCTGGTTAACGCGCTTTCTCTAACGAAGCCGTCTTATTCAAGATCTTTCTGTCTGGCTCGTAACTCTGATCGAGCACACCCGGGAGTACCCAGTAAGCTCCTGCCAGCGAAACCGGTCAAGTGGAATCGACAAAAAACCACACGTCCGGTAAGTCGCCTACACAGCCAATGACCGCCGATTGACAAGTAATCCTAAAGGTAACTCTTTACAGATGGCCAAAGTTCGGCCAGCGGTTTCTTTATCCCGCTGCAGACCATGATGGGAATGCCGTCTTCGAAAGGCTGAATCCAGGGTGCTGAGAACGTGGCGGAAACTACGCAAGCCTGGAACTGTTTGGCGACCGCTTCGCAGTTGTATCCCACACAAATCAGCATGTCTCCCCTGTAGCCATGCGTTCCCCAGAGATAGTACTGGTTATGCCCGCTGATCACGTCCGGCAGTCCGTATTGGCGTCCGAAGAAATCGATCGCCGCCGCCTCTCCGTAATTTTCGGCGTAGATGACCGTCTGCGCGCGCTCGCTGGGAGGAAGGGACTGATACACGCCCGCAACCTGTGCCGCCAGCGCAGGCCATCCGTGCATATCGGAAAAATCGCTAGGCAGCGGCTGGGGGCGCTCGTGTTCGGTGGCAACGGCTTCGCTTGACATATGCAGCGTGCGAAACAACCGGTCCTGGTAGGAGGCCAATTGGGCTTCCGGGAGGACGGGCATGACCATTGGGACGGTGATGAGACCGAGAATGACGACGGCCGTAGTCACGGTCAGCCGAACGGCACGCGATCTCTTCGTCCGGCTCTCGATCACGACGCTTCCTGCAGCGATGAGATACGGATAAGCGTTCGCAGGATAGTAGCTCTTCCCGTGCAACAGGATCATCAATCCAATCAAGATCACGAAAGCATATCCGAGGAAACGCATTTGACCCTGGCGGAAAAGCCAGATGAGGCCAGCGATCCACACATAGGACAGCAACGCTGTAATCAGGATTTGCTGGAGCAAATACCCCAAGGGACCAACCTCAATATTCTTACCGTGATGGGTGTTGCGGAGCAGCTCCACCATCGGGAATCCGTGATGCGCTTGCCACAAAAAATTCGGCAATGCGATGAGCCCTCCGACGAGACACCCCAGAGGAAACCAGGGCGAGAACAAGATCCGCCGCTCAGGTGTAAGCAGCAAACCGGCCAGCAACGCTGCAGCAAAGAAAAGGACGCTGTATTTGCTTTGCAAGCAAATCCCGGTGATCGCGCCAACGGCGAGCCACCAGCGAGGATCGCCGCCTTTCGTCAGGCGCAGCGTATACAGCGCCAGCAGCGGCCAAAGCCAGAGGCCTACCATGTCGGGCGAAACCTTCATCCCAAAGTCCATCAGCACGGGCGTGAAGAATACAACCAGGGCGGTGATGATCTGGCCGAAGGCCGTCCCACCAAGCTCCACAGCGAGCAAACAGCTGACGTACACTCCGGCGGCCCCGAAAAAGGCCGGCACCGCGCGCAGAAGCACAAGGGAATGACCAAACATCTGCGAACCGGCCGCGAGAAGGGGCGCGATGGGCGGCTGGTCGACGTTACCCCATTCCAGATGGCGTCCGCAGATGATGAAATAAAGTTCATCCCGGAAGAAGCCGTAATGGGGGTTGCCGACTAGGTGAAATACGAATACGGCAATCGCGGCAAGCAGCGGAATGTGAGGAGGCGAGGCTACTCGGGTGGGCGGACTTTGCAGCATAGAACGAATTCCTTCATGCCCCGCGTTGCCTCGGGATGAATCACACCACCGGTCAACACGACGCACGCACTAATTGGGAGCCGGACCCACCGACCGAAAACGGGGAACAAGCAACTGCCAGACTGAGGGGCTTAGTGCCTGGTAAACGCAGCGCTTACCGGAAAAGTGGGTTTTGGTACGAACTTGCACGGGTTGCCGACTGGAAGTGCGAGCCTTACGCACGACCGGCTGCGGATGCCAGCACTCCTGACTGCTTTGCCGGAGCCAGAGCGATCAGGGCGACGCCAATTATAACGAGCGCAGCCACGCCCAGCAGTTCTCGGCGTTCGATCACGTTCCGGTATGCCTGCACTGCCATAAGAGAGGCGTGAGCGAAACTCGACCATGCGGTGAAAGCGATCAGGCTACGATTCGCCGACGGGTTGCGCGCTGCGAGCAGCAAGAAAATCCCAAGTGTAACGTAGAGGCTAAGCATCATCGCCAACGCAGGGTCTCGCCCAAAAAACATCGTCAACGGATAAACTCCAGCCAAAAAAATCAATCCCACCAATAACAATACGCCCTTTAGCGCCCGTTCTTGAATCATTGTGCCCTCCTGCGGAATCACAAGATGTGGGTGCGGTCATCGTAGGTGGCTAGTCTAGGACAAGTCAACAAGTCTGCTCCGCTTGAAAGGCAAAACAAGTACGAAAGTCGTCGGAGACCTGTGGGAACATGTCGGTTGTTGCACCTTGGATTGAATCCCCGGAGAACATGATACTGCAACGAACCTATCTCGCCAGGATGTAGTGGCTGCGAAGGGATGGCTTATATACCGCAACCCACTTGTCCGGCAAGCGCGGTGGATTCAATGGGTCGGCGC
>Ga0210400_10004844_pt1 | contig 11548 bp, 10 predicted proteins | sample IncBWH26MmetaG_FD_155456 | JGI IMG/M metagenome (GOLD analysis project Ga0210400, IMG submission 155456) | Forest soil microbial communities from Barre Woods Harvard Forest LTER site, Petersham, Massachusetts, United States - Inc-BW-H-26-M | ecosystem: Environmental > Terrestrial > Soil >...
CCGGATCTTCTCCAAGTCGGAGTGGGAATGCCGAAGGGCCTGCTCGCCACAGACGCCCTGGAGAAGATCCGGTCAAGGGAAAGCGCCGTTTCATTCAATGGATCTGACACGACCCGCGACTACCTCGATGTCCGTGACGGTGTGGAAGCCCTGGCCCACCTGGCGGGCATCCAGGCGCCCTCCGGCTCCATCTGGAACATCTGCTCCGGGAAAGGGTGTTCCGTTTCAGATCTGGGCCGGATCCTCATGGAGGAACTCCATGTCGAGAAACCGCTCCAGTTCGGGCGTGGCAACCCCGACAAGCTCGTGGGGGATCCGTCGAAGCTCAAGATGGCGACCGGATGGGCCCCCCGGCATTCCCTTCGTGACGCCCTGGGACAGCTGGTGGATTCCACACGGTAAGCGCCCCGTGGTTGGGTTTGGAGGCGGTTCGAGTCAGAATGGCTGAATCGCAATCCCGGCATCTGGCGTGCCGCCGCCCGGCAACACCCTCCCGGACGCGGACTCGAAAGCTTTGGAACAGGAGCCTTCCCCATGAGCACCCCTCGCATCGCATTGATCACCGGTGTCACCGGACAGGATGGAAGCTACCTCTCCGAGCTGCTGCTGGAAAAGGGCTACCAGGTCCACGGCATCGTGCGGAGGGCCTCGCTGTTCAACACGGACCGCATCGACCACCTCCATGTGGGCGGCCATCCGAACCCGAATTTCTTCCTCCACTATGGCGACCTCTCGGACGCGGGCGCGCTGCGCAATGTGCTTGACGAGGTCCAACCCGACGAGGTCTACAATCTGGGCGCCCAGAGCCATGTGCGGGTCAGCTTCGACCAGCCGGAATACACGGTGGATGTGACGGCCGCCGGCGTCCTCAGGCTCCTGGAAGCGATCCGCAGCTACATGAAGCACAACAACAAGCAGATCCGCTTCTACCAGGCCGGATCCAGCGAGATGTTCGGCTCAGCCAAGCCACGCCAACACGAAGGCACCCGCTTCGAGCCCCGGAGCCCCTACGCCTGCGCCAAGGTCTATGCCCACTACCAGGTCGTGAACCACCGCGAGAGCTACGGCCTCTTCGCCTGCAACGGCATCCTCTTCAACCATGAGAGTCCCCGCCGCGGCGAGACCTTCGTCACCCGCAAAATCACGCGCGCCGCCACACGCATCAAGATGGGTCTGCAGGACAAGCTCTTCCTCGGCAACCTGGACGCGAAACGCGACTGGGGGTTCGCGGGCGACTACGTCGAGGCCATGTGGCGCATGCTTCAGCAGGACACGCCGGACGACTATGCCGTGGCCACCGGCGAGGCCATCACCATCCGCGACTTCCTGGACCTCAGCTTCGGCGCTCTGGACCTGGACTGGAAGCGGTTCGTGGAGATCGACCCCCGCTATTTCCGCCCGGCCGAAGTGGATCACTTGGAAGGTGACAGCACCAAGGCCCGCCGCATGCTGGGCTGGGAGCCGAAGACCGACATCCGCGCGCTCGCGAAGCTGATGGTGGATTCCGACCTGCGCCTGGCCCAGCGGGAGAAGGTCCTGCTCGAAGCAGGCCATGCCGATCCCCAGCGTGCCGGCTACCGCTGATACGGGGTCCGGAGTGCCCGCGCCAGGCCATCCTCTGGTGACTCTTGGTGTTCCTGTCCACAACGGGGGAGACCACTTGGAGGCGGCCCTCGCGTCCGTCCTTGGCCAAGACTATCCAAACCTGGAAATCCTCATCTCTGACAACGCCTCGACAGATGGCACCGAGGTCATCTGCCGGAGCATCGCGGCCAGGGATCCGAGGGTGCGCTACCTGCGCCAGCCTGCCAATCTGGGTTCCCTCCAGAACTTCCACCTCCTCGCGCAAGAGGCCACGGGAAAGTACTTCGCCTGGTGCGCCCACGATGACATCCGCCATCCGGAGTTCGTGAGCCGTTGTGCGGAAGCTCTCGAGCAAAACCCGGAGGCGGTCCTGTGCAACGGAGAGGTGGTGTTTCTCGATGAGGAGGGGAGGGTCCGGGAGGATTGGATGGACCGGAATTTCTCGACCCTGGGACTCAGCCTGCCCGCCCGGCTTGAACGGCTCATTGACCACATGGACTGGGTGGACATGTATGGCCTGATCAGGAGGGAGACCCTGTTGGAGTCGCTCCCCCTTGAGCCGGTCTGGGGAGGAGATGTGGTGCTCAGCATGAAGCTCCTGCTCCACGGGGACTTCTGCAAAGTCCCGGGGGCTCTCCTCCAATACCGCGTCCGGACCAAGCCCAAGGCTCCGCATCAGGTCATGAACGAAGTGCTGGGTAGCGAATGCCAAATCCACCAGCCATACACGGAACTGGTGCAGACACTGTTTCGAGTCGCGTCCGAAGGCGTCCACGACCAGCGCACGCGGGGCGAGATATCCCTCCGCTTCCTTCGGACTCTCGCGGACTTGGAGGCCACTGGCCCCCATCCTTGCTGGCGTGACATTCTCACCCACGAGCATGGCCAATACCTCGAATTTGATAGGTCGCGCCCCGCCTTTCTTCGTCGAGCCCTTGCCTGGCTCCACTCAGGATCCGGCTCGACCAAATCCCAAATCCTCCCAGTCGCCATAGCCGGAGTCGCCCGGATTCTGGTGCTCGGTCCCAGGCCGGGGGGACGGAGGAAAAAATGGCCGGACGGCCTGCTCGATGGAATCCAACGTCGGTTCCCTGGCGCTAAGATCCAGGTCCTCGGCGCCTACTCCGAACGCGGCGGCTATTCGTCGGATGCCTGGCCTGATTCCGCGGCCGAGCAGTGCTTCACTCTTGGCAGGATCGTCTCCGAATGGACACCGGATTTGCTCATCAACCCCTTCCCCGTGAGACCTTCGGATCCGCTAAGCGGCACTCTCGGCTCCTGCCGTGTGCCGCTGACGATGGGGCTCCGCCAGCGCCACCCATTTTGGCTCAAGCTGATCTCCCGGCGGGCGCGCCGCGATTCAGGAGCCATCTATCTTCTGGAAGCGGAAAGCCCCGGAACCCTTTTACGGACGATTGACGAGGCGATGGGCTAGACGCCCATGTCCTTCGTGTCGAGAATACGGTCGCGCCACCATTGGATCGCCCGATCCAGTCCTGAGTCGAGGCTGATGAGAGGGTGCCAACCGACCTCCATTCGCAGACGATCCACAGCTGCTACCAACCGGTCAGGCTCTCCGTCCGCAGCTTCCCTGGCGCCGAACAGCAGTGTTCCTCCTAACCGGGATTGAATCGCTTCCGCGACATCCCGCAGGGACACTCCCTCGCCGGATCCCAGGTTCACAGCGCCTTGAACCGAGGAGTCAAGGAGGGCCGCGAACGCATCGCCGAGATCCTGAACGAACAGGAAATCCCTCACCTGATTCCCATGGCTGAGACTGGCTGGCTCGCCTTGCAACAACAAACGGATGACCGAGGGGATGAAACGCGCCATCGGTTCGTGGGGGCCAAAGGGGAAGAATACGCGGCCCCAGGCTTGGTCGAGGCCGGAATCCGCTAATCCCCTCTGCAATGTCATCTTCGCGCGGCCGTAAGGGGTGGCTGGCCGAATGGGATCGGATTCCCGGCAAACACCCCCCCGTGTCCAGTCGTACTCCGCGCAGGTGCCTGCGGCGACCATGCGCGAGCCGCCCTGCGACTGGAACAGGCTCAGCAGATCCATGCTCGCTTCCAGCCAGTCCCCGTTCTCAGGCGCGGTCCAGTACTTCCCTGGCACTGCGTACCAGGCGATATGCAGCAGGTGGGTCGGCGCGACCTGCCTCAAGATGGCGCCGCGCTGCCGGTTGTCCATCAAGTCCGCGCGATGCCAACGGCAGCCCGCCGCTTCTCGGACAGGCTCGCTTCGAGCCACCGCATGGACCTCGAATCCTCGTGAAAGAAGCGGCCGAAGCGTGTGCCGGCCGACGAAGCCGCTGGCGCCGGTCACAAGAACCCGGCGGCTTCCCTCGCTCATTTCACGCGCTTCAGGTATCCGTCCGGGCAGACGGTGATCTGCAACTTCCGATGGATGTCTTCCTGGATCTCGAAGCGGTCCGTGGTGCCCAGAAAAGCCTTCACAGCCGTCCAGGGGTTGTCGCCTTTCTTCCAAGAGCGGTCCTGGATGAGTTCATCAGGCGTGAATTCCACACAGGTGTCAAAGACGACCAGGTAGCTGTCCCTTGTCACGAAAGGGGCGTACCGTTCCAGCTCCCCGAGAACATGGTCGTGGGTGTGGTTGGAGTCCAAGGCCACCATCACGCGCTTGCGGCCTCTCGCCAGGTCGTTGACTTGGCCGACCACGGACTCATCCAGCGAAGATCCTTGGATCATCTTGATGCGCTTGGCCATGGGATGGGCCTCGATGGCTTCCCTGTTGTGCGCGCGGATGTCGATGTCGATCCCCGCCACGAGCCCTTCCCCGCCGATCAGCTCCAGAAGGGACGCGTAGAACACAAGACTTCCGCCCCGCGCGACACCCGTCTCGATGATGAGATCCGGCTTTACCTCCCAGATCAGCTCCTGCATGGCGACCATGTCCTGGGGGAACTGGATGATCGGGAGCCCCATCCAGCGGAAGTGGTAGGAATACTGGTGCTCGGTGGCCTTGTTGAACCACTGCCGCGTCAACCCCTTCAACGCCTCATCCCCTCCCATGCGCTCGACGGCTTCACGGTTCTGGGATTCAAAAGCATGGAAATCGCTCACGGGAACTCCTTCACAACAGGGGATGGGACAGGTCCCGGGGAGAGACCAACGGCTCGCCGAGGGGCCATGGAATCGCCAGCTTGGGATCGTCAAAGCGGGCTCCGGTCGCCGCGGAGGGATCGAAGGCCGAGGACATGCAATAGAAGACATCGGTATCGTCCACCAGGGTCTGGAACCCGTGGAGGCAGCCATTGGGGATGAACAGCGCGTTGCCCTCCAAGGCGCTGAGCTCCGCCGCGTGCCAGCGGTTAAACGTGGGTGAACCCGGCCGCCGGTCCACCACCACATCCCAGACGCGGCCGCGCACGCAGCGCACCAGCTTCTCCTCATCGGCGCCTGGTCTCACGCCATGGAGCCCCCGTAAAGTGCCACGGCGAAGGTTCCTGGAAAGATTGTGCTGGGCCCATCCAGCCGGCATGCCGTGGCTGGAGAACTCCTGCTCATCGTAGGTCCGCGCGAAAAACCCCCGCTCATCCTCAAGGGCATCCAACCTGATCTCGAACACCCCCGCGATTGGAGCCGCCACGATCCTCATAGGACTTCCAGGCGGGGGATCGGAAGAACGAATTTCCCGCCCCAGGAACGGATGGCCGCCATCTGGTCCATGATCTCGTCCTTCAAATTCCAAGGGAGGATCAGCAGATAGTCCGGCTGTGTCTCGGCGATCCGCTCTGGCGCGAAAATCGGGATGCGGACGCCGGGAAGGAAGCGGCCCTGCTTATGGGGGCTGCGGTCCACCGTGTAGGCGAGCAGATCGCTCCGCACACCGCAATAGTTCAAGAGGGTGTTGCCTTTGGCGGGGGCGCCATAACCTGCCACGGACTTCCCCTCCTGCTTCGCCTGGAGGAGGAACCTCAGCAGATCGTCCTTCACGCGCTCCACCCGCTTCGCGAACCCGTCGTATCCGGAAAGCCTGTCCAGGCCAGCCGCGCGTTCCGCCGAGCGCACGGCGTCCACGCGCGCGCCCACGGGACGCGATGCGCTCGCGTGGCTGGCAAACACCCGCAGCGATCCGCCATGGGTCCCGAGCTCCTCTACATCATAGACGGCCAAGCTATGGGCCGCCAGGATCCGCTCCACGACATGGAGGGACAGGTAGGAGAAGTGCTCGTGGTAGATCGTGTCGAACTGGTTCTGCCGCATGAGCTGGAGCAGGTGTGGAAATTCAAAGGTGGCGATGCCGCCGCGCTTCAGCAGAATGCTGAACCCTTCGATGAAATCGTGGATGTCCGGAACATGCGCGAGCACATTGTTAGCAGCCATGAGATCCGCTTGAAGGCCCTCCGCGCGCAGCTCATCCGCCAGCGTCCGGCCGAAGAAGGCGACCCGGGTCGGGATGCCCAAAGCCATGGCCGCTTCCGCGGTGTTCCTCGTGGGTTCGATCCCCAGGACCGGAATGCCCGCGTCCCGGAACCAGCGCAGCAGGTATCCGTCGTTGCTCGCGATCTCCACGACCAGGCTTCCGGCGCCGAGCGCCGCCGCGGGAATCATCTTGGCGGCGTAGGCCTTGGCGTGCTCAAGCCAGGTTTCCGAGAACGAGGAGAAGTACGCGTAGTTCCCGTCGAAGATGTTCTCCCTCCGCTCGTGGCGGGGGAGCTGCACCAGCAAGCACCTTTCACAGACGAAAGTCTTGAGGGGATGATGCAGCTCGGCCCCCGCCAGCCGCTCGGGAGACAGGAACGCGTTGGAGAGGGGGCTCGTGCCCAGGTCCACGAAGCCCCGCTTCAGCTCCGCTCCGCAGGAAAGGCATGTCGTGGCCTCATGCATGGCCGGCTCCGTGGGACTCGATCTGGCGTCGCATCAGGGAAGCCAGGTCGCCTCCGGCCAGGAACAGCTTATGCCACTCGACCGTATGGCGCACCGCCTCCTCCATGCCCCATGAAGGGGTCCAGCCGAGCCCCGACCGGGCCTTGGCCGAATCGAGCCTCAACAGGGCCGCTTCATGCGGATGGTCTCCCGGCTCTTGCTCCCAGCAGGATCCGGATGACGCACCCCAGGCTTCATAGCAGCACGCCACCAGATCCCGGACCGGCCGTGAATCCTGGATGCTGGGGCCGAAATTCCAGCCTTCGGCGAAGCTGCCGGGCGCCTCGCAGAGCTTCTTCGCCAGGAGCAAGTAGCCGGACAGGGGTTCGAGCACATGCTGCCAGGGCCGGATGGACTCCGGGTACCGGAGCCGGACAGGCTCTCCCGCCCGGATCGCCTTCAAGCAGTCGGGGACAAGGCGGCCTTCCGTGAAATCGCCACCCCCGAAGACATTGCCCGCCCGGGCGGAAGCCAGGCCGATGCCCGCCTTTTCGAAGAAGGAGCGGCGGTAGCTCGATGTCACCAGCTCCGCGCACCCCTTGCTCGCGCTGTAGGGATCGAATCCTCCCATCGGATCCGTCTCGACATAGCCGCGCTCGAGCCCCTGGTTCTCGTAGCACTTGTCGCTGGTGACAGACACCACCGCGGCCACCCCCGCCCGCTCCGCGCAGGCGCCCAGAACGCTCGCGGTGCCGAGGACATTGGTGCTGAAAGTGCCCAGAGGATCCTGGTAGGACAATCCAACCAGAGCCTGCGCCGCCAGGTGGAAGACGATCTCGGGCCGGAAGGTGTCCACGATCCCGCGGACCTGGCCCGCATCCCGGATATCGCCAATGATGGACTGGATGCGCGTGTCCAGCCCGCAGGCCGAATAGAGGTCCGGGCTCGTGGAAGGCGGAAGCGCGAACCCAAGGACATCCGCCCCCAGCTCCGCCAGCCAGAACGCCAGCCAGGCCCCCTTGAACCCCGTATGCCCTGTGACGAGCACTCGCCGGGTCGAGAAGAACCCTTTGAATCCGCCCTCCATGGGGCCGCTCACCAGTTCTTCCAGGGAGCCTTCTCCCTCGACCACAACTCGTTCAGTACTTCCATCTCCCGGTAAGTGTCCATGCACTGCCAGAACCCAGGGTGCTTGTAGGCTTCCAGCTGCCCCATTCCTGTGAGCTTTTGCAGGAGGCCTGACTCGAGCGGCTCCTCCGGGCCTCCGATCATGTCGAGAACCTCGCGCTGGAACACGAAATAGCCGCCGTTGATCCAGCCCTCGTGGACCTGGGGCTTCTCCTGGAAGGTCCTCACGGTGCCGCCCTCGAAAGCAAGTTCCCCGAAACGGGATGAGGGCCGCACTGCGGTGACCGTCGCCAGCTTCCCGTGGGCTTTGTGGAAAGCGAGCAGGGCATCGAAGTCGATGTCAGCCACGCCGTCCCCGTAGGTCGCCATGAAGGTGGGGCCTTCAATGTATTTCCCTGCCGCCTTGACCCGGCCGCCCGTCATGGTCTCAAGGCCCGTATCGATGAGCCAGACCTTCCAGTCCTCTTCCCCATGGTCTGAGGTCAGTTTCTCCACTTGCTTGTTCCCGAGGCGGACAAGCAGGTTGGAATGGTGGACATCGTAGGTCAGGAAATATTCGCGGATATGTTCAGCCTTGTACCCGAGGCAGAGGACGAAGTCCTTGGCGCCGGAGGTCGCGTAGCGCTTCATGATGTGCCAGAGGATCGGCTTCTCCCCGATGGCCACCATCGGCTTCGGCTTGAATTCAGTCTCCTCCCGCAGCCGAGTCCCCTTGCCTCCGCACAGTATGAGGGTCTGCATGCGCACTCCTTGGAACTCCAGCTCCGGCCTTTCACGCCGCACCCGGAAGAGAATTGGATCTTCCCCATGCTAAGCGAAACAGCCGAGTCCTGGCAGCCCTAGGAGGCGCTAACCTCTCTTCCATGCGCATCCATGCCTTCGCCTTCCTTGGACTGAACCTCTCCGCGCAAACCGTGCCGGCCTTCCCGGTCCAAGGTGCCCTAAAAGCCGAATGGAGCCGGAGCGCTCCCGTCTATACGGAGGCGGAGCTCTCGATGCTTCCCTCGACCGACCGGGCGCGCCTCGCGCTCAGCATCGCCCGCATCGGAACCCCGGGCACGCCAGAGCTGCTGCCGCCCGAACTGGCCCATCCCACGAAGGAGCTTTGGGAGGACTTGGCCCGCAAAGCGAAGACGCCGCAGGAGCGGTTCACTGCGCTGTTCTTCCTGAACCGCTTCAAGGCGACCGACGCCCTGGTGGCGCTGGATGGGCTCACGGCGGAAGACGCGAAGACCTGGCCTAAACACTTGCACCTGGAGGCGCAGGTGGCCACCGCTCGGATCAATGGCGGAGAAGTGTCGGCATCACTTCAAGCCTTCCTAGGTGGTTTGAAGAAGACTGGCAAGGTGGACCCCGTCCGCACCCAGGCCGCCCAGCTGAGGCTGGTGATGGCAGGGAAGGAGAAGCTGTTGCAGCCGCCAGTACCGGCAACTCCGGGCGCGATTCTAGCTCTTATGGATGCATGGAATCAAAGGCCATGGGCGGATAGGCAAGCTAAGCATCTTCAACTTTGGTGGGAAGTCTCCCACCTTCTGATACCTCCGCCTCCAGGAAGCCGGCAACGACCTGCGGAGCTCGACCTGATCGGATTGAAACCATCCCTTCTCTCGACCGACCCGCAAAAGTGGGCGCTATGGAGCCGTATCTGGGATGGCCTCCCCGAATCAGCTCCGGTCTTCAAGAGTGAATGGCCTGGCGCCACGCCGCATGGCCCCATCACCATTCAAGCCCATCTGACTGGCAAGCTCCCGTTTCTGATGAGCTCTGTAAGTTCCGACAGCTCGAAGTCTGTTTTTGAGAGCTGGAGCAAAATCCCGGATCCCAGTCTTGCCTCAGCGGTTCTTCCCGGACTGCGTCAGGTGTCACCAACGGATGCCGATTCCCTTCGCGCCAAACTCCTCGTGGATCTGTCTTCCGTCGCCCGAGCCGCAGCCATTGACGACCTGCCCTCCGCGCCTGCGGATCTCGATGCGCTGGCGAAGCGTTGTTATAACGACTCGGACTTGGAATCAGCATTGGAGCTGTTCTCCGCGCTGGACCGCTGGAAGCTCAGCCCGGACCAGCAGAAGGCCGTCCTTACTCCCTTCCTCCAGCATCCGGATTGGGGCTGGCGCTACCAGGCCTGGCTGCAGCTGCGGAAGACGGATCCGGTGGCGCCCTGGCCCGCAGCGCCCGCGGAGCGTCCCATGGACAAGACGTTGCTGGCGGAGGCTGTGAACCTCGCGGAGCGTGGCAAGCCGGTGCGGCTCCGCATCACATTCAGCGGGCGGCGCATCGTGACGCTCAAGCTCGATCCCACGGTCGCGCCCATGAATGTGGCGAATCTCGTGCTGCTGGCGAAGCGCCGTTTCTTCGATGGCCACCGGGTGCCCCGGGTGGTGCCGGACTTCGTGGTGCAGATGGGTTCGCCCCTGGACACCATGGATGGCGGACCGGGTTATTCGGTGCGCTGCGAGGATTCCACGGTCTGGTACGGCCCCGGCAGCGTGGGCATGGCGCTGGCGGGCAAGGACACGGGCGGCTGCCAGTTCTTCATCACCACCAATGCCACGCCGCACCTCACGGGCAAGTACACGCGCCTGGGCGAGGTCGAGAATCCGGACCACGACCTGAAGATCCTCGACGAGCTGGAGCTGGGCGCGAAGATCGAATCCATCCGGGTCGTGGAATGACAAAGGGGGCGGACCCTGTGTCCGCCCCCTCCCCTCTTCCTTCTTCGCGCCGGCCTCGCAGCCGGCGCGAAGGCTTTGTTCCAGATCAATAGCCCGCGATCTGGAAATCATCAAAGTTGACACGGTAGGAGCTGCCATCCGTCTTCCGGATCTCGAACCGGATCGGGCCCGTCACATTGACCGAGAAAGTGGCCGTGGACAGAGTCGAGGACGAGGTGGTCACGCTGCTTCCGGCCTGGGTCCAGGTGCTCCCGGCGTTCGTGGAGTACCAGAGGCCCCAGGTGGTGCTGCCGTCCGTGCCGTAGGAGCCGTGGTTGACAGAGACCGTCTGGGCGCCGGTGGGAAAATCGAAGAGCATCGTGATCTTGCCGCTGTTCCGGGTGCGGATGCTCTGGACGCCATTGTGGGGATCGCTGGCGGTGCTGCCCAGCAGGGCGTCATTGAGGGTCCAGGTGCCAGAGACGAAAGTGACATTCCCGACCGCGTAAGCGGTCTTGGTGCCGGTGTCGAAGCCCTCGGCCAGGCTACTTCCGCCAGTGGTGGCCGGGTTCACGGTGACGAGACGGGTGGCGGAGCCGCTGACACCCGTGTTATCCGTGGCGGTGAAGGTCGCCGTGTAGGTGACAGCCGCAGTGCCGGTGTTGGTGTAGGTGTGGCTGGTAGAAGCACCGGCGGCGGTGGAGCCGTCACCGAAATTCCAGCTGTAGCTCAGGGTGGCGGAAGTGGAGCTGTCCGTGGCCGAGCCGGCGAAGGACTGGCTGGCGCCGCTCGCGACCGTCACATTCCCAGAGGGCGTCATGATGGAGGCGGTCACGGTATTAGTAGCGGCGGGGTTCACGGTGACGGTGCGGGTGGCGGAGCTGCTGACGCCGGTGTTGTCCGTGGCGGTGAAGGTCGCCGTGTAGGTGACAGCCGCAGTGCCGGTGTTGGTGTAGGTGTGGCTGGCGCTGGCGCCGGTGGCGCTGACACCGTCACCGAAATTCCAGCTGTAGCTCAGCGTGGCGGTGGAGGAGCTGTCCGTGGCCGAACCGGCGAAGGACTGGCTGGCGCCGCTCGCGACCGTCACATTGCTGGAGGGCGTCGTGATGGAGGCGGTCACGGTGTTGGCGGTGGCCGGGTTCACGGTGACGGTCCGGGTGGCGGAGCTGCTGACGCCGGTGTTGTCCGTGGCCGTGAAGGTCACTGTGTCGGTCACGGCCGTGGTGCCCGTGTTGGTGTAGGTGTGGCTGGCGCTGGCGCCGGTGGCGGTGGAGCCGTCCCCGAAGGCCCAGGCGTAGGTCAGGGTGGCGGTGCTGCTGCTGTCCGTGGCGGAGCCCGCGAAGGACTGGGCCGTCC
>Ga0210400_10004845_pt1 | contig 11548 bp, 8 predicted proteins | sample IncBWH26MmetaG_FD_155456 | JGI IMG/M metagenome (GOLD analysis project Ga0210400, IMG submission 155456) | Forest soil microbial communities from Barre Woods Harvard Forest LTER site, Petersham, Massachusetts, United States - Inc-BW-H-26-M | ecosystem: Environmental > Terrestrial > Soil >...
GACCTTGTCTAGCAGACCGAAGCAGACCAACTCGCCGCTTACACCTGCACGACAACGGCAACATCGAACTTTGAATAATATTTCCTCACATCGCCGGCTCCATACTTGGCGCGGAATTTCTCGACCACCACCGAAACCCGCTTGTGATCGGTAATCGGAACGGCCTGAAATTTTGCGTCGGCGCCGCGCGCGTCGATCCGAATCGACGGGTCCTTCAGCACGTTCTTATACCACTGAGTGTCCGAACCATAAACCGGCAGGAGGTAAACCTTATCTTCCTCCAATACGAACCAGACTGGCCGCGAGATGGTCCGGCCTGATTTTCTGCCGGTCACGCTGAGGTTAATTTCACGATACCGGGAGAGGCGGTCTTTCAGACCATCGTTCGAAACATGCTTCCGATCTGGCATAGGCTACCTGGTTCCCGGATGCCCGGCAAACGCCGAATTTTCTTAACCGTCCCAGCCCACGGATTTGTCTTGCGCTGCCCTCTGCGCGCGTCGGAATGCCTCGGGCAACCCCCGCAGCAGGTCAGTCGCCACCAGCGAATGCTCACCCAACGTCTCGCGCATCACATCCCCCGACAGCCCATGCAGATGGACTGCGGCACACACCGCCAGCAGCGCGGAGTTCGGATTCTGCGCGAGCATCGCCGCGACCATCCCAGTAAGAATGTCCCCCGTCCCTCCGGTCGACATGCCAGGATTCCCCGTTGTATTTACCCAGGCCTCACCATCCGCTTGAACCACCAGCGTGCGATGCCCCTTGAGTACCACGATCACATCATGCTCGCGAGCAAAGCGGCGCGCCACGCTCAGCCGATCTTTTTGAACCTCGGCGATAGAACAACCCGCCAGCCGCGCCATTTCCCCGGGATGCGGGGTGATCACCAGCACTCGCCCCGGGCCGCCCAATTCATCCGTGCACCCCTCGAATGCGTTCAGCCCGTCCGCGTCGAGCACGATCGGGACTTCGCACTTGCCCACCAGAGTCCGAACCAGTTCAGCCGTCTCAGGGAACCGTGAAATCCCCGGGCCTATTGCAACCACGCTCTTCCCTTTCACCAGCGCGTCCAGCCGCGTTTCTGCATGCGCCGAAATCGTGCCCTCGCGGGTTTCCGCCAGAGCCTCGGTCATCAGCTCCGGATAAAATCCGGCGACGGTCGACAACCCAGACTTCGCCGTCGCGACCGTCGCTAAGCCCGCGCCAGCACGGAGCGCGGCCATCCCCGCCATCGCAACCGAGCCGGCTTTGCCGACCGATCCTCCAACCACGAGCACATGCCCGTAATTCCCTTTATTCGATTCCGCCGCACGCGGCCCGATCATCGCCGCAAAATCTTGCGCAGTAGTCACGTTGAGTTTCAGCGATGAAATGATGGCCTCGCTGGGCGAACCAATCTGCGCGACGTACGTCGGACCCGCGGTGAGCGAGCTGAATACATGGGCCGGACGCGCCGCAGTAAACGTCACAATCGCGTCTGCCCGCGCGATGATACTCGTCTCTGAAGCCTGTTGAGGTCCCATCGTGTCAGCGTCGGCGCCAGAAGGAATATCGACTGCAACCACCGGCACATGACTCGCGTTCAGCACCGCAATGGCCTCGGCATAGAGCCCGCTCACGGGCGGCTTGAATCCCGTCCCCAAAATCGCATCCAGATACAGATCCGCCACCAGCGCCAGCCGCACTCGTTCACTCTTCAACTCTTCGCTGGAATGGACAACCACCGCGGCCTCCGATAGTTTGCCAAACATCACCGCCGCGTCGCCCCGCAGGTCGGCGGGATCGGCCAGCAAAATCACTTGAACCGTCTTCCCCCGCTGATGCAAGCACCGCGCAGCCACGAACCCGTCGCCGCCGTTGTTACCCTTGCCGCAGAACACTACAATCCTCTGCGCCGCGGCAAAATGCGTCAGCGCATGCTCCGCCACAGCCGCCCCGGCGTTTTCCATCAAACTTAAAGGCGGCACACCGAAACGCTCACTGGTGGCGCGGTCGATGGCGCGCATTTCTTCGGCAGAAACAATTTTCATATCGACCACGACTATAAAACAAAAAGGCCCTCCGCGCCGCGCGGAGGGCCGGAAGCGAACGCCGAACTTAGTCCGCCATCGACGGTGCAGGCTTCCCCGGCGCGCCATTCTCAAGCGGATCCTGCAGCTTGCTGTGCCTGCGGCTGTAGCTGAAGTAAATCGTCAACCCGATCGCCAGCCAGACGATGAGCCGCATCCAGTTCGTCCAACCCAGGCCGTAGATCATGGAACCGCAAACCAGAATTCCCAGGATCGAAACGACGGGCACGGCCGGAACTTTGAACGCCCGCTCCAGGTCGGGCCGCTTTCTGCGCAGAATCCACACTCCCGCGCACACCAGAATGAACGCGAACAACGTTCCGATACTGGTCATTTCGCCAACGACGTCTTCCGGAATGAAGCCGCCGAAAATTGCGGTCAGGAAGAAAAACAGAATGTTTGATTTCCACGGCGTCTTGAAGCGGGGGTGAACCTCGGAAAAGATCTTCGGCACCAGCCCGTCTTCGCTCATCGAATAGAACACGCGAGACTGGCCCAACAACATCACTAGAATCACCGACGAAAAGCCCGCCAAAATCGCGACCGTCACGAAGTTGGCCATCCATGTGTAACCTGTCATGTACTTCGAAATTGCGAAGGCGACGGAAGCTTCCTTGCCCGCCGTGCGGAAGTCCTGCACCGTCGCGACTCCGCTGAGTACGTGCGAAAACAAAACGTACAAAATGGTGCAGACTATCAGCGAGCCAAGAATTCCGATGGGCATATCGCGCTTTGGATTCTTGGCTTCCTGCGCGGCAGTAGAAACCGCGTCGAATCCAATGAAGGCAAAAAACACGACGCCGGCGGCCCCCAGAATCCCCATGATGCCGCCGTAAGGATGAGTAATCCCCTGCGGCGTCGTGTAGGTCGAGGGCGCTGGAATGTAAGGCGTGTGGTTCGCCGGATTAATGAACTTCCAGCCTACAACGATCACCATGATGACGATCGTGACCTTGGTGATGACGATCAGACCGTTCACGAAGGCCGACTCCTGCGTGCCCCGAATCAGCAATGCGGAAATGATGGCCAGAATGAATAAAGCCGGAATGTTCATGATGCCATGTACACCGGTGCCCGCCATCGATTCAAACGGTGAGTGGCACCACTGATATGGCACGTGCAGATGGAAGAATTGCAGAACTTTGTTGAAGTATTCGCTCCACCCAATGGCGACCGTGGCTGCGCCCACCGCGTATTCCAGTATGAGATCCCACCCGATGATCCAGGCCACCAGCTCGCCCATGGTCGTGTAGGAATAGGTGTAGGCGCTGCCGGCGATCGGTATCATCGAGGCAAATTCGGCGTAGCACAGTCCGGCGAAGGCGCAGCCGACGCTGGCCAGAATGAACGAGAGCGTAACCGAGGGGCCAGACCGTTCCGCGATGGCTGCGGCGGTGCGAACGAACAGACCTGCGCCAATGATGGCTCCGATCCCCAGCGCGGTGAGCGAGAATGGGCCCAGGGTCTTCTTGAGGCCGGCTTCCGCGCCTTGCGCCCGCAAACGTTCAATCGACTTGGTTCGGAACAATGAACTCGCCACTGGTTTTATCTCCGTTGATGAAAGTTTGACGCCTCAGTTTGAAGAGACGGTCTCCGCACAACTTCACGGAGCGTCTCCTAGCTCGCGGCGCGCTTGCCCGCCGAGCTCCGCGACCAAGCATAGTACACCGGGATCCCCATCAGCACCACAATCAGCCCCGGCCACGTGAACTGCGGTTTGTAGCGCAATAGTACGACATCAATGAATAAAGCCATCACAATATAAATGATGGGCAGCACCGGATATCCCACCGCCCGGTACGGCCGGTTCGCCTCCGGACGAGTCCGCCGCAAGACGAACAATCCCACAATCGTCAGAATGTAAAACACGAGCACAGCAAAAATGATGTAGTCCAGTAGCTGCCCGTAGCTGCCCGAAACGCACAGCAGACAGGCCCACACCATCTGCACCATCAGCGAAACGACGGGCGTCTTGTATTTAGGATGCAGTTTGGCGACCTTGCGGAAGAACAGCCCGTCTTTCGCCATGGCGTAGTAGACGCGAGCGCCGGACAGAATAAGCCCATTGGCACAACCGAAGCCGGAAATCATGATCGCGGCCGCCATCAGCAGGCCGCCGGCCGCGCCGAACATCTGGGTCATCACCGCCGTGCCCACGCGTTCTTCGGAGGCGTATTTAATGCCACGCCCCAGAATCGTGGCCGCTCCCGCCGATCCGTCCAGCGGCAGCGCACTCAGATAAATAAAGTTGCAGGCGATGTAGAGCGCGATGACGATGCCCGTTCCCAGCGCCAGCGACAGAGGAAGGTTGCGGCTGGGGTTCTTCACTTCCCCAGCCGTGAAGGTCACGTTATTCCACGCGTCTGCCGAGAATAGCGACCCGACTTGAGCCACGGCCAGAATCGTCAGGGTGCTTACCAAGACGATCGGCCCGCCCACGCCGACCTGCACTGCGTGCTGCGCGCCCAATCCCGCGTTATGCCAGAAGTTCGCTCCAAAGTTCGCGGCCAGAGCCTGCGCGCTGCGCCCCAACGCCAGGCCGAATAGCACGAGCCCCAGCAGCGCCGCAACTTTCGCGGCGGTGAAGACGTTCTGGATCGCCGCGCCGGTTTTCACTCCAAAGATGTTCACCACCGAAAGGAAAATCACCAGCAGGATCGCCATCAGATTCTGCGTGTTGATGCCCACATCCATGTTGCCGAGCACCATGGGGCCAACATGAATCGGCGGAACTTTCCAGATGTGCCATATCCAATTGGACGAAGAAATCGACGGGACGAACACTCCGAGAAATTTGCCGAAGGCTACGCCGACGGCGGCGATGGTCCCGGTCTGAATTACCAGGAATAGAGTCCAGCCGTAGAGAAATCCCCACAGCGGCCCCAGCGCCTCGCGGAGATATACATACTGCCCACCCGCTCGCGGCATCATGGCAGCCAGTTCGCCATAACTGAGCGCCGCCACAATCGTCATGAATCCGGCGACCGCCCAGGCTGCGATCAGCAATGCCGGCGAATCCACTTCGCGCCCAATCTCCGCCGACACAATAAAGATGCCCGAGCCGATCATCGACCCCATGACCAGCATGGTAGCGCTGGTCAGGCCGAGGCCCTGGACCAGTTCTTTGTCCTGATGACTGTGAATGTCCCAGTCGCTGCCTGTAGACGGCTGCGTAGAAGTTGTACTCAGGAAGCCTCCTGCGGTCGTTAGTCGCTAGTCGTTGGTCGTTCGTCGTCGGTTCTGGTCGTTCGCTACTCGGTTTGTCATCCTGAGGAGGGCGCCTTTTGCCCGACGAAGGACCTATGCAACTTGCGGGCGGTGAGATGGTGCCGGCAAATTACATAGGTCCTTCGCTTCGCTCAGGATGACAAAGCGAAAAACGAATATCGCGATGCTTGAGAACTTTACCTCAGAATGCGGAAAAATTCCTCTGCTGATTTGCGAGGCTCCCGCAGCAGATCGGAGATCACGGCAACCGAATCCGCTCCCGCCTCGATCACCGAGGCCGCATTCGCCCGCGTAATCCCCCCAATCGCGACCAGCGGCTTGCGGGTCAAAGTCCGCGCCCGCCGCACGCCTTCGAGGCCCACCATAGGATCGGGCTTATCCTTGCTCGACGTCGCGAACACGGGACCGATGGCCAAGTAGTCGGCGGACGTGAGATCGGCCTCCCGCAGTTGCTCGGGATTGTGGGTCGAAACTCCCAACCAGCGATCGGGACCAATAATCCCCCGCACCGCGTCCGGAGACAAATCCTCCTGCCCCACATGCACACCGTCAAACTCGGCCGCCAGGCACAAGTCGGCACGGTCGTTCATAATCAGCCGCAAAGAATGGGTGGCCCATTCTAACGGCCTGCCCTGAGCCTGTCGGAGGGCAACGTTCTCTTCGGCGTTAGAGTGGGATACTGCGTCGGCACAGGCAGGAAAGAGCCGGCGCCATTGGCGCGCCTGCTCCAGCATTACCCGCGCATTCCCCGATTTGTTGCGGTATTGCAGCAGCGTGCAGCCGCCAGCGACAAGCTCCTCTGCGTAGGCGACGAGATCCTGAGTCGACGCTTGAGCGGACGGATCCACAATGACGTAAAGCCGCGGAAGGGAAATCATTCCATGTCAACCAGAAAATCACGTAGCCTCGGACGCATTCGTCCGGGCTCTTTCAAGAAAATGCTCGCGAGGAAAATGCGGCCAACGATCCAGCGCCCTGCGCGTCGCCAGGGCGGACGAAGGCGTCCGCCGCTACGTGTGTCCGTTTTTCTTCAGGAACCGCTCGATGAACCCCGTATCAATCTTCCCCGCCCGGAAATCTTCATCCGCCAGAATCTTCCGGTGCAACGGAATCGTGGTGTACACGCCCTCGACGATAAACATTTCCAGCGCCCGCGCCATGCGCGAGACCGCTTCGCTGCGGTCTTTGCCGCGCACGATCAGCTTGGCGATCAGCGAGTCGTAGTACGGCGGGATTACTCCCTCCGCATACGCCGCCGTGTCAACCCGCACTCCGGTCCCTCCGGGAGGATTAAACGCGGTGATCTTTCCCGCCGACGGCGTAAATTTCTCCGGATGCTCCGCATTAATGCGGCATTCGATGGCGTGCCCGCGGTGCACGATCGGCCCCAGCAACACGTCACTCATTTTCGCGCCCGCGGCGATCATGATCTGACTTTTCACCAAGTCGACGTCGGTCACCATCTCCGTCACCGGATGCTCCACCTGGATGCGCGTGTTCATCTCGATGAAATGCAGCTTCCGGTCCTGGTCCATAAGGAATTCGATCGTGCCGGCATTGCTGTATCCGATCGCCGCCAGAGACTTGCACAACACCGCGCCAATCTGATCGCGCAGTTCGGGAGTGACGACCGTGGACGGCGATTCCTCCAGCAACTTCTGGTGCCGGCGTTGGATGGAACATTCGCGCTCGCCCAGGCTCACCACGTTGCCGTGCTCGTCCGCCAACACCTGAAACTCGATGTGCCGGGGATGCTCGACATACTTCTCCATGTAGAGGTCGCCGTTGCCGAAGGCGCCCGCCGCTTCCGCCTGCGCCGCCCTGAACAGCGCGGGCAACTCCTCCTCGGTGCGGACGATCCGCATCCCACGTCCGCCTCCCCCTGCCGAGGCTTTCACAATTACCGGGAAACCGACTTGCCGGGCCCACTCGGCCGCCTCGCCGTCGGACGCGATAATTCCATCCGACCCCGGCAGAATCGGCACGCCGGCACGCTTCATGGCGGCGCGAGCTTTTTCCTTCTCGCCCATGAGCCGCGTCACTTCCGGTCGCGGGCCAATGAACTTAATGCCGCTGGTTTCGCACACCTCGGCAAAGTTGGCGTTTTCTGCCAGCAGTCCGTAGCCGGGATGCACCGCCTCCACGTTGGCAATCTCCGCCGCACTGATGACCGCAGGAATGTTCAAATAGCTGAGCGCGAGTTGCGGCGGCCCGATGCAGATGGCCTCATCGGCAAAACGTACAGGCAGTGAGTTGCGGTCGGCCTCACTGTAAATGGCGACGGTGCGGATGCCGAGTTCCTTGCACGCGCAAATCACGCGCAGTGCAATCTCTCCGCGGTTGGCTATTAGAATCTTCTTGAACATGAGTGAGACTTGAGCTATGAGCTACGAGTCATGAGCTACGAGTACTTGATTCAAGCTCACGGCTCGAAGCTCGTAGCTCGCAACTGGCAGACACAAAAAGGCGAGGCTTGGCGCGCCCCAGCGGGTTATTCCGAATTTCACTTCTTCGGCCGGATTACAAACAAATCCTGCCCATACTCAATCGGCTGCCCGTTCACCGCCAGCTTCTTGATGATCTCCCCGGCAAAGTCCGACTCAATCTCGTTGAGCAGTTTCATGGCCTCGACGATGCAAAGCACTTGCCCAACCTCGACCATATCTCCTGCCTTCACGAACGGAGGAGCCCCCGGCGACGGCGCTTCATAGAACGTCCCAACAATCGGAGACTTCACCGTGTGAAGCCCCTCTTCAGGAGCGGGCGCGGCCGGAGGCGCCGCAACCTGCGAGGCCAATGCGGGCGCGGCGCCCAATTCCGGCGCGAGCCCCGGAGCCGGGGGCACCGCATAAAACCGCGGCTCCCCATGACTGTGGACGATCGTGTGCTCCCCGGCGCGCTTGATCCGGACTTTGACATCGCCGCGTTCCAACTCAAACTCGGCGATATCCTTTTCGATGAGGAACTCGATTAGCTCTTTCAGCTCTTTTTGATTCATTCGTGTAGGGTGGGACCCTTCGCCACTTTGCCGCGCGTACCAAACCTGCGAACCGAATCAGTCCATCCAACATCAGCCCATCAAACAATGGAACCGCGGGACAGTCAGGGCAACGGAACGCGCGAAGAAGCCGGGGCCGTATCCTTGCCCGGCTGAGAGTTCAATCGCTAAAGTTCAATCCAACGCTGAAGAAGAAGACTAAACTGCCAGTAAATCCTTGCTGGTCGGCGTCATCACTTCACAGCCGCCGGCCGTGACCGCCACCATATCCTCGATCCTCACGCCCCACTTGCCGGGGAAGTATACTCCCGGCTCGATGGTGATGACCATCCCAGGCTGCAGAATCTCCCGCTGGCCTTCCGCCACGCGGGGCATTTCGTGAATCTCGAGCCCTACGCCGTGCCCGGTCGAGTGCGTAAAATAACGCCCTAACCCGGCCTTACGCAACACCTTACGGGCGGCCGCATCCACCTCGCCGACGGCAACCCCCGGCCGCACGGCGTCGATCGCGGCCTGCTGGGCTTCTTTCACAGCCTCGTACGCATGGCGGGCGTCCTCAGGAACTGCGCCCACCCACACAGTGCGAGTCTGGTCGGAACAATAACCTGAAAGTATAACACCGAAGTCGCAGACCACGAACCCACCCACCGCAATCGCCTGCCCGGACGCCCGCCCATGCGGCAGCGCGGATCGTGCTCCCGAAGCAATGATGGTGGGGAACGACATCTCGTCCGCCCCACCCCGGCGCGCCGCCAACTCCATCTCCGCCGCAACCTCGACTTCTTTCACTCCTGGACGGATCACCTCAAGCGCCCGCTCGAACAATTTCGCTCCCAGGCCAACCGCGGTGCGGATCAATTCCAACTCGTCGCTATCCTTGACCATGCGCGCGCGTTCCACGACGGCTGGAGCATCCTTCAAAGTTACGCCCGAAGGCCGAAGCCTGGTCAGGCGCTTCTTCTCGGCAATCGTGAAATGCTCAGCCTCGATCCCAATCGTCCACCCGTTAGTCCGCCGGCGACGCGTGCCCAGAAAATCGCCCAAAGCCGCCGGGACCGACTTGTTCGCAATCACCACCTTCGCCGCCTTCACCTCTTCATGAGCTTGGGTATCGTAGCGGACGTCGGTAAAGAAAACGCTTCTGGCCTCCTCCACCAGCAATAATCCGGCACTGCCAGTAAAGCCGCAAAGGTACCGGATGTTGGGCAGATGGCTGATCAGCAGCCCATCGAATCGCGTGGTCGCGAGATGTTCCCGCAATTTCTGCTGGCGCGCCTGGAAGTCCATCCAGGTGAGTTTAGCAAGAAGTCCCGAGTACCTGGTACCAAGTCCCTGACAAAATCCGCGAGGCACTCACTCGCTACTCGGTACTCCCGACTCGGTACTCGTAAACGCGAAACCGCCGTCCTGACAGGTTCTTCAGGACGGCGGCTTCAATCTTCGAACTCGCTGCAATGTCGGACGTTATGTCTGAATGATTCGCGGCGTGATGAAGAAAATCAGCTCCTGGTTGGAGGTGGTGACTGTCGTGTGCTTGAACAGGTTGCCCAAGTAGGGCAGGTTGCCGAGCACGGGCACCTGCGAGATGTTGATCGAGTTCTGCGTCTGAATCACGCCGCCGATCACCACCGTCCCGCCATCGGTCACCAGCACCTGCGTGGTGGCCTGCTGCGTGATGAGTTCTGGGTTGCCGTTCACTTCCTGACCGAAGTTGGGCGTGGTGTTTTCCACGTCCACGTTCAGGAAGATGGTGTTCTCCGACGTGATCTGCGGAGTAACTGTGAGCCGCAGGAACGCATCAACGTAGGTCACAGTCGGAGGACCACCCAACTGCGCCTGGGTCACGATCGGAACACGCACGCCCTGTTTGACCAGAGCTTGAATGTTGTTCTGAGTTACGACTCGCGGACGGGAAAGCACTTTCAGCAAGCCGCGCGACTCAGCCAGCGAGAGCACCGCGTCGATTCGTACCGTGTTGCTGGCGTTGACGAAGCTCAAGCCGCTGGTAGGCGCCGCCGAGCCCAGGTTCGAGAACAGCGGAATCGAAGATCCCGTGCCCGTGCCGGCTCCAGGTACAGTAATGTAGCCGGGAGTAAGTCCGCCGACTGTGGTCGGAGAAGCGCCCGCTCCCTGGTTTCCGCCGATCGCGCTGTGGCCGTTGCCCCAGCCAAAGCCGAACTGCGTGCCGATGTCGCGAGCGAACGACCGCGTCGCCGCCACCACTCGCGCTTCGATTTCAACTTCCTGCGTCTTGCGGTCCAGCTGCGTCAGCAGGCGGTCGATGATGGGAAGCGTCTTTGGAATATCGTTGACGATGACGGCGTTGGTGCGTTCGTCCGCCACCACATCGCCGCGCTGCGAGAGGAATTTCTTAACTGTGACAATAACGTCTCTGGCCTTCGCGTAGCTCAAGAAACGCGTAACCGAGACCTTTTCCACGGCCAGCGTTTCGGATTCGATCTGTGCCCGGCGGCCATCCGCTTCGTGCTTCAGAGTCTCCACCGTGGCGATGCGCAGAACGTTGCCTTCCAGTTCGCGGGCCAGTTCGTTGTTCTTGAGCACGATGTCGAGCGCCTGATCCCACGGCACGTCATCGAGCACCACCGTCAGCGTGCCGTGCACATTCGGGTCGAGCACCACATTCAGCCCGCTGATTTCGTGAATGAGACGGAAGAAGTCTTTCAGGTCAACGTCTTTCAGGTTGACCGAGATCGGCTCACCCGTGTACTTCGGTCCTATGGCGGCAGGTTGCTGTCCGGCTTGAGCCTTTTGCTCCGCCGCCAGATTCACCGCGGGGGTAATCGTGGGAGCCTGATTCTGAGCCTGGGTTGAGTGGGCGCTGACCGGAAGCAGTTCCGCGGCCGTCTTGTCGGAGAACCGCGCTGCCGCTTCCTCAGCCCGCACTGTGGGCTCATCCGATGTGTTTTCGTTCTTCACATCTTTTGCATCGGTCGTAACGTTCTTGGCCTGGTAGGTAGGCTGGACGACGACAAAGTCAGAGGGTGCAGAGGAATCTTTCGCATCCGCTTTGGTCGCGGGCGAGGTCGCTGCGCTGGCAGCAACTGGCGCGCTGACGGCTACCGTCTTGGTCTCCGCCGCGGCCTTAGCCACCGCGTTGGCATGCAGGGTCAATACCAGCTTCCCTGCCGGCCCCGGCGTCAACTCGTAGGCGCAAGCCTGGTCGAGGTCGACGACGATGCGCGTGGTCGGATGCGTCTGTCCATCCGTGCCAATGCGCACACCCTTGACC
>Ga0210400_10004846_pt1 | contig 11546 bp, 8 predicted proteins | sample IncBWH26MmetaG_FD_155456 | JGI IMG/M metagenome (GOLD analysis project Ga0210400, IMG submission 155456) | Forest soil microbial communities from Barre Woods Harvard Forest LTER site, Petersham, Massachusetts, United States - Inc-BW-H-26-M | ecosystem: Environmental > Terrestrial > Soil >...
TCCGGCTCTCCGCGCGCAAGAAGTCTCCGATAATCTCTACTCCGCGCTGAAATGGCGCATGATCGGGCCTTTTCGCGCCGGTAAAGTGAACGCTGTGGCAGGAGTTCCAGGGAATTCCGCGGTCTACTATTTTGGCGCCGACGGCGGAGGCGTATGGAAGACGACGGACGGCGGAAATGTGTGGAAGCCGATTTTTGACGGGCAGCCGGTGGGATCCATTGGCGCATTGGCATTAGCGCCGTCGAATCCAAACATCATCTACGTGGGCACCGGCGTGAACGGGATCTACAGCGATATTGCTTTTGGAAATGGAATCTACAAATCCACGAACGGCGGAGAAACCTGGGAGCACCTCGGACTGGATGACACGCGCCACATTGCTCGCATTCTGATCGATCCACGAAATCCGGATGTCGTGCTGATCGCCGCACTCGGACATTCATTCGGACCCAATGAGGATCGCGGCGTTTTTCGTTCCGTGGACGGCGGCAAGACCTGGAAGAAGGTTTTGTACAAGGACAACGTCACTGGTGCTGCGGATTTGCGCTTCGAACCGGGCAATCCCCGCGTGGTCTACGCAACTTTGTGGCAGGGAATTCGAAAGCCCGGGCAGAAGGGAACTTCGTTTGGTCCGGGCAGCGGTTTGTATAAGTCCGTCGACTCCGGAGTGACTTGGACGCAAATCAGCGGTCACGGTCTTCCCGCCGGCGATTGGGGACGCTCGGGCGTTGCTGTTGCTGCCGGAATGCATGGCCGCCGTGTCTACCTAATCTTGGAAGGCAAAGAAAAAGCAGGCGGCTTGTACCGCTCCGATGATGCGGGCGCCACGTGGCAGCGCGCCACGGAGGATCGCCGCATCGCAGGGAACTGGTATTTCGGCGAAATTTTTGCGGACCCCAACAAGCCCGATGTCGTGTATGTGCCCATGACGTCGCTCTATCGGTCGACCGATGGCGGACACAATTTCACGGCCATCAAGGGCGCACCGGGAGGCGACGACTATCACACGGTCTGGATCGATCCCACCAACTCACAGCGCATCATGCTTGGCGTCGATCAGTGCGCTGTGGTTTCTGTAAACGGCGCGCAAACCTGGAGCACTTGGTACAACCAGCCGACCGGAGAATTCTACAGAGTAGCCACCGACCACCGCTTTCCGTATTGGGTGTACGGCCCGCAGCAGGATAGCGGCACTGCCGGAATCGCGAGCCGAGGAAACAATGGACAGATCACGGAGCGCGAGTGGTATCCGGTGGGCCCGGGCGAAAGCGGCTACACCATTCCTGACTCGCTCGATCCAGACGTCGTTTACAATGCCGGGCCAGGCGGCAGCGTGATTCGCCTTTCGAAGACCACCGGGCAGGTGCGCGACATTTCTCCGGCTGCCGTTTCGTTCGGCAGCAAATATCATTTCAATTGGACCATTCCGATGGTCTTCTCGCCGCAAGACCCGCATGTGCTGTACCTCGGCACGCAGTTCTTGTTGAAGACCACTAATGCGGGCACGAATTGGCAGTCGATTAGTCCGGACCTCACGCGCACCACACTCGACCCCAAAAATCCCAAACAGGCTCCTGGCACGATCCTTACCATCGCGCCGTCTGCGATCGACGAAGGAGTGATCTGGGTTGGGAGCGACGACGGAAATATTCAGGTGACTAAAGATGGCGGAGCGACGTGGAAGAATGTCACTCCGCCGGACCTGTCGGTTTGGAGCACGATCAGCATTCTGGAAGCGTCGCACTTTGATGCCGGCACGGCGTATGCGGCGGTCAATCGCAACGGACTGGACGATCTCCACCCGCACATTTTTCGTACCCGCGATTTTGGTCAAACGTGGCTAGAAACCGTTAGCGGCATTCGCGATATCGACTATGCCCGCACGGTGCGCGAAGACCCCGTGCGCAAGGGTCTTCTGTATGCCGGAACGGAAGGAGGGGTTTACGTTTCGATCGACGACGGCGGGCACTGGCAGTCGCTGCGCCTGAACATGCCGGTCGTGGCCATTCATGACCTTGCCGTGGAACAGGATGACCTGGTGGCGGCAACCTACGGACGCTCCTTCTGGATTCTTGATGATGTATCGCCGCTTCGTCAGCTGGATGGGCAATTCAACGTATCGACGCCCCATCTGTTTGCGCCGCGCTCCGCCATTCGCGTACGCCGCGATGAAAACCAAGACACGCCACTGCCGCCGGAAGTTCCTGCGGGAAAAAATGCGCCGGACGGCGCCATTCTGCATTACTACTTGCCGGAGCGCGCCTCCAGCGACATACAGCTTGAGATTTATGATTCGTCCGGGGTATTGGTGAGAAGCTATTCGAGCGCGCCGATCGCGCCGGAGAAAGAGAAAGACACTCCCTTCATCGCTGCCTACTGGATTGGGCACCCCGAGCCGCTGTCTCGTGACAAAGGCATGCACCGCTTCGTTTGGGATCTGCGCTACGCTGATCCGTCTGCTATCCACGTCGAGTCCCCATACAATTACCCCATTGCCGCCATCGTGGGCGACACGCCGCTTCCTCCGCAGGGTCCACTCGTGATGCCAGGAAAGTACGAAGTGCGGCTCAAAATCGGCGAGCAAGTGCTTCGCCAGCCGGTGGAAGTGAAAATGGACCCGCGGATTGCTTATATTCGGAACGAATTGCAGAGTTCTTTGGATTTGCAGCTGAAGATTTCTGGCGCTCTCGGACGAAACTTTGCGGCCTATTGGCAAGTGAAGGAGGTGCGGGCGAGGCTAGGGGAGCTCAAAAAACGGCCGAAAGGTGACGCGGTGGCAGACGCGGCCGGTTCGCTGGACGCCAAGCTCGCGGCGCTGGAAGGGGAGCCAACACCCATTCTCGAAGAGCCCAAGACGGTCAGTTTTTCTGCCGTGAATGACACGTTTACAGCACTGATAGCGCTTGTGGACGGCGCAGATTTCGCGCCCTCGGAAGAATCCTTCGCCGCATATCAGCGCACCTGCAAAGCCCTGAATGCAACGCTCGAAGGCTGGCAAGAAATAAAGAACAAGGATTTACCGGCGTTCCGTGCAACCTTGAGCCAAAACACCATCGCACCACTTCCGGAATATCCCAGTGTTGGAACAATGGAAAATTGCGGCAACTAGCAGCTAGACTGGCGGCTACTTCGAAGCCGTGGCGGCTTGCAATTGTGTGAGCGCAGCCAGCACTTCCTCGCTGTGCTTGTCCGGCTTTACTTCAAGCCATACCTTTTGTACTTTGCCCTGCGGATCGATCAAAAAGGTGTGCCGCGCGGAAAGTTTGGCGTCGTTGTGAATCATTACGGAATCATACTGCGTGGAAATTTCCTGCTTGGTGTCGGCGAGAAGCTTGAAGCTTAACCCTTCCTTGGTGCAAAACTTCTGGTGCGAGTCTTCGTCCTGTACGCTGACCCCGACAATCACCGCGTTCTTGTGCTCATATTGCGCCAGGTCGCGCTGGAAATTGTGCGCTTCAATCGTGCAGCCGGTGGTGAAATCCTTCGGATAAAAATACAGCACCACCCACTTGCCTTTAAAGTCGTGCAGGCTGACCGGTTTGCCCTCCTGCGAGTTCAGTGTGAAGTCCGGCGCTGCAACTCCAACCTCAGGGGCACTGCTTGCCGCGGACGAGAAACCAGCCGCTGACGCAATCGTGAGAACAGCGACGACTACGAACGCTACTGAAACAAGCTTCATCTTTCACCTCGTTTTCGCTACACACGCTGGTACGACGTTGTTAGACACCTCAAATGGTAGAGGGATGCTCATCGAAACGCCAGCCTCCGCAGGCCGCGAGACAATTATTTTACTTAGGTTGCGTGAAGCGCCCGAATCCAATGCGGACCTGAATGGTGTTGATACCGGGGTTTGGAGTGGCCAAGCCGGCGTTGGAAATATGCATGAAGCGCACTTCCGCACTCCAGTTGTACTTGCTGCGCAGGAAATGCAGTCCCACCGCGCCCGAAGTCGTAAAGTTCACGCGCGATGTCCCTGGGGGCACCTGCGTGTTGCTGAAAAGCGTGCCCCCGGTAAGTTCTGCGTAGGGCCTCACGGCAAGGCGGTCGCCAAAATTCCACTTGAGTGCAACCGGATTCAAACCGAATCCATAAGCTGTGCCGTTGCGCTGGGTCAGCAAAAAGACCGGTACAACGTCCACCGCATACTCAAATCGCCCGCGCAAAGGACCAGGGCCGATGGGGTCGGTTAACACCCATCCATAGCGCACGCCCAGATTCCACACACCGGTATCTGAGGTGCTCCCGTTGAGTCCGTGGCCACCGCCGGTCCACACCTGCAACTCGTGCTCCCCGGCTACAGGTCCGGCCTGCGCCTGCGCGATGGGCGCCCTCAGGACGAAACACCCGATAGCTACCAGAGCTACCAGTAAAGCGCGAAACGGCGATCTCACCCGCACTTCTCCTCGAATCTCACGCACACTATACGCTGGTCAAGCCAATTCATTAAGTGGGCACGCTCGGCGCAGGCGGACCTTCGGATAGAGGTTGACATCACTCAATAAGTTAAGCACAGTTTATCCTGTAGGTTTAGTGCAATTAACACTCCAAACGCCAAAATCGTTCATTCGCCTGTAATTGTGCGGTCGTAATATTGGGATGAAGAGCGTAAGTGCGCTTGCGACGAAATCCGAGCATAGATGATCAGCATGTCCCGCTGTAACCAATATAGACACGGCCTGGTAACGGCGCTCGCCGCTTGCCTCTCGTTAATTGCTCCTATTGTGCGCGCTCAACGAGCTCCTGAATCATCGGTCCCAGCGGATCCCGCCGCGGAAGCCGATCCGATGACCACGATCTTTCCTCATCCCGAAACAGATCGCTGGTGGATTTCAGGCCAAGCCAATTTTATATCACAGTGGCATCCAGCGTTTTATTCTCCTTATCAGGGCCGCAACAGCCTCTCTCCTAAGGCGCAAGATGCGAGTTCGCGGGTCCTGACTCTCCTTACCGGCCTCCGGCTCAACAACACCGCTGAGCTCTTATGCGATGTGCAAGAAACTGGCGGCCACGGAATCGGGGAAGCGCTCGGCCTCGCCGGGTTTACCAACCTCGATGTCGTACGGAATCCCACGCTCAGCAAAGCTCCCTATATCGCCAATCTGATGTGGCACCAAATCATTCCGCTCAGTTCTGAAGACGTGCCTTCTGTGCGCACGCCATTTTCGCTCTTCAGCCACCTGCCGGCACGGCGCCTCGAGATTCGTTTCGGAAAATTAGGCTTAGCCGAATTCTTCGACTTCAATGCGTACGGGACGGACTCGAATTTCCAGTTCCTGAACTGGACCGTTGATAATAACGGCGCGTACGATTATGCCGCCGACACTCGCGGCTTTACTTACGCCGCAATGCTTGAGTACCACGATCGGCGCTGGGCCGTGCGTTTCGCCGAAGGGCTAATGCCCAAGGTCGCGAATGGCATTCATCTGGACGCCGATCTCGGCCGCGCGCACTCGGAGAACGTTGAATTTGAGATTCACCGCGGCGTCATCCGCCACCAGGAAGGCGTCCTCCGCCTGCTCGCCTACGTCAATCATGCCAACATGGGCAGCTATCGCCAGGCGATCGACGACTTCCGCGCCGGACTCACGCCCGTTCCCGACATCACCGCTCACCCGTTGCAGACGACAATCAAGTACGGCTTCGGCGCAAATTTCGAGCAGCCCATTAACGATTGGCTCGGCATTTTTGGGCGCTGGGGCTGGAACGAGGGGCAGCACGAATCGTATGCCTATACCGAAGTCGACCAAACCGTTGACCTCGGGGTGGGCGCCAGTGGCGGACGATGGAGCAGGAGATTCGATCGCGCAGGCCTGGCTTTCGTCTCCAATGGGATTTCGCGAGACCATCAACAATATCTCGCGCTCGGTGGTCTCGGGTTTCTTCTAGGGGACGGACGTCTCACCTACGGCCGCGAAAATATCGTCGAAACCTACTACACACTGCATGTCTGGCGCGGGGTTTACCCTTCCTTCGGGCTTCAGTATGTAGTCCATCCGGGCTACAATCGCGACCGCGGCCCCGTCCTGGTGCCGACTTTACGCTTGCACCTGGAGTTTTAAACATATGAACAAATCCATCGCGGCCCGTTTGCTTGTGACGCTGGTCTTTTCGGTGACCGTATGCGCACAAAGCGCGCCGCCGAGCAAATCCGTCGCGGAACGCCTGGGTTATCCCGCGAATGCGCGCTTGTTGGTCATTCACGCCGACGATTTTGGCATGTCGCACTCCGTAAACCGAGCCATTGAAGAAGCACTCGAAAAGCACTGGGTAACGTCCGCGAGCATTCTCGTGCCCTGCCCGTGGTTTCCGGAGGTTGCGCGCTGGGCCAAAGCGCATCCTGATGCCGACTTGGGCATCCATCTGGCCTTGAATTCAGAATGGACCACTCTTCGCTGGGGACCGGTTTCGCCGCAGCCCAGGAGTTCCAGCTTACTTGACCCAGACGGCTACTTGCCGCTCACGACGGAATACGTCGCGAGCCACGCGAAAATCAGTGACGTAGAAATCGAAACGCACGCGCAGGTAGACAAAGCTAAGGCCGCGGGCATCAATCTCACCCATCTCGACACGCACATGGGCGCCATCGCCACCACGCCCGATTTGCTCAAGGCTTATTTCGGCTTAGGCCAAGCCTACAAGCTGCCCCTGCTGCTCGATAGTCGGGCAGAAGCGCTCGCGCCAGGTTCCGTGCTGCTGAACGAGCTCTTGGAAATGAGGCCGGGAACACCAAAATCTGAGTGGTTCGAAGCCTACAAGAAAATGCTCGCGCCACTTCCTCCCGGCTCTTATCAACTAGTCGTACATCTCGCTTACAATGACGACGAGATGCAGGGCGCCACCGCCGACCATCCCGATTGGGGCGCGGAATGGCGTCAGAACGACTTAGACGTGGTCCGCAGCCCAGACTTCCAGAAATTCCTCAAGGACCAGGGTTTCATCCTCATCGGGTGGAAAGATCTGGCCAGGGCGCTTCCTTCACGGTGAAGCGCGCGAATGCGGTTGTTTGTCCGAGCAGTCTCAACTGGTCTCAATCAATTCTGCTGAATTTCCAACAGCCATGACGTAAAAATGCCCGGTTCGACTACACGCCGTATCTCTCGATCTAATTACCATGAAGAGTTATCAACCTGGGTAGAGTGACCATCCTGCGACTGGGGTCGCGTCTAGCTTTATTGGATGCATAAGAGGACTACCGATATAGAATGTTTTTAGCCCTAATTGCCCTCAGGGGGCCGTACTAATGTTCATCAGATTCTTTAGAAGCGTTTGTTTGGTCTTGCTATTTGTAGGCAGCCAGACAGGTTGCCGCACTAAAGAAAGCAAGACCGCGAACCGCGCCACGGACCAAGTACTTATTGGTAGCAAGCAATACGTCGTCGGACCGGGACAATATGTGGGGACGGATGATCCGCCGTGTATTCGACGTGGCATGGAGGATGTGGGTAGGATAGCGAAGAATTTTGCCGCGCAGCAAGGGACGCAATCTTTCGGATTCGTCCGGAAGGACACGCCAGCAGCGCCGCTGACCTTGAGTGCTCCGAGCGATACCGCTGGTCCATCGCTGATTGTAGATGCGGTGCAGAATACGCTTACGAAAACGGGTAGAAGCGCAACAGATTTGGGGGCAGATAAATACGCTAGCTGCGGGACGATTGTGTTTGTATTGCCCAAAGGCATTGGTCAAGTTCGAGCAGTGCTTACGGCGGGTAACGAAACAGAGGCACCGTTGCCTTGCGCGACAGTTCAGGGACAATCTATGAAATGCGACGTTGGCTCAGCGACCTGGACTTCCTTTCGCGAAGATAGATATTTTGTCGCGACGTTCAAGAATTGGTCCGAAAATCTCAGCCGTACAGCGAAAATCGATCTCTACCCCATAAATTAAACCGAGGCGTGCAACACCACGAAATCGGCAATGCTCCTCGTGCACATAACAGAGCACTGGCCGACAACGTTGAGCGGAAGAGCGTGCTGCTCCCGTCGAGGTCATAGTCGAGGTCATAGTACTGATGGCATTCGCTATGATCGGTTTTGCTTGACTGAGCGGTGATCTTGGCGTCCAATGCGGTAACGGCGCTCGTCGGCCGGCGTCCCAGGTCCAATCCGGGGTCTGCGTTCTGGCTTCCTCTCGATGGAGTTTCGTGAAACATGATGGCATTCCTCCGCGGATTGGTCAGCATCGGCCAAAACTTAGACGGAGGGAAAAATGGGTGTATTAAGAATTTTGCTAGCAGACGACCATGATGTCGTGAGAAGGCAATTACGCACCTTGATAGCAGCACAGCCAGGTTGGCAGGTCGTGGCAGAGGCGGATAATGGAACTGAAGCAGTCAGAAGAGAGAGAGAAACCAAACCAGATGTGACGTTACTAGACATTATAATGCCTTTGCTGGACGGGCTAGGAGCAGCGCGTCAGATTGTGCAGAGTGGGTCGCAGACCAAAATCTTGATTTTGTGCATGCATGAGTCTGATGTGTTAATTCACCAGGCCCTGGACGCCGGCGCGTGGGGTTGTGTGCTCAAAGCAGATGGGGCGCGAGGCCTAATCCCATCCGTGGTAAGACTGCAACACAGCAAGGTACGTCAGAAGTCGAAAGCAGATCAGATATTGCTGGATAGTTATCTGAAAAAAGGTAAAGCACTGCACGAAGAGAAATCCCAGCTCACGTCCCGGCAACGTAAAATTCTTCAACCATTGATTGAAGGTATGACGGACACGCAGATTGCTGCCACGCTGGGAATCAGTGAGAAGACAGTGGAAGCACACCGGGCGGCGATCTTGCGGATTCTAAATTGTAGCTCGACGAAGGAGCTAGTAAGGTACGCTCGCGCAACGGGATGATCGGCGGCAAAGGTCCAAGATTCCCAAGAGATTGCATGGTGGTTATATCGTTAGTGATATACATCGTAACAAAAACCTAGATTGCTTTTGACGTAAGACGATCTCAAAATTTAATCTATGGACCGGAAACTGGTGTGGAGAAATCGCGAGACGTTTCAGGGCTGGGCTTGTTCGCAATGCAGTTGGGAATTTAAACCCTCCGATCTTTCCTTTGACGAATTGACTGACGACAATAAGCGCCACTACGACCGGCGGTGCGAGGACGAATTTAGACAGCACCTTTGCTACGATTCTCCTAGAGCCATAGAAGGCAATTGATTCGAGAAGTGGCGCACTTGGCCCTTCGCAGTACTTTTGTCCTCCTGCGCGGAGACGTTTGGCTAGCCTCGCATGTCTTTATCCAGTGTTCAGTTTTGAAGGACATTTGGCTTCTTGCGGAGTCGTGAACTCCGGCTACGATGTGGTGCGGCGCGCCACGATGAGCACGGCGACGCTGATGTGACGGAAGATGGGATTTGTCTCAAGAAACCAGGAAGGCCGTTCGATTTCCCGTCAAGGCTCGCGTGGTTTACAAGTGGGTGGACCAAGCCGGCGCTCAACGCGCCGGGGAAGGGCGCACGGTGAACATTAGTGAAAACGGCGCTCTTGTGTCTTCGCCCGAGGCGCCACCAGAAGGAGCGAGCCTCCAGCTCACACTCTTTTTGCCGCCGGTTTCCACTAATCTTCCAGGCGTTACTGTGCTGATGGACGGCAGAGTCGTGCGAATTGAAAAGAGCGAACGTCCCAACCATATGGGTCGATTCGCGGTGGAGAGTCGTGCCACGCGACTGGAAGAGTGAACCATCCTGAGTGTCGCGACAGCCGCTAAAGGTGCGCTTGGGGATCAGACGATCCCGCTTCCGCAGGGCATTGCTCAGTACAGTTCCGGGCGTCGTCTCTATAAGTGGAACCGCTGAAACACCTAGTCAGTGTGGCATCGTCCTTGCGGATCTGTCGGTCCTACTTGGCCCTCACTGGTAGGGGTGCATCCCTACCGAATGCGAACGACCGCTTCCGGCCCTCCTCCATCATCACTTACGCCGAGCAGCGTTTTGGGACCCCCGGTTCAGTTTGGCAACAAACCGTAGACCGACAGTTCCGATCGGGTGGGTACGTAGACTTTGCCATTGGCGACCGTTGGCACGGTGAATTTCACGGCGGTGCCGGCGCCATTGCCTGTGCCTTGGGTACTGTTCCAGAGTTCCGAGCTCACGTTAGTTCCATCGTATGCATGCAAAACCGCGTGACCGCAACCGGAGCAATACTGGCTGTTGTCCAGCCATTTGTGGACGAGCCAAGAGAAGAGACAGACCGGGTTGAGCCGGGGAATCCAAAACTGCCCGGAGAGAAGTGTGTCGCGGGCAAAGTGAATTGGCTACTGGCCGCGCTAAAGGTGTACTGATTGAGGTGGCCACTCGCGCTTGCGATGTAAAAGAAGTTGTTCCAGAAAGCCCCGGTTGCGAAAATTGAATTCCCGAGATTTATACTCTGAACGACGTGGTTGCTGGCACTGTTAAAGTGGCCCATGTTGTCGCGGTTAACGAGGTAGGGCGTGCCGGGTTTGCCGCCGCCGATGAGAAGGTGCTGGACCAGTCCTGACGGCTGATCGACGAGGATGGCGGCACCGCCGCCATGATCCTGATCGCCACCGTTGATCGAAGCCTGATTGTCTGGAGTGAAGTAATCGAGCACATGCAGACTGCCGGAAGTGCTCAGCTTGATGGTCGAGTCTCCATAATTAGACCCGCCAGTGTTAGCATCGAAAGAGCCATTTCCGGTAAGGAAATAGAGGTTGTTGCTCGAATCAGCCGCCGGCGCGCCGCCGGACATCCAGATCCCTCCGTCTGAGTTGGAGCCACTCACGAAATTCGGAGTGCTATTCCAGACCGCGCCAGGACCGGCGCCAACGTTATTGGCCGCGAAACCGATGACCCATCCATGATATGGCCCATTGTCGCCATGGGAGGCCCACGCAATATAGACCACACCGTTTACCAGGGCGAGACCCGGGCGCTGATTTTCACGTAGAGCATCAAACGGAACAACACCGTTACTGGAGCCATCACCCGTGCCAGGAACGGTGATCGAAGGCGTGAGTTCGTACGGGGCACCGAACTTCTCTGTGTGGTCAGCCAGGTTCAAGGCGTGCAGACGTTTGTGGCAAGAAGCCGAGGGAGTGCAAGACGTCCCGTTGTTCTTGGATTTGCTGACGACGTAGAGAGTATTCGTCGACGGATCGATGACAGGAGTTCCGACAATGCCGATGTCGGGCTGGATGTCACCGGTCGAGACATCGCCGGCGTTCAAGTAGGTCTCTCCGGAACCAAGCAGGGATGCCGTCCAATAGGTCACACACGGGCTCTTGTCCGCGTCGAAGGCGTAAACCCTATCCCGAGAAGAAGCAACAAAGACAACGTTTTGCGTGCCGCCTCCGATCTTGAGATTGGGGACCCAGAGAGGTTGCGCATAGGCGGGTGAATCGATGGCGCAGGAGAAAAGCTTGCCGAAGGTTGACGATGTGACATTGGGGAGTGAGGGCGTATTCATAAGTGTTCGTGCCGTCGCGGGAAAGGTTGTTGTGGTAGGTCGTGACGCCAGCGAGGTCAGTGATTCCCACAGTAAAGGAAGCACTTTTGGTGTTATCGGTAATGCTATGACTGTGATG
>Ga0210400_10004848_pt1 | contig 11542 bp, 11 predicted proteins | sample IncBWH26MmetaG_FD_155456 | JGI IMG/M metagenome (GOLD analysis project Ga0210400, IMG submission 155456) | Forest soil microbial communities from Barre Woods Harvard Forest LTER site, Petersham, Massachusetts, United States - Inc-BW-H-26-M | ecosystem: Environmental > Terrestrial > Soil >...
CTGTACGGCATGGATGAAAAAGAAACCGCCGTCTACGGCGCCAATTGTCTCATGGCCAGAAGACTTGTTGAGCGCGGCGTGCGGTTCGTTGAAGTCTACAGCGGCTCCGGCTCGGGCTGGGACGCGCACCAGGACGTCAACAACAATCACACCAAGTGGTGCAAGGCTTCCGATAAGCCGGTGGCTGGTCTGCTGGCCGATTTGAAAGCCCGCGGGATGCTGAACGATACGCTGGTCGTCTGGGGCGGCGAATTCGGCCGCACCCCGTTCGCCCAAATCTCGGCCGGGCAGACCCCCGAAAAATACGGCCGCGATCACAATCCCTGGGGCTTCACCATGTGGATGGCGGGTGGCGGCGTCAAGGGCGGCCAGACCATCGGGACCACCGACGAGATCGGCCTGCGCGCCGTCGACGAACCGCATCACGTGTGGGACATCCAGGCCTCGATCCTTTATCTGCTCGGTCTCGATCACCTGAAGACCACCTATATGCACAATGGCCGCGCCGAGCGGCCCACCGTCACTGGCGGGAACCTGATTACGAAACTGTGGGCGTGAAATCCCTGGCGCTGATGGTGTTCCCGATTGCCCTCGCGGTTACGACTGCCGCGCAATCGCCAACGCCACAACTACCAGAGGGTCCCGGGAAAGAATTAGTGGAGGCGGTTTGCACCGCCTGCCATACGCTGGAGCGCGTGGTGGCGAAACGCGCCACCAAGGCCGAGTGGCAGGATAAGGTACTGGAGATGCTCCAGGAGGATCCGGACATCACCCAGCAGGAGCGAGACCAGATCGTCGATTATCTAGCCAAGAACTTTCCGCCCAAGCCGGTTTCAAAATGAGCCCATTGACATGGTCAAGCTGTTGATAGTACTCTAGTTCGAAGTCTCTGGAGGTTTTAATCATGAGAACTAAGTTCGTTCTGATTGCAGCGAGTCTCGTGGTTGCTGCTGCCGTACCGATGCTGGCACACCACTCGATCGCGGCGGAATTTGATTCGACTAAAACGGTGACAGTGACGGGTACCGTCACGAAACTGGACTGGATGAATCCGCACATCTGGGTATATCTCAGTGTGAAGGACGAAAGCGGCAAGGTCACCAGGTGGCAGTTCGAGGGTGGTCCTCCGAACTCGCTGAGACGGAACGGGTGGACAAAGGATTCCCTGAAGGAAGGTGACACGGTCACCGTCGAGGGTATTCGCGCCAAGGACCCCGTGAACGCCGAGGGCGCCTACGTAGGCAACGCCCGTAACGTTACTCTGCCTGGCGGCAAGAGGGTCTTCAGCGGCTCCGCCGAGGACGGCGGCAAGCAGCAATAACAGCGCGTCTCCGTCCCGCTCCCGTTACGACTTAAGGTGGGCGGGATTGGTGCGTGGGCGCTGCTTCTGTACGCCTTCAAAGATCTCGTTGAAGTCGCGGAACAACGCCTTGTAGTTTTCCGGATCGCGATATTCTTTCTTCTGGTATCCCTCCCGCAGTTCCTCTAGTTCTTCCACGCGCGCCCATCCTTCGGGCAGCGCATAGGCGTAATAGGGATACTGCGGCGGCACGTTGCGGGCTAACACCACATTGATCTTCCTGCCCCGTTTGCGTGCGGCGTACACGCGATGGATGCCATCATTGATCAATAGAACCTTCGTGCCGTCGCGTTCCACGGATTCCTCGATCACGGGCGGCAGAAACGGGATCGGCGCGTCATGATCCGGATCGCTTCCCTCGGGCCAGAACAGCAGCGCGCCGCGTAAGGCAAAGATGTCGATCCCACGCGGCTCGAAGGCGTCCGCCACGTCCAGAATCGCCTGGACGCCGTCCCGCAGTACGTAACGCTGCGCCGGCGTGAGGGCGCTCGGATCGGTTTCGATGACTTCGAGTGTCGCGTCGCGATACACTTCGGCGCGGTCGAACCCTCGCAGGCGAGTGCGTTTGAGCCGGCTCAGCAGATCGGCTTCGGTGAGCAGGTCGTACTTAGTAATGTGCATGACTTAATAGTTTGGACGGTTCCAGCTCCGCGATAGAATTCAGCGTGAGATCGGGCGGCGGTGCGTCTCCGTTCAGCACGTCGATCAAGTCGGCCTTCTCCTTTTCCGGACGGTGCAGAACCCACACCGTGCGCATCCCCAGCTCTATGGCGGGCCGGATATCGTTCTTGTAGGTATCACCAACCATGACGGCGTCTTCCGCGCGAGCTTCGACGGCGCGAAGAGCCAGTTGGAAGAACGCCGGATCCGGTTTCATCAGCCCGGTCTCGAAGGAGAGAAACTGAGGCTGGCCGGCCTCCTCCGGAAACTCCTGCTTGAAGTGTTCGTAGAACGGCGGCCAGATATTCGAGAGATATGCTCTCGGAATCCCGGCCGATTTGAGCTTCTTGATCACCTCGCGCGCGCCCGGCAGAACATAGGCTTCCTCAAGCTGGGCATTCCAGAGCGTGGTGCATGCCTCCAGCGCCCGGTCGTAACCGACGCGCAGCCGATTAACAATGGTGTTCGCCAGTTGCTCCGGATCTCGCGCGGGCGAGCGGAACAGGACTCGTTCCAGCTCTGCTACCACCTCCGGGCCGAATCCCAGCATTTCTGCGAGCCGCCGAGCGGGACCGAATGGCGGTCCGTCGATCAAGGTCGAGCCGATGTCGAAGAAGACGATCACGATTGTTGCTGGAACAACGGGAACAAGCGGTGCTTTTCTTCGTCGGCGTGTGCTAACTTCATTCTAGCTTCGGTGCGTGCAAGTTCACGACCAAGGTAAAACGCATGAGAGATCTCAGACACTGCCACATCGCGCGCTAGCTGCCGCTCAATCTCCTCTGCACTCTTTCCGCGGTACTCTCCGATCTTCATTCCGTCGTATGAGTGTTGGACGACCAATTCCCAAGTCTTCGTATCAATGGTCATTGTGAACTCACCGTTCGGATCCATACGGAGTTTGTGCTTGCCCGTAAGCGGATCGACTACATCATTACTATCTTTGCTGCTCGCTATTTTTCTCGCTTTGTCTAGTGAGGTCACATCGATACTGATAGAGTGACTGAACACTGTAAGCGGACCGGGCTCGATACCAGCCATCTTTGATACGAACTGCTGGATCTTAATTAGTCCGTAAACGTTTTCCGGCCAAGCTTCCATGGCGTTATGGGAACGAAACGTCGCCGTGAGCGTCAGCTTGCCTTCAAACTTCCGAAAGAATGCAGAGACAAAACAGGGAGTATCTGTGCCCTCGGGTAGGTCACGGGCATTGTCCCAAAGGGCTATATAGGCATGTCGAGATTCCGACTTCTCTCTGAGGCGGTGCCCAACAATGTTCAAGGAATCAACGTTAGGAAAGTAGCCGCGCAATCGATTTCCATAAGTATAGGCGAGGTCAGGAGGCTTATTTGCATCGAGGATGCGCTCCTGGTATCCGCGAAACTTCTCCAAGCTGAATCCGTATTGTTGCAAGACTTCATCAGGCTCCTCTTGGGGATGCTCAATGACCACCTTAATGTTCTGCAATTCGACACGGCCCTCGGGCCCAGTTCTCTTCGCGACAATATTGCGGTGGCCGAAACGGAACAACCTAAAGATCAACTCCGACCATGCCTCCATTGGAGTATCACGGACAATCGTGTGGCTACGCGGCTCCGAAGGGAAACGCGTTACAGTCGGCTCAGGAATCGGCGGTGGTTCAATCCGCTCCAGTCCGAAAAGTTCTGGCGGCGGAAGAGTATCGAAAAACGCTTTGAGGGCTTGTTTGGTTGCAGGGTCACCAACGTCATTAAGTTGCTTAAACTCAGGCTTTCTGGCGAACTGTTCCGGCTGCACACAGCCGTCAATCGTCCGGTTGGTATTGCGAATCCGAAATGCTTTAGCCCCTAAAAACTCGACTTCTTCGAGGCCATGCTCGAAGAAGTTCAAGAGCCACTCACGTGAGTTGGAGAGATTTTTTCCGAGAACTACTATCCGCTGGATTTGTGGATTCCAGAGCAGATTTCTGAGCATCTGGGGAAGCCCATTTCCATAGAGGTTGGATATGACTGCGATTCGGGAAGAGTCAGGCGAAAGATCAACCCCCGCTTCTTGAAGAATTCTCAGCGCAGACTCAACCTTGGACCACAGAGTGGTGATAGCAACATCGCCTGAAGGATTGACAAGTGTCAGGCGGTCATCGTAGTAACGTGGCTCAAACTTGAGTGCCACGCTGTATTTTACCCCACTGTTAGGCACAAGCGCGTGTAAGTTGCAAAGGATCCACCTCACTCGCGGACGAGGGGACCGTTAGAAATTCCACTTTATCCCAAATCAACCTAAGCGTTGACCGACATGTGGGGCATCCAACGACTCACGAACGGGTGGTTTCTTACCAGCAGCAACAAGGCAACTGTCTTCCGCATCCCGGAAGACTTGGATGAGTTCTACGAACGAGTCGGTGTCAACAAAAAACGTACCGTGACTAAAAAGGTAGTAATCTTCAAGCGCCTCGTTGACAATCTCAAAATCCTCATCCTCTATATCAACCCGAAATATCGGTTCCTGCTGCGACAAGGTTTGGGCCTTGATACTGTCGAGTAATCTGACAAGGGAACCGAGCGTTTTGGTCGGGCCGCGATTGTGCGACACACGTCCGGCCTGCCAATCCATGGCTTCGACCAGCAGTTTCAGATATTCCCATCGAGCGGAAACCTGCACACACCCATTATACTTCGCGTCAGTGTGGCTTCTCTCAACGTCGACTTCCCGGCACCCAAAAGCGCTTACGCTTTCGCCACGATCTGTGACGGATCGGCCCCGACGCGTCCGGTCATGTCCTTAGCCGTCGCAGCCGCGAGTTTGAAGTTGAACTTGATGCTCGGCAGAGTCGGAATCGGCGAATTCGGGTCCTTCTCGTTGACCTTGGTCACCAGCGATTCGGTCACGCCGAACACCGTATCGGAATCGACGTGCGGATCGCCCGCCAGGTACAGCGCCGTTACGACCTCGCGATAGCCCGGCGCCCCGACGATAAAATGAATGTGCGCGGGCCGGTACCCGTGACGCTTCTGCGCGCGAATCATGTCGCCCACCGGGCCGTCCATCGGGATCATGTAGCCGAGCGGCGCAACAGTGCGAAGGTGGTAACGGCCTTCGCCGTCGGTATGGAAGTGGCCACGCAGGTCCATCTCAGATGGATCGTGCTTCTGCAAATCGTAATTGCCGGTTTCATCCGGCTGCCAAACCTCGACCGAAGCATTCGCCACGCCCTTCCCCGTCCCATCCGTGACGCGTCCGTAGAGGACGACTTCCAGTCCGTTGGTGGGCTTGGTCACGATGGTATCGCCCAGCTTCATCTTGGGAGAATCCTGGCGGTAGAACGGACCCACCAGACTGCTCTTGGTGCCCGCCTCAGTCGCGCGCTTGTCGTGAAGGGAGTTTATCAGCGAACTCATCCCCAGGGTATCGGATAGCAAAATGAACTCCTGCCGGAACGCAGTGCACTTTTGGCCCACGGCGGTCAGGAACGCGATCCCTTGGAGCCATTCTTCGGGCGTGAGATCGGCCTCGCGAGCCCAAGCGTGCAGGTGCCTCACCAGCGGCTCCATGATCTGTTTCAGCCGCGGATTCGGCGTCTCCGCCATCTGTTCAATGGCGGCGTCGGTGATGGTGTTTTCGTCAATCGCGCGTAGCATACGTTATTCCTTCTCGTAAAAAGTGTGGCACATTACTTGGCCTTCTGCAGCGGCCACATCTTGAAGAACTCGGCGAAGAAAATCAGAAATGGGAAGGTTATGCCGAGCAGCGCCGTCGCCAACCAGATCTCGAAATCGTTGGTGGGCGGGCCCGGCTTAAGAACGCCGGTCACCACAGGCGCGAGTGCGCCATACATCTTGGCCAGCAGGACTCCGATGACCAGGGCGGCCATGGAGTTCAAGACACCCTTCAAGGGCTGGGTGAACTTGGCGAAAAGCGAATTGTGCAGCATATTCAGCACCACGATGGTTCCAAAGATGAACGGGATCGGCCCGGATGTGAGGAAAATCATCGGATCCATGCCCATGGTATTGACGCCGATGTAGTACGCAACAGAGCCCAGCACCAGCGCCAGCAGCGTCCAGACGATGCCGAGTACGGGCTGCTTCATCACGGCCGGCGACGATGTAAACGGCCACAAATCGAAGTGCAGCATGACAAACAGGAAGGTCAGCGCAGTCACGTAGAACACCTGCGCGTTGACTCCATTAAACATCCCGTGGGGATCAAGATTCGCTCGATACCACGGAGCCCCAGCCATAAAGGTGAAATCGAAAAACAAGCGGAATAGCAGGTAGTTAATGATGTAAACCGCCGCCAGCATCGCCAAGCCGGCCCCCACCGGATTCTTGATCAGGCTGGTGAACGGCCATCCTCCAAACATGATGGCCATCCAGAACGTGACCACTACCGAAACGATCCCGAACAAGACCAAAATCGGAATAGGCGGACCAATGCCGCCGCCCACGACCCTATGGCAGATTCCACCCACGATCACGCCTACAGCGATATTCACCAGCACTAGCAGAATCCCCTTCAAAGGCTGGGGATGAGAGCTGACGAAGCCCGGATTGGCGCCCCACGTTACGCCGATGACGATTTCCATCGGAATGATAGATGCCATCACGAAGATAACCCAACTTCCGAACGTCGGGAAATCGAACAGAGAAATGACGCCGAGGGAGACCGCCATGATCAAGACGGTCGACACAATGCCAAGCGCGGGCTGTTTCAAGCAATCCTCCTACGTGGGAAGTCCGGAGTCGAGATAATATACCACAGAGCGGAACGCGGACATGAACCCGGAGCGTTGGCAGCAGGTCGAGAAGGTGTATCACGCGGCACGGCAGCGAAACCCGCAGGAACGCAGCGTTTTCCTGGACGGCGCGTGTCGCGAGGACTCGGATCTGCGCCGCAAAGTCGAGTCGCTGCTGGCTGGCGAAGCGCCCGCCAACGGCTCGGCCGAGGGCGCCACATTCACGGTCGCGCCCGCGGTGTCCAGGGAGCCTGGGCAACTTGCCGCCACCGGTTCGTGGCTGGGCCCGTATCAGGTCGAAGCGCCTCTAGGGGCTGGAGGAATGGGACAGGTTTACCGTGCGCGCGACACGCGCCTCTCCCGGCCCGTCGCGATTAAAGTCCTGACCTCCGGTTCGGTGGATCGTTTTATTCAGGAAGCGCGGGCGGCGTCCGCCCTCAACCATCCCAACATCATCACCATCTACGACGTGGGCGAAACCGGCGGCGTCTCCTACATCGTGATGGAGCTCATCGACGGCCAGACGCTGCGGCAGGCGATGGCCGGCGGACCTCTGCCGATTCCCAAACTGCTGGCCCTGGCCGTCCAGATCGCCGATGCGCTGGCGGCGGCCCACGCCAAGGGAATCATGCATCGCGACCTGAAGCCCGCCAACATCATGATCACCGCCGACGGACGGGCCAAGATCCTCGACTTTGGCCTGGCTAAGCGTGGGGCGCCGGAAACCGGGCCCGGCCTCCCCGAGGCAACCGCGGCCGAGCACGCTCTCACACAGCCTGGAACTGTTTTGGGAACGTGCGGGTACATGTCGCCTGAGCAAGCCCGTGGAGAAGCAAGCGACTTCCGCTCCGACCAGTTTTCCTTCGGCGCGGTGCTGTATGAAATGGCCACGGGACGGCGCGCCTTCGCCGGCTCGACCGAAGTCGATGCCCTGGCTGCGGTGATTCGAGACCAGCCTGAACCGATCGGCCGGATCAACCCGCAAATGCCAGCGCCGCTGCAATGGGCTGTCGAGCGGTGCCTGGCCAAGAACGCCAAGGACCGATACAGTTCCACGCGCGATCTGCTGAACGAGCTGTCCGCGATCTTGGGCAGCATCTCTCAGCCGCAAGCAGCGCCCGCGGCGACTCCGCACAATCTGCCCGCGCAGCGCACGGCTATGGTTGGCCGCGACCAGGAGCTGCAGGGCGCCCGGCAGCTGGTGATGCAGCCAAAGGTGCGGCTGGTGACGCTGACAGGACCGGGAGGCATCGGCAAAACGCGTCTGGCCGTGGAACTCGCGCGCAAGCTGCTAGATGAGTTTCCCGGCGGCGTTTACTTTGTCCCTCTGGATCGCGTCAGTGACGCAGACTTGGTTTCTTCCGAGGTTGCCAATGCTCTGGGTATCCGGCAGGCAGGGGATCGCACTCCCGCGATGGCTCTCCAGGAGCATGTCCGGGCCTCGACCGCGCCCACCTTGCTGCTGCTGGATAATTTCGAGCACGTATTAGCCGCCTCGCCGCTGGTCACCGACCTCTTGTGTGCGTCCGACCAACTCAAGATCGTGGTCACCAGCCGCGCGGCCTTGCGGCTATATGGCGAGTACGAATTTCCGGTACCGCCCCTGGAACTCCTCGACCGAAAAACGGCGTCCGTGGAACTGCTGGCGAAATCTCCTGCAGTGGCCCTGTTTCTGGAGCGCGCCACGGCCCTGCGCGCGGGCGGCCCAGGCGGCGCCGGCGGCCCAAAGATGGACGAAGCGCAAATCCGCACCGTGGCCGAGATCTGCGCGCGTCTGGACGGTCTGCCGCTTTCGATCGAGCTCGCCGCGGCCCGCACGCGTGTACTGCCGCTCGCGGCATTGCTCGAACGCGTGCGCGATCCTCTGCAGCTTCTAGCCGGCGGTCCGCGCGACCTTCCGATGCGCCAGCGGGCCTTGCGCGCGACGCTTGACTGGAGCCACAACCTTCTCGATCCGGAGCAACAGAAACTCTTCCGCCGGATGTCGGTATTTGTCGGAGGCGCCACGCACGAAGCCATCGAAGCGGTGTGCAATGCCAAGGAAGATCTGGATATCGATCTGCTGGACGCCATCGAATCCCTGGTGGACAACAGCCTGGTGCGTCGCACTGGGGCGGATCTCACCGAGCCCCGTTTCGTAATGCTCGAAACCATGCGCGAATACGGACTCGGCCGGCTGACGGAGGCCGGGGAAGAAGCGTATACGCGCAAGGCTCATGCGGCCTATTTCGTAGTGTTGGCGGAAGAAGCGGAGCCTGGGTTGATGGGCGGGGCGGGCATGCAGGAATGGTTCGCGCGATTCGATGCGGAGAGCGGGAACTTCCGAGCGGCGCTGGACTGGCTGATGTCCGCGGGAGAAGCGGAATGGGGATTGCGAATCGCTAATTCGCTCTCCCCGTATTGGAATCACCGGGGCCTGGCAGGGGAAGGCTTCCTGCGATTTCAGAAACTCCTGGCCTTGCCCGCCGCCGCGGCGACGCGCCCCAAGCTAAAAGCTAAATCCCTGGTCTCGCTGGCGGACATGGCTTCGTTCTCGGGGCGGCACACGGAGCGCGAGCGCCTCAACCAGGACTGTGTTCGTTTTCTCGAGGCGCTGAACGATCCTCGAGGCTTGCTGATGGCGCTCACTCACGCCGGTGTAGGAGCGCGTGGTATTGCAAACTACTCCGCTGCCAGATCGTACTTCGAGCGCGCCGTGGACATTGCCCGTGAATTAGGAGATGCCGCGGGCCTGGCGGCAGCCCTGACCAACCTCGCGGATGTCGTGCGGCTCCAGGAGGAATACGAGCTGTCTCGACTGCTTCTATTGGAAGCCGCGCGGCTATTCGAGGAGATGGGAGACCGTCGGGGCACAGCTTGGTCGTTGAGCCATCAAGCGGACGTGGCACGGGAACAGAAAGACTGGGAACGGGCGCGCTCGCTATATGATCAGGCACTATCGCGGTTCCGCACCCTGGAGAATCACCTTGCCGTTGCTTCCTGCATTCAGGACTTAGCCAGGCTGTCAATGGATCAGGAAGATTACCAAACTGCACAGCGCCTCTTCATGGAATGCCTTAAGCTGTACTCGGATGTCGGAGACCCGACCGACTTGCCCAGGGTGTTGGAGTCTCTGGCAACATGCTCGGCAGCGTTGCAGGAGCCGGAACGGGCCCTCACCCTGGTGGGAGCCGCTTCAACGATTCGCCAAAAATTGTTTCTGCCGCTGATGGACTCCGCCAAGCCAAAAGTGGACCAGACGCTCTCATCGGCGCGGGAGAGGCTGGGCAGCTCGGAGGCAACCGCCAGTTGGATGCGCGGCTGGACCATGGAGCCCGAGGAAGCCGTGCGATTCGCGCTAGGGGGCTGAACCGGATCTAACCCGCGGTGGCAGGTTCCATCATGCGTCGAACCGCCGAAATCCGGTTCGCAGGTACTCCCACTCGGTGGGCATGCTCTTTGATGATCTCTTCGTTGGGCGCCCAATAGATGCAGTAGACTTTGTCGTCCGTCACGTAACTGTGCAGCCACTGAATCTGGGGACCCAGGTCCTTGAGGACGCCCAGCGACTTCAGAGCGACTTCCTTGACCTGCTCCTCGGTCATCTTGCTCGCCCCCGGAATCTCACGTTCGATCACGTAGTTGGGCATGGAAAAATCATATCATGGGCAGTTTAGGATGCCACCGGGCGCTGGTGCCAAGCCCAGGCCGTCTGGACGATCCATTGGATATCCCGGAATTCCGCGGCCCAGCCAAGCACGCTCTTGGCCAGCGCTGGATCCGCCACCAGCTCCGGCGGGTCGCCCGCGCGGCGGGGACGCAGCACGTGCGGAACATCGTGACCACTGGCCGAAGCAACAGCCCGCACCACGTCCAGCACGGATTGGCCCACGCCGGTCCCCAGGTTGATCGCCGTGGATTCGCCGCCGTCGCGCAAGTAGTCCAGTGCGAGAATGTGGGCGCGTCCCAGATCGAACACGTGGATGTAGTCGCGAATGGCGGTGCCATCTTTGGTCGGATAATCAGTCCCGTACACTTCCAGCTGCGGTCGCTTTCCCATGACCGCTTCCATTGCGGCCGGAATCAGATGCAGCTCCGGTTCGTGCAGTTCCCCGAGCTCGCCTTCAGGATCGGCACCGGCTGCGTTGAAGTACCGCGGCGCTACCCACTTCAGTCCGTGTGCGATCTCATGCCAGTACAGCATCCGTTCCACAAACAGTTTGGATTCTCCATACGGGTTGACGGGCTTCTTCGATTCCTTTTCGGTGATGGGAATCGTCTGGGGGGTTCCGTACACGGCGCAGGTCGAGGAGAATACGATGTTCTTGGCTCCGGACCCGATCAGAGCGTCCAGAAAGTGAATGGTCTTGCCGGCGTTCTCGCGAAAATACTTACCGGGATCGTGATACGACTCGCCGACGTTGGCCTTAGCCGCAAAATCGATAACGTCCGTTATGCCGTGCTGCCGGACGATCTTCTGTACCAGCTCGACGTTCTCGATATCGCCGACGTAGAGAGGACCGAATTTGGCCGCCCAGCGATGCCCCGTGCTGAGGTCGTCCAGAACGACAGGCTCGCGTCCGGCCTTCGCGAGCAGTTTACAAGTGTGGCTTCCAATGTAACCGGCGCCGCCGGCTACCAAGACTGGACCTGTCAAGAAACGAGCACCTAAGGGTTATTCTACGCACAATCCGGGAATCGTTTCAAAACCGGAAGAATGGGACGGATTCCGAGGGTGTAAACTGACCCAAGAGCCAGGGACCTAATGGACTTTCCTAAGATCATAGGGGCTTCGGACTTTTTTCTCCGGCGGGTGTCTAAGAAGCGAT
>Ga0210400_10004850_pt1 | contig 11537 bp, 6 predicted proteins | sample IncBWH26MmetaG_FD_155456 | JGI IMG/M metagenome (GOLD analysis project Ga0210400, IMG submission 155456) | Forest soil microbial communities from Barre Woods Harvard Forest LTER site, Petersham, Massachusetts, United States - Inc-BW-H-26-M | ecosystem: Environmental > Terrestrial > Soil >...
ATGCGCGGTCCACCACTTGGCGTTGTTGTCGCGGGTGGCAGTCTGCTCGTAGATGTAGGGAAGGTTCTGTTCGCGGAAAGCGCCGTTGTGGAACCAGTCGTCGCCCATCCAGCCGTCGACCATGGGGTTCATGGGAACGGAGACCTTGAGCGCGGGATGCGGATGGACGAGTGCAGCGAGTGGAAGCCAGCCGTCGTAGGAGATGCCGAGGATGCCGACGCGGCCGTTGGTTTCGGGGATGTTGTGGATGAGCCACTCAATGGAGTCGTAGGTGTCGGTGGATTCGTCGACGGGAGTGGGATTCTGCGGCCCGTGCATGGGGCGGTTCATCACGTAGTCGCCCTCGGAGCCGTATTTGCCGCGAATGTCCTGAATGACGCGTATGTAGCCGCCGTCGAGGATGACATCGGTGGCATTGTCATACCCGTAGAGATTGGGCCCAAGGTGGGCGCTGGCCGCATGTGTGGTGAGCTGGTCGGCGCTGTAGGGCGTGCGGGTCAGCAGGATCGGCGCGTGCGCAGCGCCTTTAGGGACGAGAATGACTGTGTGCAGATGGACGCCGTCGCGCATGGGGATCATGATCTCGCGGCGCGCGTAGTCGAACGAGGAGGTCGCCGGCTGGAGGTGATCGGGGGTCTCGCTGGGGTAGTTGGGATACTGCGGGGCGGGGCTCTGCTGCGCCTGCATCGCGATGGGCAGCGATGCGGTGGCAGCAACAGCGGCTACACACGCCAGGACGAAGCGGCAGGAGAAGCGGATCATTCAATCGACCTCGTTGGAGATGGATGGGAACTCAAATCAAGACGGCAAAGATGCGGGAACAGATTTGAAGATTACTAGGCGACCGGACTTGGCCACAACTTTAAAAGCTTCAAGTGGAACAGTCATTGCCATGAGCTCATCGTCGCAGATGGGAGGTTTGCGCGGCTTCGAAGGGTGCGCGCGGATTTTGGGCATCTCAGCGGCAATAAATGAGTTGCGCGGATGTGTTCGAGGGCACACTTTGGCGTTGCGCGGCTCTGCTACCATAAAGACGATTGCAGTTCCCGCCGCTAAACAAGCCCATACGAGCGTAACGGCGGCAGAATTCTGGAAAGATACTAAGAAGGAGAATTGCTATGCCTTTAGTCTCCATGCGGCAGCTTCTCGACGAGGCCGCCAAGGGCGGATACGGCGTCGGCGCATTCAACGTCAACGACATGGAACAGATTCAGGCGATCATGATGGCGGCGAAGGAAACCAAGTCGCCGGTGATCGTGCAGGCCAGCCGCGGTGCGCGCCAGTTTGCCGAGGATCTGTACCTTTTTCGCCTGATCCAGGCAGCGGCGGAGCTGAATCCCGAGATTCCGATTGCGATGCACCAGGATCATGGCAACAGCTATGAGACCTGCAAGAGCGCGATCGAGCTTGGCTATACCTCGGTGATGATGGACGGGTCGCTGAAGGAAGACGGGAAGACTCCGTCGACGTTTGAAGAGAACGTGGAAGTGACGCGCAAAGTAGTTGAGTATGCGCACGCGCGGGGCGTGACGGTTGAGGGCGAGATCGGCGTTCTGGGCGGCGTCGAAGATGGACATGGCGCGGGTGGCACGGGACTTGAGCACATCACCGATCCCGACCAGGCGGTCGAGTTTGCAGAGCGCACCGGGGTTGACGCGCTGGCCATCGCTATCGGCACTAGCCACGGCGCTTACAAGTTCACCAAGAAGCCGGATGGATCGGTGCTGAAGATGGACGTGCTGATCGCGATTCACAAGCGGCTGCCACACACGCACCTGGTGATGCACGGCAGCTCGTCGGTTCCCAAGGACCTGCAGGACATCGTGAACCAGTACGGCGGCAAGCTGAAGCAGACGTGGGGCGTTCCGGTCGAGGAGATTCAGCTGGGCATTCGCAACGGCGTGCGCAAGATCAACGTCGACACCGACAATCGTCTCGCCATCACGGGCGCCATTCGCAAGGTGTTCGCGGAGACGCCGGAGAAGTTTGATCCGCGCGACTACCTCAAGCCGGCACGCGAGGCGATGAAGAAGGTTGTGGCGCTGCGCATGACGCAGTTTGGCCAGGCCGGACACGCGGGCGACTACAAGCCGATGGCGATCACCGAGATTGCCAAGGGCTACGCGAACGGCACGCTGGACACGCGTCCTTCGATGGCGGCAACCCGCTAGCGGTTTCTCACAGTCGAAGCAAAAACCTGATGGCCGCTCCGCAATCGCGGGGCGGCCATCAGGTTTTGCAGCGGGGAGGGAATTCTACTGGTCGCCACCCAGTACGTTTTCGATTGCTGTAATGGTTCCGAAGAGGCCGTGTTGTTCGCCATCGCTGCCGGCGGCGAAGTACAGAGTGGTCGAGGGTCCTGAAGTTCCTCCGCTGCCAAACATGATGTCCCACAGGCCATCAATGGCAATCGGTGTGTTGGTTGCATCATTCAGGAACCCTTTGAACTGGCCGGTGACAGGGTCAAACACATCAATGTTTCCGCTGCCGAACTGACCCACGAGGATGTCGTGGCTGTAAGCGCCAAAATCAGCTGGGGCCTGCGTTATTCCCCAGGGCGCATTGAACCACCACCCAGGTTCGAGGCGATTGATGAGATGTCCCCAGGGGGAATACACATCAACATAACCGAGGCCCGCTCCGTCTACTTCATCGTGCTTCTGGCTGTCCTGCCTGGCATAAGCGACGTAGAGATTGCCGCCGATGTTCTGGATGTTGAAGGGGGCATATCCGGCGCGAACATGATCGTCGCGGAACGCCTGTTCCCCAAGAGAAACAAGATGGAAGTTCTTGTCGTAGACATTCACGCGGCCTTTTCTGAAGTCAGCGACGTAGAGAAAATTTGTCGCGCCGCTTTTGGGGTCGTTGATCGTCGCCAACGCCGCACCCTTGAAGACCGAGGCGCTCTTTGTGTTCACCATGATAACGGCGGAGGCGCCGCCGTTCCAGGCTGAAACCGTACCATCTTCGGTGACGAAGATGAAGGCTGCGGGTTTGCCGGGCGCAAGGTCGAAGTCGGTTGTGCCATTGAAGACCTGGCCCGTCGGCGTACCGGTTGGGCTCATGGTCGGGTCGCCAGTGGGGATCGTGACCACCAGGGATTCCGCGGTGCCGGTACCCGTGTAAAGCGTAGCCTTCCCGGTTCCGTTGTCCGATACCCACCAGGGAGAGCCTGAACTGCGCGACATTCCCCATGGATTCACAAGGTTCGGATCTGTGGCGGGTGCCACTCCGGAGGTGTCTGCGATGAGATTCGTTTGCTTGTAGTGTTGGACCTGCTGGGCATGAGAGGCGATTCCAACGGTAAGCAGGCTGATCAATGCAAAACTCGGGGGATGCGCAAAAACGCGGATTCCGACTTTGAACATGGTCACTCCTTCTTGGCTGTTCCTATTTGAGCTGAACGGCGATGACGAGAGGAACGTCTGAACGTCGACCAAAGATAGATGGACCTGTTTAGGAAGATGTCAGCAAATTGTCATTGGGAGATGATTATTTCGAGACAGCCGGGCGTACCGAGGGCCAGGTGGATATCCCCTGACGAACTCTGGAAGCGCCCGCGGGGCAGGAAAAACGTAATAGAACTGTCGCTTCGATTCATGGTTACTACTGGGTCGAGACGTCGAGTTCTGCGGCAGGCCTCGATTTTGCATCCAATTTCTTCGTATCCGTTCGTCTCCGGACCGTGCGCGAGCGCCGAGCGGAAAGGAATCCATCCGACAACACCCGTCCCAGAGACGCATTTCTGAAGAATCACTACTCGAGGCGAGTCCATGAAGACCTTCCCCCACCTCCTGTTCGCACTCCTGATAGGTTCTGTGCCAGCCTACGCAACCGTTACCGTGAACTCTCCCGCACCGGGAACTACGGTAGTGTCGCCGGTGCATTACATTGCAAGTGCAACCACGAGCACATGCGCGCAAGGCGTAGCGTCCATGGGCATCTATGTCAACAATCAGCTGATCTATGTGGTGAACGCCGTGCAAATGAACACCTCCATCTCGTTGGCGCAAGGCTACGAGCACACGGTGGTGGAGGAGTGGGACAGGTGTGGCGGAGCGACGTTTACGACCATCAACCTGACCGTGACCCCGCCGCCAAAGACTGGTGTCAGCATCATCGCGAGTCCAACCACGATCACGGCGGGCAGCCCCACGACGCTGGATGTTGCGGCACAGGATGCGACCCAGGTAACGGTCACGGGAAGCAATGGAAGCACCTATCCATTGCCCGCCAGCGGCGGAGTGGTGACGGTTAGCCCGACTGCGACAACGACCTACACGGCCGAGGCCACGGGTTCATCAGGGAATGTCTCAGCCCAAGAGACCGTCACGGTGATTCCGGCAGCCGATCTGAGCCAGATCCAACACGTGGTGTTGATGCTGCAGGAGAATCATACCTTCGACAACTACTTCGGCATGCTGAATCCGTACCGCAAAGCCAACGGATGGGAGGTTGGCGACGACGGCAAGACGTATCTTGTCGACGGAATCGACGACAAGCTCAACACAATCAGCAACCAGGATGACCAGGGCACGACGTATCCAATCTACAAGTTCAGAACGACCTGCATTGATGATGAGACTTCGGCGTGGCTGGAAAGCTACGGTGATGTCAACCGGTGGGATTTCTCTACGACACGCGCTATCAACATGGATGGATTTGTACACATCGCCGAGGGCTATGCCAACAACTGCAACAGTTCGAAGACCTGTTCGGGAAGCTTTACAGACACGACCGGCGAACGCGCCATGGGCTACTACGATCAGGAATTTCTGAACTACTACTACTACATGGCGTCGCAGTTTGCGGTCTCGGACCGGTGGTTCTCGCCGGTGTCGAGCAAGAGCGTTCCCAACCGGATCTCTGTGTTTACGGGCGGCACGACGCAGGGTCTCGTCTTCGATCCGGGAAGCAACGACAATCTGCCGCAGTTGAACATCCCAACCATCTTCCAGGAACTCGACGGCGCCAGTGTTTCGTGGAAGGTCTACTACACCACCACGCAGGACCTATGTCTTGCTTCGAATCCCTGTTCCACTTCGGCGAGCGGAAATTATCCGGATACCACCTTCTCGATCTTGAGTTACTCGTATAAATATCTGTACGAAAACCTGAGCAAGGCTGCATGTACGGGAACAACGAAGCCCTCGAGCACGGTTGGCGATCCGACGGATTCATTCTGCATCGATACCAACCACGTGGCACCACTGTCGCAGTTCTTCACGGACCTGAAAAACAACACACTGCCGAGTTTCGCGTTCATCGAGTCCGGTTCGGGGATCAACGACGAACATCCGGGGTCGGGCCAATCCATCCTGACAGGGCAAGCGCAAGTCGCAAACATCCTGAACCAGTTCATGACGAGTTCGTCGTGGAAGAACTCGGTATTCTTCCTCAGCTACGACGAGGGTGGTGGGCCGTACGATCACGTTCCGCCGGTGCCAGGCTATTCCAACCAGAACACCGATGCCTCGCTGGGAACCATTCCAGACATTTCGCAGATTGCGGTGAATCCGGATGGCTACAACCCGTGCGTGCCCAGCGGTGGAGTGCCGACGACCCACTGCGACCTGCTTTCGGGAGACCCGGGGACCAAATCTACGGATGCGGCGACGCAAAAGGGCTTCGCGGCGCAACTGGGTTTCCGTCTGCCGAATTTGATCGTTTCGCCGTTCACGCGGCGGCACTATGTTTCGCATACGCCGATGGATCACACGGCGGTGATCAAGTTCGTCGAGACGCGTTTTCTGGGCAGTTCTGTACATCTGACGAACCGCGACGCGGTGCAGCCGAATCTGTTGGAGTTTTTCGACTTCAGCGGGGTGCCGTGGTCGACGCCGCCTACTCCGCCGGCACCGGTGACGCCCTCATCGCTGGGGTATGATCCCTGCCTGCCGGAGAGCCTGGGACCTTGATCTGAAGAAGGACATGCAAAGAAGGGTCGATCTGCTCAGGCAGGCGGCCTTTCGCTTGCCCGAATCATCACGGCACCTTCTTATCCGTCGGGATGGTGCTGACGCAGGATCTTCTGCTGGCTCACGGCGTCGCCATCTCCGCGCTTCAAGCTCACGAAGACGATTGTGGAGAGAATCGTGAGAGAGCCGAGCAAGCGGAAGGCGAGGTGGATGCCGTGGATCATCTCTTCCGGAACTCTGGATGCGCCGCTTGGCACGAAGAACGCTGTTGTCAGTCCGGCTGCCGCTACGCCGAAGCTGATCGACATTTGTTGCATGGTGCTGGCAATGGTGCTGGCACTGCTGGCGTCATGCTCGGAGACGTCGGCATAGACGAGGGTGTTCATGCTGGTGTACTGGAGCGATGTGAATGCGCCGTAGAAGTAAGCCAAGACCAGGATGAACCAGACCGATGTGTGCAGGCCGATGGTTGAGAAAACGACAAGCAGGATGCCAATGATGATCGTGTTGGAGATGAGTACGCCACGATAGCCGAATGTGGACAACAGGCGGCGAATCACGGCCTTGATACTCATGGCTCCGAGTGCCTGCGGCATGATGAGCAGTCCGGACTGAACGGGGCTGAAGCCAAGGCCGGTCTGATAGAGCAGGGGAAGCAGAAACGGCACGCCGCCGATTCCAAGGCGCGTGAAATAGCTGCCGTTCACCGATGCGCGGAAGGTGCGGATCGTGAAAAGTTTCAGGCGAAGCAGGGGAAATTCCAGCGTCCGCGCGTGTAGCCAGTAGCCGATCAGGAGCGTGATGGACAGACCCAACAGGCCGACGATCTCGCTTGCGCCCAAGGTGTGCTCGCCGAAGACTTCGAGCACATAGGAAAGCAGGGCAATGCCGGACCCGAAGAGGATGAGTCCGACGATGTCGAGCGGCGGAGTATTTTCTTCAGCGTAGTTTGGCAGGTGCAGGTAGACCATGATCAGGCCGATGATTCCGATGGGGATGTTGAGGAAGAAGATCACGCGCCAATGGAAGTAGTCGACGATGAGGCCGCCTGCCACGGGGCCCAGCATGGGAGCAATGAGGGCGGGAATGGAGACGAAGCTCATGATGCGGACGAGGTCGGACTTGGGGAATGTTCTGACCAGAGTCAGGCGACCTACCGGGACCATCATGGCTCCGCCCATGCCCTGAACGACGCGAAACGCTACGAGAAGGTGAATGCTTGTCGAGATGCCGCAGAGAAAAGAGCCGAGCGTGAAGATGCCGATGGCCGAGGCAAACACTCGTCGCGTTCCAAATCTGTCGGCCATCCAGCCGCTGATAGGAATGAACACAGCGAGGCTAAGCGTGTAGCTGGCGAGCACAGCTTTCATGCTGAGGGGCGTCACGCTCAATGCTTCGGAGATGGCGGGCACGGCGGTGTTCAGGATGGTTGTGTCGAGCGACTCCATGAAGAACGCGACTGCAACCAGCCAAGGCAGCAGACGCAAGGCGGCATCAGAGGGTACAGGTGCTTGTATCGCTTCGCTGGAACTGGGAGATGAGCTCATGGATTTGGAAAGAGAGGATGACTAAGTCTGGCCGGACTGCATGAATGTTCGGTTAGATGCGTGGGCTTTGGCTAGGTCGTTGCCGGCGCGATAGACGGTTCGCGGCGGGGAATTGAATCCACGCCAATTTCCTGGTCTTTATATTGCAGCTGGTAGAGCTTCCAGTAAAGGCTGCGGTTGGCGAGCAATTCCTGGTGGGTGCCCATCTCGCGGAGCTGGCCCTTGTGCATGACGAGGATAATGTCGGCACGCTGAATCGTGGAGAGGCGATGCGCAATAAGGACGCTGGTACGGCCCGCGACCATGCGTTCGAGAGCCCCGCGGATGCGAAGTTCGGTATCGGTGTCGACGCTGGAGGTGGCTTCGTCGAGGATGAGGATGCGGGGGTTGAAAGCAAGGGCGCGGGCGAAGTTGATGAGTTGTTTTTGGCCGGTGGAGAGGGAATTGCCGCGCTCCTGCACCGGCTCATTGAATTCGGCGGGCAGCGATTCGACGAAGTCCAGCACGTTGACGTCGCGAGCGGCCTGGCGCATGGCCTCCTCGGTAATGGCCTCGTTTCCGAAGCGGATGTTTTCGGCGATTGTGCCGGTGAAGAGGAACGGGTCCTGCAGGACAACTGCGAAGTGGCTGCGCAGCGCGGCGAGATCGAGTTCACGGAGGTCAACGCCGTCGAGGCGGATCGATCCCGCGGTGACGTCGTAGAAGCGCATCATCAGGCTGGTCAGCGTAGTCTTTCCGGCGCCCGTGTGTCCGACGATGGCTATGGTCTGGCCGGGTTCGACGGAGAAGGAAACGTCTTTGAGAATCCACTCGATGTCCGAGAGCGTGCCCAGTTCCTTCGCCCGCTGCGGTGAATCGGCGATGCTGTTGAGCAGCTCGTTCTGTTCGGGCGTCAGCTTCTGATAGGTGAACCATACATGACGGAACTCGATGCGGTTTGATCCGTCGCCGGTGCGGGGATTGGCAGGGCTGACGATTTCAGGTTCGGTATCAAGCAGCTTGAAAATACGCTCGCATGCGGCCATTGCGGCTTGCAGGATGTTGTACTTGTCGCTCAGGTCCTGGATCGGGCGCCAGAAGCGCTGCGAATACATGTTGAAAGCGGCCAGCATGCCGATCGTCACGGTCCCGGAGAGCACGCCGAAGCCGCCGCGCCAGATGACGAGCGCAATGGCTATGGAAGAGAGGATTTCAACCGCGGGGTAGTAAAGAGCATAGGCGAAAATCGTGTCCTTGAAGGCGATCATGTGCAGGCGGTTGACTGCTTCGAAGTCGTTGTAAGCGCGCTGCTCGCGATTGAAAAGCTGCACCACCGCCATGCCGCTGATGTGTTCCTGGGTAAAGCTGTTGATGCGGGCGATGGCGGCGCGCACGCGGCGATAGCTCTCGCGAACACTGTTGCGGAAGAGGCGCGTGACGATGAGGATGAGGGGCAGAACCGCGAAAGCCAGCAACGCGAGCCACCAGTTGATGTTGAGCATCACGATGGCCATGATCGTCAGGGTGAAGAAGTCGTCGACGATGGCCAGGATGCCGCCAGTGAACATTTCGTTGATGGCGTCCACGTCAGAGGTAATGCGCGTGACCAGCCGGCCTACCGCGTGGGTGTCGAAGAAGCCGACGTGCATACGCTGCATGTGCTGAAAGATGTCGCGGCGCAGGTCGAACATGATCTTCTGTCCCGTCCACTGCATCAGGTAGGTCTGGATGAATTCGAAGAGATAGGCGGAGACCTGCGCGACCAGAAAGATCAAGGCCAGCCGGGTGATGCCGTGCATGGGGTCAGCAGGCAGGTGACTGAGAAGAAAGCTGGTCGGTCCGCCTTCATGGCTCAGAATTGTGCTTCCGGACGAGCCCTTGTCGGTCGGAAAGTAGCGGTCGATCCCCACCATGACAAGGTAGGGGCCAGCCACATCACTCATTGATTTCAAGGAGATGGAGAGCGAAGAGATGACAGCCTGCCACCAGTACGGGCGCAGATAGTGGCCAAGACGCTTGATCAGCCGGGAGTCGTAAACCTTGCCAACCGGATCCTCGTCGGTCTTTTGACGAGCATCCCCATTGCGGGGATCGCGCTCTTTTGCCTTTATTTGGCTGGGTTTTTGCTCAGCTTCGGGCATCGCTTAACAGGGACTTCCAGTATTCATTGTACGGGTTGCGGAATCGGGCGTTCGGAGCTTGCCGGCGAATTTGAAGGCATGGAAGTGAGCTTCGAAGGGCGTCTGATCCGCCCTTAAGATTACTCTTACCTGCTTTAGACTCGGGAGGTGGGATTGAGTCAGTCCGTCCAGTCCATCACGGCTGCGCCAGAGGCGCGCGAGGCACCCAAGGTGGTGCGGCGGGGAGATTACGTTTATCCTCCCGGCTTGCGGTTCAACCTGCCTTTTTACAGGTTCCATAGATTCTTTGACCCGAGAAATCCCATTCTGCTGTTCGAGCACCTGCGGCGATACGGGCGCGCGGCACATTATCGCATCCTGCTGCACGATGTTGTTTTGTTGAATGATCCGGCAGATATTGCCGAAGTGCTGATCGACAAAGCTTCATTCTTTGGCAAGGACCGGACGCAGAAGCGCATGAAGATCCTCCTGGGCGAGGGCTTAATCACATCGGATGGCGAGACGCACAACAGGGGCCGGCGCATTGCCGCTCCTGCCTTTCACCGGCGCCGCATCGAGCGATACGCGACGCAGATTGTTGAACTTGCAGCCGCAGTCCGCGTGCGATGGCAGCCCGAGGCAGAACTGAATATAGCCACCGAAATGATGGGGCTGGCATTGCAGATCACGGCACGCACTCTATTCGATACCGAAGTGACTGCGGAGATTCACGAGATCAATGAGCAGGTAAATATCATCATGGATCTTTATCACTTTTTGGTCACGCTGCCGCGAGCCGAGCTTCTGTTGAATGCACCTTTACCAAAGATGCGGCGTTTTCGCGCGGCCAAGAAGAGGCTGGATGAAGTTGTAGACGGCATGATCCGGGCTCGACGCGCGGAGGCAAATCTGGGCAGCGGTCATGCCGATCTGCTTTCAATGCTGGTGGCGGCGCGGGACGATCAGGCCGGAGGTGACGGGCACAACTTGGATGCGCAGCAAATTCGCGATCAGGTTCTGACGCTGTTTCTCGCCGGGTTTGAGACGGTAGCCAATGCCTTGGCCTGGACATGGCTATTACTGGGGCAGAATCCCGCAGCCGAGGCTCGATTGCATGCGGAGCTGGATTCCGTTCTCGGCGACCGATTGCCGACGCTTGAGGACATGCAGCAACTGCCCTACACAGCGATGGTACTTTCTGAATCTATGCGGCTGTATCCGCCGGCCTGGGCGATGGGACGCGAAGTGCTCGAGGATGTGTCGATCGGGCCGTATCGGTTTCGCAAGGGGACGATGGTCTTCTTCAGTCAGTACATTGTGCAGCGCGATCCGCGCTGGTTTCCTCATCCGGAACGGTTTTGTCCCGAGCGATTTACGTCGGAAGCCAAAGCGGGCAGGCCACGGTTCGCTTATTTCCCATTTGGCGGAGGCGGCCGGCAGTGTATCGGGGAATCGTTCGCATGGATGGAAGCCATCCTGGCGCTGGCGACGATTGCGCAACAGTGGCGCGTTGAGTTGATCCCGGGTCAAAAGATCGAGTTGCAGCCGAAAATCACGTTGCGCCCGAAGAACGGGATCCGCGTTAGGGTCATTTCAAGAATCTGAGGAGTCATTCCGCGGCAAATTTTCATCGGTGGAATTCGTCTGAATTCACCGCGGCACCGGGTCGGGCTTATTGCGAATGCCGTAGACTCGAAAGGTGGGTTTCCAGAGCTTTCATGGCAACGCGGCGACCGTGCGGCACTTGCGGGAGGGGCTGCGCAGCGGTCATTTTCCGCAGGCGCTGATTCTCGCCGGACCCCGGGGGGCAGGCAAGTACACGCTTGCGCTGATGCTGGCGCAGGTCGTGAATTGCCTTGAGCCCACGGAAAGCGACGGGCTGCCGGACTTTTGCGGGCACTGCGCCAATTGCGTGCGCATCGCCGAGTCCGCCAACCTGGAAGAACGTGTTGCGCAACACGTTCTTCCAGGTT
>Ga0210400_10004851_pt1 | contig 11537 bp, 12 predicted proteins | sample IncBWH26MmetaG_FD_155456 | JGI IMG/M metagenome (GOLD analysis project Ga0210400, IMG submission 155456) | Forest soil microbial communities from Barre Woods Harvard Forest LTER site, Petersham, Massachusetts, United States - Inc-BW-H-26-M | ecosystem: Environmental > Terrestrial > Soil >...
GCAGGCCCTAACCTTTGCGCATTGAAATACCCGTATTTCCGGCCGCCGAGCCGGGAAATTTCACAAGCCCTATCGGGATTTAGATCGCGGGTTCGGCTTGGCCGCGGCGGCGGCAGGCGGCGATAACCGTATTACGAAGCAGGCACGCGATGGTCATCGGACCGACCCCGCCGGGCACCGTCGTGATTGCGCCGGCAATCCCCTGCGCTTCGGCGAAGGCCACGTCCCCGACCAGCTTCGATTTCCCCTCGGCGCCCGTCACCCGATTGATGCCGACATCGATGACGACGGCACCCTCCCTGATCCAGGAGCCGCGCACGAATTCCGGCTGGCCGACGGCGGCGACCAGGATATCGGCGCGCCGCAGGATGTCCAGAATATCCCGGCTCCTGGAATGAACGAGGGTGACCGTGCAGCTCTCGGCCAGCAGCAGCGCGGCCATCGGCTTGCCGACGATGTTGGAGCGGCCGAGAACCACCGCTTCAGCGCCGCTGAGCTTTGGCAGCTCGTCGCGCAGCAACATGAGGCAACCGTACGGCGTGCAGGGCACCAGCGCGCGGTTGAGGCCGCCGCTCCACAAGCGCCCGACATTCTGGGCGTGGAAACCGTCGACGTCCTTGGCCGGGTCGATTGCGTCGATGACGCGTTGTGGATCGATATGCTTCGGCAGCGGCAATTGCACCAGAATGCCGTCGATGCGATCGTCGGCGTTGAGCCTGCCGATCAGCGCCAGCAATTCGGCTTCCGTAATGGTCGCCGGTAGCATTTCCTGGAAGCTCGCAATGCCGGCGGCGACCGCCGCCTTGCCTTTATTGCGGACATAGACCTGGCTCGCCGGATCCTCGCCGACCAGGACGGCGCAAAGTCCGGGCGCGATTCCAGCTTGCGATTTCAGCTTGGCCGTGACCGCGGCGACATCGGCAACGAGCCGATCCGCGCGCGCTTTTCCATCGATCCGTTTGGTCATTGGTATTGTGTCGTCGATCTTTTATGTTTCGGCATGGCCGCGACGTGTTAGTCGAAATGCGCGCGATTGGCCAGCCGAGCGAGCGCCGCGTCACGATTTTTGCGGCCCACAAATCACGTCGATCGCAGCAGCCGCCACGGCTTTTAGTTGCTTGCGTGGGATGCCCACACGTGCACGCACGGCGATGGTGTGCAGCGCTGCGGTGGCGATTTGGGCGAGCGCATGCGGGTCGGCAGCCGATGGGACCTCGCCCCGTTCGCGCGCCTTGGCGATTTGCTTGGCGAGAAAGGCATCGGTGCCGCCGATGCTCGCGGCCAAGAAGTCGCGCACCGCCGGATCGGTCACCGCCTGCGCCGGCGCCGTGGAGATCGAATAGCATCCGCGCGCTTCGTCGCCGCTCGTCAGATAGATATCAAGCGCCGCCTCGTAGAAGCGCTTGAGAAAGACCCGCAGCGGCGGATCATCGGCGGTGATCTGCGCGCCGATCGCGCGCGATTGCTGCTGATAGCGCGTCAGCGTTTTCAGGTAGAGGTCGCGTTTGTCGCCGAAGGCCGCGTACAAGCTCGGCCGGTTCATGCCCGTCGCCGCGACGAGATCGTCGAGCGAGGTTGCCGCATAGCCGTGCTTCCAGAATGCCTCGGCGGCCTTGGCCAGTGCCTGCTCGGGATCGTATTGCCGCGGCCGGCCGCGCGTACGTCCGGAACCCTCCGGAGGCGGCACCGATTCCGTCTTCGATTTTTTTTGTACCATTTCGCAAAAAATCCTTGACCATCCCTAATTTATGCGAGATGGTACAAAAATCAAAGAGGAGACGTGAACAAGGGAGATGACGATGGACCTGTATTTCTCACCGATGGCCTGTTCGCTGGCGAGCCGAATCTCGCTTTATGAAGCCGGCGCCAAGGATGTGCAATTCGTCGAGGTCGACCCCAAGAGCAAGCGGACCATGGCCGGCGCGAACTATTTCGAGATCTATCCGCTGGGCCTGGTGCCATATCTGCGGCTGGACGACGGCTCGGCCTTGAGCGAGAACGCCGCGATCCTGCAATACATCGCGTCGCACTATCCAAACTCGGAGCTCGCACCCAGAAACGAGAGCGAGCGTGCCCAATTGCAGCAGTGGCTGTGCTTTATCGGCACCGAACTGCACAAGGGGATATTCATCCCTCTGTTCGATCAAAAGGCGCCGGAGGGCACCCGCCGGCATACCCTCAACAAATACGCGTCGCGCCTGAAATATCTCAACGACCATCTCACCGGCCGGCAGTATCTGCTCGACCGCTTCACCGTCGCCGATGCGTATCTCTACACGATCCTGAATTGGACGGTGCCGACGCAAGTCGATCTGACGCCTTATCCCGCGCTCAAAAGCTACCATGCGGCGCTGCAGACGCGGCCGAGCATCGCCAAGGCGTTCGTGGAAGAGATGGCGCTCTACAAGGCCGAACTGGCGCGCAACAAGGCCGCGTAAAAAACCGCGCATCGCCGGACGAGTCGTGATGCCCGGCCTTTGTGCCGAGCATCCACGTCTTAAGCGAGATGAGCGTGAAGACGTGGATGGTCGAGACGCGCCCGAGTCATGACGAACGCAGCTACTTCGCCCGCTTTGCGTCGCCCTTCTTTACGCCCGCTTCGGGGAAGACCCACATGGCGGCGACCATCAGCACGGCCATGACCATCACCAAGGCCGAGAAATCGGGGCGGATTGGCGAGCCGCTCCAATAGGAAAGGATCGCCGCCACGATCAGCACAATGGCTGAGAGTACGGCTTTCACGTCGTACGGCATGGCTGGCCCCGGGCGCGCTAATTCGCGCCGACTGGAGCGGCCGCTGCTTCGTCAGGGCGCAAAGGCTTGCCGCGCAGCGTTTTCTTCAGGAAGCGCGCGTCGTAGCCGTTCAACAGCGTACCGATCAGACCGCGATCGAGGTCCGACGTGCCGAACAGCCAATCGGCGATCGGGAAGGTCAAGTTCATGTTGACCTCCATCATCAAGCGCGCGTTGTGGTGCGCGGTGTGATGGCGCCGCAAGGTGTTGACGAACGGGCAATGCCGCACGAACCAATTCTCGTCGACGTGACAACAGAAATGCATGAACTCATAGATCAGGTACATCGCAGTGGTCGTCGAGATGAACAACCAGCCGACATTGGGCGTGAAGATGAGACCAAGAATGACGGCCGCGGGGATCGACATCAGGATAAACACCACGAGCGCATAGGGCGGGAACAGCGTGACGCGCCAATCCTTGTGATCGCGAAAGCGCATCTCCTCGTCGCTGAAAAACTGATGATGATTGAGCGTGTGCCGCTCATAGATCGCGCGCAGGCCTTTGATGTTGACCGGCCGGTGCATGATGTATCTGTGAACCGCCCACTCGAACACGTTGGTGAAAAGAAAAGTCAGCGGCACGGTGAGCCATTCGAGCGCGCTGACGGCGTGTATATGCGCGACATAAACATAGAATGCCGCGGCGCCCATCGCGTAGATGATCACGACATGAACATAGCCGTGATACCAGCCGAGGATGCGCGAGCGATATTCCTGACGGAAGCCGATTTGCCGCTGGCCGATCATCGTTGGCTCTCCCCGATCGCCGCCTTTTGGTAGTTGAGCGCGCTGTTTGTTGCCGTCCGGCCGCGTGCCGCCGGACCGAGCTGAGACGCAAGCTTACACCCGAGAGACGGCGCCTCAAAGCGTCAGGCGTGCCGGCTGCGCAGAAAGCTGTCGATCTGTTCGCCCGTAAGCCGCCAGTCATTGTCGAGATTGGCGACCACATCTTTCATGAACGGTTCCGAAAGCGCCACGGCCCGTTGCCGGTCGGCCGTGTAGTCAAACAGGATGGCGAGCGCAAGCTGCCGCGGGCTGGTACCTTCATAGGTCCATTCAAAGCCGCGCTTGGTGAATTGCTTGACCTCGTAGTGCGCAGGGAGCGGCGCGCCGTCGACGGTGACGACGAGGCCGTCCATGGTGCGTTTGCCCTCGTAGATTTTCATTTTTTAGCCCGGTGTCCGACGACCGGGCCCGATGATATCAGGCCACCATCGCGGCAAACGGGCAAAACGATCGATCTGCGAAGTCCGGACAGATGATCCGAAATCGGCATTTCATGCTTTCGCAGACCCCTCCAATGTGCTAAACGATCGTTTAGTGACTTGCCTGGTATGCGTCATGACCGCGACCACTGCCAAGCGTCAGCCCAACCGATGGCCGGCTTTGCTCGATGCCGCGGCCGCGCAATTTGCCGAGCGCGGCTACCACGCGACGTCGATGCGCGATCTCGCCGCCGCGACAGCCATGACGGCCGGAGCGATCTATTTTCACGTGCCGAGCAAACAAAAGCTGCTGCTCGCGGTCTATGAGGAAGGCGTGCAGCGCCTGCTCGACCGGGTGGAAGCGGACGCAGCCGGCGAACGCGATCCGTGGGCGCGGCTGGAAAAAGCCGTCGGTGCGCATCTGGACTCGATCCTCGATGCCAGCGCCTATGCCCGCGTGCTCATTCGCATCCTGCCGTCCGACGCACCCGAGATCGCAGCCGATCTGAAGGAATTGCGCGACCGCTACGAGGCGCGGCTCAACCGGTATTTCTCCACGATCGAATTGCCGCGCGAGTGCGACGCGACGATTGCCCGCCTCGCGCTCCTCGGCGCCATGAACTGGACACCGGTCTGGTACAAACAGAACGGCAAATCGGTGCCGGCCATCGCGCGCGAATTGCTGGCGCCGCTGCGCGCGCTTGCCGGCGTTAAAGCGCCGCGGAGGCGCAAATGACGGCCGGCAAGCTTTCGCCTCCGGCGCGCGTGCTCGTCACCAAGATCGGGCTCGACGGGCATGATCGCGGCAGCCGCATCGTCGCGGCTTATCTGCGGACGCCGGGATGGAAGGTCATTTACACACCGCCGTGGCAGTCGATCCCGGCCGTGGTCAAGCTGGCGTTGGAGGAAGATGTCGACGTCATCGGCATCTCCTCGCTCGCCACCGACCATCTGATCGTGCCGAAACTGCTGGACGCGCTCCGCGCTGCCGGCCTCGGCCACGTCGGCATGATCGTCGGCGGCATCGTGCCGGAAGACGAACGTCCGGCGCTTCTCGCCGCCGGTGTCGCAGCTATTTTGGGCCCCGGCTCTTCGCGCGACGAGATCATCGCGCAGGTCACGGCGCTTGCCGCCAAAGTGCAGGAAACAAAAGACGCAGAATTGGGGGAGATCGCGTGATGAGCCAAGAAGCGGTGCAGCTTTCGCTTCCCGGATTCGAGCAGGCGCACGGCCGCTGGCGGACCGAATACGATCGACAGATCGGCACCGACCGCGCGATCAAGAACCGCTCGCGCATCGAGATCAAGCCGCTCTACACGCCGCGCGATTGGAACGGCGACGCCTTTCTCGACGATCTCGGCTTTCCGGGCCAATCCCCCTACACGCGCGGCATCTATCCGACCATGCATCGCGGCCGCACCTGGACGCAGCGGCAGTTGATCGGGCTCGGCACACCCGAGGATTACAACAAGCGCGTGCGCGTCATTCTCGATGCCGGCGCCACCGCGATCAGCCTCCTGCCGTGCAATTCCGGATTCCGCGGCGTCGATTGCGACGAAGTCGATCCGGTGCTGCTCGGCACCTGCGGCACGGTGATCAACACCACCGACCATATGGACCGCGCGCTCGACGGTGTGCCGCTCGGCCGCATCTCGACCGCGATGAACGACCCCTCCCCGTTCACGCTGCTCGCCTTCCTGCTCGCGGTCGCCAAGCGGCGCGGCGTTCCGTGGAGCGCGATCACCGGGACCTCTAACCAGAGCGACTACATTTCGCATTTCATCGCCAATCACATGTTCTACCGGCTATCGCTTCCCGGCGCGCGGCGCGTGCTGCTCGATCACATCGCGTTCTGCCGGACGCATCTGCCGGGCTGGAATCCGGTTTCGGTGGTCGGCCAGCATATGCAGCAGGCCGGCGCGACGCCGGTCGAGACCATGGCCTTCACCATTTCGACGGCGCTGCAATATGCGCAAGACTGCGTCGAGCGCGGCATGGACATCGATCACGTGCTGCGCCGCTTCACTTTCTTCTTCGACATTTCCATCAGCTTCTTCGAGGAAGTCGCCAAATTCCGCGCCGGCCGCCGTATCTGGGCGCGGCTGACGCGCGAGCGGCTGGGCGCCAAAGACCCAGGCTCCTGGCGCTTCAAGTTTCACGCCCAGACGTCGGGCGTCGATCTCACCGAGCAGCAGCCGCTCAACAACATCGCCCGCGTCGCCGTGCAGGCGATGGCCGGCATCATGAGCGGACTGCAATCGCTGCACACCGACGCATACGACGAAGCGATCACGACGCCGACCGAGGAGACGGCACGCATCGCGGTCGCCACGCAGAACATCCTGCGTGAGGAGGCGCATCTGTGCGACGTGATCGATCCGCTCGGCGGCTCTTACTATGTCGAGACGCTGACCGATCAGATGGAGCGCGAGATGCTGAAGCTGATCGGCCAAATCGACGAGGCCGGCGGCATGTACAAGGCGGCCGAAACCGGCCTGATCCAAGGCATGATCGGGCAGTCGGCCCTCGCCTTTCAGGAAAAAGTCGAGAGCGGCGAGGAAAAGGTGGTCGGCGTCAATTGCTATCAGGACGGCAATTCCGCGCCGCCCGCGCGGCCGACCGAGCGGCCCGATCTCGCGCGCATGGACGCGCACATCGCGCGCTTCAAGGTCTTCAAGGAACAGCGCAGCCAGTCGGATGTCGACCGCGCGCTCGATGCGCTCAAGCGCGCCGCCAACAGCGCGCGCGAAAACACTTACGAGCGGATCGTCGAGGCGGCTGCGGCGGGCGTGACGCACGGCGAAATCGTCCGGCTGCTGCGCGCCGAGCTCGGCTTTGGACACCCCCTTGTCGTTGTCTGATACGGCGCGCGAGAAGAGCCCGACAGGCAGCGATATCGTCGAGCGGCTTGCCGCCGGCGACCCGGCGGCCCTGGCGCGTTGCATCAGCCTGATGGAAACCGGCAGCGCCGCGGCGGACCGCATCCATCGGCGCATCGTTCCCAAGACCGGCCGGGCCGCTGTGCTCGGTTTCACCGGCGCGCCGGGCGCCGGAAAGTCGACGCTGATCGACGCGTTGATCGCCGCGCTGCGCGCGCAGGCCCGCACCGTCGCGGTGGCTGCCGTCGATCCGTCAAGCCCGATCTTCGGCGGCGCCATCCTGGGCGACCGCGTGCGGATGCGGCGGCATGCCGAAGATCCCGGCGTCTTCATCCGCTCGGTGGCCTCGCGCGGGCATCTTGGCGGCCTGTCCGAAAGCATCCATCGCATCGTCGATGTGATGGACGCCGCCGGCCGCGACGTCGTGATCGTGGAGACAGTTGGCACCGGTCAATCCGAAGTGGAAGTCGCCGAGATCGCCGACGTGTGTGTCGTGGTGAATGCGCCCAATATGGGCGACGACGTGCAGGCGATGAAAGCCGGCGTGCTCGAAATCGCCGACGTGCTGGTGGTCAACAAGGCAGACTTGCCGCTGGCGCAACGCGCCACCGATCAGCTCAGAGACATGCTCAAGCTGCGGCACGACAAGCGCGACGTGCCGATCGTCGAGACCATCGCGATCAAGGACACAGGCGTCGAAACATTGCTCGCAACCATCGGGACCTTGCTCGCGGGGCGCACGAGCGACAAACAAAAAGCCCGCGAGCGCCGGGCGCGGCGGCTGATCGCGCAGGCCGGGAGCCGCCTCATCTATGATCGCCTGCGCGATCATGCCGGCGGGGAGATGGAGGACCTGATCAAAGCGGCCGCTAGCGGCGAGATCGGTATTGCAGACGCGGCGCAGCGCGCGCTGAAGGTCATCGGCTGATTGTATTCCGCGCAATTACCCCACGCTCGCCGCGACCGCCCGTCCGGCCGCGCGGCCGGAGAAAATGCAGCCGCCGAGGAAAGTCCCTTCGAGGGCGGCGTAGCCGTGAACGCCGCCGCCGCCAAAGCCCGCGACCTCACCGGCCGCGTATAGTCCCGGCACCGGCTGGCCGTCGGCGGAGATGACGCGACTATCGAGATCGGTCTGCAGGCCGCCGAGCGTCTTGCGGGTGAGAATATTAAGCCGCACGGCAATCAGCGGGCCGGCCACCGGATCGAGCAGCCGGTGCGGCTTGGCCGTGCGAACAAGCCTATCGCCGAGATAATCGCGCGCGGCACGGATCGCCATGATTTGCCCGTCCTTGCCATACGGGTTGTCGAGTTCGCGATCGCGCGCAACGATCTCGCGCTCGACGCGCGCAAGATCGAGCAAAGGCTCACCGCCGACGAGCGCATTCATGCGTTTGACCAGCGCCGGCAGATCGCGCTCGACGATGAAATCCTCGCCTTTGTCCATGAACGCTTTGACCGAGTCCGGAATTCCCTGGCGCACGCGCTTGATCACGAGCCGCCAGCTATTGAACTCGGGATTCTGTTCCGAGCCCGAGAGGGCGAATTCCTTCTCGATGATCTTTCGCGTCAGGATGAACCACGAATAATCGTAGCCAGTCTCCATGATGTATTTGAGCGTCGCGAGCGTATCGAAGCCGGGATAGAGCGGCACCGGCAATCTGTTGCCGCGCGCGTCGAGCCAAAGCGACGACGGTCCCGGCAAAATGCGGATGGCGTGGTCGGTCCAGATCGGATTCCAGTTCTTGATGCCCTCCACGTAATGCCACATGCGGTCGCGGTTGATGATGGTGCCGCCGGCGGCCTCGGTGATCGCCAGCATGCGGCCGTCGACATGGTCGGGCACGCCCGAGATCATGCGTTCCGGCGCGAGCCCCAAGCGCCGCGGCCAATTCTGCCGCACCAGTGCGTGATCGGCGCCGATGCCGCCCGATGCAACGATGACTGCTTGCGCTTTGAGCTCGAAGGCGCCGACGACCTCGCGCGAACTCTTGCGGCCGCGCTCGACATTGCTTGGCGCAAGGACATCGCCGCGCACGCCGTCGACCGTAGCGCCCGATCGCGTGAGTTCATTGACGCGATGCCGGAACTTGAAGGTGACGAGCCCTTGCTTCTCGCCCTCGCGCACGCGCGCGATGAAGGGTTCGAGCACGCCCGGCCCGGTTCCCCAGGTGAGATGAAAGCGCGGCACCGAATTGCCGTGACCGGTCGCGTTACCGCCGCCGCGCTCTGCCCAGCCGACCACCGGAAAAAAACGCAAGCCCCGCTCGCGCAGCCACGCCCTTTTCTCGCCGGCGGCGAAAGCCACATAGGCCTCCGCCCAGCGCCGCGGCCAATGGTCTTCTTCGCGGTCGAAGGCGGCAGAGCCCAGCCAATCCTGTAGCGCGAGCGCGTGCGAGTCGCGGATGCCCATACGGCGCTGCTCGGGCGAGTCGACAAGAAACAGCCCGCCGAGCGACCAGAAGACTTGGCCGCCCAGCGATTGCTCGGGCTCCTGATCGAGAATGATGACGGTCTTGCGTGCATCGATCAGTTCGGCCGCCGCGACCAGCCCGGCAAGTCCGGCTCCGATAATGATCGCGTCGGCGTCATAGGCCATGCGCGCGCCTCCCGGGATGGAGAGATTATCCGCTGAGCTGCTGGCGCGTCGATATAGTGGCGGCCGTGCCCGTCGGCGCTGGCTGCTGAGGCTTACGCCGCCGTCACGCGCTGGCTGCCGTGAGCACCTTCAATCGGCCGCAGCGAGCCGCGCCGCAGCATGTAGTTGACGTGCGCCAACACTTCGCCGAAGGCAAATCCCATCTGATGCGGATCGAGCTTTCGCGTATAGACGAACGGCACAAGCTCGGCCGCCGAGCGCGGCTCCGCCCGGCACGCGCGCAGAATGCGGTCACAGCGCGCATGATGATGCGCGACCAGTTCCTCGATGCGCTCCGGCAAGCCGTAGAACGGCAGATTATGTCCCGGAAGCACCATGGCGCCGCGACCGATGCCGTTCCGCAGCGCATGGAGCGAGCGCAAATATTGCCCAAGCGGATCGCCTTCCGGATCGATCGCCGAGACGCTGACATTCGGCGAGATTTTAGCAAGCACTTGGTCGGCGGAGAAAAACAGATTGTCGGCGCGGCAGACCAGCATGATCTGCTCGGGCGAATGTCCGCCGCCGGTCAGGACGTCGAATTCGCGGCCGCCGATGCGCAACGTATCGCCGGCGACCAGGCGGTGGTAGGTCGGCGGCAAGCCCGAGAGCAGCTTGAGATAGGCGTGACCGCCGGTGACGACACGTTGCGTCGTGTCGGCATCGAGCCCGTGATCGAGATAGAAGCGGCGATAGTGCTCGGCTTCGAGCGCGCCCGGATCGAGGTGCAAATTCAAGCACTGCAGATATTCAGTGGCCGACATGTAGAGCGGCACGCTGAACCGCTTGAGCAGGAAGCCCGCTGCGCCGACATGATCGGGGTGAAAGTGGGTCGCGATGATGCGCGTGAGCGGTCGGTCTCTCAGCACTGTGCCAAGCAGCGGATCCCACGCGGCCAACGTGGCCTTGTCGCCGAGCCCGGTGTCGATCAGTGCCCATCCCTTACCGTCGTCGACGAAATAGATGTTCACATGATCGAGCAGGAAAGGCAGCGCGAGGCGCGCCCACAGAATGCCAGGCGCAATTTCGATCGTGTGCCCCGGCGCGGGCGGCGTCGGATGAACGAAGCGGAGCGTTTCGGCGCCGGGACCCGGCGCCGCATGGCTTTGCGAAACGGAGGGAGATTGCATTCCGTCAGTGCTCACCGGCCGCCCATCGGCGGCCCCGTCTGGCGATAACACCCCCCGCCTGCGCTGACTAGGCCCTGCCGGGCAGCGCCCTTATGCGGCGCCGCCCGGCCTGACGCGGGTTCCGGCACACACCCCACTGGCGTCCGTTCAAGCGCGGATTGCGGTGCGCTCAGACGGCCGCAGGGGGTCTATTTGGCGACGGCAGAGCGAAGCGCGCCGTCGTGGTCGGATTGGGCGGCAAACAAGAGCTCGACATAGCTCTTCCCCCGCCCGTAGCATTCGCAGCTGCGGCGCTCCAGTTCATCGCGATTGATGATTTGCATATAGCCCCGCCGGCACGTCAGCACGCCGTCGCGTTCCAGCCGTCCGGCGACGAGCGTAACGGTCGTGCGGCGAACCCCAAGCATTTGGGCGATGGTGCTTTGGGTCAGCGGGATCTTGCCGTTCGCGCCGCGGTCATGGACTTCGAGAAGCCAGCGGCAAATGCGGCCCTCGACCTGGTGCGCAGCATTGCAAAGCGCCGTTTGCTGGGCCTGCGCCATGATGCTTGAGTCGAAACGCGCGGCCAGCCGCCGCATCGCCGGGCTCTCCTCCAGGGCAAAGCGGAAGGCCGCCGCCGACATGCGCGACGCCCGCCCGGCAATATGGACCTCGGCGTTGCAGGTGGCGGGAGCGGACGCTACCGCCGCAAAACCGCCGACGACACCTTCCCGGCCGATCAAAAGCGCGCTGGCGCCCGAAGTCTCTCGCAGCGGCATCGTCAATGCCACAAGACCCGCATGCGGGAAGACCACGTCGTCGATCCGTTCGCCGAAATAGTGCAAGCAATCGCCGGCCCGCATCTCGAATGTCGTCAGATGCGGCCGCAGCGCGGCCAATTCAGCCGGTGATAG
>Ga0210400_10004852_pt1 | contig 11536 bp, 8 predicted proteins | sample IncBWH26MmetaG_FD_155456 | JGI IMG/M metagenome (GOLD analysis project Ga0210400, IMG submission 155456) | Forest soil microbial communities from Barre Woods Harvard Forest LTER site, Petersham, Massachusetts, United States - Inc-BW-H-26-M | ecosystem: Environmental > Terrestrial > Soil >...
TGGCCTCAGTGGTAAACTCTAACGCATCAGAAGTTCTTGCGCAGATCCATCCCCGAGTAAAGACTGGCCACCTGGTCGCCGTAACCGTTGAACATGAGGGTAGGATGGTTTTTGAACAATCCCGGGAGCCGGCGTTCTTTTGCCTGGCTCCAGCGTGGATGATCTACCGTGGGATTCACATTGGAATAGAAACCATATTCGCCGGGATTCATCATGTTCCACGTTGTTGGAGGCATGCTCTCCAAAAATTTAATCTTCACGATTGCCTTGGCGCCTTTGAATCCGTACTTCCATGGGACAACGAGGCGCAGTGGTGCTCCGTCCACATTGGGCAGCGCTTCGTCATAGAGGCCCACGGCAAGAATCGTGAGCGGGTGCATGGCTTCATCCATGCGCAGGCCTTCCACATAAGGCCACGCCAGAACACCGCGTTTTTGGTTGGGCATCTGGTCCGGCGCGAGGATGGTTTCAAAGGCCACGAACTTGACTTTGCCCAACGGCTCCGCTTGTTTGATTAACGCATTGAGCGGGATACCAACCCACGGAATGACCATGGACCATGCCTCGACGCAGCGGTGGCGATAGATGCGCTCTTCCAGCGGAGCCAGCTTCATAATGGTGTCGATGTCCAGCTTCTTGGGCTTGGCAACCGATCCTTCAATCGAAACTGTCCAGGGGCGCGTGCGAAAATTGGCGGACAAGCCGTTGGGCTCGTCCTTTTCGGTGCTGAATTCGTAATAATTGTTGTAAGTGGTTATGTCTTTGAAAGAGTTCGGTTTTTCGGTCGTGCTAAAGGGGCTCTTGATGATGCCTGACAGTTTGGCGTTGGCCTCCACCGTTTCCGCGGCGGACCCGCTGTTTCGCAGATAGAAACCGGCGGCCAGCGCGGCCCCGGTCACGGCTGCACCCGTAATGAACTTGCGCCGGTTCATATAAGTAGACTTCGAGGTGATCTCAGAGGAAGGAATATCGCTCGGTTTCTTTATCAGCATATAAGTTCTCGCCAGACGTTAATTGTCTTATTGTAGACTACGGGCTTCTTGGACGTAACCTCTGCAAGGAGTACGAAAAAGAAGGGCATTCGGATTCATTCCGCTTACGGCATCACGCGCGAAGATGCGATTCATCATAGAATCCAGTCATCATAGAATCCAAAGATGGAATCCAAGCAGCAGCGCGCATGTCATGCCGCGGAGTTGATGAAAAGCAATGAACGGTACAATACGAGCATCTTGGAACCCGGTACGAAAAAATTGCAGAAGCGGGTAAGAACGCCTGGATGTACCGCGCCCACGTTGCGGGAAAGATTGGCTGCGCTTCGCTCTGTACCGCAGTTTCTCAGGCTCGCCTGGGAGACGCATCGTGGCTATTCCGCTGCCACCGTGGCACTGCGGCTCCTTCGAGCAGCTGTGCCCCTCGCCACCCTGTGGATCGGCAAATTGATTATTGATACCGTGGTCTCTGCGCGAATGGGAAGGCCAAATTTATCCAGGCTCTGGATATTGGCCGGCCTGGAGTTGCTCACCGTAGCCATTGGCGAGACGCTGGATAAGGCTTCAACCGCGGTTGAGGCACTCTTCGGCGATCTATGCTCGAACCGGATCAGCGAAAAATTGATCACCCACGCCGCAACGCTCGATCTACATCATTTCGAGGACCCGGCATTTTACGACCAACTGGAACGGGCCCAGCGTCAGACCACCGGACGCATTGGTCTGCTGCCGCAACTGCTCTCGGTCGGCCAGGACCTGCTGACGTTTATTTCCTTGGCAGCAGCGGTCGTCATTTATAGTCCATGGCTGCTCGCGTTGCTGGTGGTGTCTGTGCTGCCAGCCTTTCTGGGAGAAACTTACTTCAGCGGGTTGGAGTATTCACTTTTGTATCGCATGACGCCGCAGCGCCGGCAGCTGGATTACCTGCGATCTCTCAGCGCCAGCGACAAGACCGCCAAAGAAGTACAGATGTTTGGGCTTGCGGGTTGGCTTGTGGGCCGCTACCGGATGCTGGCGCAACGTTTTTATCAAGAGAACAGGCGGCTTGCGCTTCGCAAGGGCCTGGCCGCCACCCTGCTGTCACTCGCCGGGTTGCTGGCCTACTATGGGGCCTACGCAGTCATTCTGTGGCGAGGGTTTCAAGGGCTTATCACGATTGGCACGCTTACTTTTCTTGCCGCATCATTCCTTCGCAGCCGGGCTGTGAGTGAACGGGCGCTTATGGCAGCCGGCAACATTTACGAGCAGGGACTCTATATGCAGGACCTGTTCGCGTTTTTCAAGATGCAGCCGGTCATAGTGTCTCCTTTGAATGCCCCTCCGGTACCGCCTTCGGTTGGCGAAGTTATGTTCGATAACGTCGGGTTCCGCTATCCAGGCAGCGATACCTGGGCGGTCCGGCATTTGAACCTGCGCATTCGCCGCGAAGAGAAAATTGCCCTGGTGGGTGAGAATGGCGCAGGCAAGACAACGCTCACAAAACTGCTGGCCCGACTTTACGATCCCAGCGAAGGCCGTATCCTGCTGGACGGCGTAGATATCCGCGAGTATGACCTGGAATCGGTACGGCGCAACATCGGCGTAATCTTTCAGGACTTCGTTCACTACGACCTGCGGTTCGATGAAAACATAGGCGTTGGGGAAATCAGCCAGGTGCAACAATATCTGGATGGACTCCTGGAGCGACCGCACGAGCATGCTGACAAGTTTTCAAGCCATCCAGCCATTGTTGCGGCTGCGGAGAAGTCACAGGCCAGAGCCTTATTAGAGCGTCTGCCCGTCGGATACCGGCAGATGCTGGGCCGCCGCTTTGAAGGTGGCACTGATCTATCCGGAGGCGAATGGCAAAAGATTGCCCTGGCCCGCGCTTACATCCGAAACGCCCAGATGGTCATTCTTGACGAGCCTACCGCCGCGCTCGACGCCCGCGCGGAATACGAAACGTTCACGCGCTTTGCTGAGTTGATGGCAGGCCAAATGGTCTTGCTGATCTCGCATCGCTTCTCCACCGTCCGCATGGCCGACCGCATCATCGTGCTTCAAGAGGGCAAAATCATTGAAGAGGGAACGCATGACCAACTGCTGGGCCGTAAGGGGCTTTATGCCGAGCTCTTCTCCTTGCAGGCGGAGGGCTACCGCTGATGGATACGGTAATGTCCGGCTTTGATGCCGCCGCATCCGCCTTTGATTGCTACCGTGCGCTGCCCAAGGGAGTGCCGAAGGCCATCCGCACCGCCATATGGAACTCCGTTCCAGGCCAATCATCGGGACGAGTGTTGGATCTCGGCGCCGGTACCGGACGGATCGGCAAGGCCTTCGTCGCGGCCAACGATCTTTATTTTGGCGTGGATCTTTCCTACGGAATGCTGCGAGAGTTTCTTACCCATACTCACGAGATGAATGGCCACCTACCGTGCCTGGCCCAGGCCGAAGGACAGCGGTTGCCATTCAGCGACGGCACGTTTGCCGTCGTAATGCTGATGCAGGTATTGAGCGGCGCACGCGATTGGCGAGGGCTGCTCGCTGAGGCCCGGCGCGTCCTGCGGGCGAAAGGGGCTTTGGTGGTTGGACATTCCGTTGCCCCCGACGACGGGATTGACTCACAACTCAAGACACGTTTGGACTCGATTCTGGAAGAGATGCACGTTGAACATCATCGAGGTAGAAGAGGCCGCGCCCAGGCGCTGGCCTCCCTGGAATCAGCGTCCAGCCGCAAGAGCCATGTAGTTGCCGCATCGTGGAAGGTGGATCGCTCTCCGCGAGCGTTTCTTGCCCGTCACTGGACTGGCGCTCGCTTCAGTGCGCTACCGGAAACGGTCCAGAAAGAGGCATTGCAAAAGGTGAGCGCCTGGGCCGAGACGGCCTTCGGTTCGCTCGATGCCGTTTCTTCTGAAGACCACAATTTTGAGTTAGACATATTCGAATTCTGAGATTTCAAATCCGGCAAATCACACGAGAGGTTCATGACAGATATCGACAAGAATGCAGTGCTCACAACACTTGGAAAACAACTGGTAGGCGGCTCTCTGGGGGATCTGGAAGTGATGAGGGCGACCGAATCCACATCGAACTTCACCATCCTGCCCTGGGTCAATGTGGTCAAGATCGGCGGGCAAAGCATCATGGACCGCGGGCGCAGCGCCGTGTATCCGCTGGTTGAGGAAATCGTTTCGAACTTAAAGCGGCATAAGATGATTCTGGGAACGGGAGCAGGCACGCGCGCCCGCCACATCTATAGTCTGGCCATTGACCTTGGTCTTCCAACCGGAGTGCTCACGGTGTTGGGGACCGCGGTCGCATGGCAGAATGCCCAGATGCTCCACTACCTGCTGGCCCAATACGGGATTCCCTTCATCGAGCCGGAAGGGTTCAGCACTCTGCCGCATTACCTGATGGAGCGGAATGCCGTGATCTGCCAGGGCATGCCACCCTACAAGCTCTGGGAGGCAAACCCGCTCACGGGCCGCATTCCTCCGCAGCGCACCGATACCGGCTGCTTCCTGACTGCGGAGGTCTTTGGTGCCCGCAAGATGATCTATGTCAAAGATGAAGATGGCCTGCACACTGCCGACCCTAAGAAGGACCCCTCTTCCAGGCTGATCCCGCGTATCGGGCTGCACGAGTTGCTCACTCATGACCTGGATGATCTGATTGTGGAGCGCGCCGTTTTGGAACTCATGGTAAACGCGCGCAATATTCACGAAATTCAGTTCGTAAACGGGCTCAAGCCGGGTCAGTTGACGGCAGCGCTGAACGGCGAACCTGTCGGCACCATCATTTACCGGGACAAGGTCCAGAATGGAAACGCGAAATGACCATCAACCAATCCAGCGCCCAGCATGTTGAGTCACGCCTGATGCGCGAATCGCTCGTTGATAAGAAAGTATTGGCCGGGACGGAATCGAGCGTGACCGCTATCCTGCCCGATGTCAACGTAGTCCATATCGGTGGCCGCTCCATCATGGACCGGGGACGCTCAGCCTTGCTGCCTCTGCTCGATGAGATCGTTGCCAACCAGCCCAACCACCGGATGATCATCGGCGTTGGAGCAGGAGTGCGCTCCCGGCACATCTTGTCGGTAGGGCTGGATCTCGGCTTGCCCACCGGCGCCCTTGCCACCTTGAGCGCCAAGGATGCTGCACAAAACGCTTACATGGTCTCATGCCTGCTGGCCAGGCACGGCTTTGTCTATCTAGAAGCGCCATTCGTCGTTCAATTGCTTCCGGCTATGCTGGCCGCGGCGCGCGGCGCAGTATTCAATGGAATTCCACCTTATGCGTTATGGGAGCATCCGCCGGCCGTGGGAAAGCTGCCGCCCCATGGCGGTGACGCCGGCTCTTACCTTGTGGGCGAGGTCTTCGGCGTCCGCAGCATCACCTATCTCAAAGACGTGGATGGACTCTACACCGCCGATCCAAAACTTGACGCAACGGCCGAGCTGATTCCCGAAATTAGCGCACCAGATCTGATGAGCAAAAAGTTTTCAACGCTGCCCATTGAACCGGTTGTCTTGGAGTTACTGACCCGGGCCAGGCTGGCGCGAAGCGTGAGGATCGTGAACGGGCTGGTATCGGGAAATCTTTCGCGCGCCTTGGCAGGAGAAACTGTGGGCAGCGTAATCCGGGCGTAATAGCAATTGTATTTTTTGTTTTTTATGGGACTGGGTGCGGCGATACATGTATCAGCCGCACCCCTGGTTGTCGGGGTATTGTTGCGTGAATCAGAAACGCTCTCATTCAGCACGCCCCTAGAGACAATTGTCGATCACCACAGACGATTTTTCTCGGATGGCGCGAAGGGGCAAAGCCTACGGGGAATAATGAATATAGAGAGAGGATCAGTGTCATCCTGAGCGGCAGCGAAGGAACTGCTCCGCTGCACTAAAGGTACACGAAAATCAATCAAAGCTAACCCCATACCGTTCCGTTAAGCTTTCCATGAATATTCTCGATTAATAGATTTGTCGAGGAAGCAAAGAAAAATCTATGTCGCGCCAAAACTTTACGTAAAGATAGGATCGCCGCACGCTCAATCCTCTCTGCGTCGTGCCGGTGAGGGCTGGCAAAGGTAAGAAAAAATTAGAGAGCGCCGTATGTGCAGCGTGCTTGCTATTAGCTTCTTGGCAAATCCTATCAAGCCGGCTTTAACTCCCTGTTTAACCCCAACAAATACACCCACGTTTTTCTGCAAAGGCTTAAAGAGATTTAAGGTCGCTTTACGTCTTTTGATTTGAAAGCAAAGTCAGAGGCGGGTGCGCGGGAAAGCCGGTTCGTTTCAAACGAATGATTGGCGCTGCCAGACTCCGTGGGCACCCGCTTTTGCGACGTTGAATGTGCCGGCTTTCGCCAACTGAATCGCTGTTAAAACACAACTGAAAGGAGCAACACTTATGACCAAGATCAATGCATTGACCGTATTGGGGATTCTGGTATTCGGATCCCTGATGATGCAGGGCCAGTCTCGGACGTGGGTGTCCGGCGTTGGGGATGATGCCAATCCCTGCAGCCGCACCGCACCCTGCAAGACCTTCGCCGGAGCCATTTCCAAGACCGCCGCTGGAGGCGAAATTGATGCTCTGGATCCAGGTGGATTTGGCGCACTTACTATTACGAAGTCCCTTACCATTGATGGTGGCGGAGGACAGGTTGCCTCGGTGCTTGTTGGTGGCACCAACGGAATTGTTGTCGCAGCCGGCCAGGGCGATGTGGTGATCCTGCGCAACCTCAGGATCAACGGACTCAAGAATACCTCCACCCCGGGAATCAATGGCATCCGCTTCCTCTCCGGGAGCGCGTTGATCGTAGACAAGTGCGAGATTTTCGGTTTCGGCACCAACGGCGTCGATATTGCGTTAGGCGCCTCCGCTTCAGCTTGGGTCACCAACACGAACATTGAAAATATTGGCGGCACTGGCGTGGCGGCCACAACTACGACTGGAGTCGTTACCGTGGGAGTCGAAAACGTGCGGGTCCTGCAGTCGAACAAAGGCATTGAGTCAGGCGATCATAGCCGGGTCACAGTGAACAATTCTTTTGTTCAGAATGCGGCTTCCATTGGGATGCAAGCCGATGGCGACGCGATCATCACAGTCAACAACAGCGAGGTTGATTTAAATGGCAGCGGTATTCAAACCGGGCCTGGCGCAGGAACCGCGTTCGTTTCAAGCTCACAGGTGGCGTATAACACGACCGCCTTCAATCAGACGGCCGGAACCATCAACACCTACGGAAACAACCGGCTTCACGATAACACCTCAAATGGAACAGTTAACCCAGCTCTTCCGCAGCAGTAGCCGATCCCTTTTTTCAGGTTGACCTTGGAAGGAGCCCAAGAAAACATGTTCGGGCTGGTGGTTTCGCCAGCTCGAACATGTCAGCACTCAGCCAGTTCAACTGTTGAAGACCAAACTGAGAACTTACCCTCTATGGCATTTTAAGTTTTTGTGTAGCTATGGCGTGGGCAAGACATGTAACAGCCCCCGACCATCGCGGCTGGAAAGGTGCGCGAACCAGAAACTCTAAAATTGTGGAAGCTGTAATAGCGGGATGAATCGAGCCCGGTCCGGCGCGAAGAGTCGTTTTTTACTTTGCCGCGTCGCGCGCAGCTTCGGCGCGCAGCTTTTGTAACTCTGCTTGTGCGCGATCCGCGTCGGGATCCAACTGGATTGCCTTCTCAAAAGCGGCAATAGCTTTGTCCCGCTGGTTGGCTTTTATATACGCCAGTCCCAAATACTCCAAGGCGTCGGCATTGCCTGAATCCATTTTCACGGCGTCTTCAAGAGTGGCAGTCGCTTTCTCGACCGGCTGGTTAGACATTAAGTAGGCCAGTCCCAACTCGGTCCCTATCTTAGCGCTATTGGGATTCAGCTTTGCTGCCTGTTCAAGAATGGCGACGGCTTTATCGGGCTGTCGAATCTGTTCGTATGCTTTGCCTAGCCTGAGCATAGCTTCTTCGTTGTCCGGGTCGCGAGTCGTCATCTGCTCCAGCAATTGGATTGCTGCCGCGTATTCTTGTTTCCTCAACAGATTCTCCACCTTGAACATCTGGCCGTGTGTTTGCACCAACTGGACTCCGGCTACTACCAGCAGCCCCGCAGTAGCCAGCAGCGTGCCCACCTGGACCAGCGTGTGCTTGCCTTTTGACGATGACGGGACGGCCAGCGGCAGGCCAACGATCAGTCCGGTGACAAAGCCTCCCAGATGGGCCATGTTGTCGATGTTGGCGCGCATGCCCATGGAAAAGCTGAAAATCGCAAAAAATACAATGCTCGAAAAGATTGAGCGCTTCTCCCCGGAGGTTATGGAAAGATTGCCGAGCTTGACCCCGGAAAGCAGCGCCCCGGCTATACCAAAGATGGCTCCTGAAGCTCCCACGGAGAGCCTTTCGGGGCGAAATGCAATGCTCAGCAGGCTCCCGCCCACGCCCGTCAGCAGATAGATGGCAACCGTTTGCCATCTGCCGAACAGTCGCTCTGAAAGTTGACCAAAGCTCAAAAGGCACCACATGTTCAATACGATGTGGATGATGCCACCATGAACAAAAGTGGCGGTCAACAAGCGCCAGTACTCGCCTCCCAGCGTGAGAACGCCCCAGTTCCCGCCCCAGCGCACAAGAGCATCGCCACTAGGCTGCAGAATTGAGGCTCCATTAATGGCCATGGCCACGAAGACACCAACGTTGATGGCCACCAATGCGGCGGTTGCAGGGTAATCGCGCATGGTGCCGGTATAAATGCCCTTGCGGGCGCGGGCCGTGGCTACTCCGGCGCACCGGTCACACAGGACCGGCGCGATTCCCTCGTCATTCACTTGCAGGGGGGTACCGCATTTTGCGCATGTTGGCATTTGGGACTCTTCTTCAAGAATAATAATCTACCTGAGGCAAAACCACAGCATTCCGGTCTCGTTCGTCACGGCTGTGCAGCTTCGATCTGCCTGAGCCTGGCTCTTGCCACCTCCAGGTCTGGCTTTAACTCAAGTGCCCGCCGGTAAGCGGCGATTGCATTGGATGGGTCATGATTCATTCGGTAGGCTTCGCCAAGTAGCAATTGAACGAGAGGGGCGGTCGGCTTCCTGGCGGCGGCCTCCTTTAATTGTGCAATAGCGGCTGGGTAATCTCGTTGTTGGATGAGTTGGTCACCGCGACCAAAATAGACCGCATAATCTTGCGCTCGCCGGACGGCGAAGACCGCCCCTGCCAGCACCACAGCAGTGATGGTTATGACAGCTAGCTTCCCCGTTTGCCGCTGTTCTCTTGGACGGGAAAGCACCGGCGCCATCGCTAATCCTACTGCGAGCCCGGTCACTAAGCCGCCGAGGTGGGCCATGTTGTCGATGATCTTTATGCCGAAGCCAATTGCCAGGTTGAGACCCGCAAAAATTACAACGCTCCTGATCATGCCCGCCAGTTGGCTCCGAGGTACGGCGAGCCGGGCAAAGTACAGGCCGGTGATCAAGGCCCCGGCGAGTCCGAAGATAGCTCCCGAAGCTCCCGCGCTGATACGAAGCGCATCCCAGGAGAGGCTGAAGATGTCTGCGCCAATACCGGTCGCAAGATAGATCGCCAGAAAGGTCCAACGTCCGTACAGTGATTCTGCCAGCAGCCCCAGGTTCCACAGGCACCACATGTTAAGCCCCAGGTGGATCACTCCATTGTGAAGAAACATGGAGCTGAACAGACGCCACCAGTCGCCGTTCAGGGTCAGGGGACCGTATTGCGCTCCCCAGCGGAGTATCTGCTCGGTCGTAGGCTCAATTGGAGAAACCCCGTTCAGGACCATGATCACGAACACCAGGACGTTGATTGCAATTAACCCGGTCGTAATGGGAAAACGGCGGAAAAGCTCGGCGGTTGAGACCTGTCTCTCCTGCTCCCGGATTTTGGTCAGGCAGCTCGGGCAATACTCCTGCTGATCGCCTGCGGCATAGGAAAAGAGTGGTGTTCCACATTGTTTGCAATTCGGCAACGCTGTCCCGCTTTCCAGGTTGAACGGCAGTTGTTATTGTATCGTCCCTTCAATTTTGGCAATTTGGCAGTCATGGCAATTTTGCAATCCACGATTCAAATTTCGGTTGCCGCAGTACCGCGCCGTGGCCAATTGCTAATTGCCAATTGCTATTTGCGAATTGCCCAATCTCGGTCTTGGTGCAGTGAATGCTTGGTGCTCTCCCGTAGCTTGTGGGATGATGGAGGGCGTTTTGAACTGGAGGTTCCCGGGTGCGAAGGTTGGTGCTGTTTTTGGCGTTTGTGCTGGTGCTGCCGTCGGCTGTGTGGCCGGCTGAGAATCGTCCAGCGGAGGAGCGGACCTCCCGATATTTCGACTCCATCCGTCGCGATCCTGTGCGGTTGGAATCTTTCCTGCGACAGATGCCTAAGGGAGGCGATCTGCACAACCATCTCTCGGGCGCGGTCTACGCGGAGACGTACATTAAGTTTGCGGCGGAAACCCTGTGTTTTGAGCGCGCAAAGGGCAGGCTCGTACAGGGCGACCAGCAGCCGTGCGACGCAAAGCAGGGTCGGCCCAAAGTCAGTGACGCTTATAAAGATTCTGTTCTTTTTGGCGACATGGTAGATGCATTCTCCATGCGCGACTTCCACCCGCACTGCGATTTCGTAGGCGATGCCGCAAACTTTACCACCCGTTGCGAATCCGGCCACGACCACTTTTTCGCCACATTCGGCAACTTTGGCCAAGCGACCTTGGGACACACAGCGGAGATGATCGCCGAAGTGGTCAGGCGGGCAGCCTCCCAGAACGAGATATACCTGGAACTGATGTTCGGTCTGGATGAGGGCGCGACTGCCGGCGTGGGCGGGATGGTCCAGTCCAGGTGGCAGAAAGAGGACGTTGACCAGGTCCCTGATCTGGCCAGGAACCTCGAAAACGATAAAGACTTCCAGGCCGCCATTGCCGCAGGTCTCGACCACTTGCGAAAAACTCATGATAGTTGGCAGTCTCTTCTGCACTGCGATGATCCGGTGCATCGCGAACCGGGTTGCGCCGTGAAGGTCCGTTACCTCTATCAGGTGCTTCGCGCCCTCGATCTCAACCAAGTGCTGGCAAGGATACTTGTGGGCTTTGCCATGACCCATGCCGACGGCCAAGATGCCGCGAAGAGCAACAAAGAGCAGCTTGTTCTGGGGCTGAATCTGGTGCAGCCGGAAGACGCCTATGTTGCAATTCACGATTTTGATCGGCAGATGCTTATCCTGAACCGGCTGCGTGGCGTATATCCGGATGTCCATCTCACCCTTCATGCCGGGGAACTGGCGCCCGGACTCGTTCCGCCTGAATATCTCCGGGACCATATTTCCAAATCGGTGCTTGTGGCAGGCGCCGACCGCATAGGCCATGGCGTGGACATCGTGCACGAGGACGACAGTGGAAAGTTGCTGGCCGCCATGGCGAAAAAGAAAGTCATGGTAGAGATATGCCTGACGAGCAATGACGTGATCCTGGGAATTCGCGGCGCTGATCATCCTTTGAAGCTCTATCGCGACAGCAACGTCCCGGTTGCCCTGGCCACGGACGATGAAGGCGTCTC
>Ga0210400_10004853_pt1 | contig 11536 bp, 8 predicted proteins | sample IncBWH26MmetaG_FD_155456 | JGI IMG/M metagenome (GOLD analysis project Ga0210400, IMG submission 155456) | Forest soil microbial communities from Barre Woods Harvard Forest LTER site, Petersham, Massachusetts, United States - Inc-BW-H-26-M | ecosystem: Environmental > Terrestrial > Soil >...
GCACGCCGCCCAGCCGCAGATCAAGGGGCTGATCATCGGCTACACCAAGAATTCCGGAACGCCCATAGACACCCAGACTAAAACTTGCCTTGCGTGCCACGCGGGCGGTCCCCGCGATCATTGGCTCGGCTCGGTTCATCAGCGCAATGACCTTTCGTGCAGCGACTGCCATAACCCGATGGCAAAGTTCTCGGTGGCGGGTTTGATGGCAAAGGCATCGATCAACGATACCTGTGCCCAATGCCATAAGGATATCCGCTTGCAATTCAACCGCCGCTCGCACATGCCGCTGCCCGAAGGGCAGATGAGCTGCGACGATTGTCACAACCCGCACGGCACGTTGACCGATCCCTTGCTCAAGACCAACACGGTCAACGAGACTTGCTATCAATGCCATGCCGAGAAGCGCGGCCCGTTCCTCTTTGAGCATCCGCCGGTGCGCGAGAGCTGTCTGAACTGCCACACGCCGCACGGCTCGAATCAGAACACGCTGCTGGTCGCGCCCATTCCGATTCTGTGCCAGCAATGTCATGCGGTCAGCGCCCACTCCGGCGCACTGCAAACGCGTCAGGGAACGGCCAACGGTACAAACCCGGAGCCGCAAATTATGGGCCGCGGCTGCCTCTCCTGCCACGCCAACATTCACGGATCCAACGCGCCCTCGGGCCCGCGCTTCCACCAATGAAGTACAGGTGGCATCGATGACTTCCAATAACGCCAAGAGGCTGGGTGGGATAGGTGCGGCGCTTTTCTTGATCCCGGCCATCGCTTTGGCCGATAGCGGCGTCGGCGTGGACACGTGGCGCGCCAACAAGCTAGACCCGACCGGCGGAATGGCATCCCAGAGGTGCGACGAGGATGGCACGACGTGGCTCTCGCCGTTGGAGCATCGCTCACCCACGGGCAATCTATACGATTGCCCGCCCGAGTCGCCTTTCGTGCGCGCACTCGGCGACTGGGAGTCTTACGGTGTGCTCGAACTCGGCTACGTCCATACGGGCGATGACCGCTTCGCCCTGTGGAATCGTTACACGGATTGGAAGGCGAACCAACCGGTCGGTTCGCTCGACCTGCACTTCGAGCGTCCGTCCGACGGCTCCTATGCCGAGGTTCGCGGCAGCCGCATCAACGACGATGACCAGTATTATGAGGCCGTGTACGGCCAAGCCGGAGCTTACAAGGTCCAGGCGTTCATCCGCGATATGCCGAATATCCTGTCGACGGACGCCAGGCCGATCTGGAGCGGCGTCGGCAGCAACGCTCTGACGTTACCGCCTTCCCTGACGCCGGGCGAAAGCACGTCCACTCAGGTCGCCGCCGTTTCCGCTGCCACGCCGGTACAGACTCTGCAGGTGAATCGCAAGAAAGAGGGCTTGAATCTCAGTACCTTCCTGACGCCGCATTGGACGGGGTATCTTGACGCAACTTACGAACGACGCGAGGGTGCGCGGCCGTACGGTGGTCCCTTCGGGGAGGACTGGCCGGGAAATTTCGGGGCTATCCTCGAAACCGTCAAGCCGATCGATGACAGCACCATCAACTTGAACACCGGGTTTCGCTACGCCGGTGCGATTTGGCGGTCGGATTTCGGCTATTCCGGCTCCTTCTATCGAGACCAGTACCTCGGCTATTCCTTCCAACAACCTTTTTCAATCCCTACATTGGCCCCTGCCGGAGCAATCGTCCCGCCGGTCGCCCAAGGGCAAATGTCGATGGAGCCGAACAACAACTATCACAACCTGCACGGGACTCTCACTCACGTCACGCCGATGAACGGTGAGCTGTCGCTTACCGTATCCGAAGTGCTGATGACACAGCGCTCGAGCTTGATCCCGCCGACCAATTGCCAAGGGTATCTTGGGTGGGGAACCCCCTCTCCCGGCAGCACCCAACTCGGTCCGCAGAACGTCGGCCCCCAGAATCCGAATCTCATCCCCTGCAGCCAGTGGAATACCACCGCGGCGCTATCGCAGTCCTCGGCCGATGTGAACATGCACAACACGCTTGCGCAGATAACCCTTGCGCTGCGGCCCCGCAACGATCTGAGTGTCAATACAGGGTTGAAGTATTACCGCCAGAACTACTACAACGACTATCTCGCCTACAATCCGTCGAACGGCTATTACGGGTATATCGGAGAAAACGGCGTGTACCCGCATACCTACGGTGTCCCGCTGGCTTTCATCAATGGCACATTTCCCTCGAACGCCTTCATTATCGACGACCGAGTTCGTCCGTACCTGCTCTCGATGGACGACTACAATGCCTACGGCGGCTTGACCTGGAGGGCCTCCGAACGCGACAGCTTTGGATTCACCTATACATTTGACGAATACCGACCTACGAGCCGCGAGCGCGATCGCGTCGATGACGACAGCATCAAGCTGACGTGGGTCGACAAGTCGCTCGGGTGGCTCACCCTGCGTGCCAACTACACGTTTCTGAGGCAAACCGGCAGCGTTTACAATACCGACGTCTACGGGTACGCCTTCTTGCATGCCGTGCCCGGCTTCGCCCAAGCCTACCCGAACTTCGTGATCGGCCCCCCAACCATCGACCAGCTGCGCAAGTACGACATCTCCAACCGGACGGAAAACAAGATCGATCTGATGAGCACGATCGCTCCGCGCGAGGATCTGACAATCACGGCATCCTTTCGCGGAGACTGGAATACCTATCCGACGCAGATCGGTCGCCAGGGCTACAACACCTATGCCGCGCAGATCTCAACCGAGTGGACACCGACGCCGACCGACAGCGCAAGTGCCTACATCGGCTACGATCACTCGAGCTTAAGCTTGGCGAGCGTCGCCGGCGCCCCGGGCAACACCCCGACCTGCGGCGACCTCGGTTGCCCATTTTATCCGCTCTCCAGTCGCTGGTCGGAATCCGATCACGAGCGCAACTATTCGGCCGGCGCGACACTGCGTCACCGCATCAACCGCGCCACATTCGATCTGAATTGGAGCTATATCTATTCACGCGGCATGTTGGACTACACTGCCGCGTCGCCAAGCGCTCTGGTGTATCCGAGCGAGTTCGCCACGATGGGGAGCGGGTTCCCCGCGAATACCTATCGAGTGAACTCGGCAACCGCCGGCGCGACCGTGCAGTTCACCGAGCGCGTGTCGCTGCGTGTGTTCGACACCTACGAGATCGGCAACATCGCCGATTGGCACTACGCCGGCTTCAATCAGGGGCTGGTCATCGGCAACACCTTGTACAGCGACGGCGGTCCTCAAAGCTATAGCCAGAACCTCTTTGGGATCTTGGTGAATGTAAAGTTGTGAGCTACGCGTATGAGAAGCCTTAATCACGTTCCAACCGCGGAGATTCACCGTGTCGGAAGAAGCCTTGAAGCGTAGGTCGCAAAATCGAGTGGGCGTGGGCGTCTGCTCCCTCGGCATGATCTTCCTCGCCGGCATCGCGCTGGCCGCTTCACGTTATACGGACCTGCGGCGCATCGAGCCCATCCATGGCGATACGGCGGCCGGCGCTCAAAAAGCCGCCGTGTGCCACGCCTGCCATGGAGTGGGAGAGTCGGTGGCGCCGACGTTTCCGCGCTTGGCCGGCCAGCGCCCCGATTATCTTTACCATCGGTTGGTCTCGTTCAAAACAGCCAACCCCAAAGACCCCTATTACTCTCAGTCCGCGATGACTTCACAAGTGGCGAACTTGACCGATACCGACATGCGCGATCTGGCTGTCTATTTTTCGGCGCAGACGCCGACGGCCGGGAATGCGGCAACGGTACCGGCAGCGATGGCCGGCAAAGGCCAGGAATTGTTTCTCTCGGGCCAGCCTGCGCGCGGGATTCCTCCTTGCCAGGGATGCCACGGTGCCGATGCGCGAGGAACCCCAATCGCCACCGGTCAATACGCGGCTTACCCCTCGCTGCGCGGGCAGTACGCGCCGTACTTGATCGCACGCCTGACGAGTTTTCACAACAGCCAGCCGCATGACACCACGAACGACTTCATCATGGATGGTGTGGCCCAGACGCTCGATGAGGAGTCGATTCAAGCGCTCGCCGCTTGGCTGAGTTCGTTGAATTAACCCCACTATTTCGCGAAAGGTGAGGGCAATTTTGGGGCATCGGCACCAGCCCGGCCCGCCTTACGTGGGTTGGCGTACAGATGGTTGGCTGAAGGCACGGCATACTAAAAGATTAAATCGGGACAGGGCGCAGCGATCTCTACCATGCCAAATGCCATTGACATCTGTCGCGACGGCGGCGCCGCATCCACACCTACTACAAAGGCCTCCCATGTTTGCGCTCAGAGGGGACTAGGACAATGATGAACGGCACCGATATTCTCAACGCCAGGATACTTATTGTCGACGATCGAGAGGCCAATGTCAGTTTGGTGGCTCAGATATTGAGTGAGGATGGCTATACAGACGTTTCTACAACGACGAATTCGCTGGAAGTCTGTGCACTTCATCGGAAAAATCGTTACGACTTGATTGTGCTCGACTTGCAGATGCCTGGCATGGATGGCTTCGAGGTGATGGATGGCCTAAAAGCAGACGCATCTGAAGATTACCTTCCGGTGATCGCACTCACTGCGCAACCCGCCCATAAACGCCGTGCACTACAGGCTGGTGCCAGGGATTTCATCAGCAAACCGTTTGATCTCGTTGACGTGACGACGCGCATCCACAATATGTTGGAAGTGCGGCTGCTGTACAAAAAGCTCGAGAATTACAACATGGTGCTGGTACAGAGGACGTTGCACGACACTACAACGGGTCTGCCAAATCGGACCCTGTTCAACGATCGACTGATGCAGGCAATTGCCCTGGCCACGCGCCACACTTGGACGCTGGCGGTGATGTTTCTCGACCTAGATCGCTTCAAACGCATCAATGACACGCACGGCCACGCCGTAGGCGATGGAGTATTGAAGGAAGTGGCAAAACGCCTGTCACAACACGCTCGCGCCGAGGATACCGTGTGCCGTAACGGCGGCGATGAATTCCTGTACTTATTGATGAACCCGGGAGGCGATGAGAATATTGAAGGAATTGCGGGGAACCTATTGAAAATTATTGGGCAGCCTATTGACATGGGTGACCTGCAACCTGTCATCAACGCGAGCATCGGCATAGCCGTTTATCCCGGCGACGGTACTAGCGAAGAACAATTGATAAGAAACGCTGACACCGCCATGTATCGCGCCAAAAAAGCCGGCGTCGGCTGTGTTTTTTTTCACGCATTGGAAATAGAGGGGGCCTCAGCCAGAGAATCGTTTCCCCGAGCAGCCCTTGCCGGTTAGGGCGTGCGTGCACCGATTACGCCGACGCAGGTCGTTGAATAACCTTTTTTTGCAGAGACTCCGTCGCAATCAGGGGCTCTGATTGCGGACGGTGCCGCGCATCTCGAGCGGCCGCCCAAAGTATTCTGCGTACGCCTCCGCGTAGGTCATCGGGCCGTCGCGAAATGGCATGTGCGCCAGGATTAGGTTTGAAAGATAACGATCAGGCCGAGAACCGTCGCCGCGCTGATGAGCCAAGAGGCTGACTTGTGCCATGTTTGGACGGTGTTCGATTCGACGGTGGCGGCGTCTTTCTTCGCTTCGTTGGGGACGTTCAAATTCGGGCTCCTTGAAAAGAAGTTGAGCGCCCAGTGTGGGCCGGCGCGATCGGGCGCGATGTGACATAAGGACTGGTTTTGAACTCTCTTTCTGTACGTATATACAGTTGAGATCATCGGCGCCCGTTACGCTCGCGGCCTGGCGGAATACTCGCAGAAGCTACGCAATGTGCGTTGGCAAACAGACAAGAACAAATCTAGCCGCTTCAATGCGATAGATGCGCAAGGAACGTGCAATGCCACAAACCGTGCTTTTGATACATGACAGTGGCGCGAAAGCCAGGCAAGTGACAGATGCACTTTCTAATTCAAGCGACGGATTCTTCAGCGTCGAGTGGGTCGAGCGTTGTTCCGAGGCTGTGCAGCGATTGCGCAAGGACCGAAAAGAGCGCATAGCCGCAATATTAGTCAGTTTGTTTCTTCCGGACAGCCACGGGCTCGAAACACTCGATCGGATATTCCAGATCTCGCCCGATGTTCCCATTCTCGTACTCAGCACTCTTGAGCATGAGGATGCCGCCAAGCTCGCTGTGCAGCGCGGCGCGCAGGACTATCTTTTGGAGGATCATCTCGACAGCTATTTGCTGCCCAAAGCACTTCGCAACATGCTCGAGCGCTCGTCGAACGCTGAGGCCCTATTCAGAGAGAAAGAGCGTGCGCAGGTAACGCTCAATTCAATCGGTGATGCAGTAGTTTGCACCGATGTCCTGGGCAATGTGACATTTCTCAACCCGATCGCTGAAGCCCTGACGGGATGGCTGGCCGCTGAGGCTCTCGGGCGGCCGTTTGCCGAAGTATTTCGAATCATCGATGTTTTGGATCACCGCCGTGCGGTAGATCCCATGGCCTTGGTCGTTAAGACCAACAAGCCGTTTAGTTTGGCGGAAGGCAGCATACTGATTCGCCGTGACGGCATTGAGTCGGCAATCGAGGACTCCACCGCGCCGATCCATGATCGCAGAGGACGGGTGACCGGCGGAGTCATGGTCTTTCACGACGTAACGCAAGCGCGTGCGATGTCCCAGAAAATGTCGCATCTCGCACAATACGACTATCTGACCGATCTGCCCAACCGCCTGTTGCTGAACGACCGCCTGACGCAGGCAATCTCCGCGGCGCACCGCCATCAGCTTCGCCCGGCGGTGATGTTCGTAGACATCGATCGCTTCAAGCACGTCAATGACTCCCTGGGGCACGTGATCGGCGACAAGCTCGTGGTGTCAATCGCCCAGCGCTTGGTCGGCTGCGTGCGCAGCTCAGACACCGTCAGCCGTCAAGGGGGAGACGAATTTGTGATCCTCCTCTCTTCCGTCGCGCATGCAGAAGATGCCGCCATCAGTGCGCAAAAGATCCTCACGGTCGCCGGCATGCCGCACCGGCTCGAGGAGCATGATCTGCAGATTACTCTGAGCGTCGGAATCAGCATCTACCCAGATGATGGGACGGATGCCGAGACGCTCGTCAGGAATGCCGATATCGCGATGCTGAATGCCAAGGACAATGGGCGGAATAATTATCACTTTTTCAAGCCCACCATGAACGAGCATGCGCTGGAGCGGCAATCCATTGAGGGGAGCCTGCGCCATGCGCTGGACCGAGGCGAATTCGCATTGCACTACCAGGCAAAGATGGATCTCTCTGCGGAGACCCTCACCGGAGGCGAGGCACTCATTCGATGGCGACATCCGGAACGAGGCCTCGTATTGCCGCGGGATTTCATACCCATCGCGGAACAGTGCGGCTATATCGTGCCCATCGGTCGATGGGTACTGCGCGAGGCGTGCCGCCAAAGGCGGTCGTGGCTTGACGCAGGTCTCGCACCGATCCCCATCGCAATCAACATTTCAGCTGTTGAGCTGCGATCGAACAACTTCGTGGCCCACGTGCGCGAAATCCTAAGGGAGACGGGATTAGCGCCGCAGTATATTGAGTTCGAATTGACTGAGACCGCGTTCATGCAGGATCCGGAACCCACCGTCGCTGTGCTGCGCGAACTCAAGGATATGGGCATTCACCTTACGCTGGACGACTTCGGCACGGGATATTCGAGTTTGAGTTATTTAAAGCGATTTCCGATTGATTCTCTGAAAATCGACAAGTCATTTGTCCAGGGCCTTTGCACGGATTCCGACGACTCGAAACTTGTCGGCGCCGTGATTAATTTAGGACACAGCTTTCATCTACAGGTCATCGCCGAGGGCGTGGAAACGCGGGAGCAGTTTCTCGCCTTGCAGGCTCGGGATTGTGCAGAGGGACAGGGTTACTATTTCCACAAACCGATTGAGGCCAGCGAATTTGCCAAGTTGCTCGGTGACGACCTGTCTGCAACCGTATCGGAATGACGCGGTCTAAAATGGATCAGAGGGCAGACTCGCGATCGTGCCCCAATGTCATATAGGCCGAACGGACTCGAGCACCGACTCTAATCGCTGCGCTGGGTCGACAGCGACTGGAACACGCCAGCATGATCAACTTCGAGGCTGAACTCGATCGGCTGGCAGCAGATCTGGCAGTCCTCGACGTAACGTGCGGAGCCGGAACTCGTGTCAACAGCCGTCTCGTAGCACTCGCCGCAATATGGGCACTCGACCACGTGAAATTGCGTGCCGCCCGGGGCGCCGCCATCATCCGCGGATAAGCTGGCGTCGATGACTGGCTCGAGACCGAACAGCGCATCAATGCTGTGCGCATCGCTGAGCTTCACTTCGGGCCTGCGTAGCCGTTTGCCAGGTCGTTTCATGGCTTAACAATCCGCCAAACAGCCGGCGCTAGTCAATGCCCGAAACGGGTCGATCGGCAGCTTCTTATGTACGCTAAGAGACGGAACGGCATGCCAGGCAAGCGGACAATATGAGGTAGGTGCCCTTGGCGACCTGGCGGGCGGATTTTCGGGCCCGAACGTATGTCGGCTGGATGGCCATCACCCCGTGCCTGGACATTGAATGACGATCAAATCTGAACGCGGAACACCAAACCGTGGCGGGTGAGTTTCTCGCCCAGGTGCTTGAGCAGAGCGAGCACATACATGTGCTAACAAAGCAATCGGCCAAAGAGCTACGTTTGGTCAATTCCAGTATTGAGCATGCACTTGCAAAAAGCGACCCACGGCCAGGAGTGAAAAGTGCCCTCGACAAAAACGAGGCCGTTGCAAGGCAATTGCAAGATGCGTCGGAGAAACTAACGGCAGTGAGCCAGGCGCTGCAGATTGAAATCAGAGAGCGAACCATGGTCGATCATCAATTGGCCGCGGCCGTGGAACAGGAAGAGGGCTCTCGCAGTGCCGCCTTGCATGACAAGTTGACCACCTTGCCGAACCGCGTGTTGTTCGAGGATCGGCTGGAACATGGAATTGCGCAGGCGAAACGGCATCGATGGATGCTTGCTGTTATGTTCCTGGATCTGAACAAATTCAAGAGCATTAACGATACCTATGGCCATCAGGCAGGCGACGCTGTCTTGCAGTCTGTTGCAAGGAGGCTCAAACGCGCTACACGCAGCGAGGATACGATCAGCCGCTTTGGCGGTGACGAGTTTTTATGCGTGCTGACTCAGCTACATGAGCAAAACGAAATTGCGATGATTGCCGCAAAGATCCTCAAGGCGATTCAAGCGCCATGCGACCTGCGTGTGGGTGATGTTATCGTCCATCCATGTCTCGAGGCCAGTATTGGAATCTCGATGTTCCCGAAAGATGGCGCCAGTGCGGCTGCGTTGATCAAAAGGGCGGACGAAGCCATGTATTCGGCCAAAGAGAACAAATCCGGGTTTGCCTTCGCACAATAGGACTGTGGACTTCGAGTGCGGTATCGCACAGACCGGCCGATCGGAAGGGAATACCATCCCAAGATGCTTCACGAATTTTTGACGACGAACCGGCAGATATTGATCAGTCGTTGTAGGGAGAAGGTCGCCAAAAGGTTCGAGCCCAGTGAGGCCAAGGCAGCGATAGATCACGGCGTGCCGCTATTCCTCCAACAACTTGTCGAAACCCTTCGAGAAGAGCAAAACACGGACGCTCGGGATGTCGATTCAGAGCCGGCGCCCGCGCCTACGGCGATCGGTCGCTCGGCGGCCATACACGGCGCGGAATTGCTGCGTCAAGGTTTCAGCGTCGACCAAGTGGTGCACGACTATGGGGACGTGTGCCAGTGCGTTACGGCGCTGGCGGTCGAACAGGAGATACCGATCTCCGCTGACGAGTTTCGCACGCTAAACCGTTGTCTCGACAACGCGATTGCAGACGCCGTCGCGTCGTTTGGTTCGGCCCGCCAGACATCGATCGACCGCCAAGCGGCAACCTTACAACAGCGCCTGGTGGTTTTTGCTGCGGAACACCAACGGTTGATCGATATCGCCATGCGGTCACTCATCGCAATCCAGACTGGCAATATAGGAACAAGCGGAGCAACCGGCACACTGCTCGCTCATGCGTTAGAGGAACTACGTTCCCTTACCGACCGAACGTTGCCAGAGATTCGTCTTGAATCGCCACCGGCCCAGGCAGTGCCTGCCTAGTTCTGCGCGGGGAACACATTAGCCGACCGGGCGGGATGTTATCCGAGCATCCTGGCATAGGTCTTTTTTGCCTCGGCGTAACATGTGCAGGCGGCAGCTTTCAGGCCACGCCGATCGAGAATTGTAATGTTCCCGCGGACGTACTGGATCAACCCGGCCTTCTGAAGCAAACCGGCTGCGGCCGTCACTCCTTCGCGGCGCACGCCGAGCATCAAGGACATGAATTCATGAGTAATATAAAAATGATCTGCGTGAGCGCGATCGCTGGTCATCAATAACCATCGAGCAAGTCTTGCGCCGATGAGGTGGAAATGCGTGCAGCCCGCCGTCTGCGCCACCTGGCGCAAGGTGACGTAGAGGTACCGGCTCGCTATACGTCGCAGAGGCGGGCTGCGCTCGAGTTCCCGGCAAAATGGTGCCGCCTTGATTCGCCACGCCGAGCCCTGACCCTGCACGAGTGCCCGCTGTGGTGCGATATTCACGCCGAGGAGCAGTGAGGTTCCCAGCATTCCTTCATCACCAACGAGCCCAACCTCAAGACCGGCGCGTGCATCGACGGGGGCAATCTGGGAAATAAAGCTGCCGGTGGGGAAAAAAACGTGTCGAAATGGCTCGTCAGGCTCGCAGAGCACATCGGACAGGGTGAGTTCGAGGTGTTCGCAATTCTCGAGCAGGCGGTCACGATCGCGGCGAGGCAATGCCTCGATCAAGAGATTCTTCATACCGCCTGAGCTTTGGCCGAAAGGGCTGTTGCTTACCTGCAAGCACAACCAATAAGACTTCAGTTGTGTCCTGCGATCGGATCATCTCTCCCGGCTCTATGCGCAGCAGGTCATCAACCTTGCTCGACCGTGGCAATCGCCAAGCGAATGTAGCACATCTCCTGAGCCACGGCCGACGATACACCGGAAAATCGCACGAGCTCTAAGAGGGGCCAATCGGTATTGCGGCCACCTCGCTGTTCAATCAGATTGGTCGTTACGGAGCGCCTTGCCAATTGCCGTGATGGTATTCCAGTTGCGCGTGGTCACTGGGACACCGTAGAGCCGGTCCAGTGCACCGAGGAGTCCGATGACCTTCATGTGGCGCCTGTACATACCGATGACGAATCGGTTTCGTTTCGTGAGGATCTTCATCAGCCATTGGCCACGAGACGGAAATCGCATGGGCGTTGACGGGGTCAGGCGAGGGCGCCGGGACAGCACGCTGACGAATCGGACAACACCTGGTGGCGCGGACTGACCCTCAAAAGGATTCTTCGAAATTAGACTCAAAATGTCGCGGCCCTGGCAAACAACGATCTCGGCGACAAACGGAAGTTTGCGCGCCACTTCGGCGCGTGCTTGGGCCTGGGTTATTGGCTGCCGAAGGACTAGCGTGCCCGCCGCGCCAATATTGACGGCACCCAGGCGCTTCAGGGCTTCG
>Ga0210400_10004854_pt1 | contig 11535 bp, 9 predicted proteins | sample IncBWH26MmetaG_FD_155456 | JGI IMG/M metagenome (GOLD analysis project Ga0210400, IMG submission 155456) | Forest soil microbial communities from Barre Woods Harvard Forest LTER site, Petersham, Massachusetts, United States - Inc-BW-H-26-M | ecosystem: Environmental > Terrestrial > Soil >...
CGCATCGGAGCTTCCGCCACCCAGACCGCCTCCCATGGGTATTCGCTTGAGCACGCCGATGTCCGCACCCAGTGTGCAGCCGGCGGCGGCTTGCAGCGCGCGTGCCGCACGCACGCACAGGTCGGCATCCTCGGCCACCCCCGCGAGGTGGATGCTGCGGCGGATCGCGCCGTCGGTGCGCACCTCGAGCGTGATCTCATCGCTCAAGTCGACGAACTGAAAGCAGGTTTGCAACTCATGATAACCGTCGGGCCGCCGTCCCAGGATGTGCAGAAAGAGATTGAGCTTGGCCGGCGCGGGCCAAGGCGGCGCACCTGCGCTCACTGCGCTACCCACCGATCGACCGCGATGCGCACGCGCACCCCTTCGCGGCTCAACACCAGGTGTCCGGGGAGCACATCGCCTGCGACGGGGAGATAGCGATCGTAGTCGATGGCCCATTCATCCTGAGTCATCCGCACCGCCCGGTCCTGAACGTTGCGCTCGAGTTCGAAGGGCGCGCTCGGATCGGGCACGCCGAGCAGCCAGAATCTCAAGTGATCGATCGGCAGCTCGAATCCCAGGCGCTCCTGCAGTTGAGCCAGCACGGCGTCGCTCGGCGCCGCATCGTTCAAGGACAGGCCGGCGGCCGTGCGTTTGAGCACCAGCGCGCCGACGCCGAGCGGTCCCGACAAGTGCACTTCCGCCGCCTCGCCGCGTTGCCGCCAGTTCAAGCTGGCCTGCCATCCCTGCGTGCCGACCGCGACGGCGGCGCGGCCATCGAGCTGCCAGGCATCGAGTTTTTGCAATTCGGCGGCACGCTGCTGCCAACTCTCCTGCAACGGCGCGGGTGCGCGCCGGGTCGACACGCAGGCACCGAGCACGGCGCATATCAACAGCAGCGACAAGGCGCGGCGCATGCTCTTCAATGCGCGGTCGGTGAAATTGGCCGGGGCGTCGGCGCGGGTAGCGCGGGGGGCACGGCCAGGAATCGTTGCCGGGTCGCCTTGAGCAGGCGGTTGTCGCCGTCGACAATGCTGGCTTCGGACCAAATGTGCTGCGCGTCGGCGCTGCGGCCGAGCTGCCACAACACCTCGCCCAAATGGGCCGCAATGTCGCCACCGCGATCGTCCGCATAGGCGGCTCGTAAACAGACCTCGGCTTGCGCCGGCTGGCCCTGTCGAAACAGCACCCAGCCCAGGCTGTCGAGAATGGCGGCATTGGTGGGCGCCGCGGTGTGCGCGCTTTCAATCAGCCGGCGTGCCCGCTTCAGATCTCGAGAATGGTCTGCCAGGGTATATCCCAGCGCATTCATCGCCGCGGGATCGCCCGGGCGCACAGTCACGAGTTTGGTCAGTTCGCGCACCGCGTCGCTGGTTCGTCCCTGTTCATCGAAAATGGACGCCTCGGCATAGCGCAGATCGACGCTATCCGGATATTCCAGGATGCCCTGCTCGAGTACGCCCACCGCCCGCGGAAAATCGCCCGCATCGGCGTAGATGCGCGCGCGCGCGGCCACGATCTCCGGAGCGCGCTGCGGTTCATCCTCGATGAGCCGATCGAGCAGCTCTTCGGCCGCCGCCGCCGCGCCATGCGTCTGCAATATGGCCGTCGCCCGCAGCAGTGCCGGCACCATGTTCTCGCCGTTCTGCACCTGGGCGTATAAGCGCAGAGCGTGCTCCGCATCGCCGTGCCGATCGGCGATCAAACCCAGATAATAGAATGCATCGTCGAAATACTTTTCCACCCGTAAGAGCTCGGCGAATCTTGCCGTCGCGGCATCGAAATGTCCCTCTTGAAACTCGATGAGGCCCAACAAGCGCACCGCGAGTGGACTGTATTCGGAGTTGCGGGCGAGAATCTCCAATTGCTGTGTCGCTGACGAGTCGCGCTGCGCCGTCATCAGCAGCAGCGCATAGTCGAGGCGATTGGCGGGAGTATCCTCGTGCTCCAAAGTCTCCTTCGCCTGCGTGAGCGGGGCGTCGGCATCGCCCGCCAAGATCTGCGAGCGGGCCAATGTTTGCTGCAACTCGCGCCGCTCCGCCTCCTCGCGTTGTCCGCTTGCGTCGGGGATGGCCAGCGCCGCGGAAAAACTCCGGGCGGCAGCGGCCGGATCGTCGGCGCGCAACGCCGCGAACCCCTGCACGCGCAGGCCCGCGGCGGAGGACGGGTACGACGCCGCCAGCCGATCCGCGAGCTGGCGCGCGCCGAAAATGTTGTCATTGCTGGCGAGGTAGGTCTGCAGCGCGGCGAATTCCGCATCCGTGCCCAGCGGTGAGTTCGCCAGCACGAACCCATAGTGTGCGGCGGCTTGATCGATCTGCTGCAGCGACAGCGCGGCTCGCCCCGCCGCGCGCCGTGCTTCCACGGACTTCGGATCGACGCTGATCCAGCGTACTGCGACTTGCTCGGCCACCGATGGTTGCAAGGAGTCGGTTGCGACTTGGGTCGCGCGTGCCAGCAAGTCGCTGTCGGTGTCCTGCGACGCCGCCGCTGCATATTGGAGCGCCGCCGCGCGCGGCTGATGCCGAGCGAGGGCTATCTCGGCCGTGACGGTATAAAATGCCTGCGGGACCGCGGCGTTGTCGGGCTTCTTGGCGATGCCGGCACAGGCGGCACAGGCGGCGAGGCCGAACCCAAGCGAAACCCTGGCAAAAGTTGTTAGCGGAAACACCACCTCACTATAGCAATTGAACACCTAAGATGCGGCGGATTATAGAGTTGCAGCAGTGCTGACTCTTCCACCAGAATCATAGGCTTACGGCTTAAAAGCGCTTCCATGGCATTCAACGTCCTCGGCCTCAATCATAAAACCGCACCGGTCGCCCTGCGCGAGAAGGTGGCGTTCAGCGAGGAGCGGTTGCTGAGTGCGTTACGCACCCTGCGCCAAGAGGCCGGGGTCGCGGAAGTGGTGATCTTGTCGACCTGCAACCGCACCGAGGTGTATTGGGCGGGCTCCGCGAGCGGCTCGGAACTGTCGTCTTGGCTCGAGCGGCATCATGGCAACAATCTCGATCTTGCGGCCAGCCTGTACGTTCACCAGGAACAACGGGCGGTGGAGCATGCCTTCAGCGTGGCCTCGGGACTCGATTCCATGGTGCTCGGCGAGGCGCAGATCCTGGGTCAGCTGAAAGATGCCTATCGCGCGGCGCAAGAAGCCGGCAGCACCGGCCCGTCGCTCAATAAGCTGTTCCAAGCCGCCTTTTCCGCGGCGAAGCGCGTGCGATCAGAGACCCGCATCGGCGAAAACGCAGTCTCCATTGCTTCCGCCACGGTGAGTTTGGCGCGGCGCGTGTATTCGGATTTGAGCGCCCACACCGCGCTCATGGTGGGCGCCGGCGACATGAACGCGCTCACTGCGCGCCATTTTCTGAGCGCCGGGGTCAAGCGCCTGGTCATCGCCAACCGCACTTTGAGCCGGGCGCAAGCGCTGGCGCAGGAACTCAACGCCCATGCGGTCGGGCTCGAAGACCTCGACCGGGAACTGGTCCAGGCGGATATCGTGATCACGTGCACGGCGAGCGCGGTCCCGCTCATTACCTTGGCCGGCGCGGAAGCCGCCATTCGCGCGCGGCGCCGGCGGCCGATTTTCATGGTGGATTTGGCGGTGCCGCGCGACATCGATCCGGCGGTCGCCGACTTGGAAGACGTCTATCTCTTCTCGATCGACGATCTGCAACAGTTGATCGACGAAAATCGGCAGCAACGCGCCGTGGCCGCGGGCGGAGCGCGCTTGGTCATCGAGGAAGAAGTCGCGAGATTTCTCGCCGAATCGCGCGCGCAGGACGCGGGACCCGCCATCCGCGCGCTGCGCGAGCAGGCGGACGGGATCCGCTCGCAGACCGTCGAACAGGCGCGGCGCCTGCTGGCCGCGGGCAAATCCGCCGATGAGGTCATCGACTACCTGGCCAACACCCTGACCAACCGGCTGCTGCACACGCCGACCCAGGCGTTGCGGCAGGCCGCCGAACTCAAGGATTCCGGCCTCGCCGAGGCGGTTACGCGGCTATTGGTCGAAGAACGCGACCGGCGTTGAGCGTTCTTGGCGGCTATAATCCGCCGCCATGAAAGATTCCATCCGGCGCAAGCTCGAAAAACTGGACGAGCGATTCGAGGAAATCAGCCGCCTTTTGTCGGACGCGGGCGTCATCGGCCGCCAGAACCAATTCCGCGAGCTGTCGATGGAGTACGCGAGATTGGGGCCGCTGGTCGAGCGTTATCGGCGCTTCATGACGCTCGAGGGCGACTTGGCAGTTGCCCACACCTTGGCCGCCGACAAAGACCCTGCCACGGCTGCCATGGGCGAAGAAGAACTTCTCGACCTCGCTCCGCGTTTGGCGGCCGAGGAACTCGAGCTGCAGCGCCTGCTGGTGCCGAAAGATCCGCAAGACGACAGCAACATTTTCTTGGAAGTGCGCGCCGGCACCGGCGGCGATGAAGCCGCCCTGTTTGCCGGTGACCTGTTTCGCATGTACACCCGCTACGCCGAATCCAAGGGTTGGAGCGTCGAGACCTTGAGCGAGAGTGCGGGCGAGCATGGCGGCTACAAGGAGGTCATCAGCCGCATCATCGGGCGCGGCGCCTACTCGCTGCTGAAATTTGAATCGGGAACCCACCGCGTGCAGCGCGTGCCGGCCACGGAGGCGCAGGGACGCATTCACACCTCGGCCTGCACGGTGGCAATTCTGCCCGAATTGGCAGAGGTCGAAGCCGTCGACTTGAACCCCGCCGACCTGCGTATCGATACGTTTCGCGCCTCGGGCGCCGGCGGCCAGCACGTGAACAAGACCGATTCGGCGATCCGCATCACGCACATACCGACCGGAGTCGTGGTCGAATGCCAGGACGAGCGCTCGCAGCACAAGAACCGCTCGCGGGCCATGTCGCTGCTGAAAGCCCGGCTGCTCGCCGCCGAGCGCGAGAAACAGCAGAGCCAGCAGGCGCAGTCGCGCAAATTGCAGGTCGGCTCGGGCGATCGATCGGAGCGCATTCGCACCTATAATTTCCCGCAAGGCCGGGTCACCGACCATCGCATCAATCTCACGCTCTACAAGCTCGATGACGTCATGAACGGCAACTTGGACGAACTGATTCGCGCGTTGAATCAGGAATATCAAGCTGAAGAGCTCGCGCAGCAGGTCGAATGACAGCCACCCCTCGAAGTATTCGCAGCGGCGGCCAGGCGACGCTCGGCGCGGCCCTGCGAAATGCCGCGCGCGCTCTCGAGGGTCACAGCGACTCGCCGCGACTCGACGCGGAATTGCTGCTGGCGAAAATCCTGGGTCTGCCGCGCCCGGGATTGACGGCGCGCAGCAACGAGCCCTGCAGCGGCGAGTGCGAAAAGGCCCTTGTGCAACTGATCGATGAGCGCCGGCGCGGCGTGCCGGTTGCCTATTTGACCGGCCACCGCGAATTTTGGTCGCTCGATCTGCGCGTCACACCCGCCGTGCTCGTGCCGCGGCCGGAAACTGAAGTTCTGGTCGAGCTGGCTTTGCAGCGCCTGCCGCGTGATCGATCGGCGGAGGTACTCGATCTTGGCACGGGCAGCGGAGCGATCGCCCTCGCCATTGCTGCCGAGCGGCCCGGCGTCAAGGTCACCGGCGTCGATATCTCCCCGCCGGCGCTCGAGATCGCCATGCAAAACGCGCGTGCGCTCGGTCTCGCGCGCATCGACTGGCGCTTGGGGGATTGGTTCGCGCCGCTGTCCGGCGGGCGCTTCGACCTGATCCTCGCCAATCCGCCCTATGTGGCGGCCGCCGATCCCGCTCTCGAGAAGCTCGGGGCCGAGCCCTTGATCGCGCTTTGCGGCGGACCGAGCGGGCTCGAGGCTCTGACGACTATCGCCGCCGGCGCGCGCGCTCACTTGCATGATGGCGGCTGGCTCATCTTGGAGCACGGCAGCGACCAAGCGCTCGCCGTCGCGCAGCTCCTGCAGCGCCACGGCTTCGCGTGCATCGGCACGCATCTCGATCTCTCAGGCCTTCCCCGCGTTACGCTGGGAACCACTCACTCCTAAACCAGGAAATCTCATGATCCGCTTCGAAACCACACTGGGCGATTTCACCATCGAGCTGATGGAGAAGGAAGCCCCGCTATCCGTTGCCAATTTCTTGTCCTATATCGACGATGGATTCTTCGACGGCACGATCTTTCACCGGATCGTCCCCGGCTTCGTCATCCAGGGCGGCGGCTTCACCGAGGACATGACGCAGAAGCGCACGCAGCCGCCCGTCAAGAACGAGGCGGACAACGGCATCAAGAACCAGCGCGGCACGCTCTCCATGGCGCGCACCAACGACATCAACAGCGCGACCTCGCAATTCTTCGTCAATCTGAAAGACAATGACTTCCTCGATCACTCGCGCGGCAACTTCGGCTACGCGGTATTCGCACGCGTCACCGACGGCATGGACGTAGTCGACAAGATCGCCGCGGTCGAGACCGGCCGCCGCCGCGGTATGGACGACGTTCCGGTCGACGCGGTCATCATGAAGAGCGTGCGGCGCATTCCCGATTGACCGCCGCGTGGCGCGCAAGTCAATCTTAAGCCGCCTGCTGCGAGCGACTCTGTGGCTGATCGGGATTTGCGTTGCGGCGAGCGTCCTCGCGGTGCTCATCCTGCGCTGGATCAATCCGCCTTACAGCGCTTTCATGGCGCAGGCGCAGATTTCGGCCTGGGCGGTGCGCGACGCGAATTACGTGTTCCGCCACCACTGGGTTGATTTGGATCGGATCTCGCCCAACCTGCCGCTGGCCGTCGTCGCCTCGGAAGATCAGAAATTTCCCGAGCACTGGGGCTTCGATGTCGAAGCCATCGAAAAGGCCTACGCCCTGAACCAGCACAGTCACAAGGTGCGCGGCGCGAGCACCATCAGCCAGCAAGTCGCCAAGAACCTCTTTCTCTGGTCTGGGCGCAGCTATTTTCGCAAGGCGCTCGAGGCGTATTTCACGCTCTTGATCGAGTTCGAATGGCCGAAGCGGCGCATATTGGAAATCTATCTCAACATCGCAGAATTTGGGCTGGGCACGTATGGCGCGGAGGCCGCCGCACAGCGATTCTTCCACAAGAGCGCGAGCCGGCTCACGCGCGGCGATGCGGCCGCCCTCGCCGCCGTACTGCCAAACCCGGAGCATTACTCGGCGACGGCGCCGTCCAAGTACGTTCAGCAGCGGCGCGACTGGATCTTGAGTCAAATGCAGGCACTGGGAGGCGAGGAAATGCTGCAGGAGATCGATGCCCAACCGCATTGGAATCGCTGAGGCGCAGAATCTCCTCGAGGATCGCCGGTATTTCGAATATCGCGCGGTTTTGCACGCGGCCGACATTGGCACGGTACGCTTCGAGCCGGCTGGTCACCGCGTCGACGCCCTTGCCGATCGCCTTGAACGAATCCAGCACCACGCCGACGTCATGCTCTTGCACCCACTGCGCGTTGTAGCGCTCCTGCGGCATGGTCCAGGCGTTGCGCACGACGATGACGGGCAGCTGTTGCTGCAGGGCTTCGCTGATGCTGCCGGGCCCGGGCTTGCCGATGAAGAAATCGCTCAGCTGCATGAAATAGCGGATATGCGAGGAAAATCCGATCACCACACGTGGTGCGCCTGAGCGCATCGCCCGCAATTCATCGGCCAGCGTGGAATTGTGGCCGCACACCAAGATGAGCTGCGTGTCGTCGAGTCGCTTGGCGATGCGGCGCATCGCCTGCGATCCGTGGCCGCCGAACATGACGATGCCGGTGGGCCGATCCGGATCCAGCTGCAGCTTGCTCCGTTCCGCCCGCCGGTCCAGTCCCAAGGGCTGGTAGAAATCCGGGCGAATGATCATCCCCGAGGTCGCGTGAATGTTCGCCTCGCCGTAGCCCGCGGCTCGCGCCTGCGCCAGCGCTTTTTCGGTGCCGCAAATCAAGTGCTGCGACTGATTCGGTTCGATCCAGAAGTGCGGCGGCGAATCGGCAAAGTCGGTCAGAATGGTCACGTACGGCACGTTCGGCCGCACCACTTTGAGCGCCTGATACATGACGCGATTGAAATTCGGCACCAGCGAGACCAGCAAGTCCGGCTGCGTGTTCTGCCAGTGACGCTGCAATTGTGCCGTCAAGGATTTATGGCCGAGGCGGATGAGCGCCTGCAATACCCGCAACTCCTGGCCCAAACCCAAGGTCCAGCCGCGGGCGAGGCGCGCGTTGTAGTACTGTTCCGGCTTCATCCCGGTGGTCTTGCCGAACACGTCGTTGGGATCGAGCACTTCGAACAGATTGACCAGCCTCACTTCCCAAGGCAGTGCCAATTCCCGGATGACGGCGTCGAGCGCCAAGGCTGCGGAGCGATGGCCGCCGCCGGCGTTGAAATACACTAGCTCGATGGACTTCATTTGCATGTTTATTCTGCGTACCGAACATGACCAAACGATGACCTTGTCATCCTGGTAGCGTGTATCCGTCACCGAGGTGCCATATGAACTTGTTGCGCGCGTTCCCGACGTTGATTTTGATCGCGGGCCTGTTGCTGGCAGGCTTGAGCCAGGCTGCCAATCCGGCAACCGGACTTAGGCCCGCGCCCGCAACGGCCGGCGCAACTCGCCTCACCCACGGCCGCTTCCGCGACTTTCCCGTGTACCGTCCGGCGGGGTCGCCCAATGGTTTCGTGCTGTTGCTGTCCGGTGATGACGGCTGGTCGGCGGCGGCGGATGGTATGGCGCGGCAACTCATGCAGCACGGCGCGATGGTGGCCGGCATCGACTGGCGGCAATTCAAGGCGAATCTCGAAGCCGATGGCGACGAATGCCTGTTCCCCGATGGCGACCTGGAAAACTTGAGCCACTTCGTACAGGCCTATTTTCATACCTCCACTTATTTGTCGCCCGTGCTGGTGGGGATTTATTCAGGCGCCGCCATGGCGTACGCGATGCTCGCGCAAGCGCCGCGCAACACCTTCGCCGCCGCGATGACCCTGGATTTCTGCCCTGATCTCAACCTGAACAAGCCGCTGTGCAAGGGTTCCGGGCTCGAATTTACCCACGGCAGCCGCGGTCTCGACCTGCTCCCGGCGAAGAACTTGGGCAATCCCTGGGTCAATCTCGAGGACGAAGCACACCGCTCCTGCCCGGCCGCTACGGCGAAGCAATTCATCGCGCCGATCCGCGGCGCGGCGACGGTGACACTGCCGACGGTGGGCCTGCCGCAATATACCGCCGCCTACGACGTGCTCGTCGCGCATAGTCCGGCCGCGCGCGCGACGCCGCTGCCCGTGGCGTTGGGCGATCTGCCGGTGGTCGAAGTTCCCGCACAGCCTGCGGTGGCACAGCCCGGTGGCGCGCTGCCCGCCGGCGATTCCGACAGCTTTGCCATCATCCTGTCCGGCGACGGCGGCTGGGCGGGACTCGATCAAGATGTCGCCGCCGCGCTCAGCGCCAAGGGCATCCCGATCGTGGGCTTGGATTCATTGCGTTATTTTTGGAGCGCGCGCACGCCGCAGGGTCTGGCCGCGGACACCGACCGCCTGATTCGCTACTACTCGGCGCATTTCGGCAAGCAGCGCGTCTTGTTGATTGGTTATTCGCAGGGCGCCGACGTGCTGCCGTTCGCGGTCAACCGGCTGCCCGAAGCGAGCCGCGCCCGCGTCGCCTTGACCGCAGTCATGGGCATGTCGGAGCACGCGCTATTCGAATTCCACGTGAGCAGCTGGATCGCGGACAGCGATTCGGGACCGGCGACGCTGCCCGAGATCAACCGGATTACCGGCATGCCGGTGCTGTGCATCTATGGCGCCGACGAGAGCGATTCGCTGTGCCCGAAACTCGATCCGAATAAATTCATCGTCGTGAAACTCAAGGGCGGCCATCATTTCGACGGCGACTATGCAAGTCTCGCGCGGCAGATTCTCGCGGCGGCGAAGCCGTGATTTGATGGCGTTGCGTCAGCCTCAAGCCGCGTCGGCCGTCTCCGGTGTTTGCGCCCGGTCGTCCGAATCCGGGTCGTACCCCAGATTTGGCGCCAGCCAGCGCTCGGCCTGCGCCAGCGTCCACCCCTTGCGCTGCGCGTAGCTCGCCACTTGATCGCGATCGATTTGGCCGACGCCGAAATAGTGCGCGGCCGGATGCGAGAAATAAAACCCGCTCACCGCCGCGGTTGGGAACATCGCGAAGGATTCGGTCAGGCGGATCCCGGCGTTCGATTCCGGATCGAGCAGCCGCCACAGAGTGGCCTTTTCGGTGTGCTCGGGACAGGCGGGGTACCCCGGAGCGGGCCGAATTCCCTGGTACTCTTCGCGAATCAGACCGGCGCCGTCGAGTCGTTCCGTTGCGGCATAACCCCATAGCTCGCGCCGCACCCGCTCGTGCATGCGCTCGGCCAGCGCCTCCGCCAATCGGTCGGCCAGCGCCTTGAGGATGATGCTGCTGTAGTCATCGTGAGCGGCTTCGAAGCGCGCCACGTGTGCATCGATGCCGATTCCCGCGGTGACGGCGAATGCTCCGATGTAATCGGCGCGGCCGCTGCCCTGGGGTGCCACGAAATCCGCCAGACAGGATTGCGCTTGATTCTGCGGTTTGGATTTTTGCTGCCGCAGGCAATGCAAACGAACCTGCGGGTTCTGGCGGCCTTCGTCCGTGAACACCGCGATGTCATCATCGCCGATGCTGTTCGCCGGAAAGAATCCCACCACGGCGCGGGCCCGCAGCCACTTCTCGGCAATCAGCTGATCGAGCATGCGTAGTGCATCGGCATACAGGTTCGAGGCCGCCTCGCCGACGACGGCGTCCTGCAAGATGTCGGGGAATTTTCCCGCGAATTCCCAGGCATTGAAGAACGGCATCCAGTCGATATAGGGTTTGAGTTCATCGAGCGGGTAGTCGTCGAATGCCCGAACGCCCGTGAAACTCGGCACGGGCGGCGTGTACGCCGCCCAGTCGATCTTGAGCTTCTTCGCGCGCGCCTGGGGCAGCGACAGTTGCGGCGTCTTGACCTTCTTGTTGCGATGCTGCTCGCGGCGCCGTTCGTGATCCGCCTTGATGCCGGCGATATACGCGTCGCGCGTACTGCTCGTCACCAGTTGCTGGCAAACGCCGACCGAGCGCGATGCATCCTTGACGTAGATGACGGCGCCCAGGTATTGCGGATCGATTTTCACCGCGGTGTGCGCCGGAGAGGTGGTCGCGCCGCCGATCAACAGCGGCTGGGTGTAGCCCAAACGCTGCATTTCCTTGGCGACGTGCACCATTTCATCGAGCGATGGCGTGATCAATCCGGACAGGCCGATGAGATTCGCGCCCAGGCGCGTCGCCGCCTCGAGAATTTTTTCGCAGGAAGCCATCACTCCCAAGTCCACCACTTCGAAGTTATTGCATTGCAAGACGACACCGACGATATTCTTGCCGATGTCGTGGACATCGCCTTTGACGGTGGCAATCACCACCTTGCCGTTCGATCGGCTGCTGCCGTCCTTCTCTTGCTCGATGTAGGGAACCAGCACCGAGACCGCCTTTTTCATGACGCGCGCGGATTTCACGACTTGCGGCAGGAACATCTTGCCGGCGCCAAACAGATCTCCGACCACATT
>Ga0210400_10004855_pt1 | contig 11534 bp, 7 predicted proteins | sample IncBWH26MmetaG_FD_155456 | JGI IMG/M metagenome (GOLD analysis project Ga0210400, IMG submission 155456) | Forest soil microbial communities from Barre Woods Harvard Forest LTER site, Petersham, Massachusetts, United States - Inc-BW-H-26-M | ecosystem: Environmental > Terrestrial > Soil >...
CTGCCTGCATGCGCGGCGGATTGAATCTTCGCGAGGCTCGGTCTTCTACCTGTGCGAGCGCTCGGCCAACGATCCAGCTTTTCCGAAATATCCGCAACTGCCCGTTATCGAGTGTCCCGGCCACACTCCAGGAACGTAGGTCGCGCAACGCTACGGTCCTGGCGTCCTCGTATTTGCTGGGACCCCATTGCTGCCAGCTTTCTGGCATCGGGGCTTGAAAGCCGTACGATGGCGCAGAGTGTCACTGTGTGGACGCGTCTCTCGACGGGTGTCCAAAGTCTTGACAGACATATTCAATCGCGCGGCGTGCTGCGCATCTCGATCAATTCACATTGTTCCTTGATTCAATCACTTGCCATTTGAAGCCTTGTGCTCGCGAATCCGTTTCCCTCCTGGCAACACGCTTGCAATTCATCTTTTGGCAGTCCTCAAAAGGATGGATGGTATGCGCACGAAACTTCTATTAAATTTATTGGTACTCATAATTATGGAGCCCGGCCTGGCAAGGGCCCAATCGTTATCGCCTGCATCAAGCCAGAAATCGCCCCAAATCGATCTGAAGGGTTTAATCAAGAAGGCAACCTCGGGAAACACCGAATCGCAACTGAAACTCGGTTTCGCTTACCAGTTTGGTCGAGGAGTCGATGAGGACATTAAGGAATCGATGCGGTGGTATCGCAGGGCCGCAAACAGCGGCGATCCCATGGCACAGAACAACCTCGGCTATCTGTACGAAACTGGGCCGGAAGGTGTCAAGGATCTCGAGGAAGCAGCGCGATGGTACATGCGCTCAGCCGTAGATGGGAACCCGGAAGGTCAGCTAAATCTCGGGCTACTTTATCTCAAAGGTACGGGAGTGCAGCAGAGCACCGAGGATGCCCTGGGTTGGATCCGACGAGCAGTGGATGCGGAACATCCCAGGGCTCTCACAGTTCTTGCTTACCTGCATGCCACAGGTCAAGGCGTGCCTAAGGATCCAAACAAAGCGTTCCAGCTGGCCCGGAAAGCTGCGGGCAAACACGAGCCAAGTGGACAAGCACTTCTAGGGGCTTTGTACGCCGAAGGATCAGGTGTATCGAAAGACAGCGCGCAAGCTGCGAAGTGGTTCAAGAAGGCGGCGGATGCGGGTGAAGCGAGTGCTCAGTATGGACTGGGAATCATGTACGAGGTTGGCCAAGGAGTGAAGAAAGACTCTCAAGAAGCACTGCGACTATACCGGCTCGCCGGCGAACATGGCTCGGTGGAGGCCCAGGAAATTCTCGGTGAAATCTATGAGCTTGGTAAAGGCGTCAATGTTGATTACCAGGAAGCCGTCGCGTGGTATCGCCGAGCTATCGACCAGGGCAACACCTGTTCCGCAACGCGATTGGGGACGATGTTATTTCGTGGCAAGGGAATCGAGCAGAATGTGGCCGAGGCAAATAAATTGTGGAATTGGGCCGCGGACAAGGGAGACTCAGAAGCACAGTTCAACCTCGCAGAAATGTATATGACAGGGTCAGGCGTTCAGCGTGACATAGGAAAAGCATATTCGTTGTTTACCCTTGCCGGGAAAAAGTTGGATGTAAGCAAACAATTGAACGAGCTTTCTTCCCAGATGATTCAAGGGGAAATGGCCAGCACTCATTGACAGATGAGAGTAGCGCCGCCATCTCTAAATCTATTTCTTGCCCGCTTCCTTTTCCATTTTCTCTAATTCTCGGGCAAGTTGTTCGGCCTGGTCGTGAAGTGCGCGGAGGCGTTCCTCGAGCGTGGGCATGTTTTTCGCGTCTGCCGGGGGCGCGGGCGCGGAACCCGATGCTGCGACAGTTGAAGCAGGCCGGGTTGGCGGGAGCGTTCCGGTGAGATCGGCCAGAGCTTCGTCGAAGGTATCGCGATAAATCAGGCGATCGCCCATAGCCAGGACGACCTTCTTCAGTTGCGGCATGCGAGCTTCATTGGCCTGAATATAAATTGACTCGACATAGAGGAAACCGCCCGTCACCGGCAGGGCGATAATATTTCCGCGCAGCACGTGCGAGCCTTGCTGGTTCCACAGCGTTAAATCCTTGGAAATATTCTGGTCCTGGTCGATGCGCGACTCAATCTGCATGGGGCCGTACATAAGCTGCTGCTTCGGCAGTTGAAAAAAGACCAGATCGCCCAGATGCTCGCCATCGCATCGAGCGGCCATCCAGCCGATCAAATTATCTTTGGCGCGCGGAGTAAAGGGCAGAATCAGCAGGAATTCAGGCTGTTTTTCGCCCGGCAAAGTGGCCACAACGTATGTCGGCTGCACAGGCTCCGGCTGCCCGGATTGCCCGAACAGGTTGTGGGCAATTTCCCAGATGTCTTCCTTGTTGTAAAACACCTGCGGATCGCGCATATGAAAAGTCCGGTAAGCCTCCGCCTGCGCGCTGAAAATAATTTCGGGATAACGCGCGTGCCGGCGGATGTCCGCAGGCATTGCGGAGGCGGGCTGAAAGAGTTTCGGGAACAGGTGCTCGTAGGCCTGAATGATGGGATCGCCGGGATCGAATACGTACAACGAAATTTTCCCCGTGTACGCATCCACGGTAGCCTTCACCGCATTGCGAATGTAATTCGCGCCTTCCTCGAGCCCGGCGACGGGCAGCGTTGCCGAGTACGGATGCGAAAGGGAAGTGGTGTACCCGTCCACCATCCAAACTAATTTTCCGTCATCGGCGATGACCAGGTACGGATCCTTATCCCAGTGCAGAAAGCCCGTGAGGTGTTCGAGCCGGTCCTGAATTTTCCGGTGGATCATCATGCGGCTCTCGCCGGTCAGGTAACTGGTGAAAATAATATTCGGCTCGCCCTCGGAAATTGCGGCGGCAACCTTCATAAAGAATGACCCGACAGGAAATCCTCCGGTGCCCTGGTAGGTTGAATATTTATTCTGGTCGCCGGAGGGATAATCGAATTCTTCGCGCGCGGTGTGCACGAACACCGGATCCTGCGTCTTCTCGCCAAAATAAATTTCCGGCCGCGTGAGCTGAAATCCGGGTGCCTTGATTTCCGGGGGAGCGTTTTCGATCAGCAGGACCGGCAATCCGTCGGGGGTAATCTTGTTGACCTCCGACATAACCGCGCCGAACCCATGCGTATAAATAAAGCGCGGATTGATCCAGCTTTGGCTGGCTTCCGCCGACAATTGCGTCACGTCAATTTCGCGCGGAGAGAGCAGCACTTGCTTGATGTGGCCTTTCGGGTAGTAGCGATCGACGTCGGTGTCCGGGAATGTGTAGTAGGGGCGCAGGGCCTGGATCTGGCCGATCGTTGCGTTGTAGGCGCGCAGGTCCCAGAGGCGGACATTCTCGAGCAGCGTGGCGTCCTGGACAGGATCGATTGCCGGTTGTCCGATGGGAGGCGCAAACGGACGTTCCGTGGCGTTCCGGTTCAGGCCGAACGCAATCGAAGTGGCCTCAATGTGGCGCTGGATGTACGGACGTTCGATCGAGATTTCATTGGGCCGCACATAAACGGCGTGGACGATCCCAGGCAACGCCAGTTGCAAAACAAAAAAAGCCATCACTACGACAATAGCCTTTTTATACTGCCGCATCCACACGAGCGGCAGCGATCCCAGCGCGGCGATAATCAGCAGCCAGCGCAAGGGCAGCGTGATTTTTTCATCCACATAATCGGCGCCGGTCATGAAGGCGTGCGAATTGAGCAACAGTTCATAGTTGCCGAGAAAAACCCACACCGCGAACCCAAGCAATATGATCACGCTGATGATTCGCACGAAGCCGGCACGCGTTGCGCCCGGCAGCAAGAGCGTGTTCGGGCCAAGAACCAGAGTGTTGCCCGAATCAATCCTCATACGCCCGTACCGGAAACGTTCGGCCAACTGCCATCCGCGGGCCGTCGCCCAGAAGACCAGCGCGCAAAAAATTGCCAGGCCGAACGCAAATCCGAGGACCTGCGAATAAAAAGGCAGATCGAAAAGATAAAAGGGCAGGCCGCGCGAAAAAACTTGGTCCTTCCAGGCGTCCGGTGCAGCTATCAGCCCGCGCGACCCGAAAAAGCGCATGACCGTCCAGTAGTCGATCGAGTTTGACGCGAAGATGATTGCCACAAAGGCGAGCACGAACGGAATCACCCGCGCGTAGAAGCGAAAATCCCTTGCCTGGATTCCGGCGAATCGCAGTCCTGACGCATGAGCCACCCACAGCGCGATAAATGCCAGCACGGCGCCCGCCGCTGCCGGAGCGATGCTGTACCAGAGCATGCCAACCCAGGTATCAACCTGGCCCATCTCTTTCCACCAATTGTATTCAATGATGAAATTGGACGCCGTCGAGGCGGCCCAGGCCGCAATCCCGAACAAAAACATGAGAGCGATCAGCTTGGCAAGTTGTGAGGGGCGCATAAAGGGCGAATTCTATTTTGTGTTCGGGCAATAGCGCCGCTTCGAAGCCGGGAATGAAGTTGAGCGGCGCGGTATTGCGGTGAATGGAGACAGTCGAGATCGTATCACAAGGCTCGCAGGATCGTGACGCAGGCGCACAGAGCGAGGGAATCACAGAATACGAACGGGCCACACGTCCGGACCGCTTACGTTGCTGCCGCTTTCATTGAACGCAACGCGACCCCGCCGAGGATCAACACTGCTGCTACGATCGCCACCCACAATACAGCAGGGTGGCGTTCCGACCAGGGACGCTCGTCGGGACGCCCGGTAAACGCCGCATTGGCCTCTTCTGCGCCAAGTTGGATCTGCTTTGCCTCCGCACTTTTCTGGAAGAGTTTTGCGTAGTCGTATACCGGAGTATCCAGTTGCGCGTCGCCGTAATAAAGTTTGAGCCGGATTCCTGTAGCAGCGTCGAAATAAATCCTGCGCTCGTACTGTTGAAGCCGCGCGCCGGTAATTTTTAGCGGCGCATCATCCCCGTTGTGAATAATTATTTTCAGTGCGCCCTGGGTATTTCCTCGGAGATCCAGCGAGGTCTGTTCCGTGTCGATTTTTTGCCCATTGCGCTCCATGTGAACGCGGCGAATTTCGCCTGAGCCAAACGCTTCTCCATTGTCTCCCTGGACTTCCACCCGCCGCAGAAAATTCAGCTGAGCCGGATCAATGGAAATAAGCGCGCGTTCAACCGGCACTTCGCTTGCGACGGGGAAAGTCAAAATCGTATCTTTACCCTGCTGCGATTGTTTTGGCTCGCGGCCGAGGTCCCGCCAAACGGCCTTCTCCGATCGCGTGATACCCGCCGATCCGCCCTCTACGTCGGATGGGTTCACCGGTCTGTCGACGGTGACCCGCAAATACTTGTAGGTCGTGAGCGGGATCTTCAGAGTGAAGTTGCGGCCCAATCTTTCATCAGACAAGTCATAAAGAGTTGTGGTCCCCAGGACCGCCCACTTTGCACCGTGGGGATCATCCTGTCCTTCCACGCGGGCATGCGCGACGAAGTTTTTGGCCCTAAGGTTCAGCTCGATGCGGTCGTACTCTGCCACGCCCGACATATCGAGCAGGAATTGTGTTTTCCCGCCAATCGTGGCGGGTTGCAGTACGCGGCACTGCTTCTGCTCGGTCTCCGAGCTGCCTTGTTCGATGGTCAGCCTGTAGGGGACCTCTTTCTCCGTCGAATAGATCCGCAGGTCACTCAAATCCGGACGGGCATGTTGCCAGACAGCCTCATCCACAACGATGTAGTGCTGTCCGCTGGAATCGAGAGGTTGCAACTGCCGCTGGAAGTGAAAATAAGAAATGGCGGAACTTGTTGTCAGCAGCGCGGCCATGAGGCCCAAGGTTATCTTCATCATCAAGTCCCGTGGCCGGACTTGTCCGAAGTTCGCGGGGAAAGTTTTAGCCAATCGCGTTGATACACGAATGAAATGCCCAGCAATATCGCTCCCAGGCCGATAAAGCTCACGATGCGGTAGCTGCCGCCGAGTTCGGAAACGTCGTGGAAGAAAACTTTGACGATCGTGAACGCAATCAGTATCAGAGATTGCCAGCGGACAAACGCCGAGCGCTTCTGGAAGCCAATCGTCATCAAAGCCGCGCCGTAGATCAGCCATATCGCGGAATAGCTGAAATCGCGAGCCAGCGATAACTGGCGGTAATCAGGAATCACTCTGGCGCTGGATGAAAATTGCCGGTTGAAATAATCAGACGCTTCCAGGGTGAGGGCAATCAACGCCAGCAGGTTGACGCCCACGACAGCCAGTCGGATGAATGCCATTTCTTCGCCAGATGCATGGCGTTCGCCAAATATTGCGATCGCCGCGAGAATCGCGATGGCCACCGCATAGGTGGCAAAACGCGCATTGAACACCAGCGTCTCCGCATAAAAGTGATCGAAGAACAGAAGCCGGATAATTCCCAATGTCAGCGCGGTAACCGCCAAGTAACGCAAAAAATCGGTTTGCGTCTTCACGCTCATCCATAAGAGCGCTGCCGATTCAACCAGCCATCCGATGGTGATCCACTGAGCCTCCAGCTTCAAGGGGATAGCAATGGTGATAAATGCGATGGCGATGGCGACGTGCAGCAGGTGAATGAATTTTGAATCCTGTCCCGGGAATCTCTTCTTGAATGCGCCGCTGATGGCCAGGTACGCAGCCGCCAGCCCCAACGCGAACCAGGTCAGCGTGGTCGTCTCACTTCTGTACATCACGTACAGCGCCAGGAAAAACGCCGCAGCGTTGAACAGTGGAAGCACAGTCAGAGTAACGGATGGTCCGGGAAACCGCGTGGATCTTTCGTGGCGAGTCGCCAAGGGAATCACGGCAAAAAGCGCCGCGAACAATGCGGCGAACAGAACGGTAAGCGTGCGCTGGTCCTGGGAATAATATTCGTTATACCAGCCGAAATAGAGAATGACGGTTCCCGCAAAACTTCCCCAGAGCAATCGCCGCCACGGCTTGAGAATGGCCATGACCAGGATTGCGGCGTCCAGCAGGCAAACGTAGGAGAACAGCACCACCTCATGGTTCTGCCCCGTGGATAGCAGCACTGGAGTAGCGAATCCGCCAATCAGCGCGAAACTCGCCAGCAATTCCGCGTCCTGGGTCAACGAAAGCGCCAGGGTCGAAGCGGTCACAATCAACATGGCCACAAACGCGGCCGCCGCAGGAATCAGGTGGTAAACCTGGAACGCTCCCCACAAGGAAAGATAGAGCGTGCCAATGCCCACCGCCTTGAGCGAATAAGAAAAGGTTGCATACCCGCGGGTGCGAAATCGCTCGCTCCATAAAACCAGCGCTATCCCCGCCAGCAATCCAATTCCAATTCGCCCGCCGGGGCCAATCCAGTTGTTTTCGAATGCGTATTTCAGGAAATAGGAGACTCCGATCAGCATGGCGATAATGCCAATCCGGTTCAGCCAATACTGCCCAATCTTTTTTTCGAGATTGGCCTCTACTTTCTCCGGCGCAGCTCGCGAACTCGCCGGCAAGCGTGGCAATTGGCCTGGCGCAGGCGGCGCCCCGGAACCAGCATGCACGGAAGGAGGATGAAGAATCGTCCCGGCCGGAGGCGGCGCGGCCGGCTGAACTTGCGCCGCAGGAATTGCTCGTGCCGGCATTTCCGGTGCAGCACCGGATTTTTGCTCCAGGTGATACACCCGCGCTGTCAAGGCCGCAACCTGCGCTCTTAGCGCATTGATCTCGTCCAGAAGCACGTCCGAGGGCCTATCCGGGGGTTGACCTGGAGGGGTGGCCATGCGCGTACACTAACTCATCCATGGTTTGTAGCAAAGTTCCTGTTTGGATACATTCACGATGCTTGACGCGCCCATCGGCGACCAGTACGCTGTGATCGAAGCCACAGATGTGAGAGAGGCACCCTCCGGCGAACGATGGCGACCACCGAACCTAAGATTCTTGACGATACTCCTGTTTCGCTGACGGGCGTTGTGATGGACGTTGTGAAGCTGCGCATTCTGCACGCGCAGGAGTATTCGATACTAGCGGCTAAGTCGGTCACGAACCTTTTCCGGCCTCCGTATTACTGGTCCGACATTCTCGAACAGATGGACGTCATCGGCGTCGGGTCCCTGCCCATTGTGGTCCTGACCGGATTTTTTATTGGCGCAGTCATGGTGCTGCAGACGGCGGCTCAATTTATACGCTTCGGCCAGACGGCATTGACGGCCGATGCCGTGTCGCTCGCGCTCGTTCGGGAGTTAGGGCCAACGATTGCGGGACTGCTCGTTACGGGACGCAATGGATCGAGTATCGCTTCGGAGCTTGGTTCGATGGTGGTGACCGAGCAAGTGGACGCGATGCGCGCGATGGGCACCGATCCGACGCGCAAGTTGGTAACGCCGCGCATGGTCGCCACGGTCTTGATGCTCCCGCTGCTGACGGCAATGGCGGACCTGTCCGGGCTGATCGGCGGATACATCGTTTCGATCTTTACCTTGCGCCTCGGAGCGGTGGCCTTTTGGACGCGTGCAATTAACATTCTGGATTTTTCGGACCTGATGCAGGGACTCAGCAAACCTTTCATATTCGGTTTCATCATTGCGACTGTCGGCTGCTACCACGGCTTGCGGGTGCGTGGAGGGACGCAGGGCGTGGGCCGCGCGACGACCTCGGCGGTAGTCGCCTCTTCGGTTTTCATCCTGGTCGCAAATTTCTTCCTGACCAAGATCATGTTGTACCTCTCCGGCCACGTTTTCTAGATTCCTCCGCGCAATGTGCACCGGACGGGGCCGTTTCCGTCTATAATCTTCGTTGCGATTGCGCGAGCCGCAACCGGAGGCGGCGTAATCACCCTCTGCCTGTGACGAACTTGGACACCGCGAGCGAGCGGGTGCTCTCTTTTAAAGACGTGCGTATTGGTTTCGGTCAGGGCGACGTTCTGACCGGACTGACGTTTTCCGTCGTGCCAAGCGAAACGAAAGTTCTGATCGGCGAAAGTGGCACAGGAAAATCCCTGGCCCTGAAGCTGGCTGCGGGGTTGCTGCAACCCGACTCCGGCTCCGTGCACGTGCTGGGGCGCGATCTCGCCCAGATGACCGAAAATGAATTGCTGGATTTTCGCCGGCAAATCGGATTTGTCTTTCAGGAGGGAGCGCTGTTCGATTCCCTGAGTGTCGCGGACAACGTGGCCTATCGCCTGCGTGAAGATCATGTGGATGAAGATGAAGTCGAGCAGCGCGTTCGGGAAGCGCTGCGCTTCGTGGAAATGGAAGATGCCCTCGACAAACTTCCCTCCGAACTCTCGGGCGGCATGAGGCGCCGCGTTTCCATCGCGCGCGCTCTGGTGGCCCACCCTCCGGTCGTTCTTTACGATTCTCCAACCGCAGGGCTCGATCCGGTCACTGCTCAGACCATCATTACCCTGATTCTACGTTTGCGGGACACCCAGGGCGTGACCTCGCTACTCGCCACGCACCGCCTGCAGGACGCCTTCGGCCTGGCAAATTACAAATTCGACGGCCAGTCCGGGCGCGTCGTGCCAGCTCAGCATGGCGGCAACGGATCAAAGGGTGCCAGCCGGCCCACGAACTTAATTGTTCTGCGCGAGGGGAAAGCCTATTTTGAAGGCAGCCCGCAGATGATCGCCGAATCCAAGGACGAATATCTGCACCGATTTTTATTGTAGGACCAAATGAAGACGTGAGTATGATTCAGGAGGATTTAAAATGGCGCAACACAAACAGTTAACCTGGGCTGAGCTGCGAGTCGGACTTTTCGTTCTGGCTGCCACGGCCCTCCTGGTGGTTGTCATTTTCTACGTCACCGGACCAAGCGCGCTCGGTCCCAAGTACCGGCTGCATGCCTATCTTCCCGAAGTTGATGGCCTGACCGTGGGCGCGCCGGTTCGTCTGGACGGCCTCGACATCGGAAACGTGGAAAGAATTGTCGTTGCGCCTCCTAAGCCGGGGGAACAGCCCTCAAAAGACCGCAGCATTCGCGTCGACATGCGCATCCAGAAAAACTTTCAGGAATACATCCGCACAGACTCCTCGGCGGGGCTGATTACCGAGGGCCTCCTTGGAAATCGTTACGTCGATATCGATCGAGGCTTCGTTGGCAGAAGTCTCGAAAATGAAGAAGAAATACCCGGACGCGAAGAAAAGGCTTTGAAGGCCGTTGTTGAGCGCAGCGCCGATCTCATGACCAACTTAAGCTCGATCACGCAGCAGGCCAGCGCGGTGCTGGATGACATCAGAAAAGGGCGCGGCTCCCTCGGCAAATTCATGGTCGATGAAACCGCCTACCGGCATCTGAATAACTCGCTTGAGAACCTCGATCACATGCTGGCGGATGTAGCGGCCGGCAAGGGAACCATCGGTAAACTGATGGTGAACGACGAAGTCTATCAAAACGTGAATTCGGTCACCGGGCGTCTCGACAACGTGCTCGAAGCCGTGCAGACCAAGCAGGGCACGCTTGGCAAACTCGTGTACGAAACGCAAATACATGACACCGCGATGAAACTGATGGATAACGGCAACGGACTGGTTAGCGATATTCGAGGGGGCAAGGGAACACTCGGCAAACTTGCTACCGATGATTCGCTCTTCCTGCAGTATCGCCAGATAGGCGAAAATCTTTCCAGCGCCACGGAAAAATTGAACTCCAACCAGACGACCGCGGGGAAATTTTTTACCGATCCCAAATTCTACGACGACATGACAGGCCTGGCGGGAGACATGCGCCTATTAGTGGGCGATTTCCGCAAAAACCCGAAAAAATTCTTGAATGTGAAGTTCCAGATTTTCTAATCGGGTCGCTTTTCGGATTTCAACACCGAGGGCACAGAGAACACAGAGAAGACAGACAAGAAAGAAGAGCGGGGTATTTTTAAAAGAGAAAATCAAATTTAAGGTTCAGAGAGCTGAGACCTTAACACTTTGCGCCCAGAAGCGGTCCTATCGAGAGCGATGTTTTCGCGTTTCAGTCCCGACAGGGACGAAAGATCGTAGCCCACCGCGGAAGCGGTGGGACCGCATTCGCAACCAGAACAAGCCCCATAGGGGCGGTACGTGGTGTGCCGTCAAATTTGAGATATTCCATTCAGATCCTTCGCGGTTTGCCTGTTACTAAGCTGAATTTTCATTTCAAAGCGTGCCACCCGCTCGCCTCTGATCCCGCTGAAGCGCGAGGGCCGGATACCACGTCGCGGCAATCGTCAGAATTGCTCCGGCCAGAAATATCTGTCCGGGATGGAAATGCGCGACGGAAGCAAAAACAAAATAGATGCCCGCCGCGAAAAATACTCCTACGAAGGAAAGCAAATTGGCCGCGGCAATCACGCCGCCCTTCTGCCCGGGCGCGGGACGATGCTGGATGAGGGCATTGAGAGGGACGGCGTAGAAGCCTCCAAAAAAACCGAGCATCGCCAGATCCGTTCGCACGTTCCAAATCCCCAGGCCGCCTTGCGACACCAAAAAACCGAAGATCGTCATTCCAACGGCCCCCACCGGAATCAGGCGCAATTCGATTTTTCCGCGTGAAAGGTAGCCAGCTGCGAGGCTGCCAATTCCAATCCCAATGCCCACGGCGGCCTGCAGGTAGCTGATTTGCGTTTCGTCCACGTGCAAAACGTCATGCCCGTAGACGACGAT
>Ga0210400_10004858_pt1 | contig 11532 bp, 14 predicted proteins | sample IncBWH26MmetaG_FD_155456 | JGI IMG/M metagenome (GOLD analysis project Ga0210400, IMG submission 155456) | Forest soil microbial communities from Barre Woods Harvard Forest LTER site, Petersham, Massachusetts, United States - Inc-BW-H-26-M | ecosystem: Environmental > Terrestrial > Soil >...
AGAGGAGGGCGCCTAGTCCGCAGGCCATCGTGACCCCTCGAAAGCCGCGCTCCACCGTGGAGTTCCAGACGGCGGCCACCGGCGCCACCCAGAACAGCACGCCGGCCAGGGCGGCGATCTGGCCATCACCAACCAGTCGACGGGCGATCCGCCACATGAGGATGGCCGCCACCGCCGACAACAGGACCGGGGTCAATTTGACCATGAGCGCGCTCTGGCCGAACACCCCGAACAGCGCTGCGGTCAGGTAGGGCTCGACACCGCCGTAGAGCTGGCCAGGGTAAAAGGCGTTGAAGTGTCCGTTGAGGATGTGCTGGGCGGCCAGTCCCACCGAGGCCTCATCGGAATTGAGCGCGTCGTGGAAGAAGTACCACAGCCGCAATGCGATCCCCAGCCCGGCGGCCAGCACCAGGACGATTCGGACGAGGGCCAGCCGATTGCCGTGGCGGACAACCGTTGGCACCTCGACGTCCACCAGTGGTGGATCGATGACGGTGCCGATGGACACGTTCCCCCTGTCGTTTCCGGTTGAGCCGCCGACCAGCAAGCGCACGCGGGTGCGGCCATATCCGGCGTGGTGCGACGCAAATCTATTACACGGCGTGCCCTGGTCGGCGTGAAACACCTGCTGGCCGCCAGCCAGCCTGGCCGGCTCCTCGATCCACGGCCTGGTCGACGCCGTCGCTGGTGAGGCGGCCATCCCTGGATCCAGTGTTTCTGACCGCGGTCCGGCTGCTCAGGGCAAGGGGGTCCAGTGGGCCAGCACCTGGCGGTAGCGAGTATCCCAGTCGTCGTAGAGAGCCCGCAGGTCCTGGCCGGGCCAGTCGGGCGCCAGCAGCTCGGATGGCAGCAGGGGATCGGCCTGGAAATGCCGGAGCACCGAGGCCGAGAGCACGAAACCGGGCTCCAGGTCCGTCCAGTCCCGGGGCGGGTTGGCGCTCAGCTGAGCGCTCAGCTCCCGGGCCCGCAACGCCCACCCGGCCGTGTTCCACAGCCGACCGACCAGCTCGTCGGGCCGGTCCGGGCGAGCCGACAGCGTGGTGATGTCGGGCCCGAGGTCCTCGGGCATGGCGTCGTCGAGATTGTCGGGCCGGAGCCAGACTCCCTCGCGCAGCTCGGCCAGGCGGGCGAAAGTCAAGGCCTTGCGTCGGGAGGTGCGAACCTCGGGCGTGCTACCCGTGGTGGTGACCACCACCACCTGCCAGTCGCCTCGCCAGCGACGGGTGCGCCCGGCCCGGCTGGCGTTCTGTCGCCGTTGCCGCTCGAGGAGGTGACCGGACAGTCGGTATCGACCGGCCCCATCGGTGGTCACCTCGCCGGAGGCGACCATGCGACTGAGGGCCACCCGGGCGCGGTTTCCGTTGATGCCGAACAGGGAGGACAGCTGGACGAGGTGGGCCACGGGCAGCTCGGGTGGGTCGGCGCCGAGGAGGGTGCTGGCCAGCACCGATCGGGCCGTCAGTCCGCTCGAGCCGCGGTCCTCCCGGAGGATATTACTAGTTTCCACCATTTGATCTTCTAGTGTAATATAGAGGCATGCGCACCTCGGTGGTCCCGGCACCAACGGCCCGGCCCGACGTGCTGCCCAGCGATCGGCTATTGGCCAACGGGATGTGCGCTCCCGAGCTGCGCCCGGGACTGCGGCGCATCGACGATCGTCGGAACGTCCTCTCGGTGGTCTCGCTCTGGTTCTGGGTCGTTGCCGTCATCGGGATGGCGGTGTGGGTCAACAACATCGCCGTGTATGCCGTGGCCTTCCTGTTGATGGGTCCCCTCTATGTGCGATTCGCCATCCTCATGCACGAGGCCGCCCACAAGCTGCTCTTCTCCAACAAGGCGGTCAACGACTGGGTGGGCACGTGGCTCATCGCCTATCCGGCGTTCACGCCCATCGGGCTCTATCGACGAGGGCACATCGCCCATCACCGGGAGGAGTTCGGCCCCGACGAGCCCGATGTCTCCTTCTACGGGGGCTATCCGTGCCCGCCACGGGTGCTGCGCCGGCGGCTGTTGCGAGACGCCGTGGGCATATCCGGCTGGAAGAACTTCAAGCCCTTGGTCCTCTCGGTTCGCCAGCCCGCCTTTCGGCGGGTCGGCCTGTCGATCCTGGGTGTGCAGGCGCTGCTGTGGGCGCTGGCCTGGGCTGCGACCGGGCGGTGGTGGATCTATCCCCTGATGTGGTGGCTGCCGTGGATGACCCAATGGCGGGTGCTGAACCGGTTGCGGGCCATCGCCGAGCACGGAGGCATGCAAGCCGGAGCCGACCGGCGGGTGACTACCCACACCGTGCGCCAATCGTGGCTGGCCCGTTTCTGGTTGGTCCCCTTCAACACCGGGTGGCATCTAGCCCATCACGTCGACATGGGCATCCCGTGGCGCAACCTGCCGCGATTCCACGCAGAGCTGGAGCGAGCCGGCTACGTCACCGCTGAGTTGACTCACCGGTCGTACCGGGCCCTGTGGATGACTCTGGCCGACGGCTGAGCGGCCAGCTGGTCGATAACCGGCTCCACTCCCGACCGGCCAGGCCGGGCCGCACTCCCGACCGGCCGATGGCCGGGCTAGGTCCAGCCGGCCGATCGTTGCTCTCGATGGTGGGAGCTACGGAGCGATCCCAGTCTCTCGCCCATGACCCAGGGGAGATGGGCCAGCCCATCGAGGAAGAGCACCGTCCCGATCCCGACGCAGGCCCCGCCCAGGGCGTCGGTGGGGTAGTGCCAGCGCAGGACCACGACGGCCACGCAGATGCCGACCACGAGGGCGGCGGCCGCGATGGCCGTGACTGCTCGCAGGACCCGGGGCGTCACCAGCACAGCTGCTGCTGCCAGTGCCGACACCGCCGTCACCGTCCCCGAGGGATAGGAGCCGGCCACGCCGGCGATCTGGCGGCCGATCAGTGGCTTGGCCACCTGGTCCACCACGACCACCGCACCGATGGGGGCGACGGCGCAGACCACGGCCCGCACCCAGTCCTGGGTCAGCGCCACGACGGCCAGGACGACGACGCCGATCAACAGCCCCCAGAGGGAGCCGACCTGGGTCAGGTCATGAGCCCATCGGGCGCCGTGACCGGCGGGGAACAACTGGTACCCCGAAGCATCGATGTGGTTCGGCCACGGACGGCCCACGAAGAACAGGCCGGCCAGGCCGGCCACGGCCAACAGGCTCGTTCCCAACACCAGTTCAGCGGCGATCCCCCGCGACCCGGCGGCGCGCGGCCCTCGGATGCGGCCCGATGACGAAGGGGGAGTCATGCCACGAGCGTACGGGCACAGGTGCTCTGATCGGGCGCGGCCTGTGGTGTTCCCGGACCATCCTGCCGCACGGAAATGGGGCTTCTGGCCCGGGGGTGACACGACCTTCTCGCCCCCATATCGGGGTGTGGAGGGCGCAAATCCCCCGGTTCACCCGCCAGGGAGGCCACAATAGGGGGGCGGCAACAATGGCCGTCTGTCATTCCAATCACCTCAAGGAGAGTCTCACCCCGTGAATAAGTCCGAACTGATTGCCGCCGTCTCGACCCATACCGGTGTTGACGCGAAGTCCGTTGCCACCGTCTTGAACGGCACCGAGGACGTGGTGACCGCCACTGTGAAGAAGGGTGAGAAGGTCCTTATCACCGGATTCGTCTCGTTCGACCGGGTGGAGCGCAAGGCCCGTATCGGCCGCAATCCCCAGACCGGTGCGGCCATCAAGGTGAAGGCGTCCAAGGCGCCGCGAGTGTCCGCAGGTGCCTCGTTCAAGAAGGTCGTGAACGGTCAGGCCCCAGCACCGAAGCTCGTCACCAAGAAGGCGAAGTAACACCCCACCCCGGGTGGGCGGCACGCGATGGGCGAGATTCCACAGCTGGCCGCGTACGAAAGCTCGCTCCCCCAGGGTAATGTTTAAGTCTGTTCTGCCCCGTGAGCGCGGTTCCCGCCACCTGCGCTCCGGGGCAGAACTTTTTTTGTTCTGACCAGGGCTGACGGCCGGCGAAACGATGGCCCGGACGTCAGAGGAAGTGACGCCGACGTCGCCGGCCCCCGTGTCCCAGCGGCAGGTCAGTGGCGGTGGATCGGGGCTTTCCGTACTGCTGCGGCGGCCGCTGACCGGGCATCGTCGAGCGCCGATTGGAGACGATCCAGGGTCTCGTTGAGGTTGCGGTCGGCCACCAGGTCGGCCGCGTCGCCGATGAGGTCTCGTGCGGCATGGGCTGCCTTGCCCAGCGCGTGGCCGCTGGCGTCCTTGACCTGTTCGGCTGCAGTGGCGATCGACTCTGGACCCTGGGCGGAGCGCGAGCGCTTCTTCCGCCGCACCAACAGGGCGACGAGTACGAGGACGGCTGCGCCGACACCGAGGAATGGTCCCTGCTGACGTTGGTTCTCGTTGGGCATGAGGTTCTCCGATCCGGGGGCGGTGAGACTGTTCGGCCTTGCCCCCTTGTGGCGTCGTTCGGCCATCGTCGTCTTGTCCTTGTACCCACTGTCGGGACGCTCCATGCGCCGAGGCGCCGGAGGCCGACGAGCGGGTCCGATCGGGCGGTCAAAGTGTCCGGCGTCGAGACGGTGTGCCATGATGCCAACGTCATGGACAACTCCAATTCGACGTCACCTACGATTCACCGCTGCGGGCTGTGCGGGGGCCTGGTTCATCCGGGCGACAACTCGGCCAGTGCAGCCTGGTGCAGACGATGCAGTCGCGTGGTGACCACGCGGCGCGACGGCGGCGTGTCCTAGGTTCGAGGTTCGGTCTCATGACCGCGACCAAACTGTCGGCGCTGCTCGACGCGATGCCGTTTGCCCGACACTGCGGCGTGGAGCTGGTCACGGCCACACCCGATCGGGTCGAAGGTCACCTGGTATGGTCCCCCGAGCTCTGCACGGCGAACGGTCGACTGCACGGCGGCGCGTTGATGACACTGGGCGACACGGTCGGTGCCGCCTGTGCTTCCTCAACCTTCCCGACGGCGCATCGACGACAACGATCGAGTCCAAGACCAACTTCATGCGGGGCGTGGACAAGGGCGCGGCCATCGCTTCGGCCCGGCCCCTGCATGTGGGAGGTCGGTTCATCGTGATCCAGACGACCATCACCGACAGCGATGAGCGACTGGTGGCCCAGACCACTCAGACCCAAGCCGTCCTGCGTCCGTAGCGGTTGGTGGCCCTGAACCGTCGGTTGCCCGCGTCGTGCGCTCCGGGCGCGCCACCGCAGTCATGATCAGCCCAAACCCGGCCGAGTTCGACGGGGAAGCGCCGCTGCTCGGTCGGCTCATCCGATCCGAGGTCGTCGGCGGCCTGACCCTCACGGTGGCCGGAGTGGCCGCGTTGGTATGGGCCAACAGCCCGGTACAGGCCACCTACAACCAGGTGTGGGAGCACAGCGCCCGTCTGACCAGCGGGGACTTCTCCGGCTTGACCACGGTGCGGGGGTGGGTCAACGGCGGGATCATGACCATCTTCTTCTTGGTGGTCGGGCTCGAGATCGCGCGCGAACGAAGGTCCGGTGCCCTGGCCGATCGGCGGACGGCGGTGGTGCCTGTCGTCGGGGCGCTCGGCGGAATGGTGGGTGCCGCCCTGGTCTATGTCGCGGTCAACCACCACCCGCCCGGGAGCCGGGGTTGGGGCATACCGATGGCCACCGACATCGCCTTTGCCCTGGGGGCACTGGCCCTGCTCGGACGGCGGGTGCCGACCGGGCTCCGCCTCTTCCTCTTGACGCTGGCAGTGGCCGACGACATCGGTTCCGTCGTGGCCCTGGCCGTGTTCTACTCGAGCAAGCTGGATGTCCGGGCGCTGGCCGGGGCGATTGCCGTGGTCGCGGTGTTGGTGGTCATCCGGCGTCGACGGACCGGAGCGGCCTGGCCCTATCTGCTCGGGGGCGTGGTGTTGTGGGCGCTCATGGCCGCGGCCGGGGTGGAACCGGCCCTGGCCGGCGTCGTCGTGGGCTTACTGATCCCCGCCGGTGCCTCCCTGATTACGGCGAGGACCTCGACGGCCACCAGTGAGTCGTCGACGGCGCCGCCGGACCCCGCCGGACGGGTCGAGTTCGCTCTGGCTCCGATCTCAGCCTTCGTGGTTCTCCCGCTGTTCGCCCTGGCCAACGCGGGGGTGACCATCGAGTCGACCCTGCTCGCCCATCCCGGGGCCACCGGGGTGTTCGTCGGGATCGTGCTGGCCCGGCTGGTGGGCAAGATGGCGGGCATCGCCCTGGCCTGCCTGATCGTGGTGCGGCTGGGCCTGGGCCGCCTCCCCGCCGGAGTGACGTGGGGCCACATGGTGGGCGGTGCCGCGGTGGCCGGCATCGGATTCACCGTCCCCCTGCTCTTCGCCGAACAGGCCTTCGCCCACCACCCCCCACTGGTAGCGGCGAGCCAGACCGGGTTGTTGGCCGGATCGGTCTTGGCCTTCGTGGTGGGGGCGACCGTGCTTCTCCTGGTGGCCCGCCGTCACGGCCGTGGGCTGTCCGTGGGGTCGTATGCTGGCCACCCTGAACCACTACGCCCGACCGGGCTCGTCCAGACCCGGGCGACGAACGAGGAGACTCCATGACCATTGCCATCGGTGATCGCATTCCTGACATCAAGGTGATGACCAGTCGGCCCGATGGCCCCGCTCCGGTCCAAACGGGCGACGTGCTCGGCCACGGCAAGGTGGTGCTGTTCGCGGTACCGGGTGCGTTCACACCGACCTGCTCCGACTACCACCTCCCCAGCTATCTCATTCGTTATGACGACCTGAAGGCCAAAGGCGTCGACGCCATCGTGGGCATCTCGGTCAACGACCCGTTCGTCATGGGGGCATGGGGTGAGGCGCAGCACGTGGAGGACCACGTCCTCCTGTTGGCCGATGGCAACGGGGACTTCACCAAGGCCATGGGCCTGGAGATGGACGGCAGTGCTATCGGGCTCGGAACCCGGTCGCAACGGTATGCCGCCATCATCGAGGACGGCGTGGTCACCAACCTGCAGGTGGAGCCGGGACCGGGGCTGTCGGTGAGCGCAGCCGACGCCATCCTCGAGCAGCTGTAGCACTCGGTCATCGGTCGGCTGGTCGCACCACCGGCCGACGACCGCTACCGTCGGGCCTGTGGAATTGATCGAGGCCCTGCGCACGACGGGCGCCGTCCGGGAATTCGCCCCCGAGCCGGTGGCCGATGAGGTCGTCGAGCGAATTCTGGACAACGCCCGATTCGCTCCCAGTGGCGGGAACCGGCAGGGGTGGCGGGTGGTGCTGGTCAAGGACCCCGATGTCCGGACGGCCATGAGGGACTGCTATCTGGATGGCTGGTACGAGTACCTGGCCCAGGCGGCGGCCGGTCTGGTCCCGTGGGCGGTGGTCACCGACCGGGAGGCCGAGCGTCGGGCGGTCCGGGATGCCCCGGCCCTGGCCGCGGAGGCCGCTCGGGGGCCCGGAGGGCTGGCCGAGCATCTGGACGACGTTCCCGTCATGCTGGTGCTCCTGGCCGACCTGCGGGTGCTGGCCGCCGTAGACCGGGACCTGGGGCGCTACACCATGGCCGGTGGGGCATCCATCTACCCGTTCGCCTGGAGCGTCATGTTGGCGGCGCGGGCCGAGGGCCTGGCCGGTGTGATGACCACTATGGCCATCCGGGACGAGGTGAGGGCCAAGGAGGTCCTGCACGTGCCCGAGGAGCTGGTCATCGCGGGCGTGATCGTACTGGGACACCCAGTGCACCAGCCGACGAGGCTCCGACGCGCCACGGTGGGCCAGTTCACCACGGTGGACCGATTCGACGGCCCAGCCTTCGGCCCGTCGTGACCGATACCGGGAGTCGAGCATGAAGATACGAATAGGCATATCCCTCGGGGTCGGGGCCACCACCGACATGGACGCACTGGCGCAGCTCGTGGATGACCTGGACGAGCTCGACTTCGATTCCCTGTGGCTACCCGAGATCCTCTCGGTCCCGGCCCTCGATCCGCTGGTGGCACTGGCCTTCGCCGCCGCCCACAACCCGAGCCTGAAGCTGGGCACCACCATGCTCCTGCCCGGTAGGAACCCGGTTCGATTGGCCAAGGAGCTGGCCACCTTGGACATGCTGTCGGGCGGCCGGCTCCTCGTCACCTTTGTCCCCGGCCTGCCCCGCTCGCCCGAGGCAGAGGCCGTCGGCGTTCCCACGTCGGAGAAGGGGATGCTCATGGACGAGGTCATGCCCCTCCTGCGCCGGTTGTGGAGCGGGGAGCAGGTGTCCCATCACGGTGAGGCCGCCAATTTCGACGACGTGGTGGTGTCACCCCGGCCCATCCAGGATCCGCTCGAGTTCTGGACCGGCGGGATGGCCCGAGCTGCCCTGAGGCGATGCGGTCGCTTTGCCGACGGTTGGTTGCCCTCGGCCTGCACGCCCGACGAGGCGGTCGAGGGCCGCGAGGTGATCCACGAGGCCGCCGACGAGGCCGGTCGCTCGATCAGTGCCGAGCACTTCGGGGTGTCGATCGCCTATACCCACGCCCCGCTGTCGCCCAGCGCCCTCCAGGCCTTCTCCGGTGGTCGCCGCGGCGTGGACCCCGAACAGGTCGTCCCCGTCGGTCTCGACGCCCTCCGGGACCACCTCGAACGCTTCATCGACGTGGGCTTCTCCAAGTTCGTCATCCGGCCGATCCAGCCCGCCACCTCGTGGCGGAGCGAGCTCGAGACGCTGGCCGACGGCGTCGGCGACCTCCAAAATTGACCCGCCGCCCATGACCCGGTCGAGGCCGGAGGAGATCGAGTTCCGGCCCGGCCAGCTCGGCCCGGTGCTGGCCCACATGGAGGCATTGACCGCGGCCGCGTCGGGGTGGATCAACGTTCGCCCCATCATCGAGGCCGAACACCAGCCGCCACCGCCCGGGCCCCTTTCCATCTTCGGGGGGTCGATCCACAAGGTGCCCACCGGGACATGGATGCCGGGCAAGGTGGAGCGCTCGGGCTCGATCGGGGCGACCCGGATCGGGCTCCAGCATGCCGGCGGTCCCCGGGTGGTGGCCACCCTGCGCGATCTCGGCTTGCCCCTGCCCGAGGGCTGGCGGGTGGTCCAGGACCATGCCCGGCGCGGTCTGGTGGCCAAGCTGCCCGCCGGGGCCGACGACGCCGGCGTCCTCGACTGGCTGATCCGGGCGGCCGGCGCCTTGTGTGCCGTTCCCAGCACCGGCCGGTGGCGAGCCGAGGTCTTCGAAGGGAGCGGGACGTCCTGATGACGCCGTCCGAGAGGGTCGAGCGGCCCGAGCAACCGCGGATCACGCCGCTAGACGATCCGACAGGGGCGGCCAGCCGGTCGCTGCAGGCCATGGGTGCCATCCGCGACGACGGGCCGACCCTCAACATCTTCGCCACCCTGGCCCGGAACCCGCCGCTGCTCGATCACTTCGGCCGGTTCTTCACCTACCTCTTGAAGGAGGGATCGCTGCCAGGCCGAGAACGGGAGCTGGTCATCCTTCGGGTCGGGTGGCGCGCCGGATCCGAGTACGAATTCGGGCAGCACACTATCGAGGGCCTCCGCGAAGGGCTCACCCCCGACGAGGTCGAGGCGGTCACCAACGAAGCGGTGGCGCCCGACCGGTGGAGCGCCGATGACCGCGCCCTCTTGTCCATGGCCGACGAGCTCCACCTCCACGACGGGGTCGGCGACGCCACCTGGGATGCCCTGGCCCGCCGATGGGACGAGCCCCAATTGCTCGAGTTGGTCGTCCTGGCCGGCGGATACCGCATGGTCTGCGGGTTCCTCAACACCGTGGGCGTCCAGCGCGAGCAGGGGATACCGGGCTGGCCCGTTCCGAACGGCACGCCGGCCACCTGAGCGGGTCCGATCCCGCCCCGGTCTCCGCCCTCGGTCCCGCCGCAGTGTCTTAGTCCTGGCGGTTGCCCAGATGCCAGCCCCCGCAGTAGGGGCACGGGTAGGGGTCAAGGTCGGCCCCCTCCTCCAATCGGAGGCGCAATGAGGCCCGGTTGGCTGCGTCCTGGGTGGCGAACCGGGACTTGGGCTGTCCGTCGGCCCGCCAGTGATCGCGGCGTTGCTCCCGGTGCTGCCCCGACGCGGGGCGCGGGCGTCGCCGCCGTGCCTTGGCCATCGTCGTTGCTCCGTTCCCGCCTGGCGCTCTACTCGTCGTAGACCGGCGGACGCTTCTCCCGAAATGCGGCCGAGGCCTCGGCCAGGTTGCCGGTGTGCCCGGCCAGCAGCTGGGTCCGGTTCTCCATGGCCACGGCGGCCTGGAGGCCACTGACCTCGAGGGCGGACCAGAGGGAGTCCTTGGTCAGGGCCAGGCCGAAGGGGCTGAAGGCGCACATGCCTTCGGCCATCTCGATGGCCGCGTCGACCACCGCTCCCTCCGCCCGCACCTGGGACACCAGACCGATCCGGAGCGCCTCCTCGGCCCCGACCCGCTTCCCGGTGAGCAGGATCTCCGAGGAGTGGGACAATCCCACCACCTTGGGCAGGAGCCAGCTGACCCCGAGCTCGGTCCCCGACAACCCGTTGCTGATCCCGGCCCCGCAGAACACCGCCGACTCGGAGGCCAGGCGGATGTCGGCGCCCAGGGTGAGGCACATGCCCCCGCCGTAGGCCGGCCCGTTGATGGCGGCGATCACCGGTTGAGGGAGGGCGCGCAGGGCGGGCACAATGCCCCCCATGAACTCCATGGCCCGCATGCCCAGCCGGTGGCGGCCCAGGTCCTCGGTGCCCGGGGGCAGGCCGGCATGCTCCAGCTCGAGCCCGGAGCAGAAGCCACGACCGGCCCCGGTCAGGATGACCACCCGGCAGTCGTTGTCGGCGCCGACCTCGTCCAGGGCGGTGTACAGGTCGCCCACCAGTGCGAAGGACATGGAATTGAGCCGGGAGGGATTGTCGAGCGTGATCACGCGCACGTGGGGACGGACGGTGTCGATGCGGACGAGGGTCATGACCCCAGCCTCATCGACGGCGAGACCGGGCGCCATTCGTGGCCGTGGGACCAGGGCCAGTCGTGGCCGTGGGGCCGGTGGCCATGGGTAGCCGCCCCGAGGTGCCCATCGACCCCTTCGGCACCATCGACCCCTACGGGAGCGCCGGACGTCCTGCGTCGCTGACGGCCTCGCTGCTGGTTGCCGCGCCCGGGTTGCTCGATCCCAATTTCGGCCGTCGGGTGGTCCTGGTCCTCGACCACGGACCCCACGGCGCACTCGGTCTGGTCATCAACCACCCCGGCGGGGTACAGGTGCACGAGCTGCTCGATCAGTGGGCCGCTCTGGCCTCGACCCCCAGTGAGGTGTTCACCGGCGGCCCCGTAGCCCGGAACGCCATCATCGGGCTGGTCCAGCTGGGGGCGGGGATGGGCGGAGCAGTCGAGGGGATCGACACCGGAGCGGTCCCGGAACCGGACGGCCTGCCCGAGGGTTGGCGGCCGCTGTTCGGTACCGCCTCGCCGATCGGCACGGTCGACGTGGGCGCCGACCCGTCGCCGGTGGCGGCCTCGATCCTCGGGGTGCGGCTGTTCTCGGGGTACGCGGGGTGGGACGCCGGACAGCTCGAGTCCGAGATCGACAGCGGTTCGTGGTACGTGGTGCCGGCCGACGAGGGGGA
>Ga0210400_10004859_pt1 | contig 11529 bp, 7 predicted proteins | sample IncBWH26MmetaG_FD_155456 | JGI IMG/M metagenome (GOLD analysis project Ga0210400, IMG submission 155456) | Forest soil microbial communities from Barre Woods Harvard Forest LTER site, Petersham, Massachusetts, United States - Inc-BW-H-26-M | ecosystem: Environmental > Terrestrial > Soil >...
CATCCAGTCAAAACCGCGTTCGCTGGCACGATAGATGCGGCCATGTTTCTTCTCGCTCTCAGGCCGCAGGAATTTGGCGCATAACATCGGCGTGACCGTGAGCGATATCACCAATGACATGGCGATGGCCGTGCTCAGCACCACGGCAAATTCGCGGAACAGGCGTCCCACCAGCCCCTGCATGAGCAGGATTGGAATGAACACCGCCACCAGTGACGTGCTCATGGAAAGCACGGTAAAGCCGATCTCGCGCGCGCCGCGGAAGGCCGCCTGCACCGGCCCCATACCCTGTTCCATATAGCGCGTAATGTCTTCCAGCACCACAATTGCATCGTCCACCACAAAGCCCGTGGAGATGGCCAGGGCCATCAGCGAGAGGTTATCCACGCTGTAGTCCAGCAGATACATCACGCCGAACGTGCCAATCAGGGAGAGCGGCACCGCCACGCTCGGAATAAACGTTGCGCGCAGGTTGCGGAGAAAAACAAAGACGACCAGCACCACCAGCACAATGGAAATAAGCAGCGTGATCTGGATATCGGCCACCGAAGCGCGAATCGTCGTCGTCCGGTCCAGCGCTACTTCCAGCTTGATTCCCGCGGGTATCGACGCTTGCAACTCCGGGATCAGGGCCTTCACGTGGTCCACGGCTTCAATAATGTTGGCGCCCGGCTGGCGAAAGACAATCATCAGCACCGCCGGCTTGCCGTTCGCGACGCCCGTATTGCGGATGTCTTCCACCGAATCCTGCACATCAGCTACATCCTGCAACCGCACCACGCCACCGGTGGCATTCTTGGCGACGATAATATTTTTGTAGTCCTCGGCTTTGAACAACTGGTCGTTGGCCGTGATCTGCCACGCGTTCACCGCGCCCGCAAACTCTCCCTTTGGACGGTTTGCATTCGCTGCGCCCAGCGCTGCGCGCACCTGCTCCACGCCTACGCCCAGCTTATTCAACAGCGTGGGATTTACCTCCGCCCGCACTGCCGGCTTGGCTCCGCCGCCCACAAATACCTGTCCGATGCCCGGTACCTGCGAAAGCTTTTGCGCCACCACGGAATCAGCCACGTCATACATGCGCGGCTTGGTGATGCTCTCTGAAGTCAGAGACAGAATCATGATCGGCGCGTCGGCGGGGTTGACTTTGCGCCAGTTAGGACGCGTTGGCAGGTTGGCCGGCAGCTGTCCCAGCGCAGCGTTGATTGCCGCTTGCACGTCTCGCGCTGCCGCGTCGATATTGCGCGAGAGATCGAACTGCATGGTGATGCTGGTCGAGCCGAGCTGGCTCGTCGAGGTCATCTGGTTGACGCCGGCTATGCGGCCAAACTGGCGCTCCAGCGGCGTTGCCACGGACGAAGCCATGGTTTCCGGACTCGCGCCGGGCAAGCCGGCGTTGACGCTGATGACGGGATACTCAACCTGCGGGATCGGCGCAACCGGCAGCCGAAAATACGCCAGGATTCCCGCCATCAAAAGGCCCAACGCCAGCAGTGACGTGGCTACCGGCCGCCGAATAAATGGTGCGGAAATATTCATTAGTCTGCACCCGTTGGCTCTTTTTCCGGCACAATCTCATTCCCCAATTGGAAGCGCGAGAACCGGCTCGCCAGTTTGTCAAACCAGATATAGATCACCGGAGTGGTGTAGAGCGTGAATGCCTGGCTCAGCAACAGTCCGCCGATGATGGTGATGCCCAGCGGATGCCGCAGCTCTGATCCGGTTCCTCGCCCGAAAGCCAGCGGCACGGCGCCCAGCAGCGCGGCCATGGTGGTCATCATGATCGGGCGGAAGCGCAGCAGGCTGGCCTGATAAATTGCTTCTTCCGGCGGCTTGCCTTGATTGCGCTCCGCGTCCAGCGCAAAGTCAATCATCATGATGGCGTTCTTTTTTACAATGCCGATCAGCAGAATAATTCCTATCAGGGCCACCACCGTCAGGTCATTACGCGTCAGGATCATCGCCAGAATCGCGCCCACACCGGCTGAAGGCAATGTAGAGAGAATCGTGACCGGATGGATGTAGCTTTCGTACAGCACGCCCAGCACGATGTATACCGTGATCAGCGCGGCCAGAATCAGCCACGGTTCCGACGCCAGAGAATTCTGGAATGCCGCCGCCGTTCCCTGGAAGCTGGGATGAATGCTGACCGGCATTCCCATCTCCTGCTCTGCCTGCGCGATCACCTTCGTCGCTTTGCCCAGCGATTCTCCCGGCGCAAGGTTGAAAGAGATGGTTACCACCGGAAACTGTCCCTGGTGATTGATGGCGAGTGGCGCGGGCGAGGTAACAAAATGGCTGAATGTTGAAAGCGGCACCTGTTGCCCCGTCGAGGACTTCACATAAATGCTGCTCAGATCGCTGGGATCGTCCTGGAATTGCGACCCGACTTCGAGCACCACGTGATATTGATTCAACTGGGTGAAGATGGTGGAAACCTGGCGCTGTCCGAAGGCGTCATACAGCGTGTCGTCGATATTCTGCGGCAGGATGCCGAAGCGCGCGGCAGTGTCGCGGTCAATTACTAAATCAGCTTTGAGTCCGCCATTTTGCTGGTCGCTGGCCACATCGCGCAGTTCCGGCAGCGTGCGCAGCTTGGCCAGAATGCGGTTAGACCAGTCATTCAGTTCGGTGGCGTCGGCATCTTCCAGCGAGTATTGAAACTGCGTGCGGCTCACGCGGTCTTCTACCGTCAGATCCTGCACCGGCTGCATATATAAGGTGATGCCTTCCACCTTGGCCAGCTCCGGCTGAAGGCGACGGATGATGTCTGAGGCGGTGTCGTTGCGGTCTTCATGCGGCTTCAGGTTGATCTGTATGCGTCCGCTGTTCTGCGTCGTGTTGGTGCCATCAATGCCGATAAACGATGACAGGCTGGCCACGTCGGAATCTTGCAAAATCACCTTGGCCAGCTTCTGCTGCCGTTCCGCCATGGAACTAAACGACACGTTTTCCGGTCCTTCTGAAATGCCCAGAATCACGCCCGTATCCTGCACCGGGAAAAATCCCTTGGGCACGATGACATATAAATAGAGAGTCAGAGCCAGCGCCGCCACCGTAGCCAGCAAGGTGGTGGTCTGGTGTTTCAACACCCAGCGCAGCGTCGTTCCGTACCACTCGATAACGCGCTCGTAGGCGCGCTCCGTGGCCTGGTAAACGCGCCCGTGCTTGACTGTCTTAGGATTTTTGAGCAATCGCGCTGCCATCATGGGTGTGAGCGTGAGTGAAACCAGCGCTGAAATCACGATGGTCACGGCCAGCGTCACGGCGAATTCGCGGAAGAGCCGGCCGACGATGTCGCCCATGAACAGCAGCGGAATCAAGACGGCAATGAGTGAAACCGTCAGCGAGATGATGGTAAAGCCAATCTGCCCAGCGCCCATAAGCGCGGCTTCCATTGGAGAATGGCCTTCCTCCAGAAAGCGATCGATGTTTTCGATCATCACAATGGCGTCGTCCACCACAAAGCCGGTGGAGATGGTAAGCGCCATGAGCGAGAGGTTGTCCAGGCTGTAGCCCAGCAGGTACATCACCGCAAACGTGCCGACGATGGAAAGCGGCACCGCCACAGCGGGAATGATCGTGGCTGAAAGATTTCGCAGGAAAAGAAAAATCACCATCACCACCAGGCAGATGGTGAGCATCATTTCAAACTCAACGTCTTTTACCGATGCGCGGATGGTTTCCGTCCGGTCGGTGAGAATGGCGACTTTCACTGAACTTGGCAGCCCCGCCTGGAGCTGCGGCAAAACTTTTTTGATGCGGTCCACCACGCTGATAATGTTGGCCCCGGGCTGGCGCTGTATGTTTACGATGACCGCGGGTGAAAGGTTCATCCAGGCGGCCTGCTTCGCGTTCTCCGCGCCATCGATGATGGTGGCCACGTCGCGCAGGCGCACCGGAGCGCCATTGCGATAGGCAAGAATCACGTCTTTATACTCATTGCCAGAAAGCAGCTGGTCGTTGGTCGAGATGGTGAACGCCTGGCGCTGATTTTCCAGAATGCCTTTGGCCTGATCGACGTTCGCCTGACCCAGCACCGTGCGCAGGTCTTCCAGACTGAGCCCATAAGAAGCCAGTGCCGTGGGATTCGCCTGGATTCGTACCGCCGGCTTTTGTCCGCCGCTGATCGACACCATGCCCACGCCGGTGAGCTGAGAAATCTTCTGCGCCAGCGTGGTGTCAGCCAGGTCTTCCACTTTGGAAAGCGGCAAGCTGTCTGAAGTCAGCGCCAGGGTGAGGATAGGAGCGTCCGCGGGATTGACTTTGCTGTAGATCGGCGGATTGGGCAGGTCGCGCGGCAGGAACGTAGCGGCTGCGTTGATGGCGGCCTGCACTTCCTGCTCCGCTATATCGATGCTCTGTTCCAGGTTAAATTGCAGCGTGATGACTGAACTGCCAAACGAACTGGTGGAGGTCATCTGGCTCAGTCCCGGGACCTGGCCAAATTGCCGTTCCATGGGAGCAGTTACAGAGGAAGCCATCACCTCCGGCCCGGCGCCGGGATAAAAAGTGATGACCTGAATTGTGGGATAATCCACCTGGGGAAGGGCAGAGACCGGCAGTTGCAGATACGCGACTACGCCCACCAGCAGCAGGCCAATCATCAGCAATGATGTGGCTACCGGGCGCAGGATAAATAATTTTGATGGGCCGCCGTTAGGCATGATGTCTGCTTAAACGCCTTTTTTCTTCCTCGATCGTTTTTTTGTCGAACGGCGCGCGTATTGCGAGCCTTATTGCGTCTGGCCCTCGCCCGTTTGGCCAGAGCTGCCGTTTTGTCCGGCTGCGCCGCGAATCTCAACGTGCGTGCCGGGCTGGAGCTTGTCCTGCCCGTCGGTCACCACCACATCGCCCGGCTGCAAGCCCTGGGAGATCGCCACAAAATTGCCCTGGCTGAATGAGACGGTAACGTTGCGCATCTCCGCCGTCTTGTCCGGCTTTACCGCGAACACGTATGTCCCCTGCGGTCCGCGCTGGATGGCCGCCGACGGCACCACGGTGTTGTTCTTTCGCACCTCAAGCAGCAGATGGACATTAACAAATTGATTGGGCCAGAGTGAGCGGTCACGATTTTCAAAGACCGCTTTCAGCTTTCCGGTGCCGGTAGTGGTATCAATCTGGTTGTCGATGGTGGTCAGCACGCCGGTAGCGATCTTTGTCTGGTCGTCGCGGCTGAATGCGTCCACGGGAAGCCTGCCTTTATTCATGTGCTGCGAAACCGCCTGCAGGTTATCCTGCGGCAGGCTAAAGATCACCGCGATCGGTTGCAACTGCGTGATTACCAGCAGACCGTTGGGATCGGCTGCGTGGACCATGTTTCCCACATCAATCTGGCGCAGGCCGATCCGCCCGCTCACCGGCGCGGTGATGCGCGTATAGACCAGATTTAGCTTTACCGTGTCTACCTGGGCCTGGTCGGCGCGCACGGCGCCATCAAGCTGGGCCTCAAGTGAACCCTGAGTATCGAACTGCTGCTTGGGGATTACACCGTCTTTAAAGAGTTCCTGGAATCGTTGCAGGTTCAGCCGGGCATCTTTCAGAGCGGCCTGGTCCTTGAACAGCGTCGCCTGCGCCTGGCTAAGCTGCACCTCGTATGGACGCGGGTCAATCTCTGCCAGCAGCTCGCCCTGCTTTACTTCCTGACCCTCTTTGACGTTTACTTTGATCAACTGTCCATCAAGGCGGCTCTTCACCGCCACGGTGTTGTAGGCCTCCACCGATCCCAGGCCATTCAGTAGAACAGGCAGATCGCGGACTTCAGCCTTGGCCACCGCGACAGGGATGGTCATTTGAGCGCCGCCCCGGCCGCCTTTGCCGCCGCTTTTACCCGCACCGTCCTTCTGTTTGGAGTCGGCGCTGGTGTTGCCGCAGGCACTCAACATCAGCGCCAGACAAGCGCACATGAGGATGCGAACGGCCAGATTATGGCGTAAAGGTTTTGACATCTGTCCTCTCAGGGCAGCATCTTGGAAATCTGAAATCCTATACAGACTTCGATTTTTCAGCAATTGCCGGTCACCGGCGGGGGCCGGTACCGCTAGGAAATGTGCCGATTCGGAGCTCACTGCGCCAGCTATTCTATTTGACGTTAAATCAGAGGCTTACAACACTAGATTTTGTAAATAATTGTTAAAAGAGGTTGGGTGGTAACCGGCCGCTTGGGTATATACGGCGCGGACTTTACGCTCTCTTAACTTTTTTGCGGGCGTTACTCGCCAAATATCGCTGATCAAGAGCCTGACGGATCAAGGTCTTGATGAGCGCTTGCCGGCTTATATTCAGGTCCTTGGCCGCGGTATCCAGCTCTTGTAACATTGGGGACGCGAAATCAACATTCACCCGTTGGATCGGCCCCATCATGCTCCCTGTGTTGGTGAAAAAACGCGAAATATCGTCGCCGCGTTCTGCCCTGCGGGCGATCTCTTCCACGGGAGTGGCCTTCCCCGGCTTACGAGTGCTCTTCATAAAGCTGCTGCTCCTGCTTCGTCGCTTTCCATAAAGTGACAAGGTGATAGTACTCACCATCGGCGTCTTCTCTCACTTCAAAAATGAGAGTATAGAGCCGGTCTGCAACCCATCCGATCGCGCGCTGCTGTTCCGAAATTTCGAGACGTTGATCGAGATAGAACGGATGCGAAAAGATTTCCTGCGCCTCTTCGAATCCGATCCCACGTCGGGGATTGGACCTCAGCCGTTTGCTCTTTCGTACGTCGAAGTCAAACCGCATCGTGGTATAACTGTTATACCATATTCACTTTTGCTGTTGCACGGAAATTATTTCGTTCCTTGCCCCTTTAACGCTCTTCCCGCCATCGCTCCGGTGGTTTTGCCGTTCTCGAAAGCCACCTGGCCATTCACCAGCACGTATTTCACGCCTTCTGCCAACTGGGCAGGCTGAGTGTACGTTGCTTTATCGATAATGGTATCGGGATCGAAGATCGTGATGTCGGCGAAGAAGCCTTCTTTGATCAGGCCGCGGCCCACCAGCTGCTCGCGCTGCGCGGGCAGGGAAGTGATCTTGCGGACCGCCTGCTCGAGCGGCATCAATTTAAGATCACGAACGTAGTGACCAAGAAAGCGCGCCATGCTGCCATAGCCGCGCGGATGAGTATGCGGCTCAAACAGAGGGCCATCGAGCGACATTTCATTGATGTCCAGGCCGATGCTGGTCCACGGCTGCCGCAGTCCGGTTTGCAGGTCTTCTTCACTGGCGATGAAGTAGAGCGCGCTGGAAAGGCCTTTATCGGCCAGCACAAAATCCATCAACGCATCCAGCGGATCTTTTTTTTGTTGCGCCGCGATCTCCGCCACGGTCTTGCCGGTATATTGCCTCAGGTCAGGGTTCACCACGGAGGCAACCATCACGCCCGGCGCTCCACCGGAATCAAGATAAAGGTTTTCCCATGTGCGCTCGCCGGTGGCGGACATTTCTGTTTTAATCCGCTGGCGCACCGCTGGATCGTGCAGGCGTTCCAGCAGTTTGTTCATGCCTCCATCGGCCACCCAAGGCGGCAGGCTTGACGCCAGAGCCGTGCCGCCAGCCAGATATGGATACATATCGGCGGTCACGTCCTGGCCGCGGTCGCGGGCTTCCTGGATCATGCGCACGATCTCGACCATCTTGCCGGCGCGCGATTTGCCGCTGACCTTTAAATGAAATATTTCTACCGGCAGCTGGGCTTCCTGGCCGATCCGCAGGGCTTCGCGGACCGCAGTGACCTCATTCTGTCCTTCACTGCGCATGTGCGTTGCGTAAATACCGCCATAGCGCGCTGCCACTTTGGCCAGTTCGATCAACTCTTCGGTTTTTGCGTAATGTCCCGGCGGATAGATCAGCGCCGTTGAAATACCCAGCGCACCCTGCTCCATGGCCTGTGCCACCAGGGCCTTCATCTTTTCCAGCTCTTCCGGAGTCGGCGCCCGATTCACATCGCCCAGCACGGCTTCGCGCACCTGCGCCGCGCCCACATACGTTCCAATATTGATGGGCGTGCCTTTTTTCGCCAGGCGCTGCCAGTATTCCTGCAGCGTGGTCCAGTCAATCTTCAGGTGATAAGGATCAAGCGAGGGCTGTGCCGCCGCGATGGTCAGCGCGTTTTGCGGCGCAATCGAACCGCCTTCACCCGTAATCTCTGACGTGATCCCCTGCGCCAACTTGCTCAGTGATCGATTGTCTATCAGCAGAGATGTCTCCGACTGCCCCAGCATGTCAATAAATCCGGGAGCAACCACCAGGCCCTTCGCTTCAATCACGCGCCGGGCGATTCCGCCGGGAATCTTTCCCACCGCGACGATGCGGCCATCGGTAATGGCAATGTCGCCGACATACCAGGGATTGCCGGTGCCGTCGATGATGCGGCCGCCGTGGATGACAATGTCAGGGCCGGCTGCTTCTATGTTTTGTTGGGCAGCAGCCGTGATGCAGGCAAGGGAACAAATCATCAACGAGCGCAGAGCGCGAGGAGGACTGAATCTCATGCCGTGCAGGTTAAACGAATTGCGGCGGAGAAGATAGCGGGCCGAACGCGCATGAATCAAAAGCCGGCGGTTAAGACCAGTGACAGCTCAGAGCTGACGTTCCCAGAGGAAACGTAGTTTTATCGGACGTGGCGGGGTTGAAATAAATTTCAAAAAAAATGTCCCGGAGGGTCGCAAAAACCACACTAGTAAGTAGAGGGGGTATTTGCCGGAACCGGCTTTTTCTCCCGGCAAGGAACCTCTCAGACTTTAAGCCCAATTAAAACAATAGCTTAGCTGTTAGCTGGGGCTTTCGCGCCCTCGTTTTGGTGCGAAAAAAGGCCGGGCTGAACCTGGCCCTGTAATTCCGCGCCTTCGGCGCTGGGGTACCTTTAAAAGAATGATCAGCGTAAATCTGCGGCGAAGAAGTTTTTCTTGGTCTGCCTCGAGTGGCTTACCTTGCCCTATTCGCGATCACGCGATAGTTCCTGGCGCTGAGCAGGCCTTCCCATCCGCCGACGGCGAAGGGCAGGATGCGTTCCAGTCTGTGGTGCTCCGTCCGGTGCGCCCAGTACATCAAGCCTGCCAGCAGGCCGAAGCTGCCGGCGTTGTAAGCGGCGGCGCCCAAGCGGGTCTGCACAAATGGACGCGCGATGGGATTCATTTCAGTGAAGCCGGGATAGGCGAGTCCTTTTTGGGTGGAGAGTGCGTCCGCGGTAAGCGACACGCCGAGAGTTGCAAGGCCGAATGTGTTGCGAGCGTCAAAAAAGCTATGTGTGCGGGGCTGAGGCTTGAGTTTGATGAGCGCGGCTGGGGGCGCGACCAGCGCGTGAATCGGCGCCAGGCCATTATCTCCAAGACCATTGTTCGTTAGAAAGGCATTGTTCGTCAGGAAAGTATTGGCCGGCACTAGCTCTGAGCTAACAGGCGCGATTGACAGAGATGCCGCGGGCTTTAAGATGACGGCCGCAGGCGCAGGTTCCGTGGCTGTGGGCGCTGCGTCGGCAGTAGGCTTTAAGTCGGTATTCACGGACGGCGACGAAGGTCCGGCAGCAGCGGGCATCGGGAATGCATCCGGCAGTGTGGTGGCTACGAAGGGATTGGCGGTCGATGAAGCAGGTGCTGTAGTCGAAGATGCCGTCGAGGTGGCATTTGCAGTCGCAGTCGGAGCGGCGGCGGAATCTGAAGCCGGCGTTGATGCTGAGGCAGGCGTTAATCCGCGCCCGTCTTTCACTGGGACTGGGACCAGGGCCAGGGCCGATGACCCGAAAAAAGCCAATAACATGGCGGCAATGGCAAGTCTCACCAGTCTCCCCCTGACGTGAGCGCAAACGCTTGCGCGAACAATTGAATTTTGGGTTCTGAGAGGGATTCTTGCCGCAAACGCCCCGGCTGAAAATAGGGCCTGCTACCGAGTTGCAGGGATTAAGGGCCTTACCTGAGGTGGAATCGCCGAAATCGCGCCAGATCGCCGGCATCGCAAAAACCAGAGATGCGCAGCAGATGAAGGCTGAATTGTCCGAAGGAGCAATTCCATCATGCATTATTCTTCAGTGGTTCTACTTTGATCCGATCACGGCGATTACGCGCGATTTCGGCGATTCGATCTACTCTTCAAGTGTGGAGAGATCGCCGACGTCGCGGCCTAATTCCTGCGCTTTCAGCAGGCGGCGGATGATCTTGCCGCTGCGCGTTTTGGGCAGCTTGTCAGGAAATGCGATTTCCGCGGGCACAGCAATTGCGCCCAGCACATGCCGCACATGGTCCTTCAATGTCTTTTCCAGTTCCGGTGAGCCTGTGTGACCGATGCGGAGAATCACGAAGGCCTTGATGTTTTCGCCCTTGATTTCGTCGGGACGGCCGATGACCGCGGCTTCAGCCACAGACGGATGGCTGACCAGCGCGCCTTCAACGTCGGCGGTGCCAATGCGATGGCCGGCAACGTTCAGCACATCGTCGGCGCGGCCGACCACGGTGAAGTAGCCGTCCTCGTCGCAAACGGCGACATCGCCGGTGGTGTAAGCGTTGGGAACCTTGCCCCAATCCTGCGCGTAGCGGGCGGGGTCGCCATAAACGGTGCGGAACATGTGGGGAAACGGCTTGCGGATCACCAGCAGGCCGCCTTTGTTCGGCGGCATCTTGTTGCCTTGCTGATCCACAACCTCCGCCACTACGCCGGGAAGCGCCTTCCCCGCTTTTGCCGGACGCGCAGCCATGATTGGCAGGGTGCCCAGGCACGGGCCGCCAGTTTCAGTTTGCCACCAGTTGTCGGCGACGAAGGCCGTGGTGCCGTTGCCGCAGAGCACGCGATATGCCCACTGTAAAGCTTCCGGATTCAGCGGCTCACCCGCACAGGTAAGGAGGCGCAGGCTGCGGAGATCATACTTTTTGGGGAGCTCGTCACCGTGGCGCATGAACATGCGAACCGCAGTGGGTGCGGTGAACGCCACGGACACGCGATATTTTTCCACCAGCTCCCACGCGACGCCCGGGTTGGGATAGTCGATGGCGCCTTCGCGAAACAGCGTGGTCACGCCTGCGAGCAGCGGCGCGTAAACGATGTAGGAATGCCCCACGACCCAGCCGATATCGGAGGTGCAGAAGAAAACATCGTCATCACGAATGTCCCAAAAACGGGTCATATGATAATGCGTACCCACAGCGTAACCACCATGGACGTGGACCACTCCCTTTGGCTTTCCGGTGGTTCCGCTGGTATAGAGGATGTAGAGCGGATCTTCGGAATCCATTACCTCGGCCAGACATTCCGCTTTCTGCGCCTGCACCAGCTCGTTGAAATCCACTTCGCGTTCCGTGAGTTCGATCATCAGCTTGGCGCGCCGCAGCACCACAACTTTTTCCGCCAGCTCCAGCCCGGCAATGGACTCCTGCACGATCGCTCGCAACGGCACCTGCTTGCCGCGACGATAGGTCACGTCCGCCGTCAGAATCACGCGCGCCTGCGCATCTTCAATGCGGCTGCGCAGCGCTCCCACGCTGAAACCCGCGTAGACCACCGAGTGCACGGCGCCAAGCCGCGCGCACGCGAGCATAGAAACCACGCCCTCA
>Ga0210400_10004860_pt1 | contig 11528 bp, 8 predicted proteins | sample IncBWH26MmetaG_FD_155456 | JGI IMG/M metagenome (GOLD analysis project Ga0210400, IMG submission 155456) | Forest soil microbial communities from Barre Woods Harvard Forest LTER site, Petersham, Massachusetts, United States - Inc-BW-H-26-M | ecosystem: Environmental > Terrestrial > Soil >...
TCGCTTGCGAGTGTACGCTCAATTCTTCTAGGGCGTGGGAGACAGCAGGTGCGAATCGTGCGTCTGACGACGGCGAATGAGGAAGCAATTCGAATTCTCGAAGAGTACTACGCAGCAGTCCACGTGGTGCAGCGGGACACGTCGGCAGGCATTCAACGGCTTCTCAATGCGGCCGGTTCGGGAATGTGGCTAGCCTACATGGGAGATGAGGTGGTGGGCTGTGTCGTGCTGCGCAGGCTCGCATCGATTGCGGGTGCCTGCGAATGCAAACGTCTCTATGTCAGGCCCTCGGCGCGCGGAAACCGCATTGCGGACAAGCTGCTCGACGAACAGGAAACATTTGCGCGAAGCGTCGGCGTCGAATGGATATATCTGGATACGTATGACGATTTGAAGACTGCGATCGCGCTGTATGAGAGACGTGGATATGAGCGGTGCGAGCGCTACAACGACAATCCCCAGGCGACACTGTTCATGCGGAAGCGGATCGGCTTAAAGGCAGAGGACAAGCCGAATATCAGAACTGGCTCTAAATGATCCAGCCGCCGCCGACTACTTCGTCGCCGTCGTAAAAGACAGCGGACTGGCCCGGTGTGACGGCGCGCTGCGGTTCGTCGAATTTTGCAAGCACTTCATCCAAACCCGCAGGCTCGAGCGTGGCCAAGGCGGGCTCATGGCGATGGCGGATCTTGGCTCTTACGCGCATGGGCGCGGTGAGTTCGGGAATGCTGATCCAGTTGAGGCGGTTCGCACGCAGGATGTGAGTCGCGAGCTCGGCATCCGCGCCGACGGTGACGCGATGGCTCGCGGCATCAATGTTGAGCACGTAGAGCGGAGAAGGCGACGACACCTTCAGTCCCTTGCGCTGACCGACGGTGAAGTTGGAGATGCCGTCATGGTGGGCCAGGACCTCGCCTGATGAGGCGACGAGTTCGCCGGCAGTGTCAGGCATTGCCTCGCCTTGCTCTTCGAGATAGGCCGCGAGGAAGTTCTGGTAGGAGCCGCCGGGGATGAAGCAGATCTCCTGCGAGTCGGGCTTTTCGGCCAGCGCGAGGCCCTTCTGCCGCGCAACTTCGCGCACTTCGGGCTTGGTCATGTGCCCCAGCGGAAACAATGTGTGCGCCAACTGCGCCTGCGTGAGGCCGAAGAGGAAGTAAGTCTGATCCTTGGCCAGATCGGCGGGGCGCTTGAGTATCCAGCGCTGGCGTGCGGGGTCGTATTTATTGATGGCGTAGTGGCCGGTGGCGATGGAGTCGGCGCCGATGGAGCGAGCGGTCTGGAGCAACTGGTCAAACTTCAGATGGTTGTTGCAAAGGGAGCAGGGAATGGGCGTGCGGCCAGCGAGATATTCCGAGACGAAGGGGCGGACTACGTCCTGCTCGAAGCGCTCCTGCTGGTTGACTACGTAGTAGGGGATGCCGAGGTGTTCGGCGACGCGGCGGGCGTCGTACACGTCATCGAGCGAGCAGCAGCGGCCGGCCGTGGGCGCATCGGGGATGCCATGCTTGCCGGCGAGGCGGGTCTGGTCCCACAACTGGAGGGTTAGGCCGATGATATTCGTGCCCTCATCCAGGCGTGCGAGGATCGCTGCAACCGTTGAAGAGTCTACCCCTCCGGACATAGCGACGGCGATGGTATTGTTCTGCGGCATGGGGATAGCGTGCAGTTCTATTTTCGCATCAATTGCGTTCCCCGGTCCTGGAATCAGGCCGGAGTGGCGCATCCTGCGTGAATTGACGGGTGTTGAAGAATGTGCAACCGAACTATACCCTGACGTGCCGACTATACCCCGTATTCTGTAAGAGAAGCTGTCCCATTTCAAACAATTACCCGCCGGGGTAATTGTCGCAAAATCCTCTGCTGATTTTACTTAGCCCCAGATTCCCCTCGCGGAAGGACCTACGAGGCGAGAAACAGGAATCCCAGTGCAAAGGACCAAGACATGCGCAGTCTCGTGACCTCTCGAATCAATCTTCCTTGCTGAAACCTGGAAAAATCGCAGGCAGACTTTCGCTCGATTATTTTCGCCTTGTTTTCAGCGACTTGTCGCACACGGGAGGAGCAGGAGGTTGAGGCTGATCCTGCTGACCGTTTTGTCATGCCACCCGCGGGGTAAATGGGAAATTTTTATACGTTCGAACCTTTTTATACCGTTCAAGCAGCGAGGGGTCGCAACTGTGCGTTTGCTCCTCGCTCTCCAGAGCGGATCTGGATCTTGCAGTCGCAACGGTGATGAAGCACTCGCGGCAGATGGAATCAATTGTGCCGTCATCATTTATTCGATGCAGGAACTGTAATGTATAGGCTTGAGACATAGGTTTCACTCCCTTCGTCCGGCCCAATCTGGACCGGACTCCGAGTTATCTATTGCGTAGGTACTTGCAATTTGGGTTCCGTCTTCTGACGGGGAGTGAATATATACAAATCCGAAACTGCGTGCTAGCCCAAGGTTCCGGCGGCGACGGGCGACAACGCCCGCAGTTGCTGGACGGCTTCGGGAACGAGCCGGAGAACGCGGTCAATCTCGGCCTCGGTCACCGTCTTGAGCAGGCTGAAGCGGAGGCTGGCGCGGGCACGGGCTTTGTCGAGGCCCATGGCCATGAGGACGTGGCTGGGCTCGGTAGCGCCCGAGTGGCAGGCTGAACCGCCGGATACCGCAATTCCCTTCAAATCCAGCGAGATGACCAACGCTTCACCCTCGAGGTTATCGAACCAGATATTTGTGGTGTTGGCCGCGCGCGGAGCTGGTTTTCCGTCAGGCAACGCACCATTTAGCCCTGTCCCCGGCAAGGCCAGGATCCCAGCTTCGAGCTTGTCGCGCAGCCAGGCTAGCCGAGTCATCGTGCCGTCTTCGATGCTGTGCATGGCCAGTTCAACGGCTTTGGCCAGCCCCACGATTCCGGGGACATTCTCGGTGCCCGCGCGGCGGCGACGCTCGTGGCTTCCGCCAACAATGAGAGACTCGACCGGCGTGCCACGGCGCACAAACATCGCGCCTACACCCTTGGGTCCATGAACTTTATGGCCGCTGATGGAAAGCAGGTGGCAGCCAAACTGGCGCACGTCAAACTTGACCTTTCCAGCGCCTTGGACCGCATCGATGTGAAAGAAAACGCCGGTATCGGCGGCAATTTTGCCAATTTCGGACACCGGTTGCAGAACACCGGTCTCGTTATTGGCCAGCATGACGCTGATAAGCCGCGTTTCCGGCCGAATTGCGCGCAAAATATCGGTTGGGTCGATCAATCCGCTGGCTTGCGGCGCTACGAAAGTCGTCTGTACGCCGAAGTTGGCTAACTTATTCGCCGCCTGCAGGATAGCCGAGTGCTCAATCGATGTCGTAATAAGATGGTCGCCGGGATGCAGTAGTCCGAAGAGCGCGGTATTGTCGCCTTCGGTGCCGCCGGAATTGAAGACAACTTCGGCGTCGTGGCAGTTGAAGAACTCCGCCATCGTCTCGCGGGCGCGGTCAAGCGCCGTACGTGCCTGCTGGCCATCCAGATGGATCGAGGAGGCATTGCCAAACTGCTCAGTCCAATAGGGGCGCATCGCGTCGACCACCTCCGGTAGCAGGGGGGTAGTGGCGTTGGCATCCATGTAGATACGGGTGCCGGGTGCGTTCTGTGTGGACATGTGCAGAGCCTCTCTTTTGCGAGGTTATCACAGGGCGAAATCACAGCGTGAGACGCTCGGAGACGCGCGAAAACCGGCTCAAAATCTGACCGGCGCTGGCACCCATCTGCGGCCCGATACCGTAATCTGGCCGCATGGCCCGCCTGCCCAGCCCGGAAACCGTTATCCGCATGCGGCAGGAACTGCTGGGGTGGTACGACCGCAGCAAGCGCGACTTGCCATGGCGAAGGACGCAGGATCCTTACGGGATCTGGGTGTCGGAAACCATGCTGCAGCAGACGCGCGTCGCCGTAGTGATCGAACGATGGAAGACATTTCTCGAACGCTTCCCCACGGTGCAGGCACTGGCGAAAGCTGATGAACAGGAGGTGCTCGCGCTTTGGAGCGGGCTGGGTTACTACCGGCGGGCGCGGATGCTGCACAAAGCCGCGCAGGCTGTCGTTGCCGGGCATGCGGGAAAGATGCCGGACAAATCGGAAGAACTGCGCAAGTTGCCGGGCATTGGATCGTACACTGCCGCGGCCATCGCCAGCATCGCGCATGGCGAGGCCGTAGCGGTGGTCGATGGCAATGTGGAGCGCGTGTTGAGTCGCATCCGCGGATGGGAGTCGCACGATGCGGTTGGCGAGGCCGCTGTGCGGCGCAAGGTGGAGGAGTTTGCGGCCGGGCTGGTCGACCGACATCGCCCGGGCGACTTCAACCAGGCGATTATGGAACTCGGCGCAACCATTTGCACTCCTCGGAATCCGCAGTGCCTTATGTGTCCGTGGAAAGCAGAATGCCGCACGCTGGGCGAGCACAAGACGCCGAAACGCGCACCTATGACGAGTTGCGAAATTGCTTGTGCGCTTGTCCTGCGCGGTGCGGATGCCGGCACCGAGATTCTTCTGGAGCAGCGCGCGGCGGCGAACACGGTGATGCCTGGCATGTGGGAGCTGCCTGCGATCGTTGCCGGCGAGGGGGCCGGATTTGAAGAAAGACTGACGGTGCGCCACGCGATCATGCAGGTCAATTACGTGGTGCGGGTTTACACCGTGCCGGCGGAGGGTTTTTCCGCGCATGGAGATGCAGACCGAGCGCGACGGTGGATCCTGCTTGCCGAGGCGTCGGCAATGGCGCTCACCGGCCTTGCGCGCAAGGTGCTTACGCGGGCCGGGCTTTTGCAAACGGCAAGCAGCAACAGGTCAGGGACGGTTGCTCCGCGTACGATCAGGGAATTAGTCTGACATTTCGCGGCTGCCGCTAACTTGCAGGTTGCATTCGCGAATTCTCACCTCCAAAGGGAGAGTCCATGCACCGTAGGAAACTTGTTTGTATTTTGGCTGCCGGCCTTTTTTTGCCGTGTATCGCAATTGCGCAACAAACTGCGTCGAAGGTCGATGCTGTTCCGGCTGTCGCCGGGCTTCCGCCTGCGGCGCGTGCTGCGGCCGCCTCCATTGATCCTGAGAAGATTCGCGCGCACGTGCGCTTCTTGTCTCTCGATTTGCTGGAGGGGCGTGGACCGGGCAAGCGCGGCGCCGAGCTTGCCGCGGAATACATCGCTACGCAATTTGCTCTCGATGGCCTTGAGCCCGCGGGCGACAAAGGCAGCTATTTCCAGAAAGTCCCGCTGATCGCGGTGCACACGGTCGAGGACAAAACGAAGTTCGCGTTTCTGCCGGCTTCTGGTCAACCGGTCGATCTGACTTACGGCAGCCAGATTGTGTCGAAGGACGAGACCGGGCAGGCGACCGCAGACTTCGACGCGCCGATTGTGTTTGTCGGCTACGGCATTCACGCGCCAGAGTACGACTGGGACGATTACGCGGGCGTGGATCTGAAAGGCAAGATCGCGCTGGTGATCGTGAACGAGCCACCTTCGGACGACGAAAAATTTTTCAAGGGCAAGACCATGACTTACTACGGCCGCTGGACTTATAAGTACGAAGAGGCTTCGCGGCGCGGCGCACTGGGCGTGCTCATTATTCATCGGACCGATCTTGCGAGTTATGGCTGGCAGGTGGTCGAGAACTCGCAGGCAATCGAGAAGAGCTACCTGGCCGGCGATCCGCTGAATACTTTACGTGCAGCCGCGTGGATCCAGCACGATGTGGCGCAGAACCTGTTCACGATGGCGGGGCTCGGCGATCTCGATCAGGAGATCGACAAGGCGGGCAAGCGCGGTTTTCACGCGCAGGAGCTGAATGTGCGGCTCAAGGCGCACGTTGAGAGCCGAGTGCGCACGTACGTTTCGACGAATGTGGTGGGCCGCGTCCCTGGATACTCAACCAACCCTGAAAACGCCGTTCTGTTCACTGCGCATTACGATCATCTCGGCATCGATCCAGATGCCAAGGGCGACGGGATTTACAACGGAGCCGCGGATAACGGCACGGGATGCGGGATTCTGCTTGAGCTTGCGCGAGCCTTCGCGCAATCCACTGAGCGGCCGCCGCATGCCATGTATTTTTCTGCCGTCACGGCGGAGGAGCAGGGGCTGCTGGGCTCGCAATATCTGGGTGAGCATCCGCCGGTGCCCGCGCGCGACATTTCGCTTGATCTCAACTACGACATGCTGTTGCCCATTGGCGTGCCGTTGTCGGCGAGCCTCGGCGGCGCCGAGCGCATCGACTTCTGGCCAGAGATCCAGACTGTTGCGAAGGACTTTGACCTCAAGCTACTGCCCGATTCCCAGCCATCAGCGGGGCACTATTACCGCTCCGATCACTTCTCGCTGGCCCGCGCTGGAATCCCCGCCTTCTCCATAGACCCTGGAGATCTCTTCGAGGGGCACGATGAGGCGTGGGGGCGCGCGCAATCTGACGACTTCGTGGCTCACCACTATCACCAGCCCTCCGATGAGTATCACGCGGATTGGGATTTTCGCGGCAACGCGAAGATGGCGCGATTTGGATTCGTCCTGGGCTGGCTGGCGAGCGCGCAATCGAAGCCGGTGGAATGGCAGTCTGGCGATGAATTCGAGCCGACGCGCAAGGCGAGCGAGAAGGGCAGAGACTAGGAGAGAGGGACTGGGGACTGGGGATTAGGAAAACCAGCGATGCGCAATGGCATCGCTGGTTTTTTTGCGCTTGGGATTCGCCGATGGAATCAGAACTGGAGCTTGGCGCCGAATTGGATTTGGCGGGATGTGGTGGAGGTTGCTGAGACCAGGCCCGCCGTGGGCGAGACGCCGGACGTGGCCGATGTGTAGACCACTTCATTGGGCGTTAGCAGGTTAGTGTGGTTGAGGATGTTGAAGAACTCGGCACGGAACTGCAGGCCAAGACGCTCGGTGAGATGCGCGGTGCGCGTAGCGGAGAAGTCGAGCTCGGAGAGGCCGGGGCCGGTGAGCGCGTTGCGGGAGACGTTGCCGTAGGTGCCGGTGGCGGGAGGCAGGAACGCTGCGCCATTGAACCACTGCTGAGGCGTGCGCGGATAGAGCGTTCCGCTGAAGTTTGGGTTCCAGTCGGGACGCACCGGGTTGCGCGTGTCGCCATTGCCGGTGGGGTTGTAACCGAGTTGCGGCGTGAAGGGGAAGCCGGTTTGCACAGAGACAATGGCGCTGGTGGTCCAGCCGCTGGCGATGATGTTTACAGGTTTTGACGCGTGGCTGAGAAAACGGCGATGCGGGCCGAAGGGCAATTCGTAGCTGCCGTTGAACGACGCGGAGTGGCGCACGTCAGTGGCTGCCGGTCCCCAGTCGAGCTTGGGATCGAGCGGGAATTCAACGAATGCGGGCGTGTTGCCGCTGACGCTGGTGTTCCATGCCGATCCGTCGTCGAGATTTTTGGAGTAGGTGTAATTGCCGCGGAACTGGAATCCGCCGGCAAACGAGCGTCTGACATCGACGACAAGAGAGTTATACACGCCAACGCCTTGTGACACCCAAGAAGTGGAGTTGGCGAGACTGGGATTGGCGTTGGTCGCGCCTGCGGGATAGAAGGGCGATCCGTTAGCGAGATAAGTCGGAACCGGCTCGTTCATGTCTTCGGAGAGAATCTGGTGGTAGCTGTGCGAGCCAACGTAGCCGACAGTGAGCGAGGTGCGCGGAGCGATCTGCTGCTCGATGCGCAGACTCCAGTTGAGTACAGCGGGTGTGTTGATATCGGGCTGCACGTTGCTGGGCGAAACCTTGGTGCCAGGGGGCGGTGTTGTACCCGGTGTGATCTGGAGTTTCGAAACGGCGATGTTGGAGATGGATTCGGCTGTGTTGAAAGGCGCGGTCTGGTCGAGGCGGTAGTCGAGTGTATCGAGCAGGCCGTGATAGAGGCCGAAGCCGCCGCGAACCGCGGTCTTGCCGTTGCCGAACACATCCCATGCAAAGCCGACGCGTGGTTCAGGAAGGAAGACAGCGCGATTCTTGCTGAGCGCGGAGCCGCCAACGACAGGTTGCGTCTGCAGGACGCCATTGACGATTGCGTAGTTTGCAGCGCGGCCCTGCGCTTCGTTCCAGCCATTGGTGGATTCAAAACGGAAACCGGCGCGCAGTTCGAAACGCGGCGTCAGCTTGAGGGTGTCCTCGACGAAGCCCGCGCCTTCGAGTGAGCGCCAGCCAAGTTCGGTGGGTGATGGGACGACGGTGAAGGTCTTCACGGTGCCTTGCAGAAATGTCTGCAGCGTGGCGAATGAGGCCTGGCCATATTGATCCTGCGCGAGCAAATCGTTCGATTGAATGCGCTGCAGCCACAGGCCGAACTCAACCTGATTCCGCCCGCGCGTCCAGTAGACGTGATCATCCATGGTGAAAAGATTGCGCGTTGCGGTGTTGTTGCTGCCAACGTTGAGGCCGGCCTGCGAGATGGCGGATGCGCCGTTGGAGGCGGTGCTGCCGCTGATGACGATTGCGCCAATGGGCTCGCCCGTAACCCAGCCGGGGAGCGAAACGGGAGTGTAGCCGGTGAAGAAATAACTCGCACGCGAATAGCCGAAGCGAGCGGTGTTGAGCAGAGCCGGCGAAAAGACGTGCTGCTCCTGCACGCTGGCTACCTGCTCGCGCAGACTTTCGTCGATTAGGCTTAGCGGATTTTGCGATGGGGTGTTGGCGGTGCTGTCGTCGACGGTGTAGACGGCGAAGAGGAGGTCCTTGCCGCTGAGGTTGTCGTCAAAGCGCGTGGTGCCGAAGTCTTCGCGGATGTGCTGCGGCGGATGGCTGAAAGCTTCCGCAATTCCGCCGCCAAGCTCAGGACCGTTCGCTACGGGCCACAGCGCGAGCAGAGGAGCGACGGCAGGACTGACGCCGACATACTGCTCCTCACCGGAGGAGTTGGGCAGATAGCCTTGGCGCGCCTGGTTGTCGGGCACAAGGGTGACGGCGCTGAGTCCCCAGTTCTGACGGAATCCCTCGTAGTTGCCGAAGAGGAAGAGCTTGTTTTTGCGAATTGGCCCGCCGAGCGAGCCGCCGAACTGGTTGCGCTGAAATTCGGGGATGGTGCCCTGGTCGAAATAGTTGCGGGCATCGAGCGCGCTGTTGCGGATGAATTCGAATGCCGTGCCGTGCAATTGATTGGTGCCGGAGGAGGTAATGATGCTGACCTGGGCGCCGTCGCGCTTGCCATAGGTGGCGCCATAGGTGTCCGAGGCCACGTTGAACTCGCGCACCGCATCAACGCCGAGCAACTGTCCGCTGGTGCCGCCGGGCGTGACGTTGATGAGCGAAGAACCGGTGTATTCGATGCCGTTGAGGAGGAACAGATTGTCTTGCGGGCGACGGCCGCTCACAGCGAACATGTTGCCGACTGACGAGTTTGAAGTGCCGACGCCGCCGGAACGCTGGTTGGTGTAGTTTACTGTTGCCGGATTGAGGGTGAGCAGTTCATCGTAGCTGCGGCCGTTGAGCGGGAGTTCCTTCACCTGTCGCTCGTCAACGAGACCGGCGGTTTGTTGCGTGGTGGTGTTCACGCCGGGATCGGAGGCGTCGACTTCGACGGCTTGCTGGACGGCGGCAACGCCGAGAACAAAGTTAAGTTGAAGGCTCTGTCCGACAGTGAGCGAGATGCCGGTCTGCTGCTGCGTTGCGAAGCCTTCGCGTCGCACCTCGACGATGTACGGGCCGACGGGGACGGATGGCGCGAAGAAGCGGCCTTCCGAGTCGGTGGTGAGGGTGCGCGTTGCACCTGTCTCATTCTGGCGGACAGTGACGGTCGCATCGGGGACGGTCGCGCCACTTGGGTCATGAACGACGCCGGCGATGGTGCCGCCGACAACTTGTCCCTGCACGGCCACTGCTGCGGCGAGAAGTATGGCGGGAAGAATGCGTCGGAATCGGGAAGCGAGTGTCACGGGATCTCCTGAAAAATTGCGGTCGATCTAGGCGCCTGTTTTTGGGGGCCGGGGAAGAATACGCTTATCAGCCTGAAGCTGAAGATTCGCGCGTGAATTGTGGAAAGGGGATCGGGTCAGCGGCTACAACAACAGCCAGCCCGCCGGAAGGCGGTGGCGTGGAGCGGCGATTTGGGAAGTACAGATCGCATTGGACCCTGTCGCAAAACGCGCAATTTGAGAATTGAGTACCCAAAAAGCAAAAACCGCATCAGCGGGATGTGCTGAATGCGGCCGGGGTGATGAAACTAAATGAATCGAGCCTGAATTACACCCACGACCGGTTGAGCGCGCAACAACACGCGACGGACACGGCGGGAGTGAAAACAAACTTCATGTAGTAAATATATTCGCAGATCAAAATTGCGTCAATCCAAAGGCGCCAGACCGAAACACGAAGGGATGCTTGCCGAGAGCCGCCGCTGCATCTACTTCAGTAGTAATCCGCGCAGCTGAGGTAGTAGCCGCAATGGGTGCAGACCAGCTTGCACTTGTGTCCGGTGAGCCGGTGCGAACAGGTGGGGCAAATCTGGCAGTGGTGGTCGATCGGCGGTTCTTCGGCAGTCTCGACGTCGGTGGGGCACGATGCACCACCTTGTGGGAAATTCCCTGCAAATTCATCGTCGAAAACGCGAGGTCTGTTGGGGAGCATGGGTGAGAGATTAGCATGGAGTTGTGGGCTCAGGCCACGTCGCAATGCGGCAGGCGCCCGAAGAATCAAATCCGTAACGCCGTCATGATCTTCCTGAGGCGGCGCACCCCCAAAACAGAGATCAATCGATCCGAAATCCCCAAAGGAGAATATCTATGGCTAGCAAGGCAAGTGCGGTTTGGACAGGTTCATTGAAGGAAGGCAAGGGCACCATCTCCACGGCAACGGGCGTGCTGAAGGACGCCAACTATTCGTTTGCGACGCGGTTTGAAGGCGCTACGAGCGGGACGACGCCGGAAGAGTTGATTGCGGCGGCACATGCAAGCTGCTTCTCCATGGCTTTGGGCGCGCAACTCGGTGGAGCAGGCCTGACTCCCTCGAAGATCGAGACCAATGCGGCCGTGACCCTGGCCAAGGTCGATGGCGGATTCGCCGTGACCAAGATCGCCCTCGTCACCACCGCCAGCGTACCGGGCGCGACGAAGGAAGTCTTCGACAAGGCTGCTGCGGATGCAAAGGCCGGGTGCCCGATTTCGAAGCTGTTCGCCAACAACACGGAGATCAGCCTCGACGCAAAGCTGGTCTAGAACCACGCGCGCCCATTTCCCTTTTTCACTGGTGTCCATGTGTGCCAGACGGTCTTTTGACCGTCTGGCACACCTGTACTTGTGTTCAATTCATGAACCTAACGACACCAGACGCGGCCCCGGCTCTCGCCCCCGTGTACCTGCAAGCTCTGCTCCTCACTTACCGTGATGGATTCCGCCATGCCCAAGCCGCCGCCCTTCTTGGCTGCAGCGTCCGCGCCGTCTACTACTTACTCCCCGCCGCCCGAAGAACACTAGGTTTGAGTTACTTCCGAGTAGCCGGTCACACACCCACGACCTCTCAATGAGGTGTGATTTGGACTACACGAAGGAACTATTCCGGAACGGCAGGTGTCTAT
>Ga0210400_10004863_pt1 | contig 11522 bp, 11 predicted proteins | sample IncBWH26MmetaG_FD_155456 | JGI IMG/M metagenome (GOLD analysis project Ga0210400, IMG submission 155456) | Forest soil microbial communities from Barre Woods Harvard Forest LTER site, Petersham, Massachusetts, United States - Inc-BW-H-26-M | ecosystem: Environmental > Terrestrial > Soil >...
AAGTCTCGCGGATCGCAACGTTCGGCGCGTTCGTCGAGCTTGGCGAGAACATCGAGGCGCTTTGCCACAACACGGAGATCGAAGACCGCCGCCGTCGGGACGAAGGTGCGTCGATGCATCGTACCAGCACCGGACCTCTTAAGAGCGCGGGTCCACTTGAGCCTGGCAAGGAATACGACTTCAAAATTATCAAGATCAGCCCGGAAACACGGCGCATCGGCTTGAGCTACCGCGCCGCCGTCAAGCAGGTGGAGCGCCGGGAAATTGAGCAGTACAAATCGACGTCGAAGTCCTCATCGACGGCGACGATCGGCGACGCCATTCAGTCGAAGCTTTCGGCTCGCTAAGGGGTTCCAGGGCAGGCAAGGTCGGCCAGGGGCAAGCGGCATAATTTCATTTACCTGCGGGTCATTTTAGTGATAGGAAGAGGGGCACACTAGGGTGACGCTCCTCTAAGCCGTTTGGCATCATGGCCAAAGGTGACCACGAAGCAGCAGTGCGACGATCCATTCTCAGGCAAGGCAACGAGGCGACGGGACGATGAGCAAGCAACCCACATTGACAAAAGCCGACCTCATAGAAGAGGTTCTGCGCGTAACCGAACTGCCGCGTAAGGAATCCGAGAGCATCGTCGAAACTATTTTCGACAGCATCATCGGGGCGCTGCAAAAAGGGGAGAAGATTGAGATTCGCGGTTTTGGCAGCTTCCGCACGCGCGAGCGGCGCGGACGAGTGGGGCGGAATCCTAAAACCGGTGAAAAGGTAGAAGTGCCTGCAAAGAAAATCCCTTTCTTCAAGCCCAGCAAAGAGCTGAAGGACTTTGTAAACACCGCCGACGGTGAAGGCGCTTCCATCTCCGCGCCCTCTCCCAGCTAGCGTCGACCTTAAAGAGTTTTGCAGCAGCGGTCGGCCTCCTTTTTTGGCCGGCGGGATACTCGTGGCGTGGTTGGTTGTGATTCTTTACGCTGCGAAAGCGGCGGCCCTTCGCGGCTCAGGGTAAACAAGACCGCCGCACTCCACAAAACGTCGGCCAGCCGTTCGCTAGCGTCATTGCCGCGATGAAAGTTGCGCTATATGCTGTAGCCTCAACATGCGAGGAACCGCTAGCTGATGGACTATCTCTGGACTCCCTGGCGCTACCAATACATGAAAGAAGCGGCAAGCGGCGTCCAGCCTGACTGCATTTTTTGCGACGCTATCGCCCGCAAAGATGATTCGGAAACACTAGTTGTCCATCGCGGAGCGAAATCGTTCATCATTCTCAATCGGTATCCCTACACCTCGGGCCACGTAATGATCGTGCCCTACGCACACGTTGCGGATCTCGGCGCCTGCGACCCCGAGGCTTTAAGCGAGATGATGCGGCTCGCACAGGGCATGGAATCCATCTACCGTGCAAATTACAATCCAGACGGCATGAATCTGGGCATGAACCTGGGGCGCGCGGCGGGCGCCGGCGTGGCGGGTCACATCCATTTGCACGTACTGCCCCGCTGGTTCGGCGACTCCAACTTCATGACCGTAGCCGGCGAAACCCGCGTGCACCCAGAAGATTTGAAGACCACGTATCAGCGACTGCGCACCGCGCTTTCCGCATAGCGCACGCGCGATCGCAGCGTAAACGCCGCTACAAGGTTAGAATGGTCGACGCAACATACCTATGAACCTCGAACTCACCGAAGAGCAACAGCTGCTTCAGAAAACGGTCCGCGAATTCGCGGAATCCGAAGTGAAACCGCTCGCGAAAGAGCTCGATGAAACTGGACACTTTCCCCGCGACACGTTCAAGAAAGCTGCTGAGCTCGGCCTCACGGGTGTCGCGTTCCCGGAAGGTGAAGGTGGCGCGGGTTTCGATCACATCGCCTACAGCATCGTCATCGAAGAAATTTCGCGGTGCTGCGCCTCCACCGGCGTAATCCTTTCGGTGCAAAATTCTCTCTACTGCGATCCAATTCACCGCTTCGGGACCGAAGAGCAAAGAAAGAGATTTCTTCTTCCTTTTACCCGCGGCGAAAAAATCGGCTGCTACGCGCTCACCGAACCACAAGCCGGTTCCAACGCTGCCGCCCTGCAAACGAAAGCGGTGAAGAAAGCCGACAAGTACGTCATCAACGGAACCAAAGCGTGGATCACTAATGGCGGCGCCGCGGATGCTGCCATCGTTTACGTGAACACCGATCCGTCCAAGGGCGAAAGAGGAATCACCGCCATCGTAGTCGAGAAAGGCACGCCCGGCTTTAAGGTCGGCAAGGAAGAAAAGAAGCTCGGTATCAACGCCACAGCCTGCTGCGAACTGGTCTTCACCGATTGCGAAGTTCCCGCTGCCAATCGCATCGGGAACGAAGGTGAAGGCTACAAAGTGGCGCTTTCTACGCTTGATGGCGGCCGTATCGGAATCGCCGCGCAAGCAACGGGCATCGCTGAGGGAGCCTTCGAAGCGGCACTCGCTTGGTCGCAACAGCGCATGGCCTTCGGCCATCCGATTTCGCAATTTCAAGCCATTCAGTTCATGCTCGCCGACATGGCGACCGAAATCGACGCTGCCCGCCTGCTGGTGCGCAAAGCCGCGTGGAAGCAGGACAGCGGAGCGCGCTTCAGCATGGACGCTGCCGTCGCCAAACTTTTCGCCAGCGAAATGGCCACACGCGTCACGCACAAAGCCATCCAAATCCACGGCGGCTACGGTTACAGTCGCGAATATCCGGTCGAACGCGCCTATCGCGACGCCCGCATCACGGAAATTTACGAAGGCACCAGCGAGATTCAGCGCCTCGTCATCTCCTCCTGGGTATTGAAGTCCTGACGCGCGTAGTATCCTGAAGGCGTGCTGGAACTGGATTGCGGTCTCTCTTTCGATCTCACTCACTCTGACGATTTCTTCTCCGCGCTCCCGGCTCGCCCAGCCGTTTGTCTGATTGAATTGCGCGACGAAGCCGCCGAGCCTCTGCTGATCCGCACGCAGGATCTGCGCCGCCGGCTGCAGCGTCTGCTCGGCCCGCCCGATCCGGCCAGCAAACGCCTGAACCTGCGCGAAGTCGCGCGCGGCATTCGCTACCGCCTCACCGGCTCGCGCTTCGAACAAATCTTTACGTACTATCTCAACGCGAAGCAGCGTTTTCCCAAGCGATATCCGAATATGCTGCGCCTTCGCCCTCCCGCCATTCTCAAAGTGAGCCTCCGCAACGCCTATCCGCGCTGCTATGTAACCCGCCGCATCCCTATCGATAGCTCCGGCGCACCCACTGCCGGCGCGTACTATGGTCCCTTCGCCTCGCGACGCTCCGCCGAGGCTTTCGCCGGCAGCGCGCTCGATTTTTTCAAGGTCCGGCGCTGCCAGATCAAAATCCGCCGCGATCCTTCGTTCCCCGGCTGTATGTACTCGGAAATGAAAATGTGCCTGGCCCCGTGCTTCGCGGGTTGCACAAAGGAGGACTACGACACCGAAGTGCAGAAGCTAGTCCAGTTCCTTGACACTGCCGGCGATTCCCTGCGCAATGCGATCGAACAGGAACGCGAAAATGCCAGCGAGCAACTCGATTTCGAGCGCGCTGCCGCTCTACACAAAAAAATAGAGAAATTGGACGACGCTTTGCGGGGTTCTCCGGAACTCCCGCGGCGTATTCAGGATTTGAACGCCGTAATCCTTCAACGCAGCGCCGAGGAGCAAAGCATCGCCGTCTACGCCGTTCGTGGCGGCTGGCTCGCCGAGCCCACCTTCGTCCGCTTCGCCGAAATCGCGGGACAACCTCGCTCCGCGGAACAGATTTTTCGTGAATATCTGGAAAGCCCTGCGCCTGAGCCGTCAGAAGGGTCAGCTTCGAGCGTCGCACCTAGCAAGAACACCCTCAGCGAACATTTGTGGCTGGTAGCGCGCTGGTATTACAGTAATCCGCGCGAGGGCGAAATCTTCTTTCGTGAAAAGGATTGGCCGTACCGCAGAATCATGCGCGGATGCTCGCGCCTATTGGCTCCTAAACCGGAAACGGGTGCCAGCAACGCCTCACCAACTCTACCTGCATCATAAGGAGCAGTATGAGCATATTGGCCACAGCAGAAGGCAGCGCGCGGTACGCGAAAAGATTCTCCGGCATAGCCGCGCCAGGACATTTCCGCGAGGCCCAAAATCTGAACGTCTCTTCGCTCGGCATTGGCACCTACCTCGGCCAGCCCGACGATAAGACCGACGGCAGCTACGCCGCTTCCGTCATGGCCGCCGTCGAGAACGGCATCAACGTTATCGACACAGCCATCAACTACCGTTTCCAACGCAGCGAGCGCAGCATCGGCTCTGCCCTCAAGCAGCTCGCGCAAAAGGGTTTCGCACGCGACGAATTCATTCTCTGCACCAAAGGTGGATATCTCACGCCTGACGGATCAATGCCCTCCGACCCCAATGAATATTTCTACCGCGAGTACATCCAGCCTGGCGTCTTTAAGCCCAGCGAAATCGTGCAAGGTAGCCATTGCATGACCCCGCGCTTTCTCGAAAACCAGCTCGACCGGAGTCTGCGCAACTTGGGCGTGGAGTGCATTGACGTCTACTACCTGCACAATCCGGAAACACAGCTTTCCGAAGTATCGCGCCCGGATTTCCTGGAGCGTGTCCGCGACGCGTTCATTTACCTGGAGTCAGCAGCCGCCGCGGGGAAAATTCAGTTTTATGGCATGGCCACGTGGAACGGATTCCGACAGGAGGCCAGCGCCCGCGGCTCCCTGCAACTTGACGAACTCGAGCAGCTCGCCCGGGACATTGCCGGCGAAACGCACCGCTTCCGATTCGTGCAGCTCCCTTTCAATCTGGCGATGACCGAAGCGCTCACGCTCGGCAATCAGTCAATTTCCGACAAGGTGAGAACGGTGATGGAAGCGGCGAGCGAGCTCGGGATCACGCTGATCGCTAGCGCTTCGCTCTTCCAAGGCCAGGTGGCTCGCAACCTGCCCCCGTTTGTGGCGCAGGCGCTCGGATTGCAAACCGATGCGGAACGCGCCTTGCAATTCGTACGCTCCTCGCCGGGCATCACGACTGCGCTTGTAGGCATGTCGCACCCAGAACACGCGCGCGCCAACGCTCGTCTGGTCGGCGCTCCGCCAGCCACCGTGGAGGAATTCAGCAAACTGTTCACAAGGGGCGAAGGTGGTTAGCTCGATGGCACAGCGATTCCGCACAGTCAGAATTGCGCGCCCGTAATCTCGGGATGCCTCTCCGTAAACCAAGCGCGAATCGCCGCATCAACCTGATCCAGCTTCCCCAGAAAGAAGTGATCCGCTTTCGCGACGACTACCAAGCGCTTTTCCCCCGGCAGTGATTCCACCAACTCCTCCACCTTCGCAATGTCCCCATGCTCGTCATTCGCACCGTGCACAAACAGCTTTGGCTTCTCGCAATTCCGCAAGTATGAGAAATCCGAGCTGTTCACCGGTGTGCCCAGCCCTATCAACTCTCGCACACGGTCATCCGCGCAACCGACACGCAACCCGACCCAGCAGCCGAAGCTAAAGCCTGCCACGAGCATTGGTGCTCCTGGAAATTCGTCCGCCAGAAAATCCAGCGCTGCTTTGACATCACCCTGCTCTCCTCGGCCGCGATCGTGTGTTCCGGCACTCATTCCCGCGCCACGAAAATTAAATCGGAGCACCGGCAGACCGAGGGCATCCAGCGACTTCGCGGCTTGGTACACGACCTTGTTGTGCATCGTGCCGCCAAACAGCGGATGGGGGTGACAGATCAGAGCCGCCATGCGTGCAGGTGAGGCCGGCGTCCACAGAATCGCCTCCAGCCGTCCCGCAGGCCCCTCCAGAAAAAGATTGCGCGACTCATGTGCCGCTTTAGTGTTTGTCATTTTTTCGAGGAAACGAAAAGAAGTACCAAGTGTATCGCAAGAGAATTACGATTCCCGGACGATTGCGACCGCCAGCGCCGCGCTCTCTGGTATTCCATCCATTCGCACAACGCGAACGGGTGATTCTGAAGCGGTTGGCCATGGAGCTAAAGTCGCCGGCTCAAAACAAACCAGCAAGCGCTCACCTTCTCGATATTCCCGGTTGGTGACAAAACGGAGGCCGTGCGCGGAGACGTCGATGGTCATGGCTTCTTCGAACCAGGGAATGTGCTCGGGCCGTACGCGAATCGGCAACGCCAAAGGACGTCGCGGGCTGTCGCGCCGCTCCCGTTCCTTCGCGTGACCGTTGCCGCTGCTCTCGGCATGAGGCGGCAAAGCAAAGTGCACTGCCACAGCTCGTTCGTTCCAACCCTCGCCCGTGGATTTGCTTCCCTTTCCGTTGCGCCACAGACCCACGCGGACGACTTTCGCCAGCATCTCCGGCTGGCCGTCGCCCACCGAACTGTCGTAAGGAAATGTCACCCACAGCGAAACGCCCGGTGCGTGCGTTTCTTGGCACGGCACCAACAGCCCACCCCGCGAAATATCCAGCGTCTTGCAAACTTCGGTCTTCTGTCCAAAGGGAGTGTTCCACCGAATCCGTACCGTCAGGCTGAGTCGCGCGCGATGATGCTCGCGTCGGTCCATAAACCCAATGCCATGTCCAACTTACGCGGGGCCAAGAAAAGTATACGCCCAAACCGGCACTACCACGTACTAGGACATAATTGTCAATCTTTCAGATTGCAGTTTGCCAAGGCGGGTGTTAGCGTCGAGTCGATTTGTACCCCGCCTGAGGTTTTCATGTCTGAAGAAGCCGATCGCCGCGAAGCGCGGCGCTTCTCGATGAGCCTGCCCATGCGCGTTCTTCCACGCGAAGCGAGCAATAAGGAACTGCACGCCAGTACTCGCGACGTTAGCTATCGCGGATTGTATTTTATTTCGGAAACCAAATTTGACGTTGGCAGCCCAATCGAATTCGTGCTCACCCTGCCACAAAGGATTTCCTCCGCCGGAGAAGTTGATATTCGATGTCGGGGCCAAATCGTGCGCGTCGAAGCCAGTAATAACGGCCGTGTAGGAGTAGCGGCCAAAATCGAGCGCTACGAGTTTCTTCCAGTCGGCGCCACCGCCGCCTGAACCTTCCCTTTTCAGAACCCCACGAGGTTGTATCGCCAGGATTTTGCCGGCGCGTCTGCTGGCGCGTCCAGGAATTTGGCAATCCCCGCGCCGCGAGCTCTATCCGCAGGTACAATTAACCTATCCTGTGAGCAGCGTTTGCGTTTCGACGCGCTCGCCGCTGGGAGAACCATGTATCACTACGACGCTAAAACCGCTCTCGAAGAACTCCAAGAAGACGCGGTGCTTCCCCACCCCGTCAAGCTCCGCGACATGATCCTGCGTGTCCAACTCGGCCCACAGGAAGCGCAGCTGATGAATGCCGAATTCCAAGATTACTTGACTCGCTTTGGCGAGCTACAGCGCGTCGCGCGCGGCATTCTCGAAAAGCTCGCTACGGGTAAAGCTAAAAACTGAGTCCCGCGCGCTTCCGCAGCGCCCGAAAGGTTGGCGCGCTGCTCGATGAGCCAGTTCGACTTAAACGGGTGCGAGAACCCGCTCAGAGCATAGCGCGGCCCAACGCCGCGGCAGATATCGCCGAAGATGCGCTGGCACTGGTAAACTGACGGATACTCTCGCGAAAGGGAAGGCTTAGCGAAAACGCATGCGCCGCAAGACCCTGCTGATCGACGCGGACGATACACTCTGGGAGAACAATGTCTTCTTTGAGAAGCTCATCGAAGATTTCATCACCCTTGTCGAGTCCTGCGGCTTCACACGCGCATACGTCCGCCACATCCTGAACGAAACGGAGCGCAAAAACATTCGCCAGTACGGCTACGGTGTGCGTAGCTTCGGCCGATCGCTCGAGGAGACTTATCTGAAGCTCGCGGAACACATGGCGAAGCGTGAGGTGCTCGCGCAGATTCACACCCGCGTCGTTGATCTCGAGCGCACGCCGCCAAAAATCCTCGATGGCGTCCCCGAAACGCTCGCCTATCTCACCGAGCGCCACCGCCTGATTCTCTTCACCAAGGGCGAGCCCGCCGAACAAGCCGCCAAGGTCGAGCGTTCCGGCCTGCAAGGCTTCTTCGAGTTCATCGAAATCGTTTCCGAGAAAAGTCCCGAAACCTACGGAGAACTCGTGCGCAAGCACAAAATCGTGAAAGCGCACGGGTGGATGATCGGCAACAGCCCGCGCAGCGACATCAACCCGGCCATGCAAATCGGCCTCAATGCCGTCTACATCCCGCACGAACACACCTGGCAACTCGAACACGAGCCGGTGGTCTCCGGCTCCGGAAAACTTGTTATCCTCCCGGCGTTCCGCGAACTCCGCGCCCACTTCTGAGCGCAAAGACAGCCGGCCCTCGATCGAATAAGCTGAGCGACAAGCGCGTGCCGGTCTTCGCCGCACGAATTTGAGAAAAGGCGCGATGCGTTGACAACAGATACTCGCAGGGGTGCTATACTTCTCGGCATATTCGACGGGGTGACCGATGAATCGCGGCGGTCTTCTCGCAATTATTGTTCGTCTTGCCTTCTTGCTTGCTTCCCCGCTGTCACTGCCACTCGACATCAAAGGCCAGGTTGCGCCGGAGCCCCGTACTTTGAGCGGAACGGTCTACTGTGCCGGCGGGAACCAACCCGCTGAAAATATTAACGTCGAATTGCGCACTACCGAAGGAAGCTTGATCGCGCCGCAGACAACCTCCTCAAACGGATGGTTTGAATTTCGTGGCCTACCCCGCGGCATCTACGTTATTGCGATCAACGCTGCGGGATTCGAGCCAGTGAATTTCAATGTCGATCTTGCTCTCAACTCCAGTCGTGGAAACGTTATCTACTTGAGGCCTCGGCCGAGCAATTCGGCGAACGCGCCTCATGCTAGCCCGATTTCAACACATGAGCTTTCCATGCCACACAAAGCGCGCATGTTGATGGAATCGGGCAAGAAAAAAGTCTATGTGGACAAAAACGTACAAGGTGGCCTTGTGGACTTTCAGCAAGCGGTGGCGATAGCGCCGGGCTACTACGAAGCCTACTACCAGATCGCGCTTGCGGGTCTCATTTTGGGTCAACGGGATTTGGCGGAGAAGAGTTTTCGCAAATCCATCGAAGTGAGCGGCGATAAGTATGGCGACGCCGATATCGGCCTTGGTACCGCGATGCTGGACAAGCGAGCTTTTTCCGAGGGTGAAAAGACAATCCGGCGCGGGATCGAGTTGAGTCCCGATTCGTGGCTAGGTCATTACGAACTTGGCCGCGCGCTTCTGAACGAGGAACGTATTGAAGACGCGGAGAAAGCGGCTCTGCAGGCACGCTCTCTTGCTCCGAATGCGGCGATTATTTACCGGTTGCTCTCCAACGTTCACATCCGACAAAAAAACTATCCAGCGCTGCTTGGCGACCTTGACGCATACCTTAAGCTCGATCCTGACAGCCCCGCCGGAATCAGAGCGAAGCAGATGCGTGAGGAAGTACAGCAGAAGATCGAGGCGGACAAGCGGCCTAACCTTGCCCCCGACTCAAGACCCTGAATGTGCTGCACTACTCAGAGCCAAGTGGACAGCATTGCCTATCGCTCGTTGCAACCCCTTGCGCGAGAACAGAAATGGCGGGCTCGACATCGCCGAGCCCGCCATGAACGCACCCTAGAAGGTGATGTAGCCGCGTTTACTTAGAAACTAAGCTGCAGCTTCAGTTGGATCAGCCGCGGGGACGCGTCTGCGCCCAGAACCGAACCGAACACCGTCGTTGGCGAAGAAACGGTCTTTATGATCTGTCCGAACCGAGGGCTCGAAGTATCCATAACCGGAGCGTCGAAATTGGGATGGTTGAACACGTTGAAGAATTGTGCCCCAATCACGAACTCCGCTCGCTCCCAGATCTTCGTGTGCTTCATGAAGGAGAAGTCCGTGTTCCAGTAGTACGGACCGCGGACGGTGTTTCGCCCAACGTTGCCGAACCCGGTTGCAGAGGTTGTGAAATTCGCCGGATTGAGACAGCTATTTCTGCTTGGCTGGGGGGTGCCCGGGAAGGCTGCTGTACAGTTGGCGTCCAACCCGCCTGGCGCCAGTTGATTGCCAAAAACATACACGAGGCTGTTGCCGTTGCCGTAGCCACCGGCCTGAAGAGCGGTGGAGGTCCCTTTGTCAACCAACGTGAACGGGAATCCCGAGCGCAAGAAAACAGCGCCGTTGACATCCCAACCCTCCACTAGGCGGCTCGGGCCGTGCCCGCGTGTAAGGCGCCCGATGGGGAGCTCCCAGACGTAATTGGCGTTCAGAACATGCCGCGCGTCGTAGTCGGAGCTGGCATAGTTGAATTGCCGCGGATTCGCTGGGTTTTCGGGAAACACGATGCTGTCATTCGTGGCGGTAAAATTGACGTTCCCAAAGCGATCGGACGGGATCCCGCTGTTCGAGACCGAGTCCAGAGCATGACTCCACGTATAATTTACCTGGACCAAGCCGCTCTTGTACCGGTGCGTGAAAGAACCGGTCAGGCCGTGATAGTTCGAGACACCGGTGCTCTGGGCAAAGTCAACGCCCAGGAAACTGGGATTTAGCCCGCTAGCTGCAGCCGCAGTACCCGGAGCTGTAAGGCATGTTGGCAAGCTGGTGAACGTGCCTGTGTTATTGCAGCCGTTGATTCCGCTGTTCTGGGTGTAGATGTGGTTAGCATGGTTGCCCACGTACTGCACGGTGACAGCCGTGTTGCGTCCTAGCTGCTGCTCGACCTCGAGACTCCACTTCTGATACTGCGGAGTTTTCGGGTTATTTACCGAGGAAGTCAAGTTAGGCGGCGAGAAGCCGGGCAACGAAGCCGCGAGAGTGCTGAAGCTCGCCCCGCTGGCGAAGCCGTTTTGAAACCCCCTGTTTGAAGACGCTGCACTGGCGAACAGACTAGCCGGGTCGGAGGGCGAGGACAATAAAGCGCTTGGGCCGCCTGCAACGGTGAAGAGAGGGTCGTTTGGCACGTTTTCAGAGAACCCGTCCAGCAACGCTCCGGGGAAATTGTCATAGAAGATGCCCGCCCCTCCTCGCACCACTAGGCCATGCATTCCCAAAAGGTGCGGCTCCCAAGCAAATCCGAGGCGGGGCTGCAGTTCGATGGACGTTAGTTCGGGCAGCATCCGATTTTGATTTATCAACATCAACTTGTTGTACGGCGTGGTCGGACTGTTGTTCAGATCAGGAAACTGCGTAACCGGGCGACCAAAGCAGTTGTGGAAGCAGACCGGGTTTGAGGGGTGGTCAATCCGAAGGGCCAGGGTCATCGTTAGGTTCGGCTTCACTTTCCAGTCGTCTTCCGCGTATCCGCCGATGGTGTAAACGGCAAAGGGCTGCTCCAAAGACGTTGGGAAGCTCTGTGTCAGTAGGGTGGCGCCATCGCTCCCACCGTTGAAGAAGGATGCCTCGTTAACCGGGGTAATTAGACCCGTCGAGAAAATACTGTAGTCCGTGTTCGAAACCCAATTACGGCGGTACTTCAGACCTGCTTTGAACGTGTGTACTCCATGAGTTGACGAAATGTCATCGGAAACCTGGAACTGCGTAACTCGCCGACCTTGCGGGAAGT
>Ga0210400_10004864_pt1 | contig 11521 bp, 12 predicted proteins | sample IncBWH26MmetaG_FD_155456 | JGI IMG/M metagenome (GOLD analysis project Ga0210400, IMG submission 155456) | Forest soil microbial communities from Barre Woods Harvard Forest LTER site, Petersham, Massachusetts, United States - Inc-BW-H-26-M | ecosystem: Environmental > Terrestrial > Soil >...
TCTGGAAGCCGTGCAGGGCGAACAGCCGCTCGGCGGCGATGAAGACCGCGGCCTTGGTGGCGGCCTGGTCCTGGTCGGCTTCGGGGACGTCGTGCGTCGTCAGGTCGTCGCTCATCGCGGCCCCGCCTAGCGGGCAAGCTCCTTCATGGCCTTCTCGAGGCCCGCCAGGGTCAGCGGGAACATCCGCTCGCCGACCAACTGTTTGATGAGGCCGACGGAGGGGGTGTAGTCCCAGTGGCGCTCGGCGGTCGGGTTCAGCCAGATCATGTGCTCGTAGATGTTCGAGACCCGGTCCAGCCAGACGGCGCCCGCCTCCTCGTTCCAGTGCTCCACCGAGCCGCCCGGATAGGTGACCTCATAGGGGCTCATGGTCGCATCGCCCACGAAGATGACTTTGTAGTCGTGGGGGAACTTGTGGAGGATGTCCCAGGTGTTCAGCTTCTCGGCGTGACGGCGCCGGTTGTCCTTCCACACGCTCTCATAGAGGCAGTTGTGGAAGTAGTAGAACTCCATGTTCTTGAACTCGGAGCGGGCCGCGCTGAACAGCTCCTCGCAGACCTTGATGTGGCTGTCCATCGAGCCGCCGATGTCGAAGAAGATCAGCACGCTGATCTTGTTGCGGCGTTCGGGGCGCATCTGAATGTCGAGGTAGCCCTTCTCGGCGGTGCCCTTGATGGTGCCGCCCATGTCCAGCTCGTCGGGGTGGCCGTCGCGGACCCATTTGCGCAGGCGGCGCAGCGCCACCTTGATGTTGCGGGTGCCGAGCTCGACGGAGTCGTCGAGGTTCTTGTACTCGCGCTTGTCCCAGACCTTGATCGCCTTGCCGTGGCGGCCCTTGTCCTGGCCGATGCGCACGCCCTCGGGGTGATAGCCGTTGGCGCCGAAGGGCGAGGTTCCGCCGGTGCCGATCGCCTTGTCGCCCTTCTCGTGGCGCTCCTTCTGCTCCTTGATCCGTTCGGCGAGCGCTTCCATCAGCTTGTCGAAGCCGCCCATGGCCTCGATCTGGGCCTTCTCCTCATCGGTGAGGAACTGGTCGGAGAGCTTCTTCAGCCACTCGGCGGGGATGTCGGCGGTGACGTCGTCGCCCATCCGCTCCAGGCCCTTGAACACGTGGGCGAAGACCTGGTCGAACTTGTCGATGTTCTTCTCGTCCTTCACCAGGGTGGCGCGGGACAGGTAATAGAAATCGTCGACGGAGCGGTCGATGACCTGCTTGTCCAGGCCCTCCATGAGCACGAGGTATTCCTTCAGCGTCACCGGCACCTTAGCCTGGCGAAGCTCGGTGAAGAAACGCATGAACATGGGCGGGCGCCCCTCGTAACGAACGTCTGTTTGAATGCGGAGGATGGGGCGTCGGGTCCGCGATGTCCATATCCCTCCCCGTTATGGGGAGGGTAGGGCGCTCCTACCGCCGCTCGCTGTCGAGCATGGCCATCTGGACCGCCGGGTAGCGGTCGCCGGCGGCGGCGTCCCTGGGCACGGCGCGTTCCAGGGCGGCGACCTCGTCCGGGGTGAGCGGCCGGTCGAGCGCGCCCAGAGCCTCGGCCAGGCGGTCGCGGCGGCGCGCGCCCACCAGGGGCACGATGTCCTCGCCCTTGGCCAGGACCCAGGCGATGGCGGCCTGCGCCGGGGTGAGGCCCAGCTTGGCGGCCTCGGCGCGCAGCACCTCGGCGAGCGCCAGGTTCTTCTTCAGGTTGTCGCCCTGGAAGCGCGGGCTGTGGCTGCGGAAGTCGCTCGGCGTGGTGATGTTGGCGGCGTGCCCGCTGATCAGGCCGCGCGACAGCACGCCATAGGCGGTGATGGCGATCCCCAGTTCGCGGGTGACGGCGAGGATCGCGTCCTCGACGCCGCGGGAGATCAGGGCGTACTCGATCTGCAGGTCGACGATGGGGTGGACGGCGGCGGCCCTGCGGATCGTGGCCGCGCCCACCTCGGACAGGCCGATGTGGCGCACGTAGCCGGCCTGCACCAGCTCGGCGATGGCGCCGACCGTGTCCTCGATCGGCACGCTGGGATCGAGCCGGGCCGGGCGGTAGACGTCGATGTGGTCGAGGCCCAGGCGCTGCAGGCTGTAGGCGCAGGCGGTCTTCACCGCGGCGGGCCGGCCGTCGAAGCCCAGGAAGGCCCCGTCCGGCCCGCGCTGGGCGCCGAACTTGACGCTGACGACGACGCGGTCGCGGGCGACGCCCTTGAGCGCCTCGCCGATCAGCATCTCGTTGTGGCCCATGCCGTAGAAGTCGCCGGTGTCGATCAGGTCGATCCCGGCGTCGAGGGCGGCGTGGATCGTGGCCAGGCTCTCGGCCCGGTCCGAGGGGCCGTACATGCCCGACATGCCCATCGCGCCCAGGCCGAGGGCCGAGACGTCAGGGCCGGTCTTGCCGAGTTTGCGCATCTGCATGGGAGGTCTCCTGTCCGGCCGGATCGCCGTGGGGTGCGAGCCTTAGCCCCGCTTGCCGAAGGCGCGCAGGAAGGTGCGGGCGGCCAGCGCGGCCTGGTCCTCGACCTGCCTGCGGGTGAGTTCTGGGATGGCGTTGCAGAGCCGGGCCTTGAAATAGCGGTTCTGCGTCAGGCCGAGGAAGGCATGGGCGGCCTCCTCCGGATCGCCGAGGTCGAGGTGGCCCTCCTTCGCCATGCCTTCCAGCAGCTCGGCCACCCGCTCGACGCCCTTGCGCGGTCCGGCGTCATAGAAGGTGCGGCCGATCTCGGGGGAGCGCTCGGCCTCCGCGGCGATCAGCCGGAAGTTCTTGAGGTTGAAGTCCGTCAGCACCCGGGTGAGGTAGGCGGCCGCGATCCGCCGCAGGGTCTGCTCCGGCGTCTCGTTTTCCAGCGGGGCGGCGAAGATCTCGTCCTGCCACAGGCAGCGCCGCTCGACATAGGCGTTGAACAGTTCGTCCTTGCTTTTGAAGTAGTTGTAGAGCGTGCCCTTCGACCCGCCGAGCCGCGCGGCGATGGTCGACATCGAAGCGTTGGCGAAGCCCTCTTCCAGAAAGACGCTCTGCGCCACATCTAGGATCAGCTCTCGCCGCTGGTCGCGGTCCAGTTTCGTTTTCGTCAGTTGCATGTTTTTTCCAACCGTACGGTATGGTCAGTCTTGACGCGCCACGGCGTCGCTCGCTATATCGTCGTCCGCAATATATGACCGTACCGTACGGTATGACAAGAGACGGCCGAATGACCCGCCACCGCACGCTTCCCGTCCTGTTGCTCGCCGCCACGGCGCTGTCCGCCTGCGCGACCTTGCCGCCTCCGGCGCCGGCCCGGGTGGCCAAGGCCCCCGCCAGCTACGCCGCGTCCCAGGCCCTGGCCGCCCCCGCGCGCGATTGGCCCGCGGACGCCTGGTGGACGGCCTATGGCGACACCCAGCTCGACGGCCTGATGGCCGAGGCCCTCGCCGGGTCGCCGACGCTGGCGGCCGCCGAGGCCCGGGTGCGCAAGGCCGAGGCCCTGGCGGCTACGGCGCACGCCCGCCAACTGCCCACCGTCTCGGGCAACGCCAGCGTCGAGGAGATGAAGCAGAGCTACAACCTGGGGATCCCGGCGCAGTTCGTGCCCCAGGGCTACAACGCCTACGGCCTGCTGACGCTGAACTTCAACTGGGAGCTCGACTTCTGGGGCAAGAACCGCGCGGCCGTCGCGGCGGCGGTCTCCGACACCCGGGCCGCCCAGGCGGACGCCGCCGAGGCGCGGCTGGTGCTCTCCACCAATGTCGCCGCCGCCTACGCCGACCTGGCCCGCCTTTACGCCGAGCGCGACGTGGCCGAGCGCGCCATGGCCGTGCAGGGCGAAACCTCCAAGCTGGTGGCGGACCGGGTGGTGAACGGCCTCGACACCCTGGCCGAGCAGCGCCAGGCCGAGGCCGAGCCTCTGCAGGCCAAGGCCGACCTCTCCGCCATCGACGAGCAGATCGCGCTGACCCGCGACCGCCTGGCGGCGCTCGCCGGCGCCGGGCCCGACCGCGGCCTCGGCCTGGTGCGGCCCAGCGCCGCGGCGCTGAAGCCCCTGGGCGTTCCCGCCGAGCTGGCCGCCAGCCTGGTCGGCCGCCGCCCCGATGTCACCGCCGCCCGCTGGCGCGCCGAGGCTGCCGCCAGCCGCATCCACGAGGCCCGCGCGGCTTTCTTTCCCGACGTCAACCTGGCGGCCTTCATCGGGACCCAGGCGCTGCACCTGAACAAGGTGTTCGCCGCCGGCTCCGACGTCGGATCGGTGGGTCCGGCGGTCACCCTGCCGATCTTCGAGGGCGGGCGCCTGCGGGCCGGCCTGCGTGGGGCCGAGGCCGACCGCGACGCCGCGGTGGCGAGCTACGACGACGCCGTCACGGAGGCTTTCCGCCAGGTGGCGGACGTGGTGGCCTCCAGCCGCGCCCTGCAGTCGCAGATCGCCGACAGCAAGGCCGCGCTGGCCGCCAGCGAGGACGCCTTCCGCATCGCCACCCTTCGCTACAAAGGCGGCCTCGCCACCTATCCCACGGTGCTGCTCGCCGAACAGGCCGTGCTGCGCCGCCGCCGCATCGTCGCCGACCTTGACGCCCGCGCGCTCGCCCTCGACGTCGAACTCGTCCGCGCCCTGGGCGGCGGCTACCACGCCGCCGCCTGATCTCCTTCCGAACCCGATCCGACACGCGCCTTCAAGGACCCTCCAGATGTCCAACACCGCCACCTTCGCCAAAGCCCCAGCCGGCGCTGATGTCGGCGCCGCCGGCGTCGCCGCCCAGGTCAGGGCCGCCCGGGCGCGCCGCCGCCGCCTGCTGATCTGGCTCGCCGTCGCGGTGGCCGCCGCAGCGGCGCTCTACGCCGCCTACGCGCTGGCCTTCGGCGGCAAGACGGTGTCCACCGACAACGCCTACGTCGGCGCCGACGTAGCCCAGGTGACCCCGCTGATCGCGGGCCCGGTCGCCAAGGTGCTGGCGCGCGAGACCGAGGCCGTGAAGGCCGGCCAGCCGCTGGTGACCCTCGACGACGCCGACGCGAGGATCGCCGTCGACCAGGCCCAGGCCGCGCTCGGCCAGGCGGAGCGCAAGGTGGAAACCTACGACGCCAACGACACGGCGCTGGCCGGGCAGCTCAGCGCCCGCGACGCCGACATCGCCCGCGCCAGGTCCGACCTCGACCGCGCCCGCACCGACCTGGAGCGCCGCCAGGCCCTTTCGGCCTCCGGCGCGGTGTCCGGCGACGAGCTGACCAACGCCAAGAACAAGTACGCCGAGGCCCAGGCCGCGCTCGCCCAGGCCCAGGCCAGCCGCGCCGCCGCCGTCGGCGCCCGCGAGGCCAACCGCGTGCTGATCGCCGGCGTGAGCCTCGCCCAGAATCCGGAGGTGGCCGCCGCCCGCGCGCGCCTCGACGCCGCCAAGCTAATGCTCGAGCGCACGGTGCTGAAGGCGCCGATCGACGGCATCGTCTCCAAGAAGCAGGTGGAGGTCGGTCAGCAGGTCGCGGTCGGCGCCCCGCTGATGGCCATCGTTCCCGCCGGCGAGGCCTATGTCGACGCCAACTTCAAGGAGGTTCAGCTCAAGAAGGTGCGTCCCGGCCAGCCGGTGGTCCTGACCTCCGACCTCTATGGCTCCGACGTGAAGTTCCACGGGCGCGTGCGTGGCCTCTCCGGCGGCACGGGTTCGGCCTTCTCCCTGATCCCGGCCCAGAACGCCTCGGGCAACTGGATCAAGGTGGTGCAGCGGCTGCCGGTGCGGATCGACCTGGACCGCAAGGAGCTGGCGGAGCACCCGCTGCGGGTCGGCCTCTCCATGAAGGCCGCCGTCGACATCTCCGGCGCACGCTAGGCGAAGGAAGGCTACGGCCATGGCCGACGACGCTCAATCCGCCAAGGCGACAGCCGCCGCCGGCGCTCCGGCCATGCCGGCGCCGATGACCGGCTCGCTGCTGGCGATCACCTCCATTGCGCTGGCGCTCGGCACCTTCATGCAGGTGCTGGACTCGACGATCGCCAACGTCTCGATCCCGACCATCTCGGGCAACCTGGGCGTCTCCACCAGCCAGGGCACCTGGGTGATCACCTCCTTCGCCGTGGCCAACGGCGTCTCGGTGCCGCTGACCGCCTGGCTGATGATGCGCTATGGGGTGGTGAAGACCTTCGTGAGCTCGGTGGTGCTGTTCACCATCGCCTCGTTCCTTTGCGGGGTCTCCTGGAACCTGCCGTCGCTAATCCTCTTCCGGGTGCTGCAAGGGGCGGTCTCCGGGCCGATGATCCCGGGCTCCCAGGCGCTGCTGATCATGATCTTCCCGGCCGCCCAGCGGGGCACGGCGCTCGCCATCTGGTCGATGACCACTCTGGTGGCGCCGATCTGCGGGCCGATCCTCGGGGGCTATATCTCCGACAACATCTCCTGGCCGTGGATCTTCCTGATCAATGTGCCGGTGGGGATCGTCTGCACCGTGATCTGCTGGCGCAACATGATCAGCCGCGAGACGCCGACGCGGGTCGTGCCCATCGACCGGACCGGCTTCTTCCTCCTGCTCACCTGGGTGGGCGCGCTGCAGGTCATGCTCGACACCGGCAAGGACGCCGACTGGTTCAACTCGCCGGCCATCGTCGTCGAGACGATCGTCGCGGCGATCGGCTTCGTCGCCTGGCTGATCTGGGAGCTGAACGAGCAGAACCCGATCGTCGACCTGTCGCTGATGAAGTCGCGCAACTTCGTGATCGCCACGATCGTCTCGTGCCTGGGCTTCGCGATGTTCTTCGGGGCCAACCTCCTGAGCCCGCTCTGGCTGCAGACCCGGATGGGCTACATCGCCACCTGGGCCGGCCTGGTCGCCGCGCCCTCCGGCGTGGTGGCGGTGTTCCTGACGCCCTTCGCCGCGCGGCTGATGAACCGGGTGGACGCCCGCTGGACCGCCAGCCTGTCGCTGGTGGCCTTCGCGCTCTCCTTCTTCATGCGCTCGCGCTTCACCACCGACATCGGCTTCATCGCCCTGGTGATGCCGAGCCTCGTGCAGGGCGTGGCCATGAGCACCTTCTTCGTCTCCATGGTCACCCTGACCCTGAACGGGGTGCCGGGCCAGCAGGTGCCGCAGGCCTCCGGCCTCTACAACTTCGCCCGGATCACCGCCGGCAGTTTCGCGGCCTCCCTGGTCTCCACCGTCTGGGAGCAGACCGCGACCCTGCACCAGAACCGGCTGTCCGAGGTCATGGGCGCGCAGGACCCGGCCTTCGTCGGCGCGGTCGGCAAGCTGCAGTCCCTGGGGCTTTCGGGCCAGCAGGCCCTGGGCGCGGTCACCAACCAGGTGGTCAACCAGGCCTACCTGCTGGCCACCGACGACATCTTCCGCATCTGCTCGGGCCTGATGGTGCTGCTGATCCCCTGCGTGTGGCTGACCAAGAAGGCGCTCGGCGCCGGCGCCGCCCACGCCGCGGCGGACTAGCCGCGGAAGATCAGGCGCAGCCTTCCAGCGCCTTCAGCTTGCGCCACACGGTCATGCGCGAGACGCCCAGGCGCCGGGCGATCTCCACGGGGCCGACGCCGGCGCGCTGCAGGTCGCGGATCTCCTCCGGGGCGGCCGGCCGCCGCGGCCGGGTCCCCGCCAGGGGCTCCAGGGCGGCCACGGCCTCCAGGGCCGCGCGCAGGGCCGGCCCGCCTGGACCGCGGCTGGAAAGCCTGGGGTCCAGCACCCGCAGCGCCGCGCCGCGCCCCTCCAGCCGCCGCAGCACCTCCAGCACGGCGCGCCCGCTGTCGCCCAGGTGCTCCAGCCGGGTGACGACCAGCTCGTCGCCCGCGTCGATCGCGCCCAGGATGGAGTCCAGGACTGCAGCGTCCCGGCCGCACGCTTCGGTGTGGACGACCGCGCAGCCGGCCCGGCTCAGGCGCGCGGCGCCGCCGCCGTCGCCAGAGGCGTCCCCGGACTCTGCCGGCCGCCCGCGCACATAGCCGATCCTGAGCATGCTCCCCGCCGCCTGGCCTCGAACTCCGAGACCGGCCCGCAGGGTCCCAAAAGCCAGGCGCCGCGCCAAGCGCTGAAAGGTTAAATCCTGGCAATATTTGCCGGGAACAGCCGCAATTCAGGCGAGATTGTGTTCGTTGGACGCCGAATTCGCGGCCAACCCGGCAAGGCTCACCCCATCCCGCCTGAGTATGTATTCGCGGTCGACTGTAGCGCCGACGGCGAAGCCGTATTCCCCGACCTTCTCGAAGCCATGGCGGAGATAGAACCGCTGGGCGCCATGGTTCTCCGACCAGACGCCGATCCAGATCGGACGCGGGCCGGCGGCCTGCAGCCAGCCCAGGGTCTCGGCGAACAGCCGGCCGCCCAGGCCGCCGTTCTGCCAGGCCTTCAGCAGGTAGATGCGCTTCAGCTCCCCGCAGGCGGGCGTGACCTCGGCGTGGGGCAGGCCGCAGGGGCCGGCCAGGGCGTAGCCCACCGCCTCGCCGCCGGCCTCCACGATCCAGGAGGCCTTGGCCGGGTCGGCCAGGTCGGCGGCCGTCCGTTCGAGGTTGTAGGACTGGGCCAGGAAGGCCGCCAGATCGGCGGGCGGATAGAGGTGGCCGAAGGTCTCGACGAAGGTCGCGGCGCCGAGAGCGGACAGGGCCGGGGCGTCGGCGGGGCCGGCGCGGCGGATCGAAGGTTCAGGCATCGGCGGTCGTGGAATCTACGCTAGGATGAGGCATGACCGTCGCGCTCTACACCCATCTGGACATGCTCGGCCACCGTCCGGGCGACCGCCACCCCGAACGGCCCGAGCGGCTGGCGGCGGTGACCGGGGCGTTGGCCGACAGCGACCTGCGGCTCACCCCCCGCGATGCGCCCCTGGCGGCGGAGGCCGACCTGGCCGCCGTCCACGGCCAGGCCTACCTCGACGCGATCTTCGCCGCGCGGCCGGGGGAACGGCCGCTGAAGCTGGACGAGGACACCTACATGTCGCCCGGCAGCCTCACCGCCGCCCGGCGGGCCGCGGGCGCGGTGGTCAGCGCCGTGCGCGACGTGGCCGCCGGCGAGACCCAGCGGGCCTTCTGCGCGGTGCGCCCGCCGGGGCACCATGCCGAGCCCGGGCTGCCGATGGGCTTCTGCATCTTCTCCAATGTGGCCGTGGCCGCCCGCGCGGCCCAGGCCGCGGGCCTGGAGAAGGTCGCCGTCGTCGACTTTGACGTCCACCACGGCAACGGCACACAGGCGGCGTTCGACGGCCGCGACGGCCTGTTCCTGGCCTCGATCCAGCAGTGGCCCATGTGGCCCGGCACCGGCCACCCGTCGCAGCCGACCTCGCCCAACATCGCCAACGCGGTCTCGCCGGAAGGCGCGCCGCGGGAGGTGTGGCGCAAGGCCTTCGAGAGCCTGATGCCCCGCGTCGACGCCTTCGCCCCGGACCTGATCATCGTCTCCGCCGGCTTCGACGCCCATGTGCGCGACCCGCTCGGCGGCGGCGGCCAGGCGCTGGAGGCCGAGGACTTCGCCTGGGCCACGCGCGCCATCGCCGACGTGGCCAATCGCCACGCCAAGGGCCGGGTTGTGTCCTCGCTTGAGGGCGGCTACGACCTGCAGGCTCTGGGCTCCTCGGCGCTAGCGCACGTGCGGGCCCTTGCCGAGGGGTAGGCGCATTCTGGGGGTAAGGAACCGACGGGTGAGGGGCTGGACGTCGGCCGCTCGAATGGACAGGCTCACGCCTTGACCGGCGGGCCCTCCAATACGCCGGATTCCGGCGGGGCCCGGGCGGGCGTCATCACCCTGGCGCGCCACGGCGAGCCGGCGCTGTCGCGCCGGGTCAGGCTGTCTGCGCAGGAATACCGCGACTTCTGGGCCCGCTACGAGATCATGGGCCTGCTTCCCGGCCAGACCCCGCCGGCGGGGTTGAGCGGCTATGTCGACCGCTGCGACGTGCTGATCTCCTCGACGCGCCTGCGGGCCGTCGAGAGCGCCCGGCTGGTGGCGCCGGGCCGGGACTTCGCCCAGGACGTGCTGCTGGTCGAGGCGCCCCTGCCGCCGCCCAACTGGCCGTCGTGGGTCCGGCTGTCGCCGCGCCTGTGGGGCTTCTTCGCGCGGTTCTGGTGGTGGTTCTTCAACCACCACGAAGGCGAGGAAACCCGGGCCGAGGCCGAGAGCCGCGCCGACCGGGCCGCCGCCCGCCTGGACGAGCTCGCGCGCGGCGGACAGAACGTCGTGGTCCTGGCGCACGGCTTCTTCAACATGATGGTGTCGCGCGCGCTGCGCCGCCGCGGTTGGCGCCAGACCGTGCGCGAGGGCTACAAATACTGGTCGACGCGGCGCTTCGAGCGGTTCTAGGAAGGGGTCATGTCCGAGCCCGCCGACATCGCGACCCTCAGCTTCGAGCAGGCGCTCGCCGAGCTCGAGCAGATCGTGGCCCGGCTGGAGAGCGGCCAGGCGCCGCTGGAGGCCTCGATCTCCATGTACGAGCGCGGGGCGGCGCTCAAAGCCCACTGCGAGACGCGGCTCGAGGCCGCGCGCCTGCGGGTGGAGAAGATTGTCGTCGGCGCGGGGGGCGCGCCGGGAGTCGAGCCCGCCGAGTTCAGTTGATGGCGCAGGCGCTCGCTCAGCGCATCGCCGAGGCCGCCGACCTGGTGACGGTGGCGCTCGACGAGCTTCTGCCCCGCGCCGAGGGGCCGGAGGCGCAGCTCACCGAGGCCATGCGCTACGCCGCCCTTGGGCCGGGCAAGCGCTTGAGGGCCTATTTCACCATCGAGACCGGCAAGATGTTCGACGTGGCCGAGCGCTCGGCCCTGCGCTCGGCCTGCGCGCTGGAATGCATCCATGCCTACAGCCTGATCCATGACGACCTGCCCAGCATGGACGACGACGACATGCGCCGCGGCCGGCCCTCCCTGCACAAGGCCTATGACGAGGCGACCGCCATCCTGGCCGGCGACGCCCTGCAGACCGCGGCCTTCGAGATCCTGGCCCACCCGGACACCCACCCCGACGGGGGGATCCGCGCCGAACTGGTGACGCGGCTCGCCCAGGCCTCCGGCGCCAAGGGCATGGCCGGCGGCCAGATGATCGACATCCTGGGGGTGCGCGACGACCTGGGCGGTGTGGCGCGGATGCAACGGCTGAAGACCGGGGCGCTGATCGCCTGCGCCTTCGAGCTGCCGCTGGCGCTGGCCCGCGCCAAGGATTCGGAGCGTCACGCCATGATGGCCTTCGCCCACGACCTGGGGTTGGCCTATCAGATCGTCGACGACCTGCTGGACGCCGAGGGCGACGCGGTCACCCTTGGCAAGGCCGTTGGCAAGGACGCCCAGAAGGGCAAGGCCAACTTCGTCACCCTGCTGGGCGTGGGCGCGGCGCGCGAGCGGCTTAACCTGCTGATGGATCAGACCAAGGCGCACCTCGAGCCCTTCGGCGTGGCGGCGGAATTCCTGCGGGCGAGCGTCGATTTCGTGTTAGAGCGCCGGAACTAGTTTTCGGTCGCGGTCTGCTTAGCCATGCCATCCACGCCTCTCCTCGACACTGTCCATTCACCTGCCGACACGCGCGGCCTGTCGATCGCCGAGCTCCGGCAGCTGGCCGACGAACTGCGCGCGGAGACCATCGAAGCGGTCTCCCAGACCGGCCGGCAC
>Ga0210400_10004865_pt1 | contig 11521 bp, 7 predicted proteins | sample IncBWH26MmetaG_FD_155456 | JGI IMG/M metagenome (GOLD analysis project Ga0210400, IMG submission 155456) | Forest soil microbial communities from Barre Woods Harvard Forest LTER site, Petersham, Massachusetts, United States - Inc-BW-H-26-M | ecosystem: Environmental > Terrestrial > Soil >...
ACGCCAACGGAGCCGGCTTCCTCGGTGATGAGAGTGCCCTTTGCTCCCGGCTGCATGGTATTGAGCAGGCGGACGGGGATCTTATAGAACTGGGCCGGCCAGATGGAGGCCGGATGGAGGATCTTGGCGCCGAAATAGGCCAGCTCGGCCGCTTCCTCGAAGCTGAGCTGTTCGATGGCCACCGTCTTTTTGACGACGCGCGGGTCGTTGTTATGCATGCCGTCGATATCCGTCCAGATCTCGCAGACGCTGGCGTTGATGGCCGCGGCGATGAGGGAGGCGCTGTAATCGCTGCCGCCCCGTTTGAGGTTGTCCACTTCGCCGCGGGAGTTGCGGCAGATATATCCCTGCGTGATAAAGAGGGTCTTGTCCTTATGTTGGGTGAGCAGGTGGTCCAGGCGGCTCTTGATGCTGTTTATCTGCGGCTCGTCATGCGAATCGATGCTCATGAACTCGAGGGCCGGCAGGAGGAAATGATCGATGCCGTTCTCTTCCAAAAAGACGGCGAACAGCTTGGTGGACAGCAGTTCCCCCTGGGCTAAAATATCTTTGTTCAACGCTTCGCTGAAGGATATTTTCAGGATGATGTTCAGGAATTCGAAATGTTCCGCGACGACGCCCTTTGCCTTTGCAAGCGAGGGCGTTTTTTTTAGGAGGTCGCCGATGAAGGTTTGATAGTGAGCCTCCAGTTTATCGATGAGTTCCTTGGCCTTTTCGCGCTGGCCGCCGGAGATGGCATTGCCGATCTCCACAAGGGAATTGGTGGTGCCGCTGAGGGCGCTAAGAACAACGATCTTCGATTCGGCGTCGGCCGTGATCAGTTCACTGACCTGGCGCATCCGTTCGGGCTTCCCCACGGAGGTACCCCCGAATTTCATAACCTTCATTTTTGCCATGTACTATTTTTCAGGCCGCAAAGATAAGGGTGTGACGCCAAATTTTTCGGCCAGCCCTTCAAGATCATTCACCACGGCCGGCAGGAGCGGGATACCCTTTACCCGGCGTTCGGCTTCCATTTCACGTTCGGGGTCGCCGGGGATGAGTACGCTTTGCTGACCGGGAACAGGGGTAGCGCTGCGGAAGCGGCGGATCCATTTATCCATATGGAGTTTGAATTCTTCGGCGGGGCGGAAGGCGTCGACGCGCATAGCGCCGAAGAAATGACCGATCCCTTTGCCGGGCATACCGGTCGGCATGGGAACATAGGCGGGGAACGGGGGAACCCAGGGGCCGTAGTTGGCGCCGCTGAGGACGGCGGAGAAGATATCGACGACAGCGCCGAGGGCATAGCCTTTATGACTGCCATGATCGCGATCCCCGCCGAGGGGGAGAAGGGCGCCGCCGTTCTTTAGTTCATGGGGGTTGGTGGAAGGCTGCCCCTTGCTATCCTGGATCCAGCCGGGAGGGGCTTCCTCGCTTTTACGCTGGAGGATCTCCAGCTTTCCGTTGGCAGCCGTGGTGGTAGCCAGGTCGGCTACGAAGGGTGGCTCCTCCCCTGCCGGCACGGCTACGCAGATCGGGTTGGTGCCCAGCAGCCGTTCCAGCGAGAAGGTCGGGGCTACCAGCGCACTGGCATTGGTCATGGCGATGCCGATCATCTCCTTCTCGACGGCCTGCAGGGCATGATAGCCAGCGATGCCGAAATGATTCGAGTTCCGGACGCTTACCCAGCCCGTGCCCACCTGGGCCGCTTTCTGAATGGCTACCTGCATGGCGAAGGGCGCGACGACGAGCCCCAGCCCGCTGTCCCCGTCTACGACGGCCGTGGATGGCGTTTCGTGGATGACTCGGATTTGTGGGCGGGTATTTGCCCTTCCGGCTTCCTGCAGGCGGACATAGCCGGCGAGCCGGGCTACGCCATGAGAATCGATTCCCCGGAGATCGGCGCTCAACAGGGCCAGCGCCGCGGTGTTGGCATCCTCTTCCGGGCAGCCGATCTTCTTAAAGATTGCGATCGTAAAGGCCAGGAGTTGCTCATAGGGAATGATCTTTTCTATCGTCTTCATAGGGTAAAGGTCGGTAATACTGGGTATATTTCCGGCCGAGAGCAGCAAAGAGGCCACTCCCGACTGTCTAATAAGCTGGCGGCGGGATCAGAGTTTGCTGACCTGGTCGTTGTAAAACTTTATCGTCGTAATGACATCGGGAACATTATTGAGCCAGTTGTCTTCGCGTTCGATGGAGAACATGCCCTTGAATTGCTGACGTTTCAGTTCCTGGAAGATCGGGGCGAATTTGATCACGCCCGTTCCTACCACCCGGTCTTTGGCCTGGGTATTCCCGGCGGAATCGACGTCTTTGAGGTGTACGCCATAGACATGCCCTTCGAGTTTTTTGAGGCATTCGACGGGATCGAGGCCATTCCGTACCCAGTGGCCGATGTCTGCGCAGGAGCCGATATGCGGGTGGCCTTTGACGGCTGCCAGTACAGAATCGGGGTGCCAGTATTCGTTGGGCCGGGGGTGGTCATGGATGGCGACGTTGATGCCATAGATGCCGGCGAGACTGTCTACACCGTCCCACTGACTTTTTATTGGTTCGGCCGTGATATAGCTGAGACCGAATTCTTTTGCGAGATCGAAGTATTGCTTCCATTCAGCGATGGTATTGGGCCGGATAACGCCCATCGCTACTATCTGTATCCCCCTGGATTGCAGGAGATTTTTTAACTCCGCCCTGCTGGCCGCTGACATCCGGATACCGAACGTGTCTTTCATGTCACCACCGAGGGGCTGGCCGGGAAACGCTTCTATGTATTTCAATCCTGCACTGTCCACCTTGTCGAGTGCCTTTACAAAGGGCCCGGCGACGTGGAAGGTCCACATCTGAACGCCGATCTTCCAGTCCTTTGTGACGTCGGCGGTGGAATCTTTTTTTGGCGTATCGGCGTTATCGGGAGCATTTCCGCAGCTGATAAAGGCAGCAGCAGCGATGAAGAGGAGCAGGCAGACGTAGACAATTTTTTTCATGTTCGTTTGGTTTTATTGTTGGGCGGAAAAATAAAGTACTGAAATTAAGCGTTTTTACTCATCCAATTAATGCTAAACTCAGGACAACTGTGTAGCACTTAAATGCGTTTATCTTTACATTTGTGGATAGCACGTCAACATTTTTTCACATCAAAACTAATTGTATGAGAAGGGTTCTACTCTTTCTTTGCTGTTTTGCCTTGCTGATCGGCCAGGTGGCGGCACAAAATCACACCATTACAGGGACGGTAACAGATGCGAACGGACTACCCGTAGCAAGCGCTTCCATTGCCGTCAAGGGCACGAATCGCGGGACAAGTACGAACAGCGACGGCAGCTTTTCGGTGACGGTGCCTGCTTCGGCGAAGACGCTGATCATTTCCGCCGTGAATTTCGCCGCGCAGGAAGTAGACATCGCCGGCAAGACCGAGGTTGGCCCGATCGTCCTAAAGCCGGGCAATCAAAGCCTTAATGAGGTGGTCGTCGTCGCTTACGGGACGCAGAAAAAGACCAATGTCACGGGTTCGGTGGTGACGGTCGGCGCTGCCCAGATCGCCGATAAGCCCTTCAGCTCCGTGGATAAAACCTTGCAGGGCGCCGTGGCGGGGGTGGCCGTCAGCTCCACTTCCGGTGCGCCGGGTTCTGCAACGGATATCCGTATCCGGGGTATCGGATCCATCACGGCCAGCGCCTCGCCCTTGTGGGTGATCGACGGGGTAGTTGCAACGACGGGGGACCAGTCTTCCAACACTACCACGGCCAACGTGCTGGCAACGCTAAATCCAGATGATATCGAGAGCATCACGGTATTGAAGGATGCGTCTTCCACCGCTATATATGGTTCGAAGGCCGCCAACGGTGTCATCCTGGTGACCACGAAGAAAGGCCGGGCCGGGAAGACCAGGGTCGTCGCCTCCGCTGAAGTCGGTCAGAACAGCCAGGCTTTCGACCCGAGCAATAAGCCGATGACCAGCCTTCAGTATCAGAACGCCTTCCGCCAGAGCCTTATCAATGCGCAGGTGGCCACCGACAACGCCGGCGCGGATGCCTTTATCACGAGCCCCAATGGCTACGGCTATCCCGCCAACTGGCAGAATACCAGCACCAATTGGCACGATGTCGTGACGCGCAACGGCAACCAGGGACAATATAACCTGAGCGTCAGCGGGGGAACCGACAAGACGCAGGTCTACCTGTCCGGGGGTATCTTCAACCAGATTGGTACGGCCCTGGCTTCGGATTTCAAACGGTATAATGGTTCGATCTCCGTCACGCATAAAGCCACCGACAGGCTTACCTTCACGGGCACCATGAGCGTCGGCTATTCGTTACAACATACTCCTTTCAATAGCGGCGCATTCGGCAACCCCATCCTGGAGTCTTTCCTGCTGTTGCCCTGGTACACGCCGAAGAATCCCGACGGCAGCCTGCGCTATGGCGCACAGGATTCTCTCGGGGAATTCCCCACGGCACCCAGCGTATTCAATCCGCTCGTGGAGGCCGCGTACAATTTCAACACGTATAAACAGACCTCTATCCGGGGTAATGTACAGGGACAATACAAGATCCTCGACAACCTGAACTTCACCAGCCGGTATTCCGGGGAGTATGCGGATATCTCCGAAGATCAGTACTGGAACCCCTTTTATGGTGATGGTTATTCCAAGGATCCAGCGGCCGCCGGTCAGGCTTTTTCGGTGTATACCCGCATCTACGACTGGACCTGGAGTAATTTCTTCGACTGGAAACAGAAGATCAATAAGGACGGCGACATTTATTTCGACCTGAAGCCCGGCATCGAGTCTTATGAATTTAATAACTATCTTCTGCAGACTGGGGCTAAGGGCTTCCCCCCGACCTTTGACCTGCGGTACCTGGCCTCGGCGGCCACGCCCACAACGTCCTCGGTAGTCCCGACGGCGAACTCCACGTCCTCCCAATTCGTACTGGGCGATATCAATTATAAGGACCGGTACATCTTGTCCGGAAGCTATCGCCGGGATGGGTCTTCCGTATTTGGCGAAAACCATAAATACGGTAATTTCTATTCGGTAGGCGGCAGCTGGAATATCAATGAGGAAGAGTTCCTGAAGGCCTCCACGCTCTTCAACGTATTGAAACTTCGCTCCAGCTACGGAGAGACGGGCAACTCCCTTGGTTTTAGCAACTATGCCCCGCTGGCCACCTACGGTTATGGCAGTAATTACAACGGCCAGCCCGGCAGCGCTCCCAATAACGTGGGCAACCCCAATCTCACCTGGGAAAAGAACAAGATCTTCAACGTCGGCGTCGACTTCAGCATCCTGAAGGACCGGGTCGGCGGTACGATCGAATACTATAATCGTAAGACCTCCGACCTCCTGCTGGCCGTACCCCTCTCGCAGACATCGGGTGTCTCCGTGAACAACGCGAACCCTACGCAGCTGGAGAACGTTGGCGCCATGACCAATCATGGGATCGAGATCACGCTTAGCGCCCGGCCGGTCGTAACCCGGGATTTCACCTGGACCATTGCTTTCAATCTTGCCCATAATGTCAATCGGGTAACGGCCCTTTATCAGGGGAACGCCGTGCCGAACCCAAAATTCTATTTCCAGGCTACGGTGGGGCATGATTTCCAAACCTACTATATGCCGCAATGGGCCGGCGTAGATGCGACCAACGGCCTTCCCCAATGGTATACGGATGAGACGCATAAGACCACAACCAACAATTACGCCGATGCGAAGTTCACGCTCAACGACAAATACACGGCCACGCCGAAGGTGTTTGGTTCGCTGACCAACACGTTCAGCTATAAAGGCTTTTCGCTGGATGCGCAGTTCAACTACAATTTCGGCAACTACCTGTATGATACCTGGGGCTTTATCACCCAGTCGGATGGCGCCTTTACCGGTTCCTATAACCAGATGAGCAACCAGTTGGGAGCCTGGCAAAAGTCAGGTGACAAGACCAATGTTCCCCAGCTTATCTGGAATAGAACGGACAACTCCAACGGTCTTTCCACGCGGTATCTTTACAAAGGGAACTTCATCCGGCTCCGGAATGTTCAGTTGAACTACAATCTGCCGAAGGCGGTCACCGACAAGATGCACCTGGGAAGCCTGAGCATCTATGTCCGCGGCACCAATCTGCTGACCTTCGATACGGATAAGAACCTGCCCTATGATCCTGAATCAGGGATCGCGAGTAGCACCAATTTTGAAGTATTTATTCCCAAGACCATTGCCGGCGGGATAAAAGTTGGTTTCTAAATCCTTTAAACTACAAGCAAATGAAAAAATCAATAAATAAATATATAATCGGCTCCGCGGTGGTTGCGCTGACCCTGGTCAATTGCAGCAAGAAATTCATCACCAAAGCGCCCAACGATTCCCTGCTGTTCGATGAGGCCCTGGGAACTCCAAGCGCCTTGCAAAGTGCCCTCAATGGAGCTTATAACCAATTGGGCCAGGTGGGGATCTTTGGCCGGGACCTCCCCGTCGTCGGGGATCTTATGGCCGACAACGTTTACGTACAGAGTAAGAACTCCAACCGGTACATCTCGCAATATGCCTACAATGTCACGTCGCAGGATGCCGTTCCCGCCGATGCCTGGACGGATTGTTATTCCGCGATCCTGCGGGCCAACCAGATCATCGACTCCAAGCTGACCGGGACGGATGTCGACCCCATCAGGGCACAGGCCTACGGGATCCGGGCCTTGATGTACTTCAAACTGGTGACCTATTTTGCCGCTCCTTATACCCAGGACAGCAGCGCACTCGGAGTACCGCTTGTTTTGCATTATTCTGCTTTTTCGTTGCCCGCACGGAATACCGTTGGTACGGTCTTCAATCAGATAGTGGCCGATCTCAACGCGGCTTTGCCGATCGCGCCGAAATATACCAATTCGGTTACGCTGAGCAAATATGCCATCGAAGGGCTCTTAGCCAGGACCTACCTGTATATGGGCAACTATGCGCTTGCCAAACAAGCGGCGTCCGATGTCATCCAGAACAGCGGGTTCACGTTGGTCGATTCCAGTGGCCTGGTAGCCTTCTGGTCGGATCCCAGCGTCAAGACGAATAAAGTGGAGGTGATGTTCGAGATCAACCAGGACGTGATCGTCAACAATGGGTTTGACGACCTTGGCGGCATCTATGTCTTTGGTTACGGAGACCTCTATTGTTCGAGCCAGCTGTTCAACCTGTACAGTGCAACCGACGTGCGGGCCCAACTGATCAGCCTCGGTCAGACGGCTGCGGGCGCCCCGGCCTATGTCGTGTACAAATTCCCCAATGCGCAAAGCGCTGACCGGGATAACCTCAAGGTCATCCGTTTGGCGGAAGTATACCTCATCGGTGCAGAAGCAGCTGCGCGGACGAATGATCCCACCAGCGCAAACGGCTGGCTGAATGACCTGATGCTGAACAGAGACCCGTCCTTCGCGGGCTATAACGACAATGGCCAGGCCCTTATCAACGATATCGTCCAGGAAAGAAGAAAGGAACTCGCCTTCGAGGGAGACCGGTTCTTCGATCTGAACCGGCTGCATCTGCCCATCAACCGGGGTCAGAATGCCGGCGCGCTGCAGGCTGGCGCCAACAACATCAACCTGAGCATCGCGTACCCGGATCCCCGGCGGATAGCGCCGATCCCCAACGCGGAAATTCAGGCCAACCCGAATATTGCGAAGCAACAGAATCCGGGGTATTAACCAATAGCCGGAGATATTAAGCAAAAGCCGCTCTGACGAGCGGCTTTTGTATTTTAGCCGGGGGCTGAGGATGCTTAGAAAGGAAGATCATCGATGGGCTCGGTGATATCGTTTGCGGACGATACTCTTTGGCCGCCCGCTTGCGGGGCATAGCCTTCGGAGGACCCGCCGGAATAGCCGCCACCGCCTTCGGTTCCCCTGCTACCCAGCAGTTGCACCGATTGGACACGGAGCGTCAGGGATACGCCGGTGGTGCCGTCATTCTTGGGATAGGTTCTCACTTCGGGAGTACCCTCTGCATATACCTGGGTGCCTTTTTTAAGATAGGGCGCGATTCCCGTCCTGTCCGTCCAATAGGCACATTCCACCCAAATTGTTTTATCCTTTTGATTTCCCTGGGCATCTTTGAATTTCTCGGTGTGCGCCACGTTGAAATTGATCACGTTCTTTCCATTCACCGTATTGGTGACACAGTCTTTACCCAGGTTGCCGATTACTTGGAGCTTTATCATATGCTAAAAATTTAAGTAAAGCGGCAATTTACATTATTTATATATGGAAGGGGGCAAAGTTTTCCAAAAGTTGTTAACCGGCGACCGGAGCGGCGGCAGCGGCCCGGAGCGCGTCAATCGCTCAATGGAAGACGCCGGCGGCGGCGCAAGACCGTCAACCGCTCAATCCGGAAGAGCGGTAGGCCGGAAATGCGGGGGTTTTGTTAACTTTAAGGCAGGGGACGCCCCTATACATGAGAAGGTCTGGGATAATATTATTGCTGCTCCTGCTTGCCGGGGCGGGTCGGTGCTGGGCCGGCACGCCTGAAGAGGCATGTCGCCGCGAGGTGGACAGCCTGCTCGACAAGGCCCTGGCGAGTCTGCAAATAAAGCATTACAGCCCGACGGATTCCATCGCGGGCTTTGCCTCCCAGGCCTTGCAAAAAAGCAGGGCGATCGGCTATACGCATGGCATTGCACTAGCGCTTGCCTGTCAGGCATTTGTCTCGAACATGCGGACGAATGACTTCCCGCGGGCGGAGCAGTTGGCAAGAGAGTCGCTGGCCTGGTTCGACCAGACGGCGGATAAAAAGGGCATCACGGTTGCCCATTTTGTACTGGGGTTCGCGCTTTTTGCCCAGAGCCATTTCGACGAGGCCAACCGCCACTTCGATCTGGCCCGGGAATATGCCCGGAAGGAGGGCAACAAGCTCGAGGAGATCTACATGTTATCCCGGACGGGTGAGGCTTACCGGGAGAGCGGAGACTATGAAAAGGCATTCACCATATTGCGGCAATGTGCACAGATGGCGGATTCTGAACGGTTGCCCGATATGGCGAGGGCGCAATACCTGGCCCTTGCGGGAATGTTCGTACAGATCGAAGATTATGATGAGGCCACCCGGTATTTCCGGCTCGGCTATGGGAATTTGAAGCCGGAGCAACGGGACCCCTGGGATCTGACGGTCTATGCATTACTTCTTACGCGACAGCATCGATACGACAGTGCGCTATATTATTTTAACACTTTCGATAGCGCACATCTGCCGGCCACGATGCTGCGCACCTTCCTCGTGAGCAAAGGGGAGTATTATTTATACCGGGAAGAGTATGCCACCGCGCTGCCCTATTTTCTAAAGAGTCTTGGCTACCAGCGGCAGATGAATGATCAGAACCAGATCATGCGCTGTCTGCAGGATATCGCAAAGACCTATTTTGGGTTGCGGCGGGATCAGGACGCCTTTCTTTATGCCCGCGAGGGATTGCGCCTCGCGATAAAGACGAAGGCGCGACAGAATATCCGCGATGGCTGCCAGCAGCTTTATCTGCTGTATGACCGGGAGGGTAAGACGGATAGCGCCTATGCCTATTTTCGGCGCTATATCGTTCTGAAGGATAGCGTGCTGGGCAACCGGACAAAGGGAGAATTCGCCTCCTTTGGTTTTGAGCAGCAGATCAAACTGCTGAACAAAGAGAAAGAGTTGCAGGACGTGTGCCTGCGCGAGGAGATGCTGACCAAGAATTTGCTGCTCGCGGGGATCCTGGGGCTGTTGCTGCTGGGCGGAGTATATGTATGGATAGTCAGGCTGAAGCGCCGCAACGAGGCGCATCGCCGCAAACGGGCAGAAGACGAGTTGGAGATCCAGCGACTGGAGGGTGAAAGAGCAAAGGCGGCCCTGCAACAGCGGGCCAAGGAATTGGAGGTGCAGGCCCTGCGATCCCAGATGAACCCGCACTTCATCTTCAACTGTCTCAACGCCATCAACCGGTTTATCCTGGGTCACGAGACGGAGGCCGCATCCGATTACCTGACGAAATTCTCGCGGCTGATGCGGATGATCATGAACCATTCGCGCCACAGTTATATCACCCTTGCCGAAGAGATCGAGACCTTGCAACTATATCTGGAGATGGAGCGGCTGCGGTTCAAGGACGCATTCGATTATCGCCTCGATGTGGAGGAAGATCTGGACACCGAGGATCTGCGCATCCCGCCGCTATTGATCCAACCCTTTGTGGAGAACGCGGTCTGGCATGGGCTGATGCATAAAGAGGAACGGGGTTCCCTGTTAATTCGGATACGGGCGGATGGCGATATCCTCACCTGCGTCGTCCGGGACAATGGCGTCGGCCGGAAACGGGCGGGGATGCTCAAGAGCAAGTCCGCCGAGAAACACAAGTCCATGGGGCTGCAAATAACGGCCGAACGGATGGCCTTGCTGACGGGACCCGGGGAATCCCAGCCCTTTTTCCAGATAGAGGACCTGTATGATGAAACAGGCGCACCCATCGGTACCCAGGTAACACTAAACATCAGGATCAATCATCCGGCCGGAGAACCGGTATAACCCTTTCACAAAAACATCGAGCCATGATCAAGGCAATCATTGTTGATGACGAGCCCTATTGCTGCGAGGCCCTCTCGATCCTCCTGGACCGTTATTGTCCCCAGGTGGAAGTCGCCGGCATGTACCATTCAGGCGCGCAGGCGCTGGAGCCGATCAGGGAGCAAAAGCCACAGCTGCTGTTCCTCGATATCGAGATGCCGCGGATGAACGGGTTTGAACTGCTGGAGAAAGTGAAGAGCCTCAATTTCGAACTCATTTTTACGACAAGCTATGATCAGTATGCGATAAAGGCCATCCGGTTCAGCGCGCTCGACTATCTGCTGAAACCCATTGACCGGGAGGAGTTGCAATTGTCTGTCCAAAAAGCAGAGCAGCGGCTGCAGGCTCCCCTGCCGCAGCAGATCGATCTACTCTTTCAGCGATTGCAGAACCCGGCGAGTCTTTTCTCGAAGATCGCGATCCCCACGATGGAAGGTCTGCAGATGGTGGCCGTGGACCATATTGTGCATTGCGTTTCCGACAGCAACTATACCATCCTGACCTTGAAAGACCGGCAGAAGGTGGTCGCATCGAGAACGCTGAAGGAGATAGAAGAACTGCTGGAGGATTATAGTTTTCTACGCGTACACCATTCCAATCTCGTGAACCTGAACGAGGTGACCAAATACATCAAGGGTGAAGGGGGCTATCTCGTTATGTCCGATGGGTCCTCCATCAACGTATCCCGCAGCCGGAAAGAAGGATTGTTAAGGAAATTACAACCCAACCGCCCGTAAGCACCCCGAAAACTCCAACTGCTCACTCATACCGGATAAATACTTTCCTTTTAAGCCATGTACGGGTTTTGGCTGGCATTGCCGCCGATAGCGGATTAGCTTTGTTTTATTCTTTCACGGATAAAAACCTAAATTATGAATAAGCTAATCGGATCACTGTTGGCGGGGTTGTTCATCCTGGCACAGCACGGCGTACAGGCACAGGTGTCTGATCACGCTACAGTATTGAATGTTCATG
>Ga0210400_10004866_pt1 | contig 11520 bp, 3 predicted proteins | sample IncBWH26MmetaG_FD_155456 | JGI IMG/M metagenome (GOLD analysis project Ga0210400, IMG submission 155456) | Forest soil microbial communities from Barre Woods Harvard Forest LTER site, Petersham, Massachusetts, United States - Inc-BW-H-26-M | ecosystem: Environmental > Terrestrial > Soil >...
GCTTTGATCGCGCAGCCCATCAACGCGCCTTACGCGCAAGCCAAAATCGATGAAACCATGGCCGCGCTCAAGAAAGCCGGAGACTTCAAAGATGTGGAAGTACAGGTAACGCCGGCAGCCGAGGGAGTGCAGGTGGTATTTGTACTTAAGCCGGCCTACTATTTTGGGGTTTACACATTTCCCAAGGCAGAGAAGAGTTTTTCATACACACGTCTGCTGCAAGCGGCAAACTATTCCAAGCAGGAACCCTTTACCCAGGAGAAAGTGGAAGAGGCAGAATCGAGTCTGCTGGAATACTTTCATCGCACAGGCTTCTTTCTCGCCACGGTGGAACCGAAGATGCAGATAGACCATGCGCACGGAGTGGTCAACGTGGAATATGACATCAACTTGAAGAAGCGCGCCAAGTTTGGAGACGTGATTCTTGCGGGCGTATCGGAGAAACAAACCAAGAGGCTTAATGCCAGTCTGCGCAGCATCCGGGCACGACTCAAAGGCGCTTATATCAAGCCGGGCAAACCATACTCACTTAAAAAGCTGAACGCGGCAACAGTGTTCCTCCAGCAACAGCTGGGGACACAGCACTTCCTTGCGGCCCGGGTGAAGCTAGTCTCAACGCTGTACAACGCCGAAACCAACCGGACTGATGTCAAGTACGACGTCACCGAAGGACCGAAAATCGAGATCAAACTGGCCGGGGCACATGTCTGGGGACGCACCCAGAAAAAACTAATCCCCATGTACCAGGAAAATGCGGTCGATCCCGATCTGGTTAATGAAGGCGCGCAGGACCTGACCTCGTATTTTCAATCGAAAGGTTATTTCGATGCAAAAGTCCAGAGTCAGATACAGAAGCAGCCGTCCGGAGTGACTGTGCTGTACCAGATCGTAAAGGGACCGCGCGGCAAAGTGGATGCGGTTGAGTTTCACGGCAACGAACATTTTTCTGACAAAGATCTGAACTCACATGTGCCTGTGACCAAACGTTCAATCATGCCTTTCTCCCACGGTAAATATAGCGAACAACTGGTACGCAAGAGCGTGAGGAATATTGAAGGCCTATACCGCGGCGCCGGATACAGCCAGGTAAAAGTCACGCCGAAAGTGGTGAACAAAGATAACGAACTCCATCTGGCGTTCCAGGTGGAAGAAGGAGCGCGCGACGTGGTGGAATCATTGCAGTTGGAGGGCAATAAGGCCCTCACCCAGCACGAGCTTGCGCCCAAGGGTATGAATCTGGAGCCGGGGAAGCCGTACTCAACGCTATTGTTGACCAAGGATCGCGACCAGATCATGGCAACGTACCTGGACAAGGGCTTTTTGAACGTAACCTTCAAATCGAAAGTGGAGCATACGAAAGACGATCCTCATCATGTGCATGTGGTTTATCAAGTGGAAGAAGGGCCGCAAGTGCACACAGCCAGCGTCACGTCGATTGGGGCGCAGCATACGAGGCCGGAAATCATCGCGCGCAACGCGAACATCAAGGTCAACAAGCCGCTGAGCGAGACGGCATTGCTGCGGGGCGAAAGCCAGTTGTACATACTGGGCGTTTTTGACTGGGCCAGTGTGGATACACGCCAGCCAATCGCTGACGATCCCAAGGCCGAGGTGCTGGTGAAGCTGCACGAATCAAAGCGGAATTCGATCGCGTACGGATTTGGTTTTCAGGTGATCAACCGCGGTGGAAGCATTCCCAGCGGCACCATCGCTCTGCCAGGGCTTCCCCCCATCGGACTGCCAACACAATTCTCCACCAGCCAGCAGACGTTCTGGGGGCCGGAAGGATCGATCGAATACACGCGCAAAAACCTCCGCGGCCGCGCAGAGACGCTAACGCTTTCCGTGTTCGGCGGACGTCTTGATCAGCGAGCAGCCGCCAGCCTGGCGAACCCCACGATCTGGAACACCGGCTGGAATTCGATGGTGACGTTCTCCGCGGAACGAACAAGTGAAAATCCGATTTTCACGGCAAGGCTGGGCGGAGCTGGAATACAGTTCCAGCATTATTTGGATAAGAATCGGCAAAAGTCTGTGACCTTCCGCTATGATTTCCGGCGCACGAACCTTTCAAACATCGTAATACCAGACCTGGTTCTTCCTGAAGACCAGAACGTGCGGCTGTCATCACTCTCAGCGTCGTTCAGCCGTGATTCTCGCGACAACCCGCTGGACGCGCACAAGGGAATTTATGAGAGCTTTCAGCTGGATGTGATCCCGAGCTCCCTTGGGTCGAGCACCAGTTTTGGCCGCTTCCAGGGACAGACCGCTTACTACAGATCTCTTACAAGTGATTCGTCCCTGGTATGGGCCAACAGCCTGCGGCTGGGAATGGAACATGCGTTTGGCGGCAAGCACATTCCCATCAGTGAAAGCTTTTTTACCGGCGGCGGCAGCACACTCCGCGGCTTCAGCTTAAACGGCGCCGGACCACAGCGGGTGGTTTCAGTATGCGCGGCCGGCAATCCAGGCTGCAATATAACCATCAGCGTGCCGGTGGGCGGAAAACAGCTGGTGATTTTCAACTCTGAGCTGCGCTTCCCGCTAGGGATTTCACCGCCGCTGATCGGCGGGGTTCTTGGCGGGGCCGTGTTTTATGACGGGGGGAATATTTACAGCAACGTGCGCTTTAGCAACATATTTTCTGATTTTACCCACACAGTCGGTGGAGGACTGCGCTACAAGACGCCGGTTGGACCGGTACGTGTCGACATCGGCCATCTGTTAAATGCGCCGCCCGGAGTCAAATCATTGCAGTTCTTTGTAACGCTGGGACAGGCATTCTGAAATGGTGAGCTTTTGAAATGATAAACAATGTGAAGAAGTGGAAGAAAATCGTTCTGTGGAGCCTGGCGGTTGTTGTTGTGCTGCTGTTGGGCACGGTAGGCACGCTGGTGCTGTTGCTCGACCACAATGAAGGCTTCCGCCGGAGCATTCTGGCGAAGGTGGAAAACAGCATTCGGGAATCAACCGGCGCCAGGCTTGAGGTGCGAGACTTCAACCTTCGGCTCTCCAACCTGAGCATGGACCTTTATAACGTTGTGGTTCATGGCACAGAAGCCGATCCCAATCAGCCGCTTCTGGCGATGGACCATCTGCAAGTGGGCCTGACCGTTGATTCATTGTTGAATCGCAAATGGCATGTACGGGACATCGTTGTGGATCACCCGGTAGCACACATGGCTGTCAACAAAGCGGGCGAGAACAATTTGCCCAAGCCGGAGAAGAAAAGTACCAGCAGCAACACGAATGTTTTTGATCTGGCGATCCATGAATTGCGATTGAATCGGGGCGAGATTTACTACAACGACCAGAAGACGCCGCTTGAGGCTGATCTCCACGACTTTACGGTCAAAGCAAATTACGATCCTGCGCAGAAGAAATACTCCGGCGACCTTGGGTATAGTGCCGGCAAAATCGTTTATGGAAGGTACGCGCCGTTAGAACATAATTTGCAGGCGAAATTCGGCGTCACGCCGCAGCAATTCATGCTGGACAAACTTGACCTCGCCGCCGGCGAGTCGCGTGTTTCGTTGAATGCCACGGTAAACGATTACAGCTCACCTTCTATGCAGGCTACGGGTGGGTATGAAGCCACGCTTGTGACAAGTGACTTCAAGAGAATTCTGAAAGACCCCTCCCTCCCCGGAGGTACAGTGAAGCTGACAGGGCAAATGAAATACAAGGCGGATCCGAACCGGCCGATACTGGAGACGGTTTCCGCGGCTGGCAATTTCAGCAGCAACGGGCTGAACGTGAAGACGCCGAGCTTGCAGATGGAGGTGCGAGACCTTTATGCGCACTACCAACTTTCAGGCGGCAATGCTGAGGTAAAGGATATTCGCGCCCGGGTCATGGGCGGTACGATCAGCGGCAAGCTGAAGATTAAAGATGTGGCGGGCGCATCGATAGCGCAGTTGCAGGCGTCACTGAAAGATCTGTCGCTCGATCAGGCACAGACGGCCACGCACAATACTTCATTGCGGCAAGCGCGCCTGAGTGGCAAACTGAGCGCCGATACGAACGCACATTGGAGTAAGACGCTGGACAATCTGGTAGCCCACAGCGATGCGACGATCAAGGCCAGCCTTGGCCAGGGCATGGTGACGCCACTGGACGGCACAATCCACGCGGACTATGCCGCAACGCTGAAGCAGCTTGCCCTAACCAATAGTTACGTTCGCACGCCACAAACCAGCATCAACCTGAATGGCAAAATCAGTGATCGTTCGCAGTTGCAGGTCGTTGTTCGATCGAATGACTTACACGAGCTGGAAACACTTGCTACAGCCTTGCAGAAACCAGTTCCGGGACAACCCCCGGCGCAGCCGCTCGGGCTCTATGGCACGGCGAACATGAATGCGACTGTAAGCGGCTCACTCACGGCTCCCCAGATCAACGGCCAGATGGATGCGCGCGACTTCCGTGTGAAAGGCAGCTCGTGGAAGGTGCTGCACACGGCTTTTACGGCGAATCCGTCACAGGTGACGCTGAGCAACGGCGATCTGGAGGCTGGGCCTCCACCCCAGAACGCGCAAAACCGGCTCGCTCTGGGGGCCCCGGTGCCACAGGGCCGCATCAATTTCAGCGCGCAAGCGAAATTGAAACAGTGGGCCTACACGTCTTCCAGCCCGATCACGGCGAATATCTCCGGTTCCCATATCTCCATTGCTGATCTGGAGCGGCTGCTGAACAAGACGTATCCCGTCAGCGGCACGCTGGCGATAAATGTTTCATTGCATGGATCGCAACTCAACCCGATCGGGCAGGGAACTCTTACGGTTACGAAGGCAAAGGTTTCAACTGAGTCGATCCAAAACCTGAGCGTGAAGTTCGAGGGCGACGGAAACACCGTCAAAGCCAATGTGACGGTGCAAATGCCCGCCGGCACGGCCCGGGCAGACATCGATTATTTCCCCAAAAATCAAGGGTATGACGCGCACGTGCAAGCGGAGAATTTCCGGCTGGAGAAACTACAGACGATTCAGGCACGCAACATGCAGATAGTCGGCGGCGTGAACCTGAATGTAAGCGGAAAGGGCACCGTAAAAGACCCGCAACTTCAGGCAACGATCGAGGTCCCGCAACTTCAGATGCAAAAGCAGACCATCCAGGGGATCAAGTTCCAAACCACGGTGCAGAACCATGTGGCCACGATTGCGCTTGATTCGGAGGTGGCGAAGGTCTTTATCAAAGCGCGCGGTACTGTCGGAATAGATACGCCATACATGGCGGATGTCCATCTTGATAGTGGAAAGATCAATTTTCAGCCGCTGGTGGCTCTCTATGCTCCGGAGCAGGCGGCTGATCTTTCGGGCCAGACGGAATTGCACGTGACACTGCGCGGGCCTCTGGCAGACAAGAACCGCCTGGAAGCGCATCTGGAAATTCCCAACCTCGATCTTCATTACAAGCAATTCCAGTTGGCGGCGGTCAAAACGATTCGCGTGGACTATCAGAACGGGACCGCCACATTGCAGCCCGCGTCAATACGCGGCACTGGCACGAGCATTGAGGCACAGGCGGTAGTACCTGTAACCACGACCAACGCCGCATCATTCCTGGTCCAGGGCAATGTTGATCTCGGCATTGCACAGCTGTTTGTGCCTGATCTTACAAGTTCCGGCCAGCTGCAATTTGACCTTGATTCAAAGCGCTACGGTGGAGGCACGAACTTAAACGGGCACATCAAAGTTGTGAATGCCAACCTGCACACCGCTGATTCGCCCGTTGGACTAGACGATGCCAATGGGGTGATCAACGTTACGCAGACAAGACTCGAGATCGCCAGCTTCGAGGGCCAGATGGGCGGAGGAACGATTAATGCCACCGGCGCCGTGGTTTACCGTCCGGCCATCCAGTTCCATTTGGGATTGGCGGCCAACAATATTCGGGTGCGGTATCCGGAAGGTGTGCGGGCCATCCTGGCATCGAATCTTGCACTCACAGGGAACACCGAGGAATCGCAACTGTCCGGCCAGGTAAAGATTCAACGCGTTTCGTTCACGCCGGACTTTGATCTGAGCACATTTGCTTCACAGTTCAGCGGAGAAGCGAGCGACAGTGGAACCCCTGGGGCATTCACGCAGGGAATGAAACTCAATATTGCGGTCCAATCCACCGGCCAGGTGAACCTGGCAAGCAGCCAGGTAAGCCTAAGAGGCGACGCAAACCTCCGCGTTGTGGGCACGGCCTCAGATCCGGTGATTCTGGGACGCACAAATCTCACCGGCGGCGAGTTCTTTCTGGCCGGAAGCCGTTACCAGATCGAACACGGGATGATTGATTTTCTCAACCCCGTGCGCACTGAACCAGTGCTGAACATCCAGGTAAAGACGCGGATTGACCAATACAACATCACACTGGCTTTGAGCGGACCGGTGGAACGCCTGCAAACAACTTACACGTCCGATCCGGCTTTGCCGCCGGTGGATATCATCAACCTGCTTGCCAGCGGGAGAACGGTGGAGTCAGCGGCGGCGAACCCGAGCCCCAGCCCGACGAGTGCGCTGGGGGCGCAATCGCTGCTGGCTTCAGGCATCAGCGGCCAGGTAAGCGGCAGAATTGCCAAGTTTGCAGGCGTGTCACAATTGCAGGTCGATCCGGGACTGGGAACAGGCACCGGACAGAACCCTGGAGCCCGCGTCGCCATTCAGCAGCGCGTGACCAGCGATCTGCTGGTGACGTTTGCCTCCGACATTACTTCCACGCAACGCCAGGCGATTCAGGTTGAATACAAACTGAATCCGAAGTGGTCTGTCAGCGGAACCCGCGACCAGAACGGCGGGTTCGGCTTGGATGGAAGGTACAGGAAAGACTTTTAGTTAGGCTGGCGCGGTTCAAAAACGTACCACCTGCAAAACGCTCTGAGTTGCATGCCAGACTATTCTGGGAATTGTGAAATAGGTTGGTTGCCGTGCGGCCCGTCATTCGCGAGGAACTGTCGACTGAGGCGACTGACTTCCCAGAAGCCGACTTCCCGGCGCCAATACCGGCCTGCTTCCTCGACACCCGCCGCAATCGCTCCACGTCCAAGGATGCGAAAACCTGATCCGGCGGGCTTCCGCAGGAGCGCAGTAGTCTATGTAGCGACACCGCCGTCCGGCTGTCGACACTCGGACGGATGGTTCTCCTTCACATAATTAACGTAATCATCTTTGATAACCTCGACGTAGCACAATTGCGACGTTGGAAAGCCGTGTGCAACAATTCGAACTGACATAGCCGCCGAGACCGACGACCGAAAGAAGTTCCTCAAATCCAGTTGGATTGGTTTAGCACGAAACCACTTCCGTTAGAAGAGCGCGATCTCAGATGCAGTAGACAGCAGGGCGTGGCTGCTGGTCGGCGATGCCAAGTAATCCACGGCGGAGGGCGAATGAGACACGAGGCGACCGCGGTTGGCGACAGAGCTGCGGCACTGAAGGAGGCCTGGCACCTGAATGCCGTCCACGAATCAGCGATGCGCAGATTCGTCCTGGGGTTTCTGACGGGATCGGCGGCTGTACTCATCGTTTGGGCTGTCGTGCTTCTTGCTCGCCCTTTGCTTCTTTCCGCACAGACGCTCCACTATGCGAAAAAGCCGGATGTGAAGAATGGAGAGAAGGTCTACAAGGGTGGCTGCATCGCGTGTCACGGGAGCGAAGGGAAGGGTGCTCCCATGGCAAGTACCGTTTTTCGACGGGCAGATACGTTTCCGGACTTTACGGACTGTGCAGGGACGACGCCCGAGCCGGACGGTAATTGGAAGGCAGTGATCGTGCATGGCGGGCCATCGCGTGGGCTCTCACAGATTATGCCTGCGTTTGGAGATCTGCTGACGGACGAGGAGATCAACGATGTGATCGCGTACATGCGGACATTCTGCAAGAATGTCCACCATGATCCGCTGGGCGAGCTAAATCTGCCACGGGCATTGGTAACGGAGAAGGCGTTTCCAGAGAACGAGATTGTGATTTCGACAGCGGCGAGTGCATCAGGAGCGCCGGCGTGGACTACGGATATCATTGATGAACGGACGATCATTGACGCCCGGACCCAGCTTGAAACCGATGTTCCGGTGAACTACGCGGACCAGGCGCACAACTGGACGGCGGGTTTTGGGGACATTACGCTGGCGGTCAAGCGGGAGATGTTTTCCAGCCTGCGGACGGGTTCGATCCTGAGTCTGCAGGGCGGTATCTTGCTGCCAACCGGGGACAGCAAACGAGGGTTCGGTGCGGGGACGACGCAGTTCGAGCCCTTCGCGGCGTTCGATCAGCTGTTCAAGGAGAACACGTTTTTGCAAACCCAGTTGGGAGCTGACCTGCCGGTGCATACAAGCGTCGCTCCGCGCAGCATGTTCTGGAGGGTGGCGGTAGGGCAGGCGATGGCTCCCGACCATATGCTGGGACGGCTGTTTTCGCCTATGGTCGAGTTTTTGGCGGCACGTGATTTTAAGCCTGGGGCGAGTACCAACTGGGATGTTCTGCCGGAGATGCAGATCACCGTAAGCAGGCGACAACACGTCCGGACAGGCTTTGGCGTAAGGAAGCCGTTCACGAATACACAGGGGCGAACGCCGCAGGTCCTGTTCTATCTGCTCTGGGACCGGGCGGATGGGAAATTATGGAGAGGTTGGCGATGAGACGCCGTTGGGGTGGTGCGGTTGTTTTAGGGCTCGCAGTGATCGGGGTTGCGGCAATGCTGCGCGGCCAGACGCAGACGGAGAACGCGAAGGGCGACAAGACGCCTCCGGGGACTTTTTTTCGCACATCGGAACGGTGCGAGGCTTGTCATAACGGGCTCAAGACGAGTTCGGGCGAGGACGTTTCGATCGGGTTCGAGTGGCGCGCGAGCATCATGGCCAACTCATCCCGCGATCCTTATTGGCAAGGAAGCGTGCGGCGCGAGTCGATTGATCATCCCGAGTCGAAGCAAGCGATCGAGGACGAATGCTCGATCTGCCATATGCCAGCCGTCCGAATGGCGGACCGGGATGCGGGAAAGCACACGCAGGTCTTTTCGCTCCTTCCTGTGCAAAAGTTTCCCAGGGGGGACCGCGCCGCAGCAGATGGGGTCACCTGCTCGGTTTGTCACCAAATTGAGAAGACGGGGTTGGGAACGGACGCGACCTTCGTCGGAAATGTGGTCTTCGCAAAACCGGTCCAAAACGACGAGCGGCCCGAGTATGGGCCGTTCGACATCGACAAAGGGCACCGGACCGTGATGCACTCATCGACAGCGACGTACTTGCCGACGAGGGGCGACCATATACGCGATGCGGGTCTTTGTGGGAGTTGCCATACGCTGTACACTGCGGCGCTCGGGCCGAAGGGTGAGAAGGTGGCGAAGTTCCCGGAGCAGATGCCTTACCAGGAGTGGCAGCATAGCGATTACGCGACCAGGCAGACGTGCCAGGACTGCCATATGCCAGTGGTGAACGAGGCTATAGTGGTGACGTCGCTGTACGGCCAGCCGCGCCAGGGCATGCACCGGCACGTATTTGTCGGATCAAATTTCGTTATGGAAGGGATGCTGCAGGATCATCGCGACGAATTGGCGACGGAGGCGCTGCCCGAAGAGATGGATGCGGCGATGAAGCGCACGACCGAGTTTTTGAAAACACAGGCGGCGAAGGTGACGATTACCCGGGTCGATGCGACGCCGAATGGGTTTTCCGTGGATGTGCATGTGGAAAATATGGGTGGGCATAAACTCCCTACGGCTTATCCTTCGCGGCGGGCATGGCTGCATTTTGCTGTGAGGGACGGCAATGGGCGGGTGGTGTTCGAGTCGGGCGCGCTTAATTCGGATGGCTCGATTGTGGGCAACGACAACGACGAGGATCCTCTGAAGTTCGAGCCCCATTACCGCGAGATCACGAGTCCGCAGGAAGTGGAGATTTACGAACCGATCCTGAAGGATTCGGAGGGGAAGGTTACGACCGGCCTGCTCCATGCGGTTGGGTACTTGAAGGACAATCGACTCTTGCCGCACGGTTTCGACAAGGCCACCGCCGAGAAAGATATCGCCGTGACCGGGGACGCGGCCAACGACCCGGGATTCACAGACACGGGCAGCTCCTTGCGGTATGTGGTTTCCACCGGGAATGCAACAGGACCGTTCAAGGTGGAGGCGGAGCTTTGGTTTCAACCTATCGGGTTTCGGTGGGCGCATAATCTGGCACCTTACAAGGCGGAGGAACCGCAACGGATGGTGCGATATTACGAAGAGGCGTCCCGGAGGTCGGCTGTGGTGCTGTCCAGGGCAGAGGCTACTCGGTAAGGACCAAACGGGATTGGGCGAGTGAGACGGGGTAACCCCAAGTTGACCTGATTCCGTGCGGCAACGTGCCAAAACGGGGAATTCCGTCACCAATGAGTGCAGATACTCGAGTGATAATGATGCGTTGAATGAGGCCTGCTCGCAGGAACCCGTTGAATCGTTCCCTCCGTTGACGTAGAGGTGGCGGGCACCACTAGCAGCGAGCCTTGCAACGATCTCGGCCGGAGCTCCAGACATCTGCTCCACAGTACCTCCGTGCACAACATACAAGTCGACGGGTTGGCTACTCAGGACCACAACCCGTTTGCGATTAGAGCCCCAATGCCTCAGTGTGACCGGGGTGGGCGGCAACACGGAAACCATCCACAAACGGGCTTCGAGGAAGCGCCCCAAGGCATGGTGCGGATGTGGCATGGCAGGAAACTGACCGGACAATCCTGCTCCAGGAAAATTGCCTCATACTTGCCTCGCATGAGACCATGCATGCTCATGCTCAAAACCGAGTCGCGCAACCTCGTCCTGCAAACCGACAGCTACAAGTTCACGCACTGGAAGCAGTATCCGCCGGGGACGCAATACGTTTACAGCTACCTGGAGTCGCGCGGCGGAATGTTTCACCAGACACTGTTCTTCGGGCTGCAATATTACCTGCTGAAATATCTCCGCGGCTCAGTGGTGAACGAGGAAGACGTCATCGAGGCGCGGGATTTCGTTGATCGCCACATTGGGCCCGGGATGTTCAACTTTGAAGGCTGGATGCATATCGTCCGCAATCTTGGCGGCAAATTGCCGGTGGTGATCAAGGCGGTGCCGGAAGGCAGTTCGGTAGCCGTGCAAAACGTGCTGATGACGATCGAGAACACGGATCCCCACTGTTACTGGCTGACGAATTACCTTGAGACGCTGTTGCTGAAAGTGTGGTATCCGATCACGGTGGCCACGCTTTCACACGCGATCCGCAAAGTGATTCTGGAAAAGCTACACCGCTCGGGCGATCCTTCGCTCATCGATTTCAAGCTACATGATTTTGGCTACCGCGGCGTCTCCAGCGAAGAAACCGCAGGCATTGGAGCGGCGGCGCACCTGATCAACTTTAAAGGCACCGATACTGTTGCCGGTATCCGCGTACTGCAACGGTTTTATCAATCGCACGAGATGGAAGGCTTCAGCATTCCAGCGGCTGAGCATTCCACGATCACGGCCTGGGGTCGCGAGAATGAAGCGCAGGCATACGAAAATATGCTCACACAATTT